>OEIU01001206.1_pt1 | contig 17853 bp, 12 predicted proteins | sample 1539221 | NCBI WGS metagenome assembly OEIU01 (sample SAMN03792071, study PRJEB22550) | activated sludge metagenome | feature: wastewater treatment plant; material: activated sludge; isolation source: Wastewater treatment plant of a petroleum refinery complex | place: Argentina: Zarate | collected...
GCGCAGGAAATGCGCCTCACCGCCCGCTCGATGAGCGAGGTCGCCGTCCGCCTCGCCGAACCCGAGACGATCGCCACCGAACAGGTCATCACACTGTCGCAGGCGATTCGCCGCGAGGTCGCCTCGATGGGCGACGGCATCGAGCGCGCGTTGGCGCGGGCGAGCGAGCTCGAGACGCTGGTGCGCTCGGAGGTCGCGACGCTCGAACGCTCCTATTCCGACAACGAGCGGCGCATCCGCACGCTGATCGACGAATTGTCGAGCGAGCGCGAGGCGATCGTTCTCAACGCGGAGAAGGTGCGCGGCGCCATGACCGGCGCGCACGAGAACCTGTCCGACACGCTGGCGACGACGTCGCTGAAGCTCGCGGAAGCCGTGAGCGACGCCGGCGTGCGCGTGACGCAATCGCTCGGCGCCAAGGGCGAGGAAATCTCCACCTCGCTCGGCCAGACCGGCGAGCGGATCCTGCTCGGCCTCTCCTCGCAGGGCGACCAGATCGTCGGCCGCCTGTCGGAAACCGGCATGCACGTCACCGGCCAGCTCACCGGCGCGAGCGAGGCGGTGGTCGGCCTGCTGACCTCGAAGGTCGAAGAGACGAGCGGCCGGCTGCGCGAGACCAGCGAGACGCTGGCGCTCGACCTGCAGGGCCGCAGCGAGGATATCGTCAAGCGCCTCGGCGCGCTGACCGACACGATCGCGGGGACGATCGACGGCCATGGCCGCAACCTCGTCGACCGGCTGGCGGAAACCGGCGACCGCATCCACGAAACGGTGACCGTGCACGGCGGCGCGCTCGAGACGCGCATGCGCGAAAACGCGCAGCGGCTGGAGACGACCCTCGCCGAGCAGAGCCACGCGCTGGAAGGCGCGCTGACGACCAACACGCAGGCGCTCGCCGATACGCTGCAGGCGCAGAGCGGCGCGCTCGAAACGACGCTGCGCTCGCAGGCCGATCGCCTCGCCGACACGCTGCAGTCGCATGGCGGCGCCATGGAGAGGACGCTGTCGACGAACATGGCGCAGCTCGTCGACAGGCTCGACACGCACGGCTCGACGCTGGAAACGACGCTGCGCTCGAACGCCGACTACATCGCCGAGAAGCTCGATACGCACGGCGCGGCGCTGGAGACGACGCTGCGCTCCAACGCCGGCTATATCGGCGACAAGCTCGATATGCACGGCGTGGCGCTGGAAGGCACGCTGCGCTCGAACGCCGACTATATCGCCGGCAAGCTCGATACGCACGGCTCCACGCTGGAGACGACGCTGCGTTCGAACGCCGATCGCATCGCGGAGAAGCTCGACACGCACGGCTCGGCGCTCGAGGCGACGCTGCTTTCGAACCTCGACCAGATCGCCGGCAAGCTCGACACGCACGGTTCCGCGCTGGAAACGACGCTGCGCTCCAACGCCGACCATATCGTCGAGAAGCTCGATACGCACGGCGCTGCGCTGGAGACGACGCTGCGCGACAATACGCTGCAATTCACCGATACGCTGGCGGGGCAGGTTGCGGAAGCCGCGCGGACGTTCGCGGACAACCGCGATCGCATGACCGCGGTTCTCGCCGATTCGCACGAAAAGGCGCGCGCCGAACTCGATGCGCACGCCGAGCGCATCGTCACGGTCTATGTCGAAAAGACCGACGACGCCGTGGGCCGGCTCGCGCGCCACGCCGACGGCCTGCACGAGCGCCTGAGCGCCGCGACGGCTTCGGCGCAAGCGGCCTTCACGCAACACAGCGAAGGCCTGCACGATCGCTTCGCGCAGACGGCCGCCGATATTCTTTCCGGGCTCGAGGATCGCACCGGCGGCATGGAGCGGCGCTTCGTCGCCTCGGCCGCGGAAGCCTCGCAGGCGCTCGGCGACCAGATCGAAGGGTTGTCCGCCAATTTCGAAAACGTCTCGAGCCGCGCGGTCGCAAGCCTCCAGACGCGCGCGGGCGACCTGCACACGCGCTTCGCGGCGACTGCGACCGACGCGGTCAACGCCATCGCAAGCCACGGCGACCGTCTCAACGAGACGCTCGCCACGCGTTTCGACGCCTTCGCCGACGCGCTGCGTCGGCACGAGGACGAGACGTCGGACCGTCTCGTCGCGCAGGGCGAACGGATCGCGTCGGACCTCGCCGGCCGGCTGGAGACGGTCGAAGCGGCGATGGCCGCCAACAACCGCGTCATCGCCGACCGGATCGGAACGCGCGCGGAAGACGCGCGCGCCGCGATCGCCGATCGCCTCGACGCTTTCGAGGCCGAATTCGCCGCCCGCAGCGACGCCGCGGCCGATCGGATCGGCCACAATTCCAGGTCCTTCCACGAGACGCTGTCCGATCGCCTCGACGCCTTCGAGACGACGCTGCGCGCGCATGGCGGGCAGGCGGCCGACCGGATCGGGGACCACGCGCGCGGCTTCACCGACATGGTCGCCGGCCATCTCGATTCGATCGAGCAGGCCGTCACCGTGCATGGCGCGGCCTTCACCGACCGGCTCGCCGAGCGCGCCTCGGCGATCTCGACCGAACTCTCCTCGCAGGTCGACGCGTTCGAGCGCCGCTCGAGCGACAAGATGCGCGAAGCCGCCGAGCGGCTCGACGAACTCGTCACGCGCATCGACGGCGGCCTGGAGGCGCGGTCGCAGACCTTCAACGACGCGCTCGCGCGGCGCGCCATCGAAATCGCCCGCGTGCTCGGCGAAGGCGGCCGCGAGGTGACGCTCGCGCTCGACAGCAAGGCGCGCGAGATCGACGAAGCGCTGCTGGCGCGCACGACCGACATCAGCGACACGCTCGGCGCCAAGGCCGGCGAGATCAACGACACGCTCGGGGCGCGAGCGAACCAGATCAACGAGACGCTGGGCGCGCGCGCAAACGAGATCAGCACGGCGCTCGGCGCCAGGGCGAACGAGATCAACGAGACGCTGGGCGCCAAGGCGAGCGAGATCAACACGACGCTCGGCGGCCGCGCCGACGAGATCGCCACGACGCTCGACGGCCGCATCCAGCAGTTCGAGGACCGCGTGGTGCGCCGCCTCGATCTCGTCTCCAACGAGATCGACAGCCGTGGCCGCGAGGCGGCGGACGCGCTGCACGCGCGCCTCGAAACCGCGCACAACGCCATCAAGTCGCGCACGGACGAGATTTCGGCCGCGCTCGACGAACGCATCGGCAATTTCGAGCATCGCGTCGTCGACCGCCTGCAGGCGGTCTCGGCCGACATCGACCAGCGCGGCCATTCCGTGCTGGAGACGCTGGCGCAGCGCATCCAGGAGATCAGCACGACCCTGACCGAGGCCCGGCGCGAGCTCGACATCGTCCTGCACACGCGCACGGGCGAAATGTCGGACGCGCTGACGCGGCGGGTCGCCGGCATCAACACCGAGCTCACCAAGGAACTCGGCGCGCTCGGCGCCTCGATCGACGAACGCGGGCAGGGGCTCGTCGATCTTCTCTCCGCGCGCACGAGCGATCTGCATTCGATCTTCGACACCAAGGGGTCGCTGCTCATCGACCTGCTCACCGCGCGCGGCGACGAAGTGTCGAAGGAGCTCGCCACCGTCGGCGAACTCGTCACCAACGCCATCGAGCAGCGCGGGTCGGCCGTCGTTGAGCATCTCGCGCGCAAGCAGGGCGAGGTGGCGGTGGCGCTCGACCGTTCGACCAGCGCTCTGCGCGAAGCGATCGATGCGAGCGCGACCCAGTCGCTGGGCGCGATCAGCGGCGCGCACGAGAAGATGCGCGACGAACTGACCGAAGTGCTCGGCCGTCTCGGCGAGACCAACAATGCGCTGCAGGGCATCGTCGGGCAGGCCTCGACTGGGCTCGGCGCGCTCGACACGACGCTGGGCGAAAAGCTGCGCGACATGCGCAGCGCGATCGAACAGGCGTCGGCCGATCTGACGCGCGTCACCGGCGCGGCGTCCTCGGTCGTCGGCGACGCCCAGTCGATCGTCGGCGAAGTGGACGCGCATTCGGCCTCGCTCGCGCACAGCGCGGCGGAGCTCGCGCGCACGCAGGCCGAACTCGACCACACGCTCAACGCGCGCCGCGCCTCGCTCGGCGAGCTGCTCACGCAGCTCGAAGCGCGCCGCGACGATTTCGACAATGTGCTCAGCTCGTTCACGGGACTTGTCGAGAATTCGTTCCGGGCCTCCGAAGCCCGCGCGCGCGAGATCGGGACGTTCCTCACCGAAGCCGCGCAGGCGACGGCGGCCTCGGTCGAACAGCAGTTCGGCGAGATCCGCTCCGCCACGGGCCGCGAGCGCGAACGCACCGCGGCCGCGCTGCGCGCCGCCTATGAACAGGCGAACGAGCAGATGACGCGCCTGTTCGGCGAGGCCACCGAACGCTTCTCGACGGCGGCCGCCGACATCCGCGCGATGACGACGGAAATCCAGCGCGAACTCGAGATGACGCGCGACCAGGTTTCGCGCGGCGTCGCCGACCTGCCGCGCGAGACCGCCGAGCAGGCGAGCGCGATGCGGCGCATCGTCGGCGACCAGATCAAGGCGCTGAACGAACTGACCGCGATCGTGACGCGGTCGGGCCGCGGCCACGACGTCGCCGAACCGGTCGCGCCCGCTGCGCCGGCCGCGCGCCACATCGCGCCCGCGCCGCAGCCCGCGCCGGAATTGCGGCGCACGATCGAGCCGCCGCGCGCGCCGGAACCCGCCGCGCCGCCGGCCGCCGAGCCGCAGCGCATGCGCATTCCGGCGCCTGCGCCGGCGTCCCGCCCGTCGGCCGAGCCCGCCGGCAGCGCTGCGCCCGCCGAGCGCGGCGCGGGCTGGCTGAGCGACCTGCTCGCGCGCGCCTCGCGCGACGAGGAGACGGCGCGGCCGGCCGCGCCCGAGCCGAAGCCGATCGACTCGCTCGACGCGCTGTCGCTCGACATCGCCCGCATGCTCGACCACGAGGCCGTGGCCGATCTGTGGGAGCGCTACCGCCGGGGCGAGCGCAACGTGTTCAGCCGCAGGCTCTACACGCTGCAGGGTCAGCAGGCCTTCGACGAAATCCGCCGCCGCTATCGCGGCGAGCGCGAGTTCCGCGAGACGATCGACCGCTACATCCACGAGTTCGAGCGGCTTCTGTCGGAAGTCGGCCGCGACGATCGCGACGGCTCGCTGGCGAAGTCCTATCTCGTGTCGGACACGGGCAAGGTCTACACGATGCTCGCCCACGCGGCGCAGCGCTTCGAGTAGGGGCTTCCCGCGCGACATCAGGGCGGCGCTCCGGCGCCGCCTTTTTTTATGGGCGCAGTCTCGCCGTTGCGCGGGCGCTCCATGTCGCAGGACGTATTGCGGTTGGCGGCGGCATGCTATGAGCGTCAGCCATGCCAGATCAGCCGACCCCGGACGCCCAGACCAAGCAGGCGGTTTTTCCCGCCGCCGGCGGCGAACTGGGGGCGCGGATGCGGGCGCTCGACTGGGCGGCGACGCCGCTCGGACCGATCGCCGACTGGCCCGCGCATCTGCGGGCGACGGTCAATCTCATGCTGCCGGCGCAGGCGCAGATCGTGCTGTTCTGGGGGCCGCAGTTCGTCGCCCTCTACAACGACGCCTATGCGCCCACGATCGGCGCCAAGCATCCCGGCGCGCTCGGGCGTCCGGCGCAGGAGAACTGGGCGGAGCTGTGGGACGATCTCGAGCCGCTGCTGCGGCGCGTCCGCGAGGCCGGCGAGACGGTGGTCGCCAAGGACCGGCCTTTCTACATCGAGCGGCACGGCTATCCGGAAACCGCCTATTTCGACATTTCCTATTCGCCCGTGCGCGGGGCGACGGACGAGGTCGACGGCGTGCTGTGCATCGTCAGCGAGACGACCGAGCGGGTGAACGCCGGGCGCGCGCTCGCGCGGGCGCAGGAGCGACTGACGCAAGCGCTCAACGCCAGCGGCATGATCGGCGTGTTCGACTGGGACACGCGATCCGACCTCGTCTATTCCGACCCGCATTTCGCCGAGATGTTTTCGGTCGATCCGGCGCGCGCCAGGAAGGGCGCCCCGCTCGGCGAATATCTCGGCGGCATCCATTCGGACGATGTCGAGCGGGTGCGCGAGGCGGTCGAGCGGGCCATCGTCAGCGGCGAGAAATATGTTCAGGAATACCGCCTGCTGGAAAAGAACGGCGTCACGCGCTCTGTCGAGGCGCGCGGCGAGTGCCTGCGCGACGCGGACGGCGCGCCGACGCGCTTCGTCGGCGTGGTCGTGGACATTTCGGGCCAGAAGGACGCGCAGCAGCGCCAGCAGCTCCTCCTGCAGGAGATGAACCACCGCATCAAGAACCTGGTGGCGGTGTTTCGCGGCCTGATCGGCATCAGCGCGCGCTCCGCCACGACGGCGAAGGAGATGGCGGATTCGCTCGCCGCGCGGCTCGACGCGCTGATGCGCGCCAAGGAACTGGTCAATCCGAATCTGGTGAGCGCGGAGGTCGACCAGGGCCAGCGGACGACCGTCGACGCCCTCGTGCGCGCCGTGTTGGCGCCCTACGCCGAGAGCGGCCGGCCCGCGCGCCTGACGATCGCGGGGCCTCCTGTCGCGGTCGGTCCGCACGCGGTGACGAGCCTTGCGCTGGCGCTGCACGAGACGGCGACCAACGCCGCGAAATACGGCGCGCTCTCGCGGCCGGAGGGCGAGATCCGCGTGGACTGGCGCGTGGAAGGCGACGCGATGCGCCTCGACTGGATCGAGAAGGGCGGTCCGGCGGTCGAGGGACCGCCGGGCAGTTCCGGTTTCGGCAGCGTCGTCACCCGACGCAGCGTCGTCGGCCAACTCGACGGCGAGATCGAATATCGATGGCCGCGCGACGGGCTCGAATTGCGCATGACGGCGCCGCTGCAGCGCCTTCTGGTGTGAAGCGCGACGTCGCCCCGAGGTCCGCGTCGATCGTCAGATTGTCGTAGCCGTCCAGCTCACCATCTGCCGCAGCACGCTCGCCAGCGCCGCGTCGAGCGCCTCGGCGGCCTTGCCGTCGGCGGTGCGTTCTGCCGGCGCGGTCGCCGAAAACGCTTTCGCGGCGATGGGACGCCCGGTGCGATCCGACATGATGCGCGCGGACAATTCGATGCGCGCCTGATTGTTCGCGACATCGACCTCGAAGCGCCTGATGTCGACGTGCAGCGAATAGTCGGAGGCGCCGCCCGGCCGCACCACCGATTTCATCAGGCGGGCGTTCTCGAAGGAGGCGATGATCTTGCCCTGCAGCAGGTGCGGCAGGTTGTCGGCCCATTTGGCGCCGGCGAGATAGGCGAGCTGGTCGGGACCCGTGCGGATCACGATGCGTTCGGAATCGAGCGGGCCGTCGGCGCCCGGCTCGGCGACGGCGAGCACGCCGCGAATGGCGCCGGCGCGCACAGAGCCCGAGGGCGCGGCGGCGAGATCGAAACTGGCGAGCTGGTCGCCGCCGCAACCCGCGAGCAGCAGGGCGGGGAGGGCGATCAGCGCAAGCTTCGGCGTGGCGCGGCGAAAGGGACGCGCGTCGGCGCTCCCCGATGTCGACGCGCGCGACGCCACGGGCTCAGGCTGGATCGGGCCGGGTCGAAAGCGCTGCGCCATCAAGCCATCAACACCAGTTCGGCGCGCGCAGGCAAGGGGCGGGTCGCTTGGTCCTTCATTTTGCTCGCCAACTACCTGCCCCTGTATTCCGGCAGGTCCGGCTTGCCGCCGAATATCACCTGGCTCGGATCGCGCTTGATCGAGCGCACCGCCTTGTTGATCTCGTCGAGCGTCTTGCGGCCGTCGGCGGCGAGCGCCTCATACTGGCGCAGGCCCGGCCCGGTGAAACGCGTCAGGCCGGCGGCGATCTCCTTCAGCCGGGCGTCGACATTGTCGGCCGTCCGCTTGAAGGCGCGGGCGGCGTCGCCGATGTCGACGATCGTCTTGCGCACTTCGCCCTTGCTGTCGGCGAGCAGGCCGTTGACGTTGTCCATGGCGGTGTCGAACTTGCGCGCCGACGAATTGAGATTGGCGATCAGCGATCCCATGTCGCTCGAATTATTGGCGAGCGCGTCGGTGAAGCTCTTCACGTTGGCGACGGTCTTGTTGAGGTCGTCGGAATTGTGGTCGAGCAGCTTGTTGGCGCGGTCGATGAAAGCGCCGAATTGGTCGGCGATGCGCTGGCCGGTCTCGAGCAGGCTCTGGAATTGCGAGGGATCGGCGCGCAGCGTCGGATAGGCTTCTGCATTCTGCGCCTCGAGCGTCGTCGCCGTGGCGCTGCCGCCGTAGAGCGCGAGCGAGGCGACGCCGGTCAGGCCGGACATTTCGAGGCGCGCGCGCGTATCGGTCTTGACCGGCGCGCTCTTGTCGACCTCGATATGGGCGATCACCTCGCCGGGATCCTTGGGGTTGAGGCCGAGGTTCGTCACGTCGCCGACGCGCAGGCCGTTGAAGGTCACCGCGCCGCCGCGCGACAGGCCCGCGACCGAGCCAGAGAACACGACGTCGTAGCCGCGCCGGGCGGCCGTCTTCGACGGGCCCGAGAACCACAGCACGAAGCCGAAGCCGGCGAGGATGACGGCCAGCGTGAAGGCGCCGATCAGCACGTAATTGGCGCGCGTCTCCATCACAGCCCTCCCGCGACGGCGGCCGGGCGCTCTTCGCGCGTGAGCGCCAGCACGCGGCCGCGCTTGCCCCGGAAATAGGCCTTGAGCCAGGGATGCTGCGAAGAAAGCATGGTCTCTATCGTTCCCTCGGCGATCACCTTGCCCTCGGCGAGCGCCGCGATCCTGTCGCAGATTGCGTAGAGGCTGTCGAGGTCGTGGGTGACCATGAAGACGGTGAGCCCCAGCGTGCGCTGGAGCGTCTGGATGAGCTCATCGAATTCGGCGGCGCCGATCGGATCGAGCCCGGAGGTCGGCTCGTCCAGAAAGACCAGTTCGGGATCGAGCGCCAGCGCGCGGGCGAGCGCGGCGCGCTTGATCATGCCGCCGGAGAGTTCGGAGGGAAACTTGTCGGCGGCGTCGCGCGGCAGGCCGACCAGCTCGATCTTGAGCAGCGCCAGTTCGTCCATCAGCCGTTGCGAGATTTTCAGATGCTCGCGCATCGGCGCCTGCACGTTCTGCTTCACGGTGAGGCCGGAAAACAGCGCGCCCTGCTGGAACATGACGCCGTAGCGGCGCTCGATCGCGCGCCGCTCCTCGCCGTCCGCCTTGTCGAGATCCTCGCCGAAGACCTCGATCTTGCCGGAGCGCTTCGGCACGAGTCCGAGAATGGTGCGGGTCAACACCGACTTGCCCTGGCCGGAGCCGCCGACGAAGCCGAGCACTTCGCCGCGCCGCACGTCGAGGTCGAGCCCGCGCATGATGATCTTCTGCCCGAAGCCGACGACGAGGTCGCGCACGCGGATGACGACATCCGCCTGTCCCGTCCCGCTGGCTGCTTCAACCGGCATGCGTCAATACTCGATTGCGGCGAAGAACATGGCGAAGAGGCCGTCCACCACGATCACCATGAAGATGGATTTCACGACGGACGACGTCACCTGCCGTCCCAGCGATTCGGCCGAGCCCTGAACGGCGAGCCCCTCCATCGCGCCGATCAGGCCGATGACCAGCGCCATGAACGGCGCCTTGATCAGGCCGACCATGAACGTATTGAAGCCTATGGCGGTTTTGAGGCGGTCGAGAAACAGGTCCGGGCTCAGGCCCGCATAGCCCCAGGCCACGACCAGGCCGCCGAATATGCCGGCCATGTCGGCCAGAAAGGTCAGCATGGGCAGGGCGACGATGAGCGCCAGCAGGCGCGGCGTCACCAGCACGTCCATGGGCGAGAGGCCCATGACCTTGAGGGCGTCGATCTCCTCGCGCATCTTCATCGAGCCGAGCTCGGCCGTGATCGCCGAGCCCGAGCGGCCCGCGATCATGATCGAGGTGAGCAGCACGCCCATCTCGCGCAGGATCAGGATGCCGATCATGTTGACCGCGAAGGTCTCGGCGCCGAAGTAGCGGAGCTGGAAAATCCCCTGCTGGGCGACGATGCAGCCGACGAGAAAATTGATCAGCAGGATGATCGGCACCGACCGCAGGCCGAAGCTCTCCAGGTGATAGACCAGCGAGGTCATGCGGAACAGGTGCGGCCGGGCGAGCGCGCGCAGCAGCGCGACGACGGATTCGCCCAGAAAGCCCACGCCGTGCATCAGGTCACGCCAGGCGCCGACGACGCTCGCGCCGACATCGGCCAGCATGTCGAAGAAGGGATGGGCGCGGGGCGGCTTGGGCGGGTCGAAATCGCGCCAGTGGGCGGCTTCCAGCAGCGTCGACTGCACGGGCCGCGCGTTGGCGATCTTGCTGTCGACGCCGGCGTTCTCGAGAATCTTGCGGGCGCGGTCGATCAGCCAGGCGCGGCCGGTGTCCATGCGCTCGACATGGGCGAGATCGATGACGGCCGCGCGCGCGCCGGCCGCCGCCCCGATCAGGCTGTCGGAGGCGCGCTCCATCTCCGCGCCCGATTCGAGCGTCCAGTCGCCGCCGAGGTTCAGGCGGGTCTCGTCGCCGGCGCGCTCGACGGCAAATCCGGGCTTGGCGGGCATGAAACTCCGAAAAATCGCGATGCTTCTGGGCCTTGTCTGCCTGGATGCGCGAGCGGGCGCCAGAATCTCACATTTCGCGGTGGCGGGAAAGGTTTGGCGGCGGGCAGCCGGGATGTAAGCATCTAAACGAGATTTCGTTCCGGGATTCGCATGAGCCGCAGCCTGAAAATCGCCGTCGAGCGCTTTCCGATCGCCGGAAGCTTCACGATTTCGCGCGGCGCCAAGACGGAAGCCGTGGTCGTCACCGCGACGATCTCGGACGACGCCGCGACGGGGCGGGGCGAATGCGTGCCCTATGCGCGTTACGGCGAGAGCGTCGATAGCGTGAGCGCGGCCATCGAAGGCGCGCGGGGGGCGATCGAGGCCGGCTGCGACCGCGCGGGCCTGCAGGCGCTGCTGCCGGCGGGCGCTGCGCGCAATGCGCTGGATTGCGCCCTGTGGGATTTCGACGCCAAGCGGCTCGGCGTGCGCGCGTTCCAGATGGCCGGCTTGCACCGCCTGTCGCCGGTGACGACCGCCTATACGATTTCGGTCGGGACGCCCGAAGCCATGGCGGAGGCCGCCGCAAAAGCGGCCGCGCGGCCGGTGCTGAAGATCAAGCTCGCCGGGGCGGGCGATCCCGAGCGCATCGCCGCCGTGCGCCGCGCGGCGCCGGAGGCGCAATTGATCGTGGACGCCAACGAGGCCTGGGCGGAAGCCGATCTCGAGAGCCATTTCGCCGCCTGCGCGGCGGCCGGCGTGGCGCTGGTCGAGCAGCCGCTGCCGGCGGGCCAGGACGCGCCGCTGGGGCGCGCGAAACGGCCGATCCCGGTCTGCGCCGACGAGAGCGTGCATGACCGCGCCGGGCTCGCCGCGCTGGCCGACCGCTACGACGCGGTCAACATCAAGCTCGACAAGACAGGCGGACTGACCGAAGCGCTGGCGCTGGCGGCCGAGGCCGAGCGGCTGGGGTTTTCGCTGTTCGTCGGCTGCATGGTCGGCACATCGCTGGGGATGGCGCCGGCCATGCTGCTCAGCGCCCGCGCGCAATTCGTCGATCTCGACGGGCCGCTGCTGCTCGCGCGAGACCGGACGCCGGGCCTCGTCTACGAGGGCTCGCTGGTCTATCCGCCGTCTGCGGAACTCTGGGGGTAGCGCCGCCCCCGCTGGACGCCGCGCCGCGCCCGCCCGATATATCCGGTGCGACGCGCCGCGCGCCGCGGCGGACGGGAGGCGGACGATGAGATTCCTTGCGTTGATCGGCGCGCTGGCGATCGCTGGCGCATTTGCCGCCGCCGGCTTTTTCTTCGGCGGCTTTTTCGATATTTCCACGTCATGGGAAGATCCGGCTCCGGTCGCGCAAGCGATCGCGCGCGTGCGCGACGCCTCCATCGCGCGCCATGCGACGGACAAGCCGCCGGCCGACTACGCCGCGCCGCAGCGCGTGCAGGCGGGCGCGCGGGTGTTTGCGACGCTCGGCTGCGTGAACTGCCATGGCGGGCCTGGCGTCAAATGGCAGAAATTCTCCGAAGGCATGAATCCGGCGCCGCCGGACCTGAAGGAAGAGGCGGCGCGTCTGGAGCCCGCGGACGTGTTCTGGATCGCGAAAAACGGAATCCGCATGACGGGGATGCCGGGGTTCGGCGCGGCGGCGTCCGAGGACCAATTGTGGTCGCTCGCCGCCTTCGTGAAGAAACTGCCGGACATCTCGGACGCCGACTACGCAAGCTGGACGGCCGCGCCGGCGGAGGCGCCGAAGCAATAGTCTCGCGGCGCGCGCGATGAGCGATGCGCGGCGCGGCCTGCGCGTCTTCACGATCGGGGCGGGCGTCGCCGCGGCGCTGGCGTTCGTCGCCGTCGGCCTTGCCTTCCATCTGCAGACCTACGGCGACGGCTCGATCTTTTCCTATGCGGTCGCGACGCGCGAGGTCTGGGCCTTTCACTGGCATAATATCGCCACGCGCGCGGCGGTCTGGGCGCTGACGCTGGCGCCGGGCGAACTGGCCGTCGCGCTCACGGGCGCGCCGACAGCCGGCGTCGCCGTCTACGGCCTGTGCCTGTTCGCGGCGCCGGCGGCGTCGCTCGCCGCCGTCTTCGCGCTCGATCGCGCCGCCGGCCGGCTGTATTTCGTTTTCGCCTGCGCTTCCACGGCGCTGCTCGCGCCGCTCGTCTTCGGCTTTCCGACGGAAATGTGGATCGCGCATGCGCTGTTCTGGCCAGCCTTCGCCTGCGCCATGACCTTTCCCGTCTCGCGTCTTTCCGGCGCGCTGCTCGCGGCGCTCACGACCGCGCTCGTCCTGTCGCATGAAGGCGGGCTCGTTCTCGGTTTCGGCCTCGTCGTCGCGACCGCGCTGCGCGGTCTTCGCGACGCGCGCTTTTTTCGCGCGCTCGCGAGCTACGGTTTCGCCGTCGCCGCATGGCTCGCTGTCAATCATTTCGTCCAACCGGACGCCTATTTCGGCGAAGTGCGGCTGCGCGCGGCGTCGGAATTCTTCGAGGCGAAAATCTTCGCGAGCCCCTTGCTGCTCCTGCTGGTCGCGACGCTCGCCGCCTATGCGCTCGCCTGCGCGCTGCTGCTGCGGTTTTTCGCGCGCCGCGCGCCGCTGCTTGCGGCCATCGCCGTGGCCGGCGCGCTCGTGCTGTGGTGGGCGACGTTCGATCACGCGCTGCATGCGGACAATCGCTATTATCTGCGCACGATCCTGCTCGTCGGAACCTGCGGCCTGGCGGCTGTCGCCGGGCTCATGCAGCTCGTTCGCGAGGAGACGCCTGTCGCGCGCATCGCGCCCGTGCGCCGCGCGCTCGATGCGCTGCGCGCCGATGATTTCGCGGGCGCCGTCATCGGCGCCGTCGCGCTCGTTCTGTTCGTCCATGTCGTCGAGACCGCGAAGTTCGTGCGCGGCTTTACGGCCTATCGCGCGGCCGTGCGCGCGCTCGCGCTGGGCGAGGCCGCCGACCCGCAGCTCGGCGCGCCGTTCTTCGTCTCGTCGCAGCGGATCGACGCGGACCTCGATCGTCTCTCGTGGTTTTCGACGACGCCCTATCTTTCCGCCGTCGTCGCCGACTTCAGGCCGAAGCGGCTCGTGATCGATCCCGCCGGGAATTATTTCTGGCTGTCCTGCGCGACGGCGACGCAGGCCGCGCAGGCCGGGCGCGCCGTTGTGGCGGAGACGCGTGAGATGATCCGCGTCTATTCGTGCCTGCACCGGGACTAGTCGTTCCTGCGCGGGTCGAGCATGGCCGCGAGCGCAAGGACCAGCCCGAGCGCGGCGACGCCGGACATGAAGAAATAGGCGTGGAGGCCAAATATCTTCCACAGCGGGCCGCTCAGCACCGACACGAGCGCCGTCGTCAGGGCGTTGGCGCCGGATATCCAGCCTTGCGCCTGCGCGCGGCGCGTCTCGCCGACGAGGCGCGTGAGCGCGAAGATGGAGCCGAGATGCGTCGCGGCGAAACTGAAGGCGTGCAGCGCCTGCGCGAGGAATACGAAAGCTGGGCTCGTCGTCGTCGCCATGACGAGCCAGCGCAGGATGGCGACAAGCGCGCCGGCGACGAGAAGGCCGTAGGCGCGGTTCGCGCCGCCGAAACGGTTCGAGGCGAAAAAGAAGGCGATCTCGGTGGCGACGCCGACCGCCCACAGAAGGCCGATCATGAAATCGCTGTGGCCCTGCGCGCGAAAGGCGATGGAGCCGAATGCGTAGACGACGGCGTGGCTCGCCTGGACGAGGGCGCCGCCCAGCACGACGAGCGCGACGAGGCGTGGCTGCGCGATCTTCTCGAGTTTCCGCACGCCGCCGCTGTCGGCCGCGCGGGCGTCCCGGGGCGCCAGCAGGACGACGCCTGCGGCGGCGAGCGCCATCACCGCCGAGATCACGAAGATCATCGTATCGGGCGGAACGAGGCCGACGAACCAGCCGCCGACCACCATCAGCACGAGCACGCTGAGCGAGCCCGCGCCGCGCACCACGCCATAGTCGAGCGGGCGCTCGCCCGCGACGACGCGGCGGCGCGCCTCGCGCAGCACGATGGAATCGGTGAGCGCGATCATCGGCCCCTGGCCGAAGGCGCTCAAGACGATGAAGAGAAAGACGAGGCCGTAGACCGGTTGCACGAAGCCGGCGCACAGGTTCGCCAGCGTCATGCCGACGCCGCAGAGCGCGAGCAGGCGCGCGCTCGCGCCGTGGCGGTCGGCGAGCGGCGGGATCAGCAGATTGGAGAGAAAGCGCGCGACCGGCGTCGCGCCCTGGATCAGCGCGATCGATTCGGCGGCGAAGCCGATGCTCGCATACCACAGGGACAGGAACGGCAATTGCACGCCGACGGGCGCGAAGACCAGCAGGTTCAACGCGGCGAGGCGCGACGCCGAGGCGCCCGTCTGTGGTTCTGCCCGAGACAAATCCGGTCCTTGGGGTGAGCTGCGCCGGCGGCGCAGGCCGCCCTCATATCAGATCGCGCGCGGCTGCGCGCCGCCGCCGGATTGCGCGGCGGCGCGAAGCGCTCCATGGTTGCGGGCAGGAGAGGGAGCGCCCGTGAAGTTTCCGACGACGATCGCCGGCAGCCTGCCGAAGCCCGCCTGGCTCGCGGAGCCCGAGAAACTCTGGGGCGCGTGGCGCGCGGAAGGCGTGGAGCTCGACCGGCTGAAGCGCGACGCCACGTTGCTGTGGCTGAAGCTGCAGGAAGATTACGGCATCGACATCGTCGGCGACGGCGAACAGTCGCGCATCCATTTCGTGCACGGCTTTCTCGAACAGATCGAGGGCATCGACTGGAACAGGAAGACCGCGATGGGCATCCGCAACAATCGCTATGTCGTGGATGTGCCGACCGTCACCGCGCCGGTCAAGCGCAAGCAGGCCGTGCATGCGAAGGAAGCCGCCGTCGCGCGCGAGCATACGAAGCGCAAGCTGAAATTCACGCTGCCGGGCCCGATGACGATCTGTGACACGATCGCCGACGGCCATTACGACCGCCGCGCCGACATGGCGATGGCCTTCGCGAAGGCGTTGAACGCGGAGGCGCGCGAACTGGAAGCTCTCGGCGTCGACGTCATCCAGTTCGACGAGCCGGCGTTCAACGTCTTCATGGGCGAGGTCGTCGAGTGGGGCGTGCCGGCGCTGGACGCGGCCATCGAGGGGCTGAAATGCGAGACGGCCGTGCACATCTGCTACGGCTACGGCATCGAGGCCAACATCAAGTGGAAGGAAACGCTGGGCGACGAATGGCGCCAGTATGAAGCGATTTTTCCCGCGCTCAACAAGTCGGCCATCGGCGGCGTCTCGCTGGAATGCGCGGGCTCGAAGGTTCCGATCTCGCTGATCCGGCTCCTGCCGGATAAGCAGATTCTCGTCGGCGCGATCGATGTGGCGACGAGCAGGATCGAGACGGCGGAAGAGGTCGCCGCCGTCATGCGCGAGGCGATGAAGCACGCCGACGCCGAGCGGCTGCAATGCTCGACCAATTGCGGCCTGGCGCCGCTGCCGCGCGGCGTGGCGGAGGGCAAGCTCGCGGCGCTGGGGGCAGGGGCGCGGTTGTTGCGCGGAGAGTAGGGCTCAATCCCTCACCGCTCGCGGGGAGGGTGGCGCGCGAAGCGCGACGGGTGGGGAGCGCCGGGCATCTGCTACAGCGCTGACCATGCCCAGCCAGCCCCACCCGCAATGCTGCGCATTGCGACCTCCCCGCGAGCGGGGAGGTAGGGGCGGCGGGACTGGACGGCGAGCCTTCAGGCTCGCATTTCACGGTGGGAATGAAGCGAGCCTGAAGGCTCGCGGTCCGGGCGGTCCGTCACTCCATCACCGCCGCCTTCAATATGCACACCATGGTCGCATGCGCCGGCTTGGCCGAGCGGTTGCGGATGACGTGCGGGCGGTCGCAGCGGTAGCGCAGGGTCTCGCCGGCGACGGCGGTTTCGATCACGCCGGCGACCTCGACCTCCAGTTCGCCCGAAATGACCGAGAGGCATTCGACCGAGCCGCGCTGGTGCGGGTCGGAGGCGAGCACGCCGCCGGGCGCGGCTGTGAAATCGTACCATTGCAGCCATTCGACCGTCTTGATCCAGCCGGTGATGGCGAGCCTGCACTTGCCGTCCTCGGACACGAGGATCGGCGTGTCGCCGCGTGAGGATTTCTCGACGAATGGCTCGTCCTGCGCGCCCTGCAGCACGCGCTCGATGGAGACGTCGAGCGCCTGCGACAGGCGCCAGATGGTCGAGAGCGTCGGATTGGTTTCGTTGCGCTCGATCTGCGAGATGATCGATTTCGCGACGCCGGACTGCTCGGACAAGTCGGACAGCGACAGGTTGTAGGCCTTGCGCAGGCGTTGCACCGTGCGGCCGAGTTGGCCTGACACGACCTGCGCGCCTGCTTCCAGCGCCTTCTGCTTGTCCTTGCCCTCGACGCCCATGTTGTTTCCACTGCCCCGGTCGTTCGGGATTATAAACGATTTCGTTTGGAATAACGAACGAAAACTGGCCGGCGACAACACCGGGCGCCTGCAAATGAGGCGCCGGGCGTGCGTCGAGGCCTAGCTCGGCCGATGCGAATTGCTCTAGCTTTTCGGCGCATGCCGATCTGGCCCGACGGAGACAATCGATGAAGGCGAAACCCATTGCCGCCGCCCTGTTTTTTCTCGGCGCGACGGCGCCGGCGCTGGCGCATACGGGCGTCGGCGATACGCACGGGTTCGTCCATGGATTCATGCATCCGGTCGGCGGGCTCGACCACGTGCTGGCCATGGTGGCGGTCGGCCTGTTCGCCGCCCACCTCGGCGGCCGGGCGCTCTGGGCGGTGCCGGCGGCCTTCGTGACGCTGATGGCGGTCGGCGGCGCGCTCGGCATGAACGGCGTGAGCGTGCCTTACGTCGAGACGGGCATCGGCCTGTCGGTCGTGGTCCTCGGGGCGATTCTCGCGACGGGCGTCGCGCCGCCGGTCAGTCTCGCCATGGGGCTGGTCGGCTTCTTCGCCATCTTCCACGGCCATGCGCATGGCGCGGAAATGCCGGCGGACGCTTCGGGCGCGGCCTATGCGGCGGGGTTCATGACGGCGACGGCGGCGCTGCATGGGGCGGGCGTGGCGCTGGGAATCGGCGTCGGGCGGCTCGCATCCGCGCCCATCGTCCGCATCGGCGGCGCGGCGATCGCGGCGGCCGGCGTCGGACTGTTGGCGGGGTGGATCTAGGAGATTGCGGATCGTCTTGCGGATTCCCTCCCCCTTTGTGGGGGAGGGTGGGGGGTCGGGAAACCTGGCGAGATTGTCGAAATCAGGCGCTCTCGCGAGATTCCCCGACCCCCTCCCCCGCCCCTCCCCACAAGGGGCAGGGCTATCGCATTTGGGCGAGGAGGGCGAAGAGGTAGTCTTCTTGCCACCC
>OEIU01001207.1_pt1 | contig 17851 bp, 15 predicted proteins | sample 1539221 | NCBI WGS metagenome assembly OEIU01 (sample SAMN03792071, study PRJEB22550) | activated sludge metagenome | feature: wastewater treatment plant; material: activated sludge; isolation source: Wastewater treatment plant of a petroleum refinery complex | place: Argentina: Zarate | collected...
GAAGATCACGTAGGTGCGGTTGCCATGCAGCACGCCGCGTCGGCCCGCCGTCAGCGAAGCCGCGTGGCGGCCGGTCTCGATGCCGTCGCCCGCGGCTTCGGCACCGACCATGGCGACCTCGCGATCATTGAGGAACGCATGGAACAGCCCGATGGCGTTCGAGCCGCCGCCGACGCAGGCGGTGAGCACGTCGGGCAGGCGCCCGTACTGTTCGAGCATCTGCGCACGCGCCTCGCGACCGACGACCGCATTGAAATCGCGCACCATCATCGGATACGGATGCGGGCCGGCGACGGTGCCGATGATGTAGAACGTATCCCCGACATTGGTCACCCAGTCGCGCATCGCCTCGTTGAGCGCATCCTTGAGGGTCTTCGAACCGGATTCGACCGGCACGACCGTGGCGCCGAGCAGCTTCATGCGGTAGACATTGATCTTCTGCCGCTCGATGTCGACCGCACCCATGTAGACGATGCATTCGAGCCCGAAGCGCGCGCAGACGGTGGCGGTGCCGACGCCATGCTGGCCGGCGCCCGTTTCGGCGATGATCCGGTGCTTGCCCATGCGCCGTGCCACCAGGGCCTGGCCGATCGTGTTGTTGATCTTGTGCGCGCCGGTGTGGTTGAGGTCCTCGCGCTTGAGCAGGATCTGCGCGCCGCCGATCTTCTTCGACAGGCGCTCGGCGTGGTAGATCGGCGACGGACGGCCTACGTAGTACTTGAGGTCGCGTTCGAACTCGGCGATGAACTCCGGATCGTCGCGCATCTGCAGGTAAGCCGCGGTCAGTTCCTCCAGCGGCGGCATAAGCGTCTCCGGCATGAAGATGCCGCCGTAGTCGGCGAAGCGCCCGTGCGCGTCGGGATAGGCGTGGAAGTCGCTGACGGGAATTGGCTTGTTCATGCTCACTCGGTTCTCATTGATTGGGTGCTGCCCGTACCGCGGAAATGAAGTCCTGCATTCTTGCGCGATCCTTGATGCCCGGATTCGACTCGATGCCACTGGATACGTCGACCGCATAGGGTCGTACCAGCCGGATCGCCTCACCGACATTGTCCGCATCGAGACCGCCCGCCAGTATCAGCGGCCGGTCGAGCCGCAGGTCGCGCTTCCAGTCGAAGCGGGCGCCCTGCCCTCCCGGCTCGCCACTGGCATGGGCATCGAGGAGGAAGCCGGCCGCCGCGGGATAGCGGGCCGCATAGCTTGCCACATCCGCGACCGACGCCATCGGCACAGCCTTGAGATGGGGAATTCCGTACTGCGCGCAGTCCAGCGGCGACTCTTCGCCGTGGAACTGCAGCAACTGCGGGCGAACCATCGAAATCACCTGCCTGATCCAGGCAGGCTCGTCGTCCATGAACAGCGCCACGACCGTCACCAGCGGCGGCAGCCCGCGCGCGATGGCGGCGGCAGACGCCGGATCGATCGCACGCCGGCTGCCCGCGGTGAAGACGAAGCCGAGGGCGTCGACCCCCATCGCCGCGGCCAGCCCGGCGTCCTCGCCACGCGTGATGCCGCAAAACTTGATCCGCACGCGATTCATGGACGGCAGACCTCGTCGGGAAGCCCGCTCTCGGCGGGAAAGACCGGGGCCACGAAACACAGTCCGCTGGCCGATGCGGTCGGCCCGGCCACGTTGCGATCCCGTCCGGCGAGCAGCGCGGCGATCCAGCCTTCGCCTTGCTCGCCGCGACCGATCGGCAACAGGGAACCGACGATGTTCCTGACCATGTGGTGCAGGAAGGCATTTGCCTCGATATCGATCACGATACGGTCCTCCTGCCGCGCGACCTGCACCGAGTGCACGTTGCGGAATGGCGTGCGCGCCTGGCAGGCGATCGTGCGGAAGGCGGTGAAGTCCTGCTCGCCGACCAGGGCCTGGCTGGCGCGCTGCATGGCCTGCGCATCGAGCGGCCGGCGTTCCCAGGCCACATAGCGCGCTTCGAGCGCCGGCCGGGCCTGCCGGTTGAGGATGGTATAGCGGTAACGGCGCGCGACGGCCCCGTAGCGGGCGTGGAAATCGTCGGCCACGGGAATCGCCCAGCGCACGCCAACCGCAGTCGGCAGGCGTGAATTCGTACCCAGCATCCAGCTGCGCGGGTCGCGCGAGGCCGCGCTGTCGAAATGCACGACCTGGCAGCGCGCGTGCACGCCGGCATCGGTGCGCCCGGCGCAGGTCACCGCGACCGGATGGTCGGCGACAAAGGCAAGCGCCTCCTCGAGGGCACCCTGCACGGTGGGTCCATGCGAGAGGCGCTGCCAGCCGAGGAAGTCGGTGCCTTCATATTCGATGCCGAGCGCGATGCGCAAAACGGTCTCCGCCTGCGGGGGCCATCCGGGGATTGTATCCCGCACAAACGACGAGGCCGGGAATGCTCCCGGCCCCGCGGTCATATGTCACAGCCTTTTCAGCCGATTTCGCTGATCAGCTTGCGTGCTTCGTCCTGTTGCGAAGGCGCGCCCTCGGCGAGCACTTCCTCGAGCATCGAGCGGGCGCCTTCGGGGTCGCCCATGTCGAGATAGGCCTTGGCCAGGTCGAGCTTTGTACCGATGGCATCCTCGCCGGCAAAGAACTCGTCATCCGATTCTGCGGCGGGAACGCCGTCGGCTTCGGGCAGGTCCTCCGGCGTATCGCTGACGGGTTCATCCATGTCCGGAGCCTCCTCGATGGGCGGAAGGTCGAAGCTGAACGAGGTGTCCGCGCTGGCCACCGGCGCCGGTGCTGGCGGATGCGTCTCGCCCAGATCGAAATCGGAAACATCGACGGCCGGCATCGATGCCGTTTCCAGGCTGCTCTCGGGCATGGCCGGTTCGTCGTCGTTGAAGTCGGGGAAATCGGCCGCCGCGGAGGACTCCGGCTCGTCGAAGCGGTATTCGCCTTCACCGCTTTCGCCGGAGTAGCTGTCGGCGTTGAGATCTTCCCGGCTGAACAGCGGATTGTGCGGCACCAGTTCCTCGCCCATCGTGCGCACTTCGCGCCAGCTGGGCTGGTTCGGGTCCGCGACATAGGCGTACATCTCTTCCGCCGCGGCCTCGAACTTGTCGCTGGCCCCCTGGGCGTAGTAGAGGCTGAGCAATTCCAGGTGCGCACCGGCATTGGTCGGATCGTTGCGGACCTGCTCGATCAGCTCCTGTTCCTCGTTGTCCTCCATCGACGCATCGGAACCTGCGAGGCCGATCGGCGAGTCTCCGAACGAACTGGCAATCGAGGAGCGCCCTGCAGTCGCGGTTGCCGCCGGCTTGCGCTTGCGCAGGCCGAAAATGCCAAGCACCACCAGCAGCAGGCCACCGATACCGGCAGCGCCGAGCGCCCAGGGCTCGAGATACCACGGCGCCTCGATCGCAGGCGCGGGCGTTGCAGCGATGGGTGGCTTCTTCAGCGCCGGTTTCGGTTCGGCCTTTGCCGGCGTGGCGGGGGCCTTTTCCGCAACAGCCGGAGGCGTGGCGGCAGCGGCAGGCGTCGCCTGCGGCGATGCCGAGGCATCTGCCGGCGCACCAGCGGTTGGCGTCGCTGAGGGGGTTGCAGCCGTTGCCGGCGCATTTGGCGCGGGCGGCTTGGTCGCCGTATCAGTGGCGCCCCAGATGTCATCCTTGGTGATCTTCGTATCGGCGCTGGCCACGTCCGCCTTGGCCGGCGTGGTGGCCTTGACCGTCGCTGCGGTCGGTGTGGGTTCCGCTTTCGCGGCGGCGGCCGTCGCGGCGGCCTTCGCCGAATCGTCCTGCATCTTTTTCAGCTTGTCGCGCAGTTCGGCCAGCTCGGTGCTCTGCAGGTTGATCAGCTTCTCGTTCTTGCCGCGAATGTCCTCGAGGTCCTTGACCCGGGACTTGAGTTCACTGGATTCCTGCTCCTTGCTGGTCAGGGCTTCCTTGACCCGGGCCAGCTCGGCCTTGGTTGCGCTGTCGCCGGAACCGCCCGCGCGACCGCCACTGGGACGATCCGCGGACTGCTGTCCGGCCTTGCCTTCGAGCGGCGGGACCAGGGCCAGGCGCTCGCCGGACGGGGCCGCCGCGCCGGTGGATTTGGGTGCACTGGATTTCGCTGCCGCCGCAGGCGTGGTATCGGCCACCAGGGTGGGTGCACTGGCCACGCTGCCGCGCCATTCATCGATCTGGGCGCGAACAGCCGCCGCGGCTTCGCGGGCGGTGCCGTTGGCGGCAACTTCCTCGCCACTCGGTATGCGCAGGACCGCACCACGCTTCAAGGCATTGATGTTGTCCTTGAAGAAGGCGTCGGGATTGCTCTTGAGCAGGGCCAGCATCATCTGGTTGATGCTGACCGACTCGTCCGGACGGGTTGCGCGGGCGATCTCGCCCAGGGTTTCGCCCGAAGCCACCGGACCGTACTCGTTGCCGCCCGCGGCACGCGGTGCAGCCGAGGCTTTCGCAGCGGGTTCCGCCTTGGCGGCAGCCGGCCGGGCCGGAGCGGCACTGGCGGCAGGCGGTGCGCTGGCGGCCGGCTTGGCCCCCGGCCGTGGCTGCACGGCCGTGCTGGCGGGTTCCTTCGCGGCAACCGCTACCGCGCTGGATCCCTTCACCGCAGGCGCCATGATCGGCGGATCGAGCAATACCGTGTACTCGCGGAGCAGCCGTCCCTTCGGCCAGTTGGCCTCGAGCAGCAGACCGACGAACGGTTCTCGGACGATTTCCTGTGTGGTGATCTTGACGACCGGCTCGCCCCTGGCGTTCTTGCCGAGGCTGAACTGCACCGGCATGCCGATGCTCGACCGGTTCATGCCGACCCGTTCAAAATCCTCATCGGACGCCAGCTGGACGATCAGCCCTTCGGCCTCGCCTGGCGCACTCTGGATGATCGGAATTTCCGCTACCAGCGGCTGATTCAGACCTGACTGGACCTGGATCGCACCCAAACCAAGTGCGAACGCATTGGTCACCCCCAACGCGAGCGCGATGGCCAGCGACAATTGCAACGGTCGTTTCATGAACAGGGCTCCCCGGATACGATGACCATGAACATTTGGCTGGCTGTCACCAAGACGCCTTCCAAAGCTCGAAAATGCCTTATAACACAATCGTAACTATAGATCACAGATACGTTTTCACCAAGAGTTCCGCAACCTGAACGGCATTCAGGGCGGCCCCCTTGCGAATGTTGTCGGAGACGACCCAGAGATCGATTCCGCGCGGATGCGATATATCCTCGCGAATTCGGCCTACAAATACGGCATCCTGGCCAGCCGCATCACCCACCGGCGTCGGATAGCCACCCGCCTTGCGCTCGTCGATGACTTCAACGCCCGGGGCGCTTTGTAGCAACTCCCGCACCTGCTCTGCCGTGATCTTGTCGCGGGTTTCGACATGCACTGCTTCGGCGTGGCCGAGGAAAACCGGCACGCGCACGGCAGTCGGATTGACCTGGATGGACTCGTCGCCGAGGATCTTGCGGGTCTCCCAGACCATCTTCATTTCCTCGCGCGTGTAGCCGTTGTCCTGGAAATCGTCGATGTGCGGGATCACGTTGAAGGCGATCTGCTTGCTGAATTTTTGAGGCCTGGCCGGCTGGAAATTGAGCAGCGCCGCCGTCTGCCGGCCCAGTTCCTCGATCCCGGAACGCCCCGCCCCGGATACCGACTGGTAAGTGGCAACATTGATCCGCTCGATGCCCGCCGCGCGGTGGATCGGTGCCAGCGCCACCAGCATCTGCATGGTCGAGCAATTCGGATTGGCGATGATGCCCCGTTGCACGTAGCCGGCGATCGCATCCGGATTGACTTCGCTGACCACCAGCGGCACGTCGGGCGCGTTGCGGAATTCAGAAGTGTTGTCGATGACCACGGCACCCGCCGCGACCGCGCGCGGCGCATGTTCGCGGCTGACGCTGCCGCCGGCCGAAAAGAAGGCGATGTCGACTCCGGCGAAATCGTAGCTGGCGAGATCAAGAACCGGGATCTGGCGCGCGCCGAAGCTGATCTTCCCGCCGGCGCTTTTCGCGCTGGCGAGCGGGACGAATTCGGCGACCGGGAACTTGCGCTCGACGAGGATGCCGATCAGCGCCTCGCCGACGGCACCTGTCGCGCCAACCATTGCCACCTTGTAGCCGTTCTTGCTGCTCATCGTGGATCCTTCGGGGTCTGCGTCAATTGAATCCTGGAATCATCGCGGTCCTTGCGCAAAGGCTCATGCGGCATTCCGGCGACCGGCGCAAAGACTCGAGCGCCCCGCTATCCGGCGGAGACCCGGCCGTTCATGGCTTCAGCGCGCCCGGAATCAGCGGTTTCACCGCACCGACGTCGGCGCATTGGGCGCGATGGCGCAGGGCATGGTCCATCAGCACCAGGGCCAGCATGGCCTCGACAATCGGCGTCGCGCGGATGCCGACGCAGGGATCGTGGCGCCCCTTGGTGCGCACTTCGATCTCGTCGCCGGCCATGTTGATGCTGCGCCCGGGCACGAGGATGCTCGAGGTCGGCTTGAACGCCGCGCTGGCAAGGATGGCCTGGCCGCTGCTGATGCCGCCGAGGATGCCGCCAGCATGGTTGCTGAGAAATCCCCCGGCTGTCATTTCATCGCGATGCTGTGTCCCGCGCTGCGCGACCACGGCGAATCCGTCGCCGATCTCGACGCCCTTGACCGCATTGATCGACATCAGGGCCGCCGCGATGTCGCCGTCGAGCTTGCCGTAGACCGGCTCGCCCCAGCCCGGCGGCACGCCCTCGGCGACCACGTTGACGCGCGCGCCGACCGAGTCGCCGGACTTGCGCAGCGCATTCATGCTGTCTTCGAGCTCGCCGACCATGCCGGCATCCGGCCAGAAGAACGGATTGCGTTCGACCGCATCCCAGTCGAACGCGCGTGGCACGAGGTCGCCCATCTGCGCCATGTAGCCGCGCACGCGGATGCCATACCGTTCGGCCAGCCACTTGCGCGCGATCACGGCCGCCGCGACGCGCATGGTCGTTTCGCGCGCCGAAGAGCGGCCACCGCCGCGCGGATCCCGGATGCCGTATTTCTGCCAGTAGGTGTAGTCGGCATGTCCGGGACGGAAGCTGTCGAGGATCTCCGTGTAGTCCTTCGAACGCTGGTCGGTGTTGCGGATCAGCAGCGCGATCGGCGTTCCGGTGGTGCGTCCTTCGAAGGTTCCCGAGAGGATTTCGACCGCATCTTCTTCGTGGCGCTGCGACGTGAAACGCGAGCGGCCGGTGGCGCGGCGATCGAGGTCGCCGCGGAAATCCTCCACGTCGATCGGCAGGCCCGGCGGGCAGCCGTCGACGACGCAGCCTATCGCCGGCCCATGGCTCTCGCCGAAGGTGGTGACCGTGAACAGTTTTCCGAAGGCGTTGCTGGACATGGGGATGCGGGGGCCTGGTTGCGGGTCAGCGCTGCGCTGCGGCCTGGATGGCCTTGCGGTGCTCGACCAGGTCGCTGCGGTCGATCACGAAGACTCCCATCTGGCCGACATTGAATTCGATCCAGTTCAACGGCACGCCGGGCAGCCGTTCGACCAGCGCGCGTTCGCTCTCACCGACCTCGACGATGAGGACGCCATCTTCATTGAGGTGCCCGGGCGCCTCGAGCAGGATGCGCAGGGCGAAGTCGAGTCCCTCGTCGCCCGCGGTCAGGCCGAGCTTCGGTTCGTGCGCGTACTCCGCCGGCAAGGCGTCGAATTCCTGTTCGGTGACATAGGGCGGATTGCTCACGATCAGGTCGTAGCGTTCGCCTTCGACGCCCGCGAACAGATCCGAGGCGACGGCACGCACGCGCTCCGCCACGTCCTGGTAGGCGATGTTCTCGCGGGCCAGGCTCAATGCCTCCTCGCTGATGTCGACCAGGTCGACCTGCCAGTCGGGATTGTGCACGGCCATGGCGATGCCGATGCAGCCCGAGCCGGTGCACAGGTCGAGCGCGCGGAATACCTCACGATCGTCCAGCCACGGCGAAAAACCGGCCAGTATCATTTCCGCGATCGGCGAGCGCGGCACGAGCGCGCGCCGGTCGGAGATGAACTCGAGGCCGGCGAACCAGGCCTTGCCGGTCAGGTAGGCCACCGGCGTGCGTTCGCTGATCCGCCGCTCGAACAGGTCGAGTATTTTTTTCTTCTCCGCTGCGGTGAGCCGGGCCTGGCCATAGGCCGGGGAAAGGTCATGCGGCAGGTACAGGGTCTGCAGGACCAGGTGGGTCGCCTCGTCCAGGGCATTGTCGTAGCTGTGGCCGAAGGTCAGGCCGGCCTCGCCGAAGCGGCTGGCGCCATGGCGGATGAAATCGATGATGGTGGCGAGTTCGGCTGTCATGGGTCGGATTCGTGGCGTGGCCGCGAAGTATAAGCGCGGACGAGCCCGGAACTGTAGCCGCCGCACCCTCGCCGCGCGTTCGCGACAACCCGCTGCGGCAGCGCGTCCCCGCGTGCGCGCCACCGACCGACGCTATAATGCACCGATGAATCGCACCTCCTCGCTCGGCCGCATCGGCACGACACCCCTGATCGTCATCGCAGCAGTCGCCATCGCACTCGGCATGTGGGCCGGATCGCGATGGCTCGGCACGTCACCGTCGGCGGATGTACGAACCGCCATCATGTATCCGGCCGCGCAGGCGGTCGGCAGCTTCGAGCTGCAACGCGCCGATGGCCGCAAGATGACCGGGGCCGATCTTCGTGGCCACTGGACGATCGCGTTTTTCGGCTTCACCCATTGCCCCGATATCTGCCCAACCACGCTGGCCACATTCAAGCAGGTGTGGAAGGAGCTCGGCGCAAGGGGCAAGACCGATCGCGTGCAGTTCCTGTTCGTTTCGGTCGACCCGCAGCGCGACACGCCCGGGCAGCTGGCCCGCTACGTCGGCTTCTTCGACAAGGAGTTCGTTGCCGCCACCGGAACGGACGACCAGCTGACCGCCCTGACCCGCTCGCTGGGCCTGGTCTATGCGCGCATCCCGGACGAATCGGGTGGCTACAGCGTGGACCACAGTGCATCGGCGGTCATCCACGATCCCCCAAGTCGTGCCGCCCCGGTGTTCCGCCCCCCGTTCGAGCCGGGCCCTATCGCCACCGACATTGTCGCCCTGGTCGATTCCCGCTGATGCATCCGTTCATCCTCCTCCAGTACATCCTTCCGCACCGCCTGCTGTCGCGAATCGTCTTCCACGCGACGCGCTGGACCTGGACGCCATGGAAGGACTTCCTGATCCGCCTGGTCACGCGGCGATACCACGTCGACATGGGCGAAGCGGCCGAACCGGACATCACGGCCTACGCGCATTTCAATGCGTTCTTCACACGTGCGCTGAAGCCCGGCGTGCGACCACTCGCCGCGGACCCGCAGGCACTGCTGTGTCCTGCCGATGGCCGCATCAGCCAGGCGGGCCCCATCCACGAGGGACGCATCTTCCAGGCGAAAGGCCAGGCCTTCACCGCCGCCGAGTTGCTCGGTGAGGAATCGGCTGCCGCGCCCTACCGGGACGGCCGCTTCGTCACCGTCTACCTGTCGCCGCGCGACTACCACCGCGTGCACATGCCGCTGACCGGCAGGCTGCTGTCCACCCTGCATGTTCCGGGGCGCCTGTTCAGCGTCGCGCCGCTGGCCGTTCAGTCCATTCCGCGGCTGTTTGCCCGCAACGAAAGGCTGGTCTGCCATTTCGAAGGGGAGCACGGCCCGTTTGCCGTGGTCCTGGTTGGCGCGCTGCTCGTATCAAGCGTCTCGACAGTCTGGGGCGACCTCGAGATCCCGCCCTACGCATCGTCGATCAGGCGCCGGGATTACCGCGCTCAAGACATCCGCCTGCAGCGCGGCGCCGAGCTCGGCCGCTTCAACATGGGCTCAACGGTGATCGTCCTGCTGCCGCAGGACGGGAGCATCCTTTCCGCCAGCCTGCGCCCCGAACAGGCCGTGCAGGTGGGCCAGGCCATCGGTGGCCAGCACGCCTGAAAACCGCTCCACTGCGCCAGCTGCACGCGGCTGGTGGCGGGTCTTGAATTTTTGTGACCCAGGCATGGATTTCCGCCCGAAAATAGGACTAGAATTGTCAGAACATTACATTCCGCGTCATCTGCGCGGTCGAACGAACCCAGGGGAACTCTGATGCAATTCATTACTCGACTGATCGCCCTGACTCGTGGAATGCAGCTGCGCCGCCAGTTCAGGGAGATTGAAAAGGCACTCGGCCAGTTGCCTCCCAACGCACAGCGCCAGCTCGCCGCGCTGGCCATGCGCGAGTTCTCGAATGCCGCGAAGAGCGAGTTCCCGCATCTGTATGCCACGCCGTCCGACGAGAAATATTCGCCCTGGGGTAGCGGCACCGCGATCGGCTACGAGCGCATGAAATCCGACAGCCTGCAGGTCCGCCTGCGCGGCATGGCGCTGTGGCTCACCGTCACCTTTCACGAAACCAAGGATTCGCCGTACGCCGACCAGCGCGAATTGCACCGCCTGGTCATGCGCACCCTGCGCACCCTGAAGGAATCCGTGCCAGCCCGGGAAATGTCGCAACTGCTGGCCAACCACCCGCAGGCGGCCTGATATTCCCGCCGGATCCGGCGCCGCCGCAAGCAAGAAAAGCGCAGCCAGGCTGCGCTTTTTTTTGTTCCTGAAATCGCTGGCTCAGCGTTTCGTGCAGGCTGGCAACTGCAGCCTCTGGCCGGCGCGGATGCGGTATTGCGGGGCCCGAATGCCATTCAGCCTGGCAATCTCGCGGGTGTCGCCGCAGGTTGTCTTGCGCGCGATCGCTGCCAGGTTGTCGCCCTTGCGCACGGTGTAGCTGCGCGACGAACCCTTTGCCGCGGCGACCGCCCGGGCGGCAACCGGCCGCACGGCCACGGTGGCGGCATTCAGTTCCCGCGCCAGGTCTGCCCAGCGCCCGCCGGCACACTTGGCGGCATAGGCACTTTCGAGCAACGCCGGGATCTCGAGGCGGGTACCGGCGGCCAGGCGCGTCTGCGGGTCGATCGACGGATTCAGGTTGCGCAGGACGCGGAACCAGCCGTCGTACATGCCGCCTTCGTTGCCGAAGCACACCGTCAGTTCCGCCAGGGTTGCCGGTTCGGTCAACTGGATGCTGCCCGGCTTGCCATCAATGCCCGGAAAATCGAGGTTGTAACGTTCCGGATGCAGGAACAACGATGCCGCTGCAACCACCATGGGCACGTAGTCGCGCGTCTCGTCGGGCAGGATCGAATAGATCTTCGGATCCCAGAAGCTCGTGCTGCCACCGCGCGCCGCGAGACGCCGCATGCGGCCTTCGCCACCGTTGTAGGCGGCGATGACAAGTTCGAGATTGCCGTTGAAGATGGCCAGTTGTTCATTGATGTAGGCCGCGTTGGCCCGCGCCGACAGGGCCGGATCGAACCGCTGGTCGAAGCCGTCCCGGGTGCCGAGCCCGAAGCGCAGGCCGGTCGCCGGCATGAACTGAAGCGGGCCGGATGCGCCCGATCGGGACACCGCGTGCACGCGCCCCCCGGATTCCTTGGCCAGCATGCCGAACAGCAGGGCTTCGGGAAGCCCGGCCTTGTGGTATTCGGGCCACATGCGGTAACGCATGAACTGGTAGTTGACATAGGCCGTCATCAGGTTCGGCCGATACTGCGTCAGCCACTGCTCAAGCCCGGCCTTGACCGCATCGTTGATGGTCAGGATATCGGCCAGTTCGCGCCCGTTGAGCAAGGTGATCGTGCGCCCCATCGCGGGCAGGCTGGCGATGACCGGCGAGACTTCGCCCTCTTCGGCCGTTGAATCGACCGCGTCCGCGTCCTGCGCGGTATCGGCGTCACTTGTCGGCATCTTCACGCCAAGCCGCATCAGGCGGTCGTAGGTGGAGACGAACCGGCTGCCGTCGCAGCCGGGCGTGGACGCGCAGCGCACGGCATCGGACCGCAACTGGTCGAGTGCCGCATCGATTTCGCCTTGTGCCTTTTCCGTATCCCCGGTCCGCGCCAGATCGAGACCCGCCTCGAAGCGCTGGCTGTTCGCGTCAAGTGCCGCATACAGCGCGTTGACGGCGCCTTCGTCGACCCGGGTCGACGCCGGGGTGCGGCCCGCCGGCGCAACGCCGGCGCACGCACTGAGCAGCGCCATGGACGCGATCAGCGGAATGTGAATTTTCTTGGACATCGGCTGGATTCCGTTCTGCAACCCGCGCACGGTAACCGACTCGGTGGACATGCGGCAACGAGCGGCCGATACGTCGACTACAATCAGGCTGATCGTCCAGCGGTAAAACCAGAGGAGCGCAGCGGTGAACGAAATCCTTGTCGGCAAGAGCGACCAGTCGGTCTGGCTGCATTCTCGCTACGCCAATCGCCACGGCATGATCGCCGGCGCCACCGGCACCGGAAAATCCGTGAGCCTGATGCTCCTCGCCGAGGGTTTCTCCAGGCTCGGCGTCCCGGTCTTCCTGGCCGACGTCAAGGGCGACCTGGCCGGCCTCGCCCAGGCTGGCGCCATGAACGACAGGCTCAAGGCGCGCATCGACAAGCTCGGACTCGAGTGGAGCCCGAACGCCAATCCGGTGGTGTTCTGGGACATCTACGGCAAGCTGGGTCATCCGGTGCGTGCGACGATTTCCGAGTTGGGCCCGCAGCTGCTCGGCCGCCTGCTTGAACTCAATGACACCCAGCAGGGCGTGCTCGAGGTGGTCTTCAGGACCGCCGATGATGAAGGCCTGCTCCTGCTCGACCTCAAGGACCTGCGTGCAATCCTCAATTTCGCCGCGGAGAATGCCAAGGCGATTTCGAAGCAGTACGGCCTGGTCGGCACGACATCACTCGCCGCGATCCAGCGCGCCCTGCTGTCGCTCGAGGAATCGGGCGCCGATCATTTTTTCGGCGAGCCGGCGCTCGATCTCGCCGACTTCATGCGCCAGGACATGTCCGGGCGCGGCATCATCAGCGTCCTCGCCGCGGACCAGCTGATCCTCAAGCCGAAGCTCTATTCGACGTTCCTGCTGTGGATGCTTTCCGAGCTGTTCGAAAACCTGCCCGAAGCCGGCGACCTCGACAAACCGAAGCTGGTGTTCTTCTTCGACGAGGCCCACCTGCTGTTTGAAGATGCGCCGCTTGCATTGGTCCAGCGCATCGAACAGGTCGTGCGCCTGATCCGCTCCAAGGGCGTTGGCGTGTTCTTCTGCTCGCAGAATCCCGACGACATCCCCCAGGCCGTGCTCGGCCAGCTCGGCAACCGCATCCAGCACGCACTGCGCGCATTCACGCCGCGCGACCAGAAAGCCGTGCGTGCGGCCGCCGAGACCATGCCGCCCAACCCCAAGGTCGATGTCGTGGCGGCGATTACCCAAATGGGCGTCGGCGAAGCCCTGGTGACCACGCTGCAGGATGGCGGCGTGCCGCTACCCGTGCAGCGCAGCCTGATCGCATCGCCAGGCTGTCGCATCGGCACGATTACCGACGAGGAGCGGGCTACGATCCGCGCGCGATCGCCGTTTGGCGGCAAGTACGACACCCTGGCCGATCGCGAATCGGCCTTCGAGAAGCTCAATGCGCGCACCGAAGCGAGCGCAGCCGAGGCACCTCCGGTGACCGCCGGAAAGCCGGCTCCGCAAAGCGGGCCGGCGGCGGCCGACGACGGTTTCATGGCCAAGGTCAGCGGCGTGCTGTTCGGTACCGGCCGACGCCAGGGCATGCTCGAGGCCCTGGCCAAGTCCGCCGCGCGAAACGCGGGCAGCCAGATCAGCCGCTCGATCATGCGCGGTGTGCTCGGCGGCATCTTCAAGGGGCGCTGAGTGGCGGGCGCATCGCTATGAGCCGATGGCGTGCACCGGTAGCCGTTTCATCGACGCTGATCACGGCCGAAGGCTTCGGCCAGTTGCAGGCGGAACTCGACGATCTGTGGACCGTGCGCAGGCCCGAGGTGGTCGCGGCGATCACCGCGGCCGCCGCGGAAGGCGACCGTTCGGAGAACGCCGAATACATCTATCGCAAGAAGCAGCTCGGCGAGATCGATCGCCGCGTGCGCTACCTGAGCAAGCGCATTCCCTCGCTGCGCGTGGCCGGAGGCCCGCCCACCGATCCCACGGCGATCTTTTTCGGCGCATGGTTCAGCGTCGAGGAGGACGATGGCCGCAGGCACGACTATCGCATCGTCGGCGCCGACGAGACCGACGCCGGCAAGGGATGGATCAGCATCGACGCGCCGCTGGCCCGCGCGGCCCTGAAAAAGCGCGTCGACGACGAGTTCAGCGTGCAGACGCCGAACGGCATGCGCCATTGCACGGTGATCCGGGTCGGCTACGAGCCCGGCTGAGCCGCGCTGCGCGCGACGCTGCGCGGGCCGAAGCCCAACCCCCGCAAATGAGGAAGGCGAGCCTTGCGGCCCGCCTTCCGGTCAGATCGGTGCTGCGTTTCGCGCGATCAGGGCTCGATCGGCAGGTAAACCTTGAAGGTCTGCGTGCCGTCCTCGGCGGTGGCACTGACCTCGTTCCAGAAGCGGCCGCCGTTCATTTCGCTGTACAGGTAGCCGTGGGTCTCGGCATAGGCCTTTTCCTGCAGGCGCAGCAGCGGCAGCGCGGCCGGGCTGCCGGTGTACTCGGTGGTCAGGGCAAGGCCGCTGTAGCTGATCTTTGCGCGCACGCCGTCCTCGACGACCAGGTAGCCGTCTTCGTCGTGGTCGCCGGTCTTGAGCTCGGCCGGCTTGGCCTCGCCCATGTCGTCTTCGACCGTGTCCGATACGACGGGGGCGGTGATCGTGTAGGTCTGGCCATTCATGGTGAACGTGGCCGAATCGACCGGAACGGAAACGTCGAAGGCGTAGTTGTCGTCGCCCCAGTTGCTGGTGACGGTGCGCACCGGCCCGGCCTGGTTGAGCCCGGCCTTCTTCATCACGGCCTCGATCTTGGCGACGGCCTGCGCGGTGGCTTCGTCGACCTCGTCCAGGGAGCGCGGCGACTTGGTCGAAAGCACGAGGACGGGCACGCCGGTCACTTCGGTGACTTCGATGTCCTGGTCCTTGTAGTCCACGTTCGGGAACGAGGCGAGCATGTTCGCCATGTTGGCGACGGCAGTCTGCACCGTGGCATCGGGCTTGCCGTGGATGTATAGCCCGGCATAACGCCACATCAGGTCCCAGCCGTAGTCGACATCGTAGGCCCAGACGATCGTCGTCTTGCCGTTTTCAGACGGATTCAGGGTGATCGTGTAGGTCTTGTTCTCGCCGGCGAAGTTGTTGACGACGTCCATCTTCACCTGGCTGTCCTCGTCGGAGGCGCTGATCGTCAACTTGCCCTCGCCGACCAGTTCGTTTCCGCGGTAACTCACCGAGGCGCCCACGCCGGTGCGCGGACCCGAATATTCCATGTGCAGCTGCGGATCGAGGCGGCGCTCGGGCGACCATTCGGGGAAACGGCGCAAGGTGTTGACCGAGTCGAAGATCTGGCGCAGCGGACTGGAGACTTCCGTCTGACGCTCGACATGCCCGTGACTGGGCAGCAACAGGCCAATGACGACGATCAGGACGGCGACAATCAGCAGGGAAACCAGCAATTCAAGAACACGCGTCATTCCGGACCTCTCCAGGACTTGTTGGATCGCCAGCGCAACTGTACCAGCCGATCCCCGCATTCGCGCGGTGGATCGCTCGGCCCGGCATGTCGGCACCCAGGGTCGGACCCTCCCGGACCCCAATGGCTCAGACCGGCCATGTTACTTGACTCCGGGGCGCAATGGCTACGTCCCGAAACGGCCGGTTTCAGACGATTCCGAGTTCAAATGCCTTCAGGACCGCGCGCGTACGGTCCCGTACGCCCAGTTTGGAGAGGATATTGGAGACGTGATTCTTCACCGTGCCCTCGGCGACACCGAGCGAGTTGGCGATTTCCTTGTTGCTGTACCCGCCCGCCATCAGTCGCAGGATCTCTGTTTCCCGTTCCGTCAGCGGGTCCGGCCGGTCCAGGCTGGTGAAGTTGTTATGCATGCGCTCGAGGCCGGAAAGCAGGCGCTGGGTGACCATCGGCGCGACCAGCGAGCCGCCGTCCGCGACTACCTTGACCGCGTCGACCAGCTGATCGAGCGAGACGTCCTTGAGCAGGTATCCGCGCGCGCCCGCCTTGAGCCCGGCGAGGACCAGTTGCTCGTCGTCGAAGGTGGTCAGGATGATGGTCGGCGGCAGCTTGCCACTGGCGCTGAGCGCATTGAGCACGTCGAGGCCGGACATCCCGGGCATGCGCATGTCGAGAAGGACGACGTCCGGTTCGACTTGCGGGATCATCTGCACGGCCTGCGATCCATCGGCCGCTTCGGCGACGACGCGGATCGAGTCGGACAATTCCAGCAATGAGCGTATGCCCTGGCGAACCAGGGTCTGATCATCGACAAGGCATACGGAAATCATTGAGTCGCCTCCAGCGGCAGCCATGCATCGAGGGCAAAGCCCTGATCCTTGGCGGTTACGATATCGAGCTGGCCGCCAAACTGCGACAGGCGTTCGCGCATGCCGGTCAGGCCATTGCCCTGCTTGACCTGGACCGCGCCGCGACCGTCGTCGCGTGCATGGATCGCCAGCTTCTTGTCGCCGGTACGCTCGAATGCAAGCCAGAGGTTGCGCGCACTGGCGTGGCGGACGGCATTGGTGATGATTTCCTGTGCGCAGCGCAGCAGCAGCTGGGCGCGGCGCGGATCGTCGATGGTGAAGCGCGGCGGCAGTTCGAGGTGGATCTTCAGGCCAGGCACGCCTTCGATCAGCGTGTTCAGCGCATCGGTAAGATCGATGCTGTCATCCTCGCGCAGCTGGCTGACCACCTCGCGCACGTCGGAAAGCAGCAGGCGCGCAACCGACTGCGCCTGGCGCACGTGCTCATGGGCCTGCCCGCTGACCAGATGGCTGGCCACTTCGAGGTTCAGGCTGAGCGCAGTGAGGTGGTGGCCCACCAGGTCGTGCAGCTCGCGCGAAATGCGCATGCGTTCGCCTAGCCGGCTCGATTCGGCCAGCAGGGCGCGCGTCGCCCGCAGTTCCGCATTCAACCTGCGCTGGTCCTCGCGCGCCTCGGCCTGCTGCTTGGCGATCAGCGAGGTCACGAAGGTGGTCGTCGAAATGCCGAGGTACATGGTCGCCTGCCACGCCGCCAGGCTCAGCGAATAGGTCGGCCAGCTCGCAAACAGGGGCAGCAGCGAGAAATTCTGCAGGACCATCCAGGCCACGCCGACCTGGAAGTTGAGGATCCACGGCAAGGCGACGGAGACGACCACCAGCAGCAACGCGCACAGGCCGCTCTGGCTCAGCCAGCCGACTGCGATGGCCAGCGCATTGAGCAGGACCAGCAAGGCGATCTGCACGAGGCGGCGCAGGCCGGAAGGATTGCGCGCGCCCATGTCATGCGTGAGGAACCAGAAAACCAGCCCGAAGGCGAGATAGCAGCCCAGCCAGAGATCGTAGAAATAGGCGGGCCGCGCCCGCTCCAGCATCTCCGCCACGACGGTCTCGTACTGCAGCAGCGGAATGCCCACGCACGCGTAGGTAAACAGGCTCGCGTAGCGCAACAGGCGGATGTGGTTGAAGTGCGGCATCGACATGCCGACATCATAGGCGCGTCCCGCCATCCCGCAACCTGCCCGAAGTCACTGGCGACAGGGGAAAACCCCGCAGGGGGCGGTTTCAGGCGCGATCGGCCGTTCATCCAGGCACGCCTTTTCAAGGCAACGCTGATCAAGTGGCGCAACCCGTCATGGCATCCAGAAGGTTCGCCAGCCGTGCTGCGTGGCGAAGTGAAGGCTGGTTGCCTTGACGAGCCGCGCGGTGCGGCTGGCGGACCTTCTGGATGCCACCTGCTTCAATGGAAACAGGCGGTTAGGCGGCGCCTGTCTGCGCGCATCTCTTTGTTGCGCTGGCTTGAAGGACGGCCAGTCCATCTGCGCCAGCGCGCCGTGATCTGCACGCAGACAGGCGTCGTGACGATTGCGCCACTT
>OEIU01001208.1_pt1 | contig 17829 bp, 12 predicted proteins | sample 1539221 | NCBI WGS metagenome assembly OEIU01 (sample SAMN03792071, study PRJEB22550) | activated sludge metagenome | feature: wastewater treatment plant; material: activated sludge; isolation source: Wastewater treatment plant of a petroleum refinery complex | place: Argentina: Zarate | collected...
TCGGGCACCGTCATGAAGAACTGGCGGACCAGGAAGGTCGCGGTGGCCGATGCGATCAGCGGCACGGTGAGCCCGGCATAGGTGTCGATCATGCCGAGATCGGACACCACCTTGTAGGTCGGCATGATGCGCACTTCCACCGGCAGCATCAGGGTGACGAAGATGACCCAGAACGCCAGCCCCTTCAGCGGAAAGCGGAAGTAGATCAGCGCGAACGCCGACAGCAGCGAGATCGCGATCTTGCCGAACGCGATGACCAGCGCCATCACCAGGCTGTTCCACATCATCCAGGCCACCGGCTGACTGGTTTCGCCGGCGCCGGCGGCCAGCACCTGCCGGTAGTTGTCCAGCAGGTGGCTGCCCGGCGCGAGCGACATCGGCGCGGCCAGCACCTGCTCCAGCGTCTGCGTCGAGGCCACGAAGGTCACGTAGACCGGCAGCGCGACGACCACGACTCCCAGAGCCAATACCAGGTAGGTCAGCGCGTCGAGCCAGCGGTTGCGGATCAGCATGGGCAGCGGCGGCGCGAGCCGCGATGACGGAAGGCGGAGAGCCGGAGGCGCAACGACGGAAGCGCTGACCGGCAGGCGGAACTGTGCTTCAGCCTATCCGAATCCGCAAGCCCTGCGGGGGCTTCCGGCACGCCCCGGCTCAAGCCCGCGCCGACTCTTCCTGCCGGCGCGCGGCGAATTCGACGAACCAGTCGAGCGCCTCCGGATTGGCCATCGCGTCGCGGCTGACGACCTTCTCGACGGGCTGGCCGAGCAGCAGCCGGCGCACCGGCAGCTCCTGCTTCTTGCCGGTCAAGGTACGCGGAATCTGCGGCACCGGGAAGATCGCATCGGGCACGAACCTCGGCGACAGCGACCGGCTGATCGCGGCGCGGATACGCTCCTTCAGCGGATCGTCGAGCGCGCGGCCGGCCCGCAGCACGACGAACAGCGGCATGTAGCTGTCGCGGCCCAGGTATTCCAGATCGACCAGCATCGAGTCCATCACCTCTTCCAGCGCTTCGACCGCGGAATAGATCTCGCTGGTTCCCATCCGCACGCCGTTGCGATTGATCGTCGCATCGCTTCGGCCGTAGATGACCGATCGCCCCTCCTCGTCGAACCGGATCCAGTCACCGTGGCGCCATACGCCGGGGAACACATCGAAGTACGACGCCTGGTAGCGCTGCCCGTCCGGATCGCCCCAGAAGTACAGCGGCATCGACGGGATCGGCCGCGTGCAGACCAGTTCGCCGACCGCGTCGACGACCGGATGCCCCGCATCGTCCCAGGCCTCGACCGCCGCGCCCAGCATCCGACATTGCAGCGTTCCCGGCACCTGCGGCAGGTCGCGGCAGCCGCCGACGAATGCCGCCGCCAGATCGGTTCCGCCCGAGCCGTTGTACCACCAGACGTCGGGCACGCCGGCCCGGCGCATCTGCTCCGTTCCCCAGTTCTGCACATCGACCGCCAGCGGCGAGCCGGTCGAGCCGAGTGAACGAAGCGCCGACAGGTCGCCGACCTGGCCGAGATCGATGCCGGCCTTCAGGCAGCTTGCATGGAAGGCCGCCCCGGCGCTGAAATAGGTGACCTTCGCGCGCGCCGCGAAGCGCCACAACGTGGTCCAGTCGGGCCGGGCACGATCGCCCGCCGCATGGCCGTCGTAGCAGCAGATCGTGACCCCGGCGAGCAGGTTGCAGACCATGATGTTCCACACCGCCCAGCCGGTGCTGGAGTACGAGAAACACCGCTCGCCGAACGAGTCGTCGTGGTAGCTCGGCCCGAGGTCCTTGTGCAGCACCTGCGACAGCATCGTCACGATGACGCCGCCGTGACCGTGCACGATCGCCTTCGGCAGGCCGGTGGTGCCGCTGGTGTACAGGATCCACAGCGGATGATCGAACGGCACCCAGACCGGCGAGAAGCCGGCGGTTTCCGTCGCCGGCCGCTGCAGCGTCCGCTCATAGTCGACGAACGCGAAATCCGGTTCGCGCTGCCGGTCGTGCCGCAGCAGGATCACGTGCTCCAGCGACGTCAGCGACGATACCAGCGTCGAGACCTGCTCGGCGCGGTCGTAGGGCCGGCCGCCGTAGATGCCGCCGTCGCTGGCGATCAGCACCTTCGGGCCGATCTGACCGAAGCGATCCAGCACCGCGTTGGCGCCCATGTCGGTCGCGCACAGGCTCCAGATCGCGCCGATCGACACGGTCGCCAGCATCGCGATCACGCATTCGGGCGTGTTCGGCAGGTAGGCGGCCACGCGATCGCCGGCGACCACGCCGTGGCTCTGCAGATGCAGTGCCAGCGCGGCCACCTGCCGCCGCAGCTCCGGCCAGCCGAGCTCGACGAGCGGCGTCCGCTCGCCGCCGCTGACGATGGCCGGCACCTGGCGGGCAGCGGCCGGCTCGGCATGGCGCAGCACCTCGTACGCCAGATTGGTCTGCGCGCCGACGAACCAGCGCGCGCCCGGCATCTGCTCGGACTCGAGCACCGACCCGATCGGCGTGGGCGACGTGAGGCCGTAGTAGTCCCAGATGCTGCGCCAGAATGCCGGCAGATCGTCGACGGACCAGCGCCACAGCGCCGGATAGCCGTCGAAACGAAGTCCTCGCTCGGCGGCCAGCCAGCGGCGATAGTGGGTGAACTGCGTGGCTCGCATAGGGACCTATTCCGCCTTGATGCCTACCGACTTGACGATCGTGCCCCACAGCCGCGACTCGGACTGCATGTACGACTGGAATTCGGCGGGCCCCTTGAACTGCACCTCCAGCCCGAAATCGGAAAACTGCCGCCGCACGTCGGGCATCGCGACGATCCGTTCGATCTCGTCGGCGAGCCGCTTGACGACTTCCGGCGGCGTGCGGGCCGGCGCGACCAGCCCGATCCACGAGTTGGTGTTGATCGCCGGGTAACCGGACTCGACGAAGGTGGGCACGTCCGGCAGGTCGGCCCACCGCGTGCGGTTGGTGACGGCCAGTATCCGCAGCTTGCCGGCCTGCACATGAGGCGCGACGTTGCGCAGCGTATCCACCGCCAGCGGCACCCGGCCCGACAGCATGTCCGGCAATGCCGCAGACGAACCCTTGTACGCGATGTGCGTCATCGGCGTGCCCAGCGTGCGGCCGATCAGCGCCGACATCAGATGGCCGCCGGAGCCTTCGCCGCCGGAGGAGAACAGCGCCCGGTCGGGGTTCTGCTTGGACCAGGCCACGTATTCCGCCAGCGTGGTCGGCGGTATCGTCGTGCTGGCTACGAACACGTTGCGCGCGACCGCCAGATGAGCCACGCCGGTGAAGTCGTTCAGCGCATCGAACGGCATCGATGCCCGCATGCTCGGATTGATCACGTGCGCGACCGCCATCGCCAGCAACGTATGACCATCGGGTGCCGACTTGGCGACGTACTCGCCGCCGATGATGCCGTTCGCGCCGGGGCGATTCTCGACGACGACCGTCGTGCCGGCGCCCAGGCGTTCAGGCAGCAGCCGCGCGATCAGCCGCACCGCCGCATCGAGCGGCCCGCCCGCGGTGTTGCCCACGACGATCGTGATCGGACGATTGGGAAAATTCGATTGGGCCAGCGCGGGCCCGCCGCTCCACAACGCCGCCGCCAGGGCGATGCCTGCCCAGATGCCGCGATGAATCCTCATCTACAGTCTCCTCCTTGTGCTCCCGGTTAAACCGTCGTCCGGAAGGTCGAGGCCAGCGTATCATCGGGCCTCTCTCATCGGTTCGAGCATCACCGGATTTCAGCTATGCGCGATCTGGCCATCTCCCCCCGCCGTACACGGTCGACCGATCCCATGCCGAATACCGACGCACGCGTGAAACGCGTTCCGCAAGCGCAGCCGCTGTCGCCGCTCGCTGCGCAGGCGGATTCGCTGCGTGTATCCGACCTGACCGCATTCGTCGTCACCGCCGACCTCGGCAGCCTGTCGAAGGCGGCGATCCGGCTCGGCTGCGCCCAGTCGGTGCTGAGCCGGCGCGTGCAGATGCTCGAATCCGCGCTGGGCGGCCGATTGTTCAGCCGCACCGGCCGCGGCACGCGGCTGACCGAGCTCGGCGACTCGCTGCTCGCTCATGCGCGCTCGATGGTCGATGCGGCCGACATCCTGCTGCGCAATGCTGCCGATACCCTCGCCCATCCGTCGGGCATCGTGCGGGTGACGCTGCCCAGATGGTCATGCGACGGCGTCGTGTCGAAGCTCGTCAACCGGGTCACCGGACAATATCCGCACATCCGGCTGGAACTGTCGGAAGGCTACAGCCACCAGGTGCTCGACTGGATCGCCGACGCCCGCATCGACATCGGACTGTTCTACAGTCCGTCGGGCACATCGCCCGCCGGGGCGCAGCAGGTGCTGACCTCGCAGCTCACGCTGATCGGCGCGCGCGATGCGCCGCTGGTTGCCGGAAGCACCGTCGCGTTCGATCGGCTCGACGGCATCGCGCTGGTCACCTCGCCCGAACCGAATCCGGTACACCGGTTGATCCGCGACGTCGCGCGCGGGCGCGGCGTCGAACTGCAGCTCGCGCCGGCGGTGAATTCCGGCACGATGACGCGTGACCTGGTCCGTCACTGTCCGCTGTACGGCATCAGCACCACCCACGGCCTGAAGGGCGACCTGGAGAGCGGCGGCATCCGCGTGGCACGCATCGTCGAGCCGGAGATCGAATACCACCTGCACTGCGCGACCGTCCGCAAGCATGCGATCAGCCGCGCGATCCAGCTCGTGCAGACCTGCCTGCTGGACGTCGTGCGCGACCATGACCGGGACATCCGGGCGCTGCTGGGCCGGATGACGGCCGCCCCGCGGGCGGCGGGCTCCCGCCTCTGAAGCGGTCGACTCATCAGGGCCGCAGCGTGCGACTCGAACGTCCGATCGAATCGAGGAAGTCGGGCGCCATCGCGCACAGCCGGTCGGCGGTCTGCTGCAGCGGGCGCAGCAGCTTCCTCACCGACGCGGCCTCGCCGGCTTCATCGGAACGCAGGTTCGCGCTCAACGCCGCCACCACGGTGCGCCGGCTGTCGCGCACCGGCACCGACAGCCCGGCGACTGCCGGATCGAGTTCCGCGTCGACCCATGCATAGCCGCGCTCGCCAGCCCTGGACAGTGCGGTGCGCAGCGCCGCCGCCGCGGTCACCGTGCGGTCGGTGTAGGCCTTCAGCCGCACCGACTGCAGGTAACGCTCGAGCTGCGCCGGCGGGGCGTCGGCCAGCAGCACCCGGCCGGGCGACGTCGCATAAGCGGGCAGCCGGCTGCCCGCGCCGAGCCGCAACGACATGATCTTGCGCGACGGCATCCGCATCAGGTACACGACATCGTCGCCGTCGAGCAGCGACAGCGCGACCGATTCCTGGATCTCGGCGCACAGCCCCTCGAGCACGTGCTGGGCGACGTGCCAGAACGGCAGCGAGGTCAGATACGACATGCCGAGATTCATGACCCGCGGCGTCAGCAGGAAGCTGCTGCCGTCGGCCACCGCGAAGCCCAGGTCGGTCAGGGTCAGCACGATGCGCCGCACGACGGTGCGCGGCAGGCCGGTGCGCGCGGCGATCGCCTGCACCGTCTGACCGCCGCGGCCGCGCCCCAGCGCCTCGATGACCCGCAGGCCGCGGGCGAACGAGCGCACGTAGCCGTCGTTGTCGCGGGCCGGGGCGCCTTGCGCAGCCGCCGCCGGCGCCGCGTTCTTCGCGCCGCCGCTCATTCGGCCTTCATGCCCGCCGCCCGGATCACCTGCGCCCAGCGCTCCCGCTCGGCGAGCACGAAACGGTCGAACGCCTCGGCCGAGCCGCCGATCTCGCGGCCGCCCTGCTCGGCGAACCGCTGGCGCACCTCCGGCGACGACAGCGTCTTCTGCAGCTCGCGGTTCAACAGCGCGACCATCGCGGGCGAGGTCTTCGCCGACACGAACAGCCCCAGCCACACCGACACGTCGATGCCGGGCAGACCCGATTCGGCCAGGGTCGGCACGTCCGGCAGTTCCGGCGCCCGTTCACGGGTCGTCACCGCGAGCGCGGTCAGCCGGCCCGAGCGCACCTGCGGCAATGCGGTGATCATGTTGTCGACCATGAAGTCGACCTGACCGGACATCAGATCGGTCAGCGCCGGCGCGGCGCCGCGATAGATCACGTTGACCGCCTTCAGGCCGGCCGCGCTCTTGATCAGCTCGCCCGCCCAGTGGCCCGACGAGCCTCTGGTCGGCACCGCCATCGACAGGCCCTTCTCGCTGCGCGCGGCCAGGTTCCTCAGGTCGGCGACCGTCTTCGCGCCCAGCGTCGGCGTCGCCACCAGCACGTTGGGCATCGCCAGCACATGGATCACCGAGGCCAGGTCCTCGTGACGATAGGGCAGCTTCTCCTGCAGCGTGTAGTTGGCCGCGTTGGGACCGAGGCTGCCCATCACCAGGGTATGCCCGTCGGGCTCGGCCCGCAGCATCGCCTGGATGCCCAATGTGCCGCCGGCGCCGGGCACGTTCTCGACGACCACCGGCACCTTGAGCTGCTCGCCGAGATAGCGGGCGACGGTCCGGCTGGTCTGATCGAGGATGCCGCCGGGAGCGGCCGGCGCGATGATCCTGAGCGGCTTGCCGGCGATCAGCTCCTGCGCCCGCGCCTGCGGTGCCGCGAACGCCGCGAAGCCGCATGACAGCAGCGCCGCCAGCAGCAGATGCGGACGCCGACGGCGCTGCGCGGACATGGCCGGCGGCGCGCCGGACGAGCGATCACGGAACGGTGCGGCACCGGCGGAACGAGCGGTCATCGAAATGGTCTCCCATTGTTGGACTGATTGCGCCGGCCGCCGCGCTGCGCGCCGGCCGATCTGAGATAATGGATCCCGTCACGACCGCCTGGCGGACATATCGTCCGCTTAACGGTTGACTGAGCCCGAACCTTACCGACGGTCGGCCCCCCGCGTCAACGCACCGTCACACGACGACATCGAGGAGACCCCGCATGACCGGAACCAGCGAAGCGACGGGCGACAACCGCCGCGGCCTGTTCACCGCCGACCACGATACGTTCCGCCGCACGGTGGCCGCGTTCATCGCCAAGGAGGTGCTGCCGCACCATGCGCGCTGGGAGGAGGAAGGGCTGATCCCGCGCGACCTGTGGCGGCGGGCCGGCGCGGCCGGCCTGCTGCTGCCGATGGCGCCCGACGAGTACGGCGGAGGCGGCGGCGACTTCCGTTTCACCGCGATCGTCGTCGAGGAGATCGTCCGGGTGATGGCGACCGGCCTGACCGGCTTCACCACCCATTCCGACATCGTCGCGCCCTACCTGGTGAAGTTCGGCACCGAGGAGCAGAAACGCCGCTGGCTGCCGGGCATGGCGAGCGGCGACCTGGTCGGCTCGATCGCGATGACCGAACCCACCGCCGGTTCCGATCTCAAGCAGATCCGCACCACCGCGCAGCGCGCCGGCGACGGCTGGCGGCTCGACGGCCAGAAGACCTTCATCACCAACGGTCATCATGCCGACCGGGTGCTGGTGGTCGCGAAGACCGATGTGTCGGCCGGTGCCCGCGGCATGACGCTGTTCTGGGTCGACACCCGCAGCCCCGGCTTCAGCCGCGGCCGCCTGCTCGACAAGGTCGGCCAGCGCGCGCAGGATACCGCCGAGCTGTTCTTCGACAACCTGCTGGTGCCCGACGGCGATCGCATCGGCGACGAGGGCAAGGCATTCGGCTACCTGATGCACGGCCTGGTGCAGGAGCGGCTGATGATCGCGCTGCGCTGCGCGATGGCGCTGGAGGCGGCGCTGGCCTGGACCGTCGATCATGCGAAGCAGCGCCGCACCTTCGACAAGCCGCTGATCGAGCACCAGTACCTGCGCTTCGAGCTGGCGCGTATCCGCACGCTGGCCGCCGCCACTCGCGCGTTCGTCGACCAGTGCATGGCCGATCACCTGCAGGAGAAGCTGACCGCCGACACCGCGGCGATGGCCAAGCTGTGGGCGGCCGACGCCACGTCGGCGATCGACGACCTGCTGCAGATGTTCGGCGGCTACGGCTACATGCGCGAATACCCGATCGCCCGCGCCTGGGCCGACGTACGCGCGAACCGCATCTACGGCGGCACCTCCGAGATCATGAAGGAGATCGTCGCGCGGACGCTGTGACGGCGCGGCCGCAGGGACGGCCGCACGATTGCGGCCCGGTGTACCCTCGGGCGCATGGAACTTCGTCAGATGCGCTACTTCGTCCGGGTCGTCGAGCTCGGCAGCATCAGCCGGGCGGCGCTCGAGTTCGACGTCGTGCAGTCGGCGCTGAGCCAGCAGATCGGCCGGCTGGAGGGCGAGCTGTCGACCCGGCTGCTGCAGCGGACCTCCAAGGGCGTGCTGCCCACCGAGGCCGGCCTGGCGTTCTTCCGGCAGGCGCAGCTCGCGCTGCGTCATGCCGGCGAGGCGGCCCGCGCGGCGCAGCAGTTGCGGCTGTCGGGCTCGGTCAGCGTGGGGCTGGCACCCACGACCGCATCGGTGCTGGGCCTGCCGCTGATGCGGGCGGTCCGGGAACGCTACCCCGACGTGCACCTGCATCTGGTCGAAAGCCTGTCCGGCCATCTGGCGGCGATGCTGAACGCCCGGCAGCTCGATCTCGCGGTGCTGTTCGACGCCGATGCCGGCCGCCGCTGGACGGTGACGCCGCTGCTCGAGGAGCGGCTGTACCTGATCGGCGCGCGCGACGGCCGGCGCAAGCCGTTTCCCGCCCGCGTGAAGCTGGCCGATCTGCGCGACTACCACCCGCTGATCCTGCCGAGCCCGTCGCACGGGCTGCGCGATACGCTCGATGCGGCGCTGACCCGCAACCGGCTGCGCAAGCTCGCGCCGATGGAGATCGATTCGCTGGCGATGCTGATGGACGCGGTGCGTGCCGGGCTGGGCTGCACGATCCAGCCCGGCGCGGCGCTGGCACGCTTCCACGATGCCGACTATGCATTCCAGACCGCCGAGCTGGCCGATGCCCGGCTGCGCCGCTTCAACTCGCTGTGCAGCGTATCGGAGGACGAGCTGTCGCCGGCTGCGCTGGCGGTGCGCGTGGTGCTGGCCGACTGCGCGCGGACACTGGTGAAGGCCGGCGGCTGGACCGGTGCGCGCCTGAGCCATCACGAAAAGTGATACCCCTCCGAGCAGCGGGTGCTGTACGGCGACCGCAGCGCGGTCCACAATCGGCCGCATGTACGACGTCCTGGTGATCGGCGGCGGCAATGCCGCGCTGTGCGCGGCGCTGACCGCCCGCGAAGCCGGCGCCAGCGTGCTGATGCTGGAGGCATCGCCGTTCGCCTGGCGCGGCGGCAATTCTCAGCACACCCGCAACCTGCGCTGCATGCACGATGCGCCCCAGGACGTGCTGGTCGACGCCTATCCCGAGGAGGAGTTCTGGCAGGACCTGCTGAAGGTCACCGGCGGCGCGACCGACGAGGCGCTGGCCCGGCTGGTCATCCGCGCGTCGTCCACCTGCCGGCCGTGGATGCGCCGCCACGGCGTGCGCTTCCAGCCGTCGCTGGCGGGCACGCTGCATCTGTCGCGCACCAACGCGTTCTTCATGGGCGGCGGCAAGGCGCTGGTCAATGCGTACTACCGCAGCGCGCAGTCGCTGGGCGTGCAGGTGCGCTACGACGCGCCGGTCGATCGCCTGGAGCTGGCCGGCGGCCGCTTCGTCGCCGCGTTCTGCAACGGCCAACGGATCGAGGCGCGGGCCTGCGTGCTGGCGGCCGGCGGCTTCGAATCGAACCGCGAATGGATGCGCGAGGCCTGGGGTCGCAACGACCGCGGTGAATGGCCGGCCGACAACTTCCTGATCCGCGGCACCCGCTTCAACCAGGGGGTGCTGCTGAAGCACATGATCGATCAGGGTGCCGACATCATCGGCGACCCGACCCAGGCGCACTGCGTGGCGATCGACGCCCGCGCGCCGCTGTACGACGGCGGCATCGTCACCCGGGTCGACGCGGTGTCGCTCGGCGTGATGGTCAACCGCGATGCGCTGCGCTTCTACGACGAAGGCGAGGACTTCTGGCCCAAGCGCTATGCGATCTGGGGCCGGCTGGTGGCGCTGCAGCCCGGGCAGATCGGTTACTGCATCATCGACAGCCAGGCGATCGGCCGCTTCATGCCGCCGGTGTTCCCGGGCCTGCGTGCCGATACGCTCGAGGGCCTGGCGCGGCTGCTGGAGCTGGACGAACCGACGCTGGTGAAGACGGTGACCGATTTCAACGCCGCCTGCCGTCCCGGCACCTTCGATCACACGGTGCTCGACGACTGCCGCACCGAGGGCCTGTCGCCGCCCAAGAGCCACTGGGCGCGGCCGATCGTCAGGCCGCCCTTCTTCGGCTATCCGCTGCGCCCCGGCGTCACGTTCACCTACCTCGGCTTGAAGACAGACGCCGGCGCCGCCGTCCGTTTCGGCGGCACGCCCAGCGCGAACCTCTTCGTGGCCGGCGAGATGATGGCCGGCAACGTGCTCGGCAAGGGCTACACCGCCGGCGTCGGCATGAGCATAGGCACCGCCTTCGGCCGGATCGCCGGCGAGCAGGCGGCGGTCGCGGCACGGGGCCGTCTCCCCGCGGGAACCGTCGATGCGGCGGCCGATGCCACAGTCAATGCAACAGTCGATGCAGAACTTTGAGGCGCTGGTCCGCTCGGCCGAGGCCGAGGTGTCGAGACAGATGCAGATCTGCAATGCCTGCCGCTATTGCGAAGGCTTCTGCGGCGTGTTTCCGGCGATGACCCGGCGGCTCGAGTTCGGCGACGCCGACGCGCACTACCTGGCCAACCTGTGCCACAACTGCGGCGCCTGCCTGCATGCCTGCCAGTACGCGCCGCCGCACGAGTTCGCCGTCAACGTGCCGCAGGCGATGGCTCAGGTGCGCCAGCACACCTATGTCGAGTACGCCTGGCCGGCGCCGCTGGGCGCGCTCTATCGCCGCAACGGCCTGGCGCTCGCGCTGGCCGCCGCCGGCGGCCTGTCGCTGTTCCTCGTGCTGCTGCTGGCGGGCCGCGGCGGCCTGTGGCACGAACCGCTGGCCGGCAACTTCTACGCGGTGTTCCCGCACGGCATGCTGGTCGCCCTGTTCGGCGCCGCATTCGGCTGGGCGGTGCTGGCGCTGGCGATCGGCGCCGCGCGGTTCTGGCGCAGGCAGTCGCCGGGGCCGGTCAGCCCGCCCGCCGCGGCCGAAGCCGCCCATCATGCGCTGGCGCTGACCTATCTGGATGGCGGACACGGCGACGGCTGCAACGACCGGGACGACCGCTTCACGCTGCTCAGGCGCCGCTTCCATCACCTGACCTTCTACGGCTTCATGCTGTGCTTCGCATCGACCTGCGTGGCCACGCTGTACCACTATGCGCTCGGCAGGCCGGCGCCCTATCCGGTGACGAGCCTGCCGGTGCTGCTCGGCACGATCGGCGGGCTGGGCCTGCTGGTCGGGCCGGCCGGTCTGCTGTGGCTGAACCTGCGGCGCCCGCCGGCGCACGGCGACCCGGCACAGCGCACCATGGACCGCGGCTTCATCGCGCTGCTGTTCGCCACCAGCCTGACCGGCCTGGCGCTGCTGGCGCTGCGCGATACCGGCGCGATGGCGCTGCTGCTGGCGGTGCACCTGGGCACGGTGATGGCGCTGTTCCTCACGTTGCCGTACGGCAAGTTCGCCCATGCGGTCTATCGCGTGGCCGCGCTGCTGAAGTGGGCGATCGAACGGCGCCAGCCGAACCGGTTGCAACTTGGCGGCGACTAGGTAGGGCCCTGGGGCCCGCATCGATCTCGCGTCAATACTTGACCCGCCGCTCCACGTAGCGGAACTGCACGAACGTGAGCCCGATGACGATCGCCATCAGGATCACCGACTGGGCCGCCGAGCCGCCGATGTCGAGCGCCTTGAAGCCGTCGCTGTAGACCTTGTAGACCAGGATCTCGGTGGCCTTGGCCGGGCCGCCGCCGGTGGCCGCATCGACGATCGCGAAGGTGTCGAAGAACGCATAGACGACGTTGACGACGAACAGGAAGAACGTGGTCGGCGACAGCAGCGGGAACACGATCGAGCGGAACGTGCGCCAGGCGCCGGCGCCGTCGAGCGCGGCCGCCTCGATCAGCGCCTTGGGGATCGACTGCAGGCCGGCGAGGAAGAAGATGAAGTTGTAGCTGACCTGCTTCCACACCGCGGCGATGATGATCAGCAGCAGCGCCTGGCCGCCCTCCAGCACATGGTTCCACTGGATGCCGAGCGGGCGCAGCCAGTGCGTGATCACGCCGAGCGTCGGGTTGAACAGGAACATCCACAGCACGCCGGCGATCGCCGGGGCCACCGCATAGGGCCAGATCAGCAACGTGCGGAACAGCAGCGCGCCGCGGATCGCCCGGTCGGCGAAATAGGCGAGCACCAGGCTGATCGACAGGCCCAGCACCGTCACCGCCACCGAGAACACCGCGGTGACCTTGAACGAGTTCAGGTACAGCTCGTCGGTGAGCAGCGCGACGAAGTTCTCGACGCCGACGAACTGCAGGCTGCCGCCGAACGCATCCTGGATGAACACCGACTGGACCAGCGCCTGCAGCGCCGGCCAGTAGAAGAACACCAGCGTGATGACGATCTGCGGCAGGATCAGCCACAGCGGCAACCAGCGGTTGCCGAAGACGACGCGCTTGTCCATCGTGCGCCCGACGCCCGCGGCCTTGCCGGCTCAGGCCCGCGGGCGGGCGGACGACGAAGACGGCAAACCGTTCATTCCTTGGCGGTGCGCTCGAACTTCTGCAGCAGGTCGTTGCCGCGCGCCACCGCCTTGTCGAGCGCGGCCTTGGCATCCTGCTTGCCGGCCCAGACGCCTTCCAGCTCCTCGTCGATGACGTCGCGGATCTGCACGAAGTTGCCGAGCCGGATGCCGCGCGACTTGTCGGTGGTCTTCACGATCATCTGCTGCACCGACACGTCGGTGCCCGGATTCTTGTCGTAGAAGCCGGCCTTCTTCGTGGCGTCGTAGGCGGCAATCGTCAGCGGCAGGTAGCCGGTCTCCTGGTGCCATTGCGCCTGGATCTCTGGCGACGACAGGAACGTGAAGAACTTCGCGACGCCCTTGTAGTCGTCCTTCTTCTTGCCCGACATCACCCACAGGCTGGCGCCGCCGATGATCGTGTTCTGCGGCGCGCCGGCCACGTCGTCGTAGTACGGCAGCTTGCCGATGCCGAAGTTGAACTTGGCGTTGCGCTTGATGTTCGCATAGGCGGCCGAGCTGGAGGTCAGCATCGCGCATTCGCCGGAGAAGAACTTCGCCTCCGGCTCGTTCTTGCGGCCGGCGTAGGTGATGTAGCCCTTCTTCATCCAGTCCGACATGTTCGAGATGTGGCGCACGTGCAGCGGCGAGTTGATCAGCAGCCGCGCCGAGTTCGACGCGAAGCCGTTGTTCGCGGTGGCCACCGGCACGTTGTGCCAGGCCGCGAAGCTCTCGATCTGCGTCCAGCTCTGCCAGCCGGTCGTGAAGCCGCATGGCAGCACGCTGCCGGCCTTGATCTTGGCGGCGGCGGCCATCACGTCCGGCCAGGTTTCCGGCACCTTGGTGACGCCGGCCTTGTCGAGCGCATCCTTGTTGTAATAGAACACCGTCGTCGAGCTGTTGAACGGGAACGACAGCATCTCGCCGTTGCGCGCGGTGTAGTAGCCGGCCACCGCCGGCACGTAGGCGGCGCGGTCGAACTTCTCGCCCGCCTCCTTCATCATCTTCTCGACCGGCACGATCGCGCCCTTGGCCGACATCATCGTCGCGGTGCCGACCTCGAACACCTGCAGGATGTGCGGCGCGTTGCCGGCGCGGTAGGCGGCGACCGCGGCGGCCATCGCCTCGGGATAGCTGCCCTTGAACACCGGCACCACCTTGTATTGCGCCTGGCTCTTGTTGAACCGGTCGGCCAGCCCGTTCAGCCGGTCGCCGAGGGCACCGGTCATCGAATGCCACCACTGGATTTCGGTCTGCGCCCGCGCCGGGGCGGCAGCCAGCAGGCAGACAGTGGTCAGGGAAACGGCCGCAACGGTTCGCAAGGTCCAGGGCTTCATGTGTCCTCCGAGGGAAGGCACCCCGCGGTGCCGACAGGCGATTATTTGCCATCGATGTTACATCACGGTGGCGGCCCCGCCGGGGGGCGGGAAATGACGCGGTGCGCAAGGGGGCTGCCGTCATCGGCCAGCGCCGTGCCGGCCATCTTCTCCAGGTAGCGCGCGAACTCGCTGATGCTGGCGTCGGCCGGCAGCGGCACGCCGGCGGCCTTCCAGAGCTGCTGGCCGAGCGCCGACATCGGCATCGGCACGCCTTCGCGCTGCGCCAGCTCCATCGCGATCGCGATGTCCTTGTTCATCAGCACCATCTTGAACGGATCGTCGAAGGTGCCGCTGACGATCCGCTGACCCACATGGTTCTGCGTCAGCCACGACTGGCCGGTCGACACGTTCAGCACGTCGACCATCGTGCGGGAATCGAGCCCGAAGCGCCTGCCGACCAGCATGCCCTCGATCGTCGCGGCGAACGTCATCGCGGTGATCAGGTTGTTCAGGCATTTCATCACGTGGCCGGCGCCGACCGGGCCGAGGTGGAAGCACTGGCGGCCCATCACCTTCAGCAGCGGCATCACCCGCTCGACGTCGGCCGGCGCGCCGCCGATCATGAACACCAGCTCGGCCGCCTGCGCACCCCACTGCGCGCCCGATACCGGCGCATCGACCATCGCGATGCCGCGTGCGGCCAGCGCCGCGGCGGTCTGCGTGGTCAGCCAGGGCTGCGACGAAGAGGTGTCGAGCAGCAGCGCGCCGGCCTTCAGGCCGTGCACGAGGCCCTGGTCGCCGAGGGCCACCTGCTGCACCACCGCCCCGTCGGGCAGCATCGTGATGACGATGTCGGCCCCGTCGGCGGCGGCGGCCGGAGACGCGGCAGTCTTCAGCGCCGGCTCGGCCGCGATCGCGGCCTGCATCTGCGCCGGATCGCGGTCGTGCAGGGTGACCGGGTAGCCGGCGCGGGCCAGGTGGCCGGCCATCGGCGCGCCCATGATGCCGGTGCCTATGAAGGCTACAGACTGCTTGCTCATCGGGATTCGTCTCCAGCGTTGCCCGCATTGGGCCCGTGAGCGGCCGGGTTGGTCAAGCGGGTCCTAACCAGGCCCATTCCCAGACCGACCCAGCCCTTCCCCCGACCGCCTTGCGGGTATCATCTGCCGTACAACTGTTTTTATATACAGTAAACTCCAGGCTCTTTCATCGCCCTCACGATGCTGCATCCCTACGCCGAACTGCACTGCGTGACGAACTTCTCGTTCCTGCGCGGCGCTTCGAGTCCCAAGGAGCTGGTGGAGCGGGCGCACGAGCTCGGCTATGCGGCGCTGGCGATCACCGACGAATGCTCGCTGGCCGGCGTCGTGCGTGGCCACGTGCAGGCCAGGCAGACCGGCCTGCCGCTGATCATCGGCGCGGAGTTCGCGCTGCGCGACGCCTGGAGCGAGCCGTGCCATCGGCGGGCGCGGCTGGTGCTGCTGGCCTGCAACCGCGACGGCTACGGCAATCTGTCGGAGCTGATCACCACCGCGCGGATGCGGGCCGACAAGGGTTCGTACCGGCTGCTGCGCGACGACCTGGCCGGCGGCATCGCCGACTGCGTGGCGCTGCTGGTGCCGGATCCGGCGGTGACGCCGGATCATCTGGCGGCGCAGGCCCGTTTTTTTGCCGAGCGCTTCGGGGGGCGCGCCTGGCTGGCGGCCGAGCTGCTGGCGCACGGCGACGACCAGGCGCTGCTCGACAAGCTGCGCGGCGCGGGGCGTGCCAGCGGCCTGCCGCTGGTGGCGGCCGGCGACGTGCATTTCCATCTGCGGTCGCGCAAGAGCCTGCAGGACACGCTGACCGCGATCCGGCTCAAACGCCCGGTCCATGAACTCGGCTTCGCGCTGGCGCCGAACGCCGAGCAGCATCTGCGTGCGCGGGTGCGGCTGGGCCAGCTCTATCCGGCCGCGCTGCTGGAGGAGACGCTGGAGGTGGCGTCGTGCTGCAGCTTCTCGCTCGACGAGCTGCGCTACGAGTATCCGGAGGAGATCGTGGCGGCCGGCCATACGCCGACGAGCTGGCTGCGCGAGAAGACGTTCGAGGGTGCGGCCGACCGATTCCATGGCGGGATACCACCCGAGATCGAAGAGAAGATCGAACACGAACTGAAACTGATCGCCGATCTTCAATACGAGCCCTATTTCCTGACGATCGCCGGCATCGTGAAATTCGCGCGGAGCAAGAACATCCTGTGCCAGGGCCGCGGCTCGGCGGCAAATTCGGTGGTCTGCTTCTGCCTCCACATCACCGAGGTCGACCCCGAGCGCGTCAGTCTGCTGTTCGAACGCTTCATCAGCCGCGAGCGCAGCGAGCCGCCCGACATCGACGTCGACTTCGAACACCAGCGCCGCGAGGAGGTGATCCAGCACATCTACAAGGAGTACGGGCGGCACCGGGCCGCGCTGGTCGCCACCGTCATCTGCTACCGGCCGCGCTCGGCGATGCGCGACGTCGGCCGCGCGCTCGGCATCGATCCGCAGCGCATCGACCAGCTCGCCCGCAGCCAGCAGTGGTGGGACGGCCGCCGGATGACCGCCGAACGGATGCAGGCGCAGGGCTTCGATCCGCAGTCGGTCATCGTGCAGCACTGGATCACGATGACCAACACGCTGATGGATTTCCCGCGCCATCTGTCGCAGCACGTCGGCGGCTTCGTGATCGCCCGCGACAGGCTGACCCGGCTGGTGCCGGTGGAGAACGCGGCGATGCCCGAGCGCAGCGTCATCGAATGGGACAAGGACGACCTCGATGCGCTGGGCCTGCTTAAGGTCGACGTGCTGGCGGCCGGCATGCTGTCGGCGATCCGCCGGGCGCTGGACCTGATCACGCAGCGGCGGGCGCCGGTGATGGCGTCCATGCCGGCCGCCCGGTCCACGCCATCCCCGCGATCCGCGGCGGACGCCCCGGGCGCCGGCCGGGAACCCTGGCGCTTCCGTATGCAGGACATCCCGCCCGACGATTCCGATACCTACGACATGATCTGCGCGGCCGACACGATCGGCGTGTTCCAGATCGAATCACGTGCGCAGATGAGCATGCTGCCGCGGCTGCGGCCGCGCAGCTACTACGATCTGGTCGTGGAGGTGGCGATCGTGCGGCCGGGCCCGATCCAGGGCGGCATGGTGCATCCGTACCTGCGTCGCCGCCAGGGGCTGGAGCCGGTCGAGTATCCGAAGGAGGCGATCAAGCCGGCGCTCGAGCGCACATTGGGCGTGCCGATCTTCCAGGAACAGGTGATGCAGATCGCGATCCTGGCGGCCGGCTTCACGCCCGGCGAGGCCGACCAGCTCCGCCGCGCGATGGCCGCGTGGCGACGCAAGGGCACGCTGGAGAAATACGAGGACAAGCTGGTCGCCGGCATGCTGGAGCGCGGCTACCGGCGCGAGTTCGCCGAAAGCATCTTCCGCCAGATCGAAGGCTTCGGCGAATACGGCTTTCCCGAAAGCCATGCGGCCAGCTTTGCGCTGCTGGTCTATGTGTCGTCGTGGATCAAGCGGCACGAACCGGCGGCGTTCCTGGCGGCGCTGCTGAACAGCCAGCCGATGGGCTTCTACGCGCCGGCGCAGCTCGTGCGCGACGCGCGTGCGCACGGCGTGGAGGTGCGGCCGGTCGATGTGCTGATCAGCGATTACGAGTGCACGCTGGAGGAGTTGCCGTACGAAGGAGGCGGGTACGGCCCTCCCGATACGGCGACCCCGGCGGCGACCAAGGGGGATGAGGCGGGCAACCCTCCCGCGACCACCACGCCCCCTCTGTCCGCTCGCGAGCCC
>OEIU01001209.1_pt1 | contig 17798 bp, 12 predicted proteins | sample 1539221 | NCBI WGS metagenome assembly OEIU01 (sample SAMN03792071, study PRJEB22550) | activated sludge metagenome | feature: wastewater treatment plant; material: activated sludge; isolation source: Wastewater treatment plant of a petroleum refinery complex | place: Argentina: Zarate | collected...
AGCTCTCCTTCCGGGTGATGGGGCGCACCCAGATCACGGTGGAGGACGGCAAGTGGGTCGAGGCGGGCGCCCTCGTGTCGACCGGCTCCGCCTTCCCCGCCGACATCCTCAGCTCCCGGCCCGGCGTGGCGCTCGGCGTCCAGGGCACCGTCACGACGGTGAAGGACGAGGGCAAGGGCTGGCTGCGGGTGGACGTCGAGACGGAGGCCGGGAAGTCGCAGCGCTGGCTGCGGCTGCCCGACGACCGTCCGCGCCCCGTGATCGAGAAGGGCATGGAGGTCACTCCGGCCCGGCGCTTCCACGCGCCGGAGGCCACCCGCGACCCCTCGACCAAGACGGAGCTGTACCTCGTCCGCGAGGTCCAGAACGTGTACCGGTCGCAGGGCGTGGACATCAACGACAAGCACATCGAGCTGATCGTGCGCCAGATGCTGCGCAAGGTCCGGGTCGACGACCCGGGCGGCACGCACTTCCTGCACGGCCAGATGGTCGACAAGCCGGTGCTCTACCGGGAGAACACCCGGGCCGCCGAGCGCATCCGCGAGCAGCTGCTCGAGAAGCGCGAGAGCGGCGAGTTCACCGGCGAGGACAGCGAGATCACCCGCGCGGTGGGTGGGGTGCAGGCGATCGTCGAGCCCCTCATCCTCGGCATCACCAAGGCCTCGCTGGCCACCGAGTCGTTCCTGTCGGCGGCCTCCTTCCAGGAGACCACGAAGGTGCTCACCGACGCGGCGCTCGAGGGCAAGGTCGACCGCCTGCGCGGGCTCAAGGAGAACGTGATCATCGGCAAGCTGATCCCGGCGGCCACCGGGCTCAAGCGCTACCGCCAGCTCGAGATCGAGGCCGTCCGGCGCGCGCCGGCGCTCCTCGAGTTCGACCTGGACGAGCCGTTCTCCGAGGCCGACGACGACGCCCTGCTGGGCATCGGAGACGGCGAGGGTCAGACGTTCTCGTTCGGCCCGGAGCTCGACCTCGACGAGTAGCGGGTGACCGGCCGGTGCGGCTCGCGCCTCAGGGCACGAGCCGTATCGGCCGGATCGCCGGCCGCGTGGCCGGCTCACCGCGGCGTGCGCGGGCCCCGAGGGCGTAGCCCACGGCGAACCTGAGGGGCGTCCGCACGTCGAACGTCCTCGCCCGCGCCGGGACGCGGATGCACGTCTCCGTGCGCCCGGCGGCCGCGAAGACCACGAGGCGCTGGCCGAACAGCCGGATGCTCCGGCGGCCGCTGAAGATCGTGACGAGCACGCGGGCGGGCTTCGTGCTGGACACCAGCACGGTCACGCACTTCGACCGCTTCAGGGACCGCAGCGAGATGACGGCCGGGCCGGTGGCGACCGCCGGGCCGGCCCGCACGTCCCGGGGGCTCGGGATGCTGGTCGCCAGGTCCGCGGGCACCAGGGGGACCGGCCGGCCAGCGCCGGCGACGGTCACCTGCACCTGGCGGCCGGGGGCGAGCCGCAGCGGGGGTCGGGACGTCGGCGTGACGGTGGCCGTCCCGCGGACGTTGCGGACGGTGGTCCGGCCGCGCGTGGGGTCGTGGGCGACGTGGGCGTCGCCGCCGTCGGCGTCGATCCGCGCGACGGGCGTCAGCACGAACGCGGGCCCCCCGGCGGGGAGGCGCTGCTGTCCCTGCTGCGCGCGCACCTTCGCGGTGGTGATCGACAGCTCCCCTGTCATCAGCTGTGGTGCCGCGCTCGCCACGAAGGTCACGGGGTTGGCGCTGAGCCGACCGTCGGCCCGTCGGCTCGCGCCGCCGGTGAGGGTGAAGATCGCGCCGCTGGGGAGCGCCTGGAGGGTGAGGACCGCGAACGGGCTTCCACTCCCCACGGTGACCTCATCGCCCTCCCCGAGCAGCAAGCCGACCTGCGGGATGACCGCCGCGCCGGCGGCGGGCCGCACGAAGGCGGCTCCCTGCTCCAGTCTGCTGAGCGCGATGATGCGGAAGAGCGGCGGGCCGACGATCGGGTGCTGGCCCAGGATGCTGTTCGGCGGGACGGCCGGGGCCGGCGCGCCCGGCGCGGACGACGGCGGCTCGCCGTAGAGGCTGATGATGAGCTTGCCCGCGCCGGTCCCGTTGAGGAACGGCCCCACCGTGGCGCCCAGGGTTCCCCCGGCCGACGGGGTGAAGCTCGCGACGTACTCGTGGGCCGGGTTGTACTCGGGGACGCGCCCGTCGAGGCCGACGATGGTGCCCTGGCCCACGCCGCCGATGTCGAACCGCAGGACGGAGATCTTCGGGGGCGGCGTCTCCAGGCAGTCGTCGCCCGGGATCGGCGCGCCGCCGCTCGTGCCGAAGCAGTGGAGGGCGTCCAGCAGCTCCGTACGGCCGCCCGGGTAGCTCATCTCCACCGTGGAGTTGACGGAGATGCGGTAGGCCGCGCCCGGGCGCAGGACGGTGGCGCTCTGCACGCGCGCGCCGCTCGCCGGAACGTCGATGACCTCCAGCAGCTGCTCGGCCCCCTGCGCCGGCGGCGCCGCGAGTACCGCGAGCACGATCGCCGCCGTCATGGCGATCAGGGCGGTCACTGCGGCCCGCGGCTTCATGACGTCGACGCTTCCAGGGTTGGATTCGCCGATTTCTACGACGCCGCCCCCCGGCGCGTCAACGCCCCGTCAGCCCAGGTCTCGTCCCAGCCGCCGCGTCAGGGGCGTGCCCGTGACGCCGTGGACGACGATGGAGACGGCGACGACCGCGACGACGGTCCACATCACCGTCTCCGCCTCACCGGCGGCGAGGATCCCCGCCTGCAGGGCGGCGGCCGCGTAGTACAGCGAGCCCACCCCGCGGACGCCGAACCAGCCCACCCACAGCCGCTCCCGGGCGTCCAGCTCGGTGCCGCGCAGGGCGACGATGCTGGTCAGGGGGCGCACCAGCAGCAGCAGGAACGGGGCGAGGAGCCACCCCGCGACGCCGGGCACGGCGAGTCCGTCGAGGGTCAGCAGGCTGCCGAGGAAGAGGATGGTGGCGAGCTCCAGCACCCGCTCGAGCACCTCGCCGCCGGCGTGGACGCCCCGGGCGTACTCGTGGTCGCGCTCGCGTCGGCGGAACGCGACCCCGCCGACGAAGGCGGCGAGGAAGCCGTACGTGTCGGCGACCTGCGCCACGCCGTAGATCGCGAGCACCGCGCCGAGCGCCGCCCACCCGTCCAGCTCCACCGCCAGCAGGCTCCGCTCCCGCAGCCGGGTGGCGGCCTCCGCGATCGCCCACCCCCCGGCGGCGCCGATCAGGACGCCCCCGGCGATCGCGTAGGCGACGTCCCACGCGATCCAGTCGCCGATCGCCGCCGAGGCGCCGTGCCCGGCGACGGCCAGGCCGAGGTACACGAACGGGAACGCGAGCCCGTCGTTGAGCCCCGCCTCGGAGGTGAGGGCGAACGACGTCCCCGCCTCGTCCTCCTCGCCGGGCGGACCCACGCCCAGGTCGCCGGCCAGCACGGGGTCGGTGGGGGCGAGGGCCGCGCCGAGCACGATCGCGGCGCCGGCCGACAACCCCATCGCCGCGACCCCGAACGCCGCGACCGCCGCGATGGTCACGGGCATCACCACCCCCAGGAGCACGATGGTGGACCGCCACCCCCGCCACGTGAACGGACGGTCCAGGCGGACCCCGGTGGCGAACAGCGCCACGATCACGGCGAGCTCCGCGAACCGCTCCACCAGCTCCGCGTCGCCGACCAGCGAGAACCAGTCGTGGTCGAGCGCCGCCAGGCCGACGGCCCCGAGGGCCCCGAGGGCGAGGTACACGACGCTGGGGGAGAACGCGCGGGAGCGCTGGTGGGTGAGCGCCACGATCGCCGCCATCACGGCGACGCCCAGGAACACCAGTCCCAGGGACCACGCGTCCGCCGGCTCGAACCCCGGCGTGATCGCGGCGGGGGGCGCGGATCCGAAGCGCATCGGCCCCAGTTACCCGGGGGGCCGCGCGGCGACGCCCGTGGCGCCTAGTTGCCGGTTCCGTCCGGGTCGGGGAACCGCACGTGCAGGTGGTCGTCGTGGGCGGGCCAGCGGACGACGACCCCGCCGGGGCCGTGGAGGTCGAGGCTCGGGCCGATCAGCACCAGGCTGGCGCCCTGCGCGACCAGGCGGTCCACCACCTGCTGGGTGAGCGCGCGGTCGTACGTGCCGGGGTCGGCGGCGTCCTCGCGCCCGTCGCCGCGCGGGAGGCGGATGTCGACGTCCAGCCCGTTCTGGTGGGAGGCGTGGCCGACGGCGGGGCCGCCGAACGGGCCGCCGTGCCGCCGGGACAGGTCGCCGATCCCGAGTCGCGGCGCCCCGGGGTGGGCCTTCTCCCACCATGCGCCGAGATCGAGGAGCTGGCGCACCAGGACCGCGGTGCCCCACTGGCGGTCGGCGCCGCCGGGCGGGCGCTGGGTGGCCGGGTCGTAGGTGTAGAAGCCGGGCCCCTGGGAGGGGAGGCGGATCCCGTTCTCCAGCCAGCCGCCGTTCGGGCTTCCGTGCGCGATCGAGTCGCGCCACTCCACCGCGGGGCGCGCGGGCTTCGGCGGGGGCGTGCCGGGTGACCGCTCGGGGGTCTTCTCGGGCGTGCCCGGCCGGGGCGCCGGCGTCGGCGGCGCCGGCTCCACCTGCACGACGGCGCCGGCGGCGCGGGCGACGGAGGCCTCGCCGTCCCCCTCGAAGGCCGCGAGCGGAACGAGCGCCGCGACGAGCGCGAGCAGCGACACCCACATCCACGGCTGCTGTCCCGGGCCGCGCCTGCGCCGGCCCAGCGAGGCGGCGCACGCCGGGCAGCAGTGGCGCGCCGCGCGCCGGCGGTGTCGGGAGTGACGTCCGAGCATCGCGCCGACGGTACCACCGGCACCCGTTTCTCCCTGCAATCGCCGTTGTGGATCCGGGCCGGGGCGCGCACGTCCGCGACCCCCGTCCCGCCTCCCGCGCCCGGACCCGAGCGCGCCCCCGGCATGCGCGAATACATTCCGACCGTGTTCCCGTCCCTCCTCCAGCGGCCCGTTCGGGCCGCGCTCGTCGTCCTGCTGCTCGCGGCGGTCGTGGCGGGGATCTGGCTCTGGCAGCGGGCGGGGGAGAGCACCCCGGTGTCGGAGGAGAGCGCGTTGCGCGATTTCCGGGCCGAGGGCGGGGGGGCCGCGGCCCCCGGGATCCCCGCGCCGGGCGTGTACACGTACCGCCAGGAGGGGACCGAGCGCGGCGGGGTGGGGCCGGCGCACATCTCGCGCGACCTCCCCGGCGAGGCAAGGTTCGTCGTCACGACGGCGGACGGCGGCTACCGCGCCCAGCTCAGCATGTCCGAGGAGCACGTCGAGGGGGTCACCGTCCGCGTGGGGGCGGCCGGCAGCCGCGAGGTCGCCCGGCGCACCAAGGTCACGTTCCTCGGGTTCGGCCGCGACGACCGCCGGGCGCTCCGCCCGCCGCCGCTCTGGCTCCCCGCCACGCTCGCGGCGGGGGGGGAGTGGGGCGGCAGCCGCTCCCCCGGCGACCTCCCGGTGACGTACCGCAGCCGCGTCCTGCGCCGCGACGCGGTGGAGGTCGACGGCCGCCGCTGGGCGGTCTGGGTGGTGCGCAGCGAGTCGAGCACGGGCGGGGTGCACCCCGGCGACCGGACCGACACCTGGTGGTGGTCGCCCCGCCTCGCGCTGGCGCTGCGGTGGGAGATCGACATGCGCATCGGCGGGCCCGCGAGCCTCGACACCCCCGCGACGCCCGTGGGGGAGCGGGCCACACCCGCGCAGTGGAGGCGGGGTCCCATGGAGCCGCGCGGGCCCGCTGTGCTAACGTCCCCGGGCCGCTCGCCCGGCGTGTCCTGTCGCGCTCGAAAAAAGGCTTCCGTGCCCACGATCAACCAGCTGGTCCGCAAGGGCCGTTCGCCAAAGGTCTCCCGCGTGAAGACGCCCGCCCTGCGCGGCGCGCCGCAGAAGCGCGGGGTCTGCACCCGCGTGTACACCACGACCCCGAAGAAGCCGAACTCGGCGCTCCGGAAGGTCGCCCGTGTGCGGCTCACGAACCAGATGGAGGTCTCGGCCTACATCCCGGGTGAGGGGCACAACCTGCAGGAGCACTCGGTGGTGCTCGTGCGCGGTGGTCGCGTCCGCGACCTCCCGGGCGTGCGCTACAAGGTGATCCGCGCCGCGCTCGACGCGGCCGGCGTCGCCGACCGCCGCAAGGCCCGGTCCAAGTACGGCGCGAAGACGCCGAAGTAATGCCGCGCCGCGCAGTCATCACCCGCCGGCCGATCGAGCCGGACCCCGTCTACAGCAGCGCCCTGGTGACGCAGCTGGTCAACAAGGTGCTGAAGGACGGCAAGAAGTCGACCTCCGAGGGCGTCGTCTACGGGGCGCTCGAGCGCATCCGTGACCGCACCGGCCGCGATCCCGTAGCGGTCATGGAGGAGGCGGTCCGCAACGTCACCCCCGCGCTCGAGGTCAAGAGCCGGCGCGTCGGCGGCGCGACGTACCAGGTGCCGATCGAGGTCCCGGCCCGGCGCGGGCGCACGCTCGCGATCCGGTGGCTCGTGCGCTATGCCCGTGAGCGTCGCGAGAAGCAGATGAGCGAGCGGCTCGCGAACGAGCTCCTCGACGCCCTGGGCTCCCAGGGGGGCGCCTTCAAGCGGAAGGACGACCTCTACCGGATGGCGCAGGCGAACAAGGCGTTCGCGCACTACCGCTGGTAGGAGCGCCCCGCCCTCCGGGGCCGGGGCCGCACGGGAAGTGGATGGAATTTCTCTCAGCGCCGGCCGCCTGGCCGGCGCCGTGACTCGGATGAGGTGAGCACGCGATGACGACGACGGCCAAGAAGGTCTCCCTCGAGAAGACCCGCAACATCGGGATCATGGCCCACATTGATGCGGGCAAGACGACCACGACCGAGCGGATCCTCTACTACACCGGCCGGACCCACCGGATCGGCGAGGTGCACGAGGGCGCCGCCACGATGGACTGGATGGCGCAGGAGCAGGAGCGCGGCATCACGATCACGAGCGCCGCGACCACGTGCTTCTGGCGCGACCACCGGATCAACATCATCGACACCCCCGGCCACGTCGACTTCACCATCGAGGTGGAGCGCAGCCTCCGCGTGCTCGACGGCGCCGTCGCCGTGTTCGACTCGGTCGCCGGCGTCGAGCCCCAGAGTGAGACGGTGTGGCGCCAGGCCGACCGCTACGGCGTTCCGCGCATCGCCTACGTCAACAAGATGGACCGCATCGGCGCGAACTACGCCGCCGCCGTGCAGACGATGAAGGAGCGCCTCGGGGCGAACGCGATCCCGATCCAGCTCCCCATCGGCGAGGAGGCGGACTTCCGCGGCATCGTCGACCTGATCGGCATGAAGGCGATCATCTACACCGACGACCTCGGCACCGAGTTCGAGATCGCCGACATCCCCGACGAGATCGCCGCCGAGGCCGAGGCCGCCCGCGAGACGCTCATCGAGGCGCTCGCCGACCACGACGACGAGCTGGCCGAGGCGTACCTGGAGGGCGAGGAGCTCGACAAGGACCGCGTCGTCGCCGCCATCCGCACCGCGGTCCTCGCCATCGCGATCACCCCGGTGCTCTGCGGCTCGTCCTTCAAGAACAAGGGCGTCCAGCCGCTGCTGGACGCCGTCGTCGACCTGCTCCCCTCGCCGCTGGACGTGCAGCCCGCCGCGGGCACCGTCCCCGGCACGGACGAGGAGATCACGCGCGAGCCCGACCCCAACGGCCCCTTCGCGGCGCTGGCGTTCAAGGTGATGAGCGACCCGTACGTCGGCCGCCTCACCTACATGCGCGTCTACTCGGGGTCGATGAAGAGCGGCTCGGCGATCATCAACGCCACCAAGGACCGCAAGGAGCGGGCCGGCCGGCTGCTGATGATGCACGCGAACCACCGGGAGGACGTCGACGAGGTCTCGGCCGGGGACATCGTCGCCGCCGTCGGCCTGAAGTCGACGACCACGGGCGACACCCTCACCGACGCGGCCGACCCGGTGATCCTGGAGCGGATGACGTTCCCGGAGCCGGTCATCGACCTCGCGATCGAGCCGAAGACGAAGCAGGACCAGGAGAAGCTGACCACCGCCCTCCAGCGGCTCTCCGACGAGGATCCGACGTTCCGCGTCCGCACCGACGAGGAGACGGGCCAGACCGTCATCGCCGGCATGGGCGAGCTGCACCTCGAGATCATCGTGGACCGCCTCATGCGCGAGTTCAGCGTCGACGCCAACGTCGGCCAGCCGCAGGTGGCCTACCGCGAGACCATCCGCAAGCGCGTCGAGAAGGTGGAGGGCCGCTTCGTCCGCCAGACCGGTGGCCGCGGCCAGTTCGGCCACGTCTACCTGTCGGTGGAGCCGAACGAGCCGGGTGCCGGCTACGTCTTCGAGAGCAAGATCGTGGGCGGCTCGATCCCCCGGGAGTACATCCCGGCCGTGGACCAGGGCATCCAGGAGGCGCTGGAGGGCGGCGTCGTCGCCGGGTTCCCGATGGTCGACGTCAAGGTCGAGCTGATCGACGGCAGCTACCACGAGGTGGACTCCTCGGAGATCGCGTTCAAGATCGCCGGCTCGATGGCGCTGAAGGAGGCCGTCAAGCGGGCCAGCCCGGCCCTGCTGGAGCCGGTCATGGCCGTCGAGGTCGTGGTGCCCAAGGACTTCGTCGGCACCGTCGTCGGCGACCTCACGTCGCGGCGCGGCCGCATCGGCGGCATGGAGGCGCGCGGCGCGATCGCCGAGGTGGTCAACGCCCAGGTGCCGCTCTCGCAGATGTTCGGCTACGCCACCTCGGTCCGCTCGGCCACCCAGGGCCGCGCGACCTTCACGATGCAGTTCCACTCCTACCAGGAGGTCCCGAACTCCATCGCCGAGGAGATCAAGGCGAAGGTGGGCGCGGCCGCCGGCTGAGCCCGGTCGCGGGATCCGGAGTGACCATGGGGGCCTCGGGGGACCGGGGCCCCCGGCCGTCGACGGTGCGGCACCGTGAGCCCGGACAGGGGTGGACCACCGACCTCCCCGCCGGGTGGCGGTCGGTGGCGGGCGGCCCGGCGCTGGTCCGCGGCAACCCCTGGCGGGATCCGGCGCGCCTCTACGTCCAGGGGCACCCCGGCCTGGGCCCCGACGCCGCGCTGGCCGCCTTCCTGACGGCACGCGGCATGGCGGTGACGGCGGCGGGTCCCGTCGTGGAGGCCGGTGCGCTGCGCTGGACGCGCCATCGGGGGCGCACCGGTGACGCGGCCGCCCTGCCGGTGGAGCTCGCCGTCGCCGGGGACGGGGCGGGCGCGGTGGTGGCGGCGCTCGTCGCGCGGGAGGCGGAGCTCGAGGACCTGGTGCGCAGCGCCCTGCTGCCGGCGCTCGACGGCTTCGCCCCCGGCCCGCCGGATCCGCCCCGGAGCGTCCTCGCGACCGCGCCGCCGGAGCCCGACCGGTGGCCGACCGCCGGATGGCCGGCGGCGACGCCGGAGTCACAGGGCATCGACGGCCGCCTCCTGGACGCCATGCTCGCGGAGATCGCCCGGGTGGGCCTGCCGATCGACGCCGTCGTCGTGGCGCGGCACGGCCGCGTCGTGCTCGACGCGACGCTCGGCCCGTTCGCCGAGGGCGCCCTCGGGGCGCCCTACGCCATGGGCCGGCTCCACGAGCTGCAGTCGGTGACGAAGTCGGTCACGTCGATGGTGCTGGGGATCGCGCTGCGCGATCAGCCGGCCGGCGGCGTCACCGTCGACACCCCGGCGCTGGACGTCCTCGACCCGCGCCACGTGCCCCCGTCCCGCGACGACCGGATGCGGGCGATGACGCTCCGCGACCTCCTCACCATGCGCTCGGGCCTGGCCTGGGCCGAGTCGGGGCGCGACTACGTCCGCGGCACGGGCAACGACGTCCTCGCGATGATCGAGACCGACGACTGGACCCGGTTCGTCCTCGATCGCCCGATGGCGACCGAGCCGGGCACGCGCTTCAACTACGACACCGGCGCCGCCCACCTCGTCTCGGCGGCGATCTCGGCGCTCGACGGTCGCGCGGCGGAGGACCTGGCCGCGGAGGCCCTGTTCGCGCCGCTCGGGATCACCGACTGGCACTGGAAGCGCGCCCCCGAGGGCGTCAGCGTCGGCGGCTTCGGGCTGCTGCTGCGCCCCCGCGACCTGGCCAAGCTCGCGTTCCTGGCGCTCCACCGCGGCCGGTGGGAGGGGCGGCAGGTGGTCCCCGCGGAGTGGCTGGAGGCGTCGACGACCGACCTGGTGGGCCGCCCGCCGCACCAGTACGGGCTGCTCTGGTGGCTCGACCGCGCCGACGGCTACGCGCACATGGCCGGCCTCTACGGGCAGCTCGCCGCGATCGACCCGGCCCGCGACCTCGTCGTGGTGATCAACGCGCACATCCCCGGCGACCTCGACTCGAGCGCCATGACGCGATGGCTGCTCGAGGAGTACGTGCTGCCCGCGGCGGGAGGTCCCGGCGGGGCGCGCCCGCCGCGTTGACGGCGCACCTGCGCAGCCGCTGAGCGTCCCCTGCGGGCTTCCCGGAGGGTCCGGGCATTCGCCATCCGGCCCCGGACCGGCGCCGGCTGCGGGTCACCCTCCGCAACGGGGTCGGCTCCGACGGCCTGGGCACCACCGCGAGGCGACGTCCTGGCTGCGCAACGGGAAACGGCACGCACGCCCGCCGGGGCGCGGGCCGTCAGCCGGTGACGGTCCCGGGCTGGGGGGCGGCCTTGTCGCGCTCGCACGACACGCCGCGCGCCTTCGCGTAGCCGTCCCACTTCGCAGCCCACCCGCCGAAGCCGTAGCCGGGCGCCTGGTCCTGGAGGAGCCGGAGCAGCCGGACGTGGTAGCAGTGGTAGCCCGCGTCGGCGACGTGCTTGCGCCACTTGTAGCCGGGGGTGAGCAGGCCGTAGAGGCTCCACGAGCCCGTGTCGTGCAGCGGCAGGTAGCGCTGCAGGGACTTCTCGCCGTCGCGGGCGAGGCGCTCCGCCAGCCGGCCCGCCAGCACGGCGCCTCGGGCGCGTTTGCGGGCGCGCTGCGACTTCGGGCCGGTGGCCGCCCGGTTCGGGCGGGACATCAGGAGCGGGGCGCTGGCGTCCAGGTTCAGCACCGTCACCATGAAGCCGTTCAGGGCGGCGCCGCGCCAGGGGTTCGCCCCCGGGTAGGCCCGCTCGGCGTACCACGGCCGCTGGGGGTAGCCCGGCGCGTGGACGGCATTCACCACGCCACCGCGGTTCACCGGGACGCGGAAGGATTGGAGCGCGCCCTTCGCGGCCTCCGAGAAGCGGCGGTCGCCGGTGCGGTGGTAGGCCCGCGCCATCAGCTGGGCGACGCGGCCCTGCGCCATGCCGGACGCGCCGGGCTTGATGCGCCCGGGCTGGTCCGGCACGTCGTAGTACTCCCAGATCAGGTACCGGCGGCCCTCCCACCTGCGCTCGACCCCGTACGGCAGCAGCGCCTCGGCCAGCGCCTCCGGGGCCAGGCTCTCGTTGAGCCCCTGCCAGCGGCCGGCCGTCGCCACCGGGTTCACCGCGAAGCCGCGGCCCTCCCAGTACGTCGACAGCACGCCGTCCGGATCGCGGATGATCGACCGCTTGATCGGTCCGGCGCGCAGCGTGTACCACCATGCGTTCACCAGCAGCGTCCGCTCCACCGTCGCCTGCCGGGCCGCCGGGACCCCCGGCTGGAGGTACTTGGACGAGAGCCGCAGGATGTAGTTGATGTCGCGCTTCGTCAGCGTCCCCGGCGGCGCCCACGAGCGGGCCTGCACCAGCATCGCCCGGGCCGTCGCCACGTCCGTCGGCATCTGCTCCACCGGGATGGTGTAGCCCGGCCTGGCGGCCGTCGCCGGCGCCGCGACCGCCAGGGACGCGGCCAGCGCCGCGATCAGGTGCCGCAGCCTCACGACAGCCGCGCGGCCATGTGCTGGGCGGGGTGCAGCGCCTCGCGGCCGGTGATCCTCCGGATCTGCTCCCGGCACGACGTGCCGGCCGCGATCGCCGCGTCGGCGCCGCGCACGGCCGGCGCGAGCCGGTCCTCGGCGATCCGCGCCGACAGGGCGGGGTGGACGTGGCCGAACGCGCCCGCCATCCCGCAGCACCCGGCGCCCGAGGGGCGCGCCCGCACGCCGGCGGCGGCCAGGGCGGCCACGCCCTCCTCGCCGCCCCCCAGGGCGCGCGTGTGGCAATGGTCGTGGGCGACGACGTCGGAGGGGTCGTCGCGGAGCGGCGGCGCGCCGGCCTCGGCGACGGCCCGCTCGAAGCCCACGGAGGCGTCGGCCACCCACCGCGCCCGGGGGTCGCCCGGCAGCAGCGCGGGGATGTCGTCGACCAGCATCGACCAGCACGACGGCTCCAGCACCACGATGCGGCGGCCGGCGACGGCGTGGGGCGCCAGCCTGCCGAGCGCGGCGCGGGCCCGGCGACGCGCCGGCCCGACGAGCCCCTGCGACAGGAGCGGGCGGCCGCAGCAGCCGGGGTCCGCGACGCCCGTCCGCACGCCGGCCGCGCGCAACACGCGCAGGGCGGCCTCCCCGATCCCGGGCTCGACGTAGCGGGTGAAGGTGTCGGCCATCACGACCATGTCGGCATCGGGATCCGAGTCTGGACGCCAGGGGCGCTCCGGCATAGGCGGGGCGACGTGCATGAAACGCCCTGCAACGCCGCCCGCCCACCGTGCAAGGCGCGGCGCGCGCGCGCCGAGGGCCAGCAGATCGTGGGCGTGGCCCAGCGCGCGGGCGCGCACCGGCACCCCGCGCGCGCGGTGCCGGTGGGCGAGGGCCTCCGCCTTCATGCGCGACACATCCACCTGCGCGGGGCATTCGGTGGCGCACGCCTTGCACGCGAGGCACAGCTCCAGCGCCTCGTGCAGGCCGTCGTCGGCGAGCCCCCCCGGGAGCCGCCCCTCGATGGCGGCGCGCAACAGCACCGCCCGGCCGCGGGTGGCGTGGCGCTCGTCGCGCAACGCCTGGTAGCTCGGGCACATCGCCGTGCCCGAGGACCGGCACGCGCCGTTGCCGTTGCACGCCTCTCCCGCGCGCGGCAGCCCGCCCTCGGCGGCGAAGCTCAGCGCGGTCCGCCGGGCGTGGCGCGGGGGCGAGGCGTGCATCTTCAGCCCGGCGTCCAGCGGGTCGGGGTCGGTGAGCACCCCGGGGTTCAGCAGCCGCTCCGGGTCGAGCAGCTCCTTGAGGCGCCCGAACGCGGCGATCGTCTCCGGCGGATACATCCGCGGCAGCAGCTCCGAGCGGGCGCGCCCGTCGCCGTGCTCACCCGACAGCGAGCCGCCGAGGGCCACCACCAGGTCGGCGGTCTCCTCCGCGATGCGGCGCAGCGACGCGGTCGCGCCGGGCAGCCGCAGATCCATCCGCGGCCGGATGTGGAGGCAGCCGACGCTGGCGTGGCCGTACCAGACCGCCGTCGTGCCCTCGCGGTCCAGGATCCGGCGGATGCCGCGCGCCAGCTCCGGCAGGCGCTCGGGCGGGACCGCGGGGTCCTCGATGAACGCGAGCGGCTTCGGGTCGCCGGGCCCCGGGGGCCGCTCGCCGAGGTGACGGCCGATGCCCGCGCGACGCACCGCCCAGACGGCCGCCTGGCCGGGGCCGTCGAGCACCACCCGCGCGCCGGGGAGGGCGCGAAGGGCCGCCTCCACCTCCTCCGGCGCGCCGCTGTGCTCCACCAGCAGCTGGGCCTCGGCGTCGGCGTCGAGCGCCGCGGCGCCCATCAGCTCCACCGCCGACGGCCCGGCCTCGAGCGCCCGCAGCGTCGCCTCGAGGGCGGCGTCCACGGAGTCGAACGACATGAGGGCCAGCCCGCGGGCCTGCGGGCGCGGCACCAGCCGCAGCTCCGCCCCGCGGATCACGGCGAGCGTCCCCTCCGAGCCGCAGAGCAGCCGCGGCCAGTCGGGGTCGTCGCCGGCGAGGGCGTCGAGCGCGTAGCCGGACACCCGCCGCAGCAGGGCCGGCGGACGGAACCCCGCCGCCAGCGGCCGCGCGGCCTCCAACGCCGGCGGCGCCGCCGCGCCGCGCCGCAGGGTCGCGCGCGTGCCGTCGGCCAGGGTCACGTCGAGGGACAGGACGTGGTCGGCGGTCAGGCCGTATTCGATGGAGCGGGCGCCGGCGGAGTTGTTGGCGATCATGCCGCCGAGCGTCGCCCGGCTGCCCGACGCCACGTCGGGGCCGAAGAGCAGCCCGTGTTCCGCGGCGGCCCGGTTCAGGTCGTCCAGCACGGCACCCGGCCCCACCCGCGCGACGCGGGCGTCCGGGTCGACCGCGATCCCTGCGAGGGCGGTGGCGTCCACCACCAGTCCCGTTCCCACCGCCTGGCCGCCCAGGCTCGTGCCGCCCCCGCGCATCGTGAGCGGCACCCCGCTCTCGCGGCAGGCCGCGACGGCCGCGTCCAGGTCGTCGGCGTCGGCGGCGCGGAGGGTCGCCGCGGGCAGACGCCGGTAGATGCTGGCGTCGTGGGCGTACAGCTCGCGCGACGCGCGATCGCCCCGCACCTCGCCCCGGGCGCGGCGCCCCAGGGACACGAGCAGAGCGGGCCCGTCCATGTTCGGCATGGTACGGTCTCCCGGCCCGTTCACGCGGCGTCCCGGCGACGCTGCGCGCGCTTGCGGGGCAGGGGTGGTTTGCTAACCTACCCCGGCTCTACGGAGCGCCCGGTTCGTCTCTGCGCGGCCACATGGCCGCGCGTTTTGCGCCGGGGGTGTTTTCACCGGGGGAAGAGCGGCCCGCCCGGCCGCGATGGACACTGCTCAGAGGGAGCGAATCGGATGGCGAAGGAGAAGTTCGACAGGTCGAAGCCGCATGTGAACGTGGGCACCATCGGCCACGTCGATCACGGCAAGACGACCCTGACCGCCGCCATCACCAAGGTCCTGGCCGAGAAGGTCGGCGGTGGCACCCAGGCGATCGCCTTCGACGCGATCGACAAGGCCCCCGAGGAGCGCGAGCGCGGCATCACGATCGCGACCGCCCACGTGGAGTACGAGACCGAGAACCGCCACTACGCCCACGTGGACTGCCCGGGTCACGCGGACTACATCAAGAACATGATCACCGGCGCGGCCCAGATGGACGGGGCGATCCTCGTCGTCTCCGCCGCCGACGGCCCCATGCCGCAGACGCGCGAGCACATCCTGCTCGCCCGCCAGGTCGGCGTGCCGTCGATCGTCGTGTTCCTCAACAAGGCCGACATGGTCGACGACGAGGAGCTGCTCGAGCTGGTCGAGCTCGAGGTCCGCGAGCTGCTCTCCACCTACGAGTTCCCCGGCGACGACATCCCGATCATCAAGGGCTCGGCGCTCAACGCGCTCAACGGCGACGCCGAGGCCGCTGAGGGCATCCTCGAGCTGATGGCCGCGGTGGACGACTACATCCCGCTCCCCGAGCGCGACGTCGACAAGCCGTTCCTGATGCCGGTGGAGGACGTGTTCACGATCACGGGCCGCGGCACCGTCGCGACCGGCCGCGTCGAGCGCGGCGTGATCAAGGTGGGCGAGACGATCGAGGTCGTCGGGATGACCCCCGAGACCACCAGCACGGTCGTCACCGGCGTCGAGATGTTCCGCAAGCTCCTCGACGAGGGCCAGGCCGGCGACAACATCGGCGCCCTGCTCCGCGGCGTGAAGCGCGAGGACATCCAGCGCGGGCAGGTGCTCGCGGCGCCGAAGTCGATCACCCCGCACACCAAGTTCAAGGCGCAGGTGTACGTCCTCTCCAAGGACGAGGGCGGCCGTCACACCCCGTTCTTCCAGGGCTACCGCCCGCAGTTCTACTTCCGCACCACCGACGTGACCGGCGTCGTCACCCTCCAGGAGGGCGTCGAGATGGTCATGCCGGGCGACAACGCCACCATGGACGTCGAGCTGATCCAGCCGATCGCCATGGAGGAGGGCCTCCGCTTCGCCATCCGCGAGGGCGGCCGTACCGTCGGCGCCGGAGTGGTCGAGAGCATCACCGAGTAAGCAGGGCTCGTCCCGGACCCCGTCGCCTCCACCGGAGGCGGCGGGGTTTTCTTTCCTCCCAGAACGGACACGCGCACGGTGCAGCAGAACAAGATCAGGATCCGGCTCAAGGCCTACGACCACGAGCTCATCGACAAGAGCGCCGCGTCGATCGTGGAGACGGCCCAGCGGAGCGGGGCGACCATCTCCGGGCCGGTGCCGCTGCCGACCGAGCGCAACGTGTACTGCGTGATCCGCGGTCCGTTCAAGGACAAGGACTCGCGCGAGCACTTCGAGATCCGCACCCACAAGCGGCTCATCGACATCTACTCGCCCACGCCCAAGACGGTCGACTCGCTCATGCGCCTCGACCTTCCCGCCGGCGTCGACATCGAGATCAAGGCGTAGCCGTGCCCGCGATCATCGGACGCAAGGTCGGCATGACCCAGATCTTCGGCGAGGACGGCGCGCGCGTCGCCCTCACCGTCATCGAGGCCGGCCCCTGCCACGTGACCCAGGTGAAGACGGTCGAGACCGACGGATACGACGCCGTCCAGCTCGGCTTCGGCTCCTCCAAGCCGAAGGCGCTGAACAGCCCCGAGCTCGGCCACCTGAAGAAGGCCGGGGCCCCGCCGGTGCGCCACCTCCACGAGTTCTCCGCCGACGAGCTCGGCGTCGACGTCTCGGTGGGCGATGTGCTGACGGTCGAGCCGTTTGAGCCGGGGCAGATGGTCCGCGTGACCGGCACCTCGAAGGGCAAGGGCTACGCCGGCACGATCAAGCGGCACAACTTCAAGCGCGGCCCGAAGAGCCACGGCTCCCACAACATCCGCCAGCCCGGATCGATCGGCGCGGCCGCCTACCCGGCCCGCGTGTTCAAGGGCATCCGGATGAGCGGTCACATGGGCGCGCGCCAGGTCACCCAGCGCGGCCTCCAGATCGTCGACCGCGACCCCGAGCGCAACCTGCTGCTCGTGCGCGGCGCGGTGCCCGGCGGCGTCAACGGCATCGTGATCGTGAGGCCCGAGTGACCCCCGTCCCCGTCCTCGACACCGACGGCCTCGCGGCCGGCACGGCGGCGCTGGCCGCCGCCGTCGCGGAGACGCCGATCAAGCAGCACCTCATCCACGAGACCGTGGTCGCGGAGCTGGCGGCGCGCCGTGCGGGCACCCACTCCACGAAGACCCGCTCCGAGGTCCGCGGCGGCGGCTCCAAGCCGTGGCGCCAGAAGGGCACCGGCCGCGCCCGCGCGGGATCGTCGCGCTCGCCCATCTGGACGGGCGGCGGCATCGTCTTCGGCCCCACGCCCCGGAGCTACGGCGGCAAGGTCAACCGCAAGGTGCGCCAGCAGGCGTTCCGCGCGGCGCTGCGCGCCCAGGTCGAGCGCGGCACCGCGGCGATCATGGACGCCACCGGCTGGGACGCCCCGTCCACGAAGCGCGCGGCCGAGTACCTGCGCCAGGCCCCCGACGGCCTCGCGGCCCGCCCGCTGCTGCTCGTGGTCGAGGACCTCAACAGCATCGAGGCCCGCGCCTTCCGCAACATCGAGGGCGTGTACGTGCTGGCGGGCGCCGAGGTGGAGACGGTCGATGTCGTCGCCGCCCGCGCGATCCTGGTGGAGCGCTCGGTGTGGGAGCGCCTGACCGGCGAGCCCGCCGACGTCCAGGCCGTGAGCCCGGCGCCCACGAAGAAGCCCGCGCCGGCGAAGCAGGCGCCCCCGAAGCCGAAGCCCGCCCGCAAGGCGTCCCGCAAGAAGGCCGCCGCCGAGGCGGCGCCGGCCGCCGAGGCCGACGAGACGGTCGCCGAGGAGCCGGCCGGCGAGGCCGACGTGGCGCAGGTCGAGGCCGCGGTCGGGGAGGAGGCTCCCGCCGAGGGCGCTGAGGACGCTCCCGCCCAGGACGCCCCCGCCCAGGACGCGCCCGCCCCGGAGGATGC
>OEIU01001211.1_pt1 | contig 17771 bp, 11 predicted proteins | sample 1539221 | NCBI WGS metagenome assembly OEIU01 (sample SAMN03792071, study PRJEB22550) | activated sludge metagenome | feature: wastewater treatment plant; material: activated sludge; isolation source: Wastewater treatment plant of a petroleum refinery complex | place: Argentina: Zarate | collected...
GGCGGATGCGCTCGCGCGTGACGTCGAACTGCTTGCCGACTTCCTCGAGCGTGTGGTCGGTGTTCATGTCGATGCCGAAGCGCATGCGCAGCACCTTGGCTTCCCGCGGGGTCAGGCCGCCGAGCACGTCGTGCACGGTCTCCATCAGGCCGATGTTGGTCGAGGACTCGATCGGCGAAACGATCGACAGGTCCTCGATGAAGTCGCCGAGATGCGAATCCTCGTCGTCACCGATCGGCGTTTCCATCGAGATCGGTTCCTTGGCGATCTTGAGCACCTTGCGGATCTTGTCCTCGGGCATTTCCATCTTGATCGCAAGTTCTTCCGGGGTCGGTTCGCGACCCATTTCCTGCAGCATCTGGCGGCTGATGCGGTTGAGCTTGTTGATCGTCTCGATCATGTGCACGGGGATGCGGATCGTGCGCGCCTGGTCGGCGATCGAACGCGTGATCGCCTGGCGGATCCACCAGGTGGCGTAGGTCGAGAACTTGTAGCCGCGGCGGTATTCGAACTTGTCGACCGCCTTCATCAGGCCGATGTTGCCTTCCTGGATCAGGTCGAGGAACTGCAGGCCGCGGTTCGTGTATTTCTTCGCGATCGAAATGACCAGGCGCAGGTTGGCCTCGACCATTTCCTTTTTCGCGCGGCGCGCCTTGGCCTCGCCGATCGACATGGCGCGGTTGATTTCCTTGATGTCGGCCACGCTGAGGAAGAGCGTGTTCTCGATCGACACCAGCTTGTGCTGCTCGCCGACCAGTGCATCCTTGTGCGTCTTCACCGCCGGCGACCATTTCTGGCGCTTGCGCATGAGTTCATCGGCCCATTCGAGATTGGTCTCGTTGGACGGGAACACCTTGAGGAATTCCTTGCGCGGCATCTTCGCCTGCTTGATGCAGACGTCCATGATCAGGCGCTCGTGGTGGCGGATGTTGCTGACCACCTCGCGCAGCTTGCGCACCAGCGCGTCGATCAGCACGGCCGGCAGCTTGAGCTTGAGGAATTCCTCGGCGATCTGGTCGCGCAGCTTCAGCGCCTTCTTGTCGCCGAGGCCGTTCTTTTCGGACAGTTTCTGGAACTTGGCGTAACCGGCGCGCAGCTCTTCCATGCGGCGCTGGACCTCGAGCGGATCCGGGCCGGTATCGACCGGCGTCGAATCTTCGGTGTCCTCGTCGGCATCGTCGTCCGAGTCGCCGTCCTCGTCGGCTTCCGCCTTCTCGGCGGCTTCCTTCGCGGCGGCGGCGGCGATCTCCTCGGGCGTGGGCACTTCGATGTCGAGGAAGCCGGTGACGACTTCGGACATGCGCTTCTTGCCTTCGGTGAACTGGTCGTATTCCTCGACCAGCAACTGGATCGACCACGGGAAGCTGGCCAGCGCCGCCTGCACCTGGTTGAGGCCTTCCTCGATGCGCTTGGCGATGGCGATTTCGCCTTCGCGCGTCAGCAGTTCGACCGTGCCCATCTCGCGCATGTACATGCGCACCGGATCGGTGGTGCGTCCGACCTCGGCATCGACCGCCGAGAGCACCGCCACGGCTTCTTCGGTCGCCGTGTCGTCATCCGTGGCCGAACCCGTCGATGTCGCGCGCAGGGTTTCGGTATCGGGTGCGATCTCGTGCACCTCGATGCCCATGTCGTTGATCATGCCGATGATGTCTTCGATCTGCTCCGGATCGACGATGTCATCGGGCAGATGGTCATTCACCTCGGCATAGGTCAGGTAACCCTGTTCCTTGCCCTTGGTGATGAGCATCTTGATGTCGGTGGTTTTCTGCTCCTGGATATGCTCGGTCGCCATGTAGGTTCTGCTGTACCTTAAACAAAGACTCGGAAGTATAGGAGGCCCGTCAAGGGCGACCCAAGTCATTGAAAACATTGGGATCGCAAAAAAAGGCCATCGTGCGGGTCAGGTCACGGCGGGGCGACCCGCAAATGGAAGGTCACCGGGCCGTCGTTGACGAGCTGAACCCTCATGTGGGTACGAAAGCGTCCGGTTTCCACTGGCGAGTGCGCGATTCGCGCCAATTCGACCAGTCGGCTGAACTGGAGTTCCCCCTGTTCGGGGCTCGCCGCGCCGCTGAAACCGGCGCGCATGCCGCTTGAGGTATCCGCTGCCAGGGTGAACTGCGAGACCAGCAGGAGGCCGCCGCCCACATCGCTCAGCGAGCGGTTCATGCGGCCTTCCGCGTCACTGAACACCCGATAGCCGAGCAGGCGCTCGAGCATGCGCCGGACCTGCGCCTCGCCATCGCCGCGTTCGACGGCGATGAAGGCCAGCAAGCCCGCGTCGATGCGACCGACGGTTTCGTCCTCGACGGTGACGCGCGCTTCGCTGACGCGCTGGATCAGGGCAATCATCGGTGCCTCCGCAGACCGGATCGCGCATCGTCGCCGCGCCGCCGGAATCGGTCAATCCGGCGGAAGCCGATAGAATCACGCCTTCACCACTGAATCCGGCGCGATGACCTGGCCCATTCGATTGCTCTATGCGCTGTTGTGGTCGGCCGGCTTCCTGCCGTTGCGGATCCTGCATGTCATCGGTGCCCTGGTCGGCGAGTTCGCCTGGCTGGCCCGGGCGCGCGAGCGGCGCATCACCGAAATCAACCTGCGCCTGCTGGATCGGCACGACAGCGCGCTGCGCGCGACATTCGACGCCCGCGGGGTATTGCGTGAAACCGGCAAGTCGGCGCTGGAGGTGGCGAAGATCTGGTCGGGTCGGCCGGGAAAGGCCTTGCAGCTGGTGCGCGAGGTGCGCGGCGAGGAACTGTTCGGCCAGGCCTTGCAGGCCGGCAAGGGCGTCATCATCGCCGCGCCGCACCTGGGTTGCTGGGAACTGCTCAGCTACTGGCTGGCCGCACGCACGCCGCTGGCCATCGTCTACCGGCCGCCGCGCAATGCGGCCTTCGAGCCGCTGCTGATCAAGGCGCGCGGGGCATCGAGGGTCGAGCAGGTGCGCGCCGAAGGCGCCGGCGTGCGTGGCCTGTATCGGCGCCTGGCCGCCGGCGGCGTCGTCGGCATCCTGCCCGACCAGCAGCCGAAACAGGGCGAAGGCGAGTTCGCGCCGTTCTTCGGCATCGAGGCGCTGACCATGGTGCTGGTGCCGCGACTGGCCGAGCGCACCGGCGCGACGGTGCTGTTCGCCTTCGCCGAACGCCTGCCGCGCGGAGCGGGCTTCCGCATCCACCTGCAGGCCGCCCCGCCGCGCATTGCCGACACCGACCTGCGCAGCGCCTGCACGGCGTTGAACGAGGGCGTCGAGCGCTGCGTGCGGCTGGCCCCGGCGCAGTACCAGTGGCACTACAAGCGCTATTCGATCCGGCCAACAAATACCGATACCAACCCGTATTCGCGCCGCCCGGCAAAGCCATGAACGGCTGGGCGCTGCTCTCTCCCGACAACTTCGCCTGCCGTCAGCCAAGCCCGTAAGCCGGCCGACGCAGCTCCCCGATTCCCGCTCCCGCAAAAGCAAAAGGCCGCCTCGCGGCAGCCTCTTGCTGATTCGACATGGCGAGGCGGTCAGCCGCGCTTCATCGAATTGAAGAACTCGTCGTTGGACTTGGTGTTCTTCATCTTGTCGAGCATGAACTCCATGGCCGCCAGTTCATCCATCGGGTGCAGCAGTTTCCGCAGGATCCAGATCTTCTGCAGCATGTCCGGCTCGATCAGCAATTCCTCGCGGCGCGTGCCGGAGCGGTTGATGTCGATCGACGGATAGACGCGCTTCTCGGAGATGCGCCGGCTCAGGTGCACTTCCATGTTGCCGGTGCCCTTGAACTCCTCGTAGATCACCTCGTCCATCTTCGAGCCGGTCTCGACCAGCGCGGTGGCGATGATGGTCAGCGAGCCGCCTTCCTCGACGTTTCGCGCCGCGCCAAAGAAACGCTTCGGGCGCTGCAGGGCATTGGCGTCGACGCCGCCGGTCAGCACCTTGCCCGAGGACGGGATCACGGTGTTGTAGGCACGGGCGAGGCGGGTGATCGAATCGAGCAGGATGACCACGTCCTTCTTGTGCTCGACCAGGCGTTTGGCCCGCTCGATCACCATTTCGGCGACCTGCACGTGACGCGTGGCCGGTTCGTCGAAGGTCGAACTGATCACTTCGGCGCGCACGCCGCGCTGCATCTCGGTGACTTCCTCGGGACGCTCGTCGATGAGCAGGATGATCAGGTGCACGTCCGGGTGGTTGTGCACGATGGCCTGGGCGATGTTCTGCAGCATCATCGTCTTGCCGGCCTTCGGCTGCGAGACGATCAGGCCGCGCTGGCCGCGCCCGATCGGCGCCACCAGGTCGAGGATGCGCCCGGTGATGTCCTCGGTCGAACCGTTGCCGCGCTCGAGCCGGAACGACTTGCGCGGGAACAGCGCGGTCAGGTTCTCGAACAGGGCCTTGTTCTTCGACGCTTCGGGCGGCTCGCCGTTGATGTGGTCGACCTTGAGCAGGGCGAAATAACGCTCGCCTTCCTTTGGGGGACGGATGCGCCCCGCGATGTAGTCGCCGGTGCGCAGGTTGAAGCGGCGCGTCTGCGATGGCGAGACGTAGATGTCGTCCGGACCGGCCAGATAGGACTGGTCCGGGCCGCGCAGGAAGCCGAAGCCGTCCTGCAGGATTTCGAGCACGCCTTCGCCGTAGATGCCGCCGCCCGCTTTCGCATGCGCCTTGAGGATATTGAAGATCACATCCTGCTTGCGCGCGCGCGCCACGCCTTCCTGGATGCCCAGGGTTTCGGCGAGTGCGATGAGGTCGTAGGCGTTCTTGCGCTTGAGCTCGTTGAGGTCGATCAGCGGTCCGTTGTCGGTGCTCGGATCGTATTCCTCGTCATGGTTCGGCAGGCCGCGGTGCTGGTGGTTCTGCGGGCGGTTTCCGCCGCCGCCGCCCCGATTGCGATCACGGTCGCGGCGGCCGCGCGGTCCCTGGCGGGGCTGCCCCTGCTGCTGGTTGCGTGGTTGCTGGTTGCCATGACGCTGGCCGGCGTTGCCGCCGTCCTGGTTATTGTTGCCACCGTCGCCACCACCGTCGTCAGACTGGGGATTCCTCGCCTCTGGCGAGTGGTTGCCCGAATCATCGGACTGGGTGGTATTGCCGTCGGCAGGGGGCTGGGCCCGCTCCTGTCGCGGAGGGGCTGGCTCCTGGTTCGACTCGGCGGAGGATTCGGCAGCCTTGGCCTCGCCCTTCGCAACGCGCGGTGCGCGTGGCGGGCGTTGACGCGGTTCGGGACGAGCCTCGGGCGTGGCGCTTTCGCCACTTTCTGGATTATCGATATCGGACACGGACGGACCTCGTTGGGTGCCGTAGGGAAAAGGGAATTCCGGGGGGTGTTGCGGAAGGCGGAGCGGTTGCGCTCCTTGCCACTGGTACTAACTTAGCACCGCGCAATGCGCGGCGTCTAGCTTTGGAGCGGGGAATGGAGAATGGGGAATAGGGAATGGGATTGAAGCTGGCTGGCATCGGGCCAACCAATCGATGGGGAATTCAGGAAAACCGCACTGCGGCTCTTCCCATTCCCTATTCCCCATTCTCCATTCCCCGCCCCTCAGGCAATCGCACTATCAATCAGCTGGGTCAGCTGGGTCTTGCTGACGGCGCCGATCTGGGTTGCCTCGACCTTGCCGTCCTTGAAGATCATCAGGGTCGGAATGCCTCGCACGTTGTAGTTGCGCGGGGTTTTCTGGTTGTGGTCGATATTGATCTTGGCCACCTTCAGGCGACCGCCGTAGGTAACGGCGAGTTCGTCGAGGATCGGGGCGATCATCTTGCACGGGCCGCACCATTCGGCCCAGAAATCCACCAGGACGGGCTCGGTTGATTGCAGGACTTCAGTCTCGAACTGGTCGTCGCTGACGTGGGCGATTTGCTGGCTCACGCGGAACCTCCAAAGGGATAGGGGATTAAGGGGTATGCCGGATCCGAGCGTACAGTAGCGGGTTCAGCTACACTTGTCCGGCTTCACGGCGTGGACCGAGCAACGAGCCTGCGCTCATCCCGGTCCATTTCAGCCCATTCGGCTGTCCTGCGCAAGTTGGGGGCGGATCCGTTCCGCACAAGGAGCCTTGGCGGCAGAAATTTCGGGCAGCGGTATCGAAACATCGTTGCGGGCAGGCAAATGCCAGGCAGCCGGGGTACCCCGGTCGGTCCGGCGTGAAACCGGCCTCCGGCAACCCCGCCCCGATCACCGCCCGAAGATTTCTGCCGCCAGGGCTCCTGCATCGCACTTTCCGGACGCCGCTTCCACGAGATCCCTACTGAATGACACATCAGCAACCGCTTACCGATACCGTTTTCGAGAGTTTTGACCTGCATCCGAGCCTGCTGGCCGGACTCAACGATGCCGGCTTTGTCCGCTGCACCCCGATCCAGGCGCTGACCCTGCCGATTGCGCTGCAGGGCCACGATATCGCCGGCCAGGCGCAGACCGGCACCGGCAAGACCGCTGCCTTCCTGGTCGCCGTGCTCAACCGCCTGCTGATCAAGCCGGCACTCGTCGAACGCAAGTCCGGCGACCCGCGCGCGGTGATCCTCGCGCCGACCCGCGAACTGGCGATCCAGATCGAAAAGGATTTCCGCAACATCGGCCGGCACACCGGCCTGACCTCGGCACTGGTCTACGGCGGCGTCGACTACGACAAGCAGCGCGAAATGCTCAAGGAAGGCGTCGACATCGTCATCGCCACGCCGGGCCGGATCATCGACTACCTCAAGCAGCACGTGGTCTCGTTCCGCGCTGTCGATGTCTGCGTGCTCGACGAAGCCGACCGCATGTTCGACCTCGGCTTCATCAAGGACGTGCGCTTCCTGATGCGGCGCATGCCGCCGCGCGAGCAGCGCCAGGGCATGCTGTTCTCGGCGACCCTGAGCCATCGGGTGCTCGAGCTGGCCTATGAGCACATGAACAGCCCCGAGAAAGTGACGGCGGAAACCGAGTCGGTGACTGCGTCGCGTGTTCGCCAGGTCGTCTACTTCCCGGCCAACGAGGAAAAGATCCCGCTGCTGCTGAACCTGCTCGACAAGGTCGAGGAGCACCGCAGCATCGTCTTCATCAACACCAAGGTCATGGCCGAACGTGTCACTCGCGCCCTCGAGCGCCATGGACATCGGGTGGCGACCCTCTCGGGCGACGTGCCGCAGGCCAAGCGCGAGCGCCTGCTGGCGCGCTTCCAGAAGGGCGATATAGAAATCCTCGTGGCCACCGACGTGGCGGCCCGCGGCCTGCATATCCCGGCGGTCTCGCACGTGTTCAATTTCGACCTGCCGCAGGATGCCGAGGATTACGTCCATCGCATCGGGCGGACGGCGCGCCTCGGTGCCGAAGGCGATGCGATCAGCTTCGCCTGCGACCGCTACGCGATGGGCCTGCCGGATATCGAGGCCTATATCGAGCAGAAGATCCCGACCGCCTCGGTGGATCCGGAAATGCTCGTGGTGCCGCCACCCCGCGTGCGCGCCCGTGCCGCGCTGTCCGAGGAGGACGCTGCGGCGAATGCCGAGGACGATCTGCGCAATACCGCCGGCGCGCCGCCCAAGGAACAGAAGCCGCGCCATGCGGGTTCCCGCTCGACGGCGCCGCGCAGTCACGCGCGCGAGGGCGAGCGACCGGCCAGGAGCCGTTCGCCAAAGCCGCCGCGCGCCGACCGGCCAGAGGTTGCCGCGGGCGCCGTGCCCGAGGCCGCGGCTGTTCCCGAAGCCGCGGCTGCTGCAAGCGTGGCCATCGATGGCACGACACCGAAGAAGCGTCGACGCCGGGGCGGTCGCGGTCGCAACCGCCCGGCCAACGGCGAGCAGGCCGCTCCCGTGCGAGCGGAAGGCAGCAATGGCAATGGCCACGGTGAAACACCGAAAGCCGAGCGCAAGCCGCGCCGCGAGCGCGGTCCACGGTCCGAAAGCACTGAAAGCAGGCCGGCGCCCGAGTCGGCAGCGGCGCCGGGATCGCACAAGAAACCGGGTTTCTTCAACCGCATCGCGAGCTTTTTCGGACGTCACTGAGGTCCGGCCAGCGGTGACGGCACGCCGAGGCATGCTTCGAGGCGGCGGGTGCCGCTTCGGCGCGGCCCGGCTGACCAAAGTCCGACAGGCTGCTAGAGTTCGCGGCGACATCGGGGTCTGGATATCGAGCACATGTTGAGTCGCCTGGACAGGACCGGATTGGCAGGTGGCGGGCGCAACCGCTGGTCGGAGCGCTCTGCGCTGGCCAGCACCGTTGTGCTGGCCGCGCTGCTGGTCTGGTTGCTCGCCCGCATGTTCTGGCTGCTCGTCCCCGGAGACGACGGGCTGGCCGGCGCCCCTTCCCGGGCCATGGCCTCGGCCAGCGACGCTCCGGCAATCTCGATTTCGAAGTGGCACCTGTTCGGCAATGCGCCGCAGCAGCTGGCGGCGCAGCGCAACGCGCCGGCGACGACCTTGAATCTGAGCCTGCGCGGCACCCTCGCCGATGCGGACCCGCACAGCGGCATCGCCGTGATTGCCGATGCCCAGGGCGTCGAGCGCGCGTGGCGCGTGGGCGAGGAAATCTCCGTCGGCGTCAAGCTCGATGAAGTCCATGCCGATCGCGTGGTCCTGCTCCACGACGGCGTACAGGAAGTGTTGACCCTGGTTCGCGACGAGCCCGCCGAACGCGTGCAGCCGATTCCGCCCGGCCTGCGTGGCGGCGCGGCGCCGCGCAATACTTCGGCCAAACCCGAGCCGGGCGCGGTGAGCCAGTTCGTGCCGTTGAGCCTGCCGCAGGGATCGCTTGACTGGCAGCAGACCATGGACAAGGTCGGTGGCAGTCCGGCCGAGGTGGCCAGGAACGTGCGCGTCGATCCGGTGCTCGACAACGGACACATCGCCGGTGTGCGCGTATCGGCCGCGAATGGCGATGCCGCATTGCTCGGGCGCCTCGGCTTGCGACCGAGCGACATCGTCACCGCCGTCAACGGCGTGCCGGTCGACTCGGTCGCGCGCGGCCAGCAGATCCTGGAGAGCCTGGGCAATGCCAGCAGCGTCCGCGTCACCGTCACGCGCGATGGCATGCCGACCGAGATTACCGTACAGGTGCGCTAGGGGTGGATCCGGGGAGCAGGGAACCGGCCATCGGAAAAGCCAGTGCCGGTTGCCAGGCCCGGGGAGTGGATTGAAACACCACACAGGCAGGCGGGCTTTGTTACGCTTGCGCGTCCCTCCGCCGAGGGGTCAGGGGAATGCGCCGGTGGCCACCGCAAGGGAATCCGACCGACAATCTTCCGAACCGACCGGCAGCAACCCGACCAAGAGCCCGAACTGATGAAGCTTGCATCCGTTTTTCGAATCGCCGTGCTGGCCGCCAGCGTCCTCGTCGCCAATGCCATGGCGCAGAGCCCGCAGTCCAGCGTGGCCGCCGGCGCCGATGGGCGGCACACGCTGAACCTCAAGGATGCGGATATCCAGGCCCTGATCGCCACCGTTTCGGAGATCACCGGCAAGAACTTCATCCTCGGCCCGAACGTGCAGGGCAAGGTCACCGTGATCTCGGCCAAGCCGATGAAGCCGGATGAAATCTACGACGTGTTCCTGTCGGTCCTGCGCGTGCACGGCTACGCCGCTATCGCCCAGGGCAGCATGATCAAGATCGTGCCCGAGGCCATGGCCCAGCAGGATGGCTCGGCCGCGCTGAACGGCGATCGCGACCACTCCACCGACGAGCTGATCACGCAGATCGTTCCGGTCAAGCATGTTTCCGCCAACGAGCTGATCCAGATCCTGCGCCCGCTGATGCCGCAGGGCGGCCAGCTGATCGCGCATGCGCCCTCCAACTCGCTGGTCATCTCCGACCGTGCCGGCAATGTCGCGCGCCTGGTCAACATCATCCGCCGCATCGATACCGTGTCCGACGCCGAGGTCGAGGTGATTCCTCTGGCGCACGCGAACGCGGCCGAGATGGCACGCACGCTGACCTCGCTGGCCGACGACAAGGCCTCGCAGGTCAACGCCGAGGCGCCGCGCGTGTTCGCCGACACGCGCACGAACTCGATCCTGCTGGCCGGCGCCAAGAACGCGCGGCTCAAGCTTCGCGCCCTGATCGCGCACCTCGACACGCCGCTGGAAAACGGCGGCGACACCCAGGTCATCTACCTGCGCAACGCCAATGCCAAGGATCTCGTGCCGATCCTGCAGGGCGTCGCCGCCACGCTGACCGGCATCGCGCCGCCGACCGCGCCGAGGCCCGGCGAGGCGGCCGGTCCCGGCAGTGCCTCGACGGCCACGATCCAGGCGCATGATCAGACCAATGCCCTGGTCATCAGCGCACCGCCCGCGGTTTTCCGTTCGCTCGCATCGGTCGTGCGCCAGCTCGACGTGCGCCGCGCCCAGGTGCTGATAGAGGCGATCATCGCCGAAGTCGCGGATTCGACGGCGAGCGAGATCGGCGTGCAGTGGTTCACCGCGCCGCAGACCGGAACCGACACGATCGGCCAGGGCATCATCGGCGGCACCAATTTTCCCGGCCCGAACGGCAACTCGAGCCTGACCGGACTGGCCAGCAACCCGCTCGGCCTCTCCGGCCTCGGCGGCCTGTCGCTGGGCTATGTCGACGGCACGATCAAGATTCCGGGCTCGGACAAGGAAATCCTCAATCTCGGCGCCCTCGTGCGCGCCCTGCGCGGCGACGGCAAGACCAACATCCTGTCGACACCGTCGATCCTCACCCTCGACAACCAGGAGGCCGAGATCAAGGTTGCCCAGGAAGTACCATTCCTTACCGGCTCGTACACGAATACCGCAAGCAGCGGCAGCAACGGCCAGGTGACCAATCCGTTCCAGACCATCGAGCGCAAGGATGTCGGCCTGGTCCTCAAGGTCACTCCGCACGTCAACGAAGGCGATGCCGTGCGTATGGAGATCCACCAGGAAGTCTCCTCGCTGGCGCCGCCGGTGACCGGTGCGGTCGACCTGGTCACCAACAAGCGCGAGCTGTCGACCAGCGTGCTGGTGGCCGACAACGCCCTGCTCGTGCTCGGCGGCCTGATCGACACCCAGGTGACCGACAACAACAGCAAGGTGCCTGGCCTCGGCAGCATCCCGGTCATCGGCAACCTGTTCCGCTATCGCTCGAACAAGAACGAGAAGCGCGACCTGATGGTGTTCCTGCGCCCGCAGATCCTGCGTGATGCGGCGACCGAAGCGTCCGTGTCGAGCGAAAAGTACAACTACATGCGCACCGAGCAGTTGCGCCTGCGCGAGGATGCGGCGCCACTGACGCCACGCAGCGAGCAGCCCCTGCTGCCCGAGGTGCATGATTTCCTCAGCGATCCTTCGCTGGGTGCGGCGAACGCGAAAAAGCCGGTGGGCAAGGCCGGCCAATGAGCGAGCCCGAGCGCGCCGAGGCAAGACCGCAGCGCCCGGGTTTCGGATTCGCGCGCCGGCACGGCGCGACCCTGACCTCCTGGCACGCCGATGCGGCCGAAATTGCCTGTCGGCAGGGCGTGCGCCCGGAAGTGCTGGCCGAGCTGCGCCGTCATCTCGGTGTCGACCTGCACCTCACCGCCTACGAGCCGGTCGCCTTCGAGCGCCTGCTGCGCGATCTCTACGAGCAGGGCGACGACGCGCGCGCCATGGTCTCCGATCTCGACGAGCGCCTTGATCTGAAGACCCTGGCCGACGAGCTTCCGGAGCCCGAGGACCTGCTCGAAAGCGAGGACGACGCGCCGATCATCCGCCTGATCAATGCCCTGCTCACCGAAGCGGTGAAGGAGGGCGCTTCGGACATCCACGTCGAGCCGTTCGAGAGCCGGCTGGTGGTGCGCTTCCGCATCGACGGCGTGCTGCGCGAAGTGCTCGCGCCGCAGAAGGGCATCGCCAACGCCGTGGTCAGCCGCATCAAGGTCATGGCCAAGCTCGATATCGCCGAGAAGCGCCTGCCGCAGGACGGACGCATCGGCCTGCGCATCGCCGGCCGCCCGGTCGACGTGCGCGTCTCGACGATTCCGGCGGGCCATGGCGAACGCGTGGTGCTGCGCCTGCTCGACAAGCAGGCCGGCCGACTCGATCTGGCCCAGCTCGGCATGGACACCGACTCGCGCACGCGCCTGGAGTCGATGATCTCGCGACCGCACGGCATCCTGCTGGTGACCGGTCCGACCGGCTCGGGCAAGACCACGACGCTGTACGGCGCCCTGCTCAAGCTCAACGATTCCTCGCGCAACATCATGACGGTCGAGGATCCGATCGAGTACTACATCGATGGCGTCGGCCAGACCCAGGTCAACACGCGCGTCGACATGACCTTCGCGCGCGGACTGCGCGCGATCCTGCGCCAGGATCCGGACGTGGTCATGGTCGGCGAGATCCGCGACCTCGATACCGCCGAAACGGCCGTGCAGGCCTCTCTGACCGGCCATCTCGTGTTGTCCACCCTGCACACCAATTCCGCGGTCGGCGCGGTCGCACGCCTGCGCGACATGGGTGTCGAGCCGTTCCTGCTGTCATCGAGCCTGATCGGCGTGCTCGCGCAGCGACTCGTGCGCGCGCTCGACCCGGCCCTGCGCGAACCCTACCAGGCCTCGCCCGCCGAACTTGCCGCCTTTGGGCAGCCCCTCGACGCCGTCGTCACGCTGTTCCGACCCCGGGCCGACGCCGGCAATCGCCATGCCGGCTACAAGGGGCGCACCGGCATCTACGAACTCGTCCCGGTCGATGAAGCGATGCGCCGCCTGATCCACGAAGGCGCTTCCGAAGCCGACCTCGAGCGGCACGCGCGCTCGCGGGCACCGAGCATCCTCGACGACGGCTGGCGCAAGTGCCTGGCTGGCGTGACCACCACCGAAGAAGTGCTCAGGGTGACCCGCGAGGAGTGATCCGCCGGACCGGTGCCGGATGGGCAAGTCGCCTGCGCATGCGCCGGCCGCAGGAGCCTGCTCCACCAACAGGAATTGGACAATTCTCCCTATTTACTCCGCCTGCGGTCGGAGTATCCTGCGCCCTCGGTACGAAGGGTTGATTTCGGGAATTCCGACACAGCAAGGGGATATCAAGCGATGAGCACGAGACTGATGGCGGCTGTTCTGGCGTTTGGCATCTGCGCCGGCTTTGCGCCTGCAATGGCGGAGGAAGAGGCGGGGCAAGGTCCCCTGGCTCAGCACGAAGGACCCCGCGAGTTGCGCGCCCAGTACGAGGCGGAGCGGCATCGCAATCCCCTCAACACCGAATTCAACGTCGCGGCTGCCCGTTTCCAGGCCTTGCAGGAAGCCCAGGCGGCCGCGCGAACCCGGACCTTGCCCCGCGCCTACCAGCACGCGGAGACATGGCAGCCGATTGGGCCGGCGCCGTTGCTCAACGGCCAGACGCCGACTTTTCCGATTATCCCGAGCCCGGTGACGGGGCGTGTTTCGAGCCTGGCGATCGACGCCATCGACAATGCCGTCTATGCCGGCGCGGCCCAGGGCGGTGTCTGGCGCACGCTCAACGGCGGCACCTCATGGACGTCCCTGACCGATCGCCTGGGTTCGCTCGCGATCGGCTCGATTGCCATTGACCCGGCAGCGCATGCGCCCAACCAGGGAACGCTCTACATCGGCACCGGCGAGGGCAACTATTCCGCCGACTCCTATGCGGGTGTCGGTGTCTACAAGTCGACGGATTCCGGCCAGACCTGGCAAGGACCCTATGGTTCGGCGCTGTTCACCTCGCGCAGCGTCAACGGCATCGCCGTCGATCGCACCAATTCCAGCCACCTCGTGGCGGTCACCGGCAGCGGTGTCTACGGATCGGGTGCCGTGGTCGCGATCACCCTGCCGAACCGGGGCATCTTCAACTCGACCGATGCCGGCGTGACCTGGACCAAGCAGACCAGCCAGGCATTGAACGACCCGGCTTCCATGGTGATCCAGGATCCGGTCGTTCCCACCACCTGGTGGGCGGCCATGTATGGCGTCAGCACGGTGACCGGCGGCGTGCAGAAATCCATCGACAACGGTGTCACCTGGACCCAGGTGTTCGGCACGGGCGGACTGCCCGCCCTGGCGTCCGTATCGGGCCGCAACTGGATCACGGGAGCCGACCCCGGTGGCGGCAATCCGTCCGTGCTCTACATCGGCAACGCGGCGTCGAACGGGCGCGTATACAAGTCCGTGGATGGCGGAACCAGCTGGACGGCGGTCACGGCGGCCAACGGATACTGCTCCGGCCAGTGCTTCTATGACATGCCGTTGTACGCGGAGCCGGGCAACCCGAACACGCTTTATACCGGCGGTGCAGGCAACTCCACCGATCCGGAGACGGTGCCCAGCATGTTCATGCGGTCGATCGACGGCGGGGCAACCTTCCAGAGCAAGGTGCGCAGCCCGAGCACGAATACCGCCCTGCATGCCGACGTCCATGCGATCACGTCCTACCCGGGCAATCCCAACGAGATCTGGGTCGGCAACGATGGCGGCGTCTGGAAATCGACCAATCGCGGCGATACCTGGATCAACGTCAACAACAGCATGCAGATCACCCAGTTCGAAGGCTGCGACCTGCATCCGAGCAACCCGGCGATCGCCTATGGCGGCACCCAGGACAACGGCACCAACGGCTGGAGCGGGGGCAATGCGTGGCCGCATCTGGATTTCGGCGACGGTGGCTATGCCCTGATCGACCAGTCGACGCCTGACAACCTGGTCCATACCTACTACAACCAGACCAACAACCTGATCGGCGTCGGCTACACGACCAATGGCTTCACGACGCAGCAGGGCGAGTACTTCGGTTCGTTCGCCGATACCGTCGGCGGCAACGGCATTTCCATTTCCGATCGCGTGCTTTTCTATGCGCCGATCCACCTGGATCGTGGCGTCTCCGATACGCTGTACTTCGGCACCAACAAGCTCTATCGCGCAAACTCGTTCTTTTCGTTCCCCGATTCGACGCCGAACATCTTCCTGGTCCTCGGTACGGGCGCAGGCGGCCAGGATCTTTCGCCCGGAGCCGGGGCGATCAGCGCCATCGAGACGCTTGCCAACCCGGCCGTTGGCCTCAATGCGACTACCCTCTTCACCGGTTCCAGCACGGGCCGCGTGTTCCGTTCGACCGACGCCGGCCTGACCTTCAGCGAAGTCGACAACGTTCCGGGGCCCATTCCGCTGTTCGTTTCCGACATCCTGATCGATCCGAAGAATCCCGCGGTCGTCTATCAGTCGCGTTCCGGTTTCACCGGCGCGCTGCCCGCGCACAACGTGCGCAAATCGGTCGATGGCGGCCTGACATGGTCCGATGCATCAATCGGCCTGCCCGACATTCCCGTCAATGCGCTGGCCTTCGACCCGATCCTGCACGACACGCTATGGGCGGGCACCGATGTCGGCACGTTCCTGTCCACCGATGGCGGCGCCTCGTGGATTCCCTATTCGGATGGCCTGCCGAACGTGGCCGTGTTCGATCTGAAATCAAACTCCGCGACGGGCCAGATCCTTGCCTGCACCCACGGCCGCGGAGCCTACAGGTTGCGGCTTGACGCGATCTTCATCGATGGCTTCGATGGCCCCTGATTGCTGAATGAAGAGCCACTCCCGTCGCTGGCGGCGGGAGTGGCTTCGTTTGCAGCGGTTCGTGACGGGCTAGTTGCGTTTGCCGAACGCACCGAGCAGGCCGGCGCCGGCCTGGAACATTTCGCCGATGCTGATTTCGCCGTCGCCGTCCGTGTCGAGTACGCCGCTGAGCAGGCCGCCGATGCCGCCCTGTTCGAGCCGGTTGCGTTCCTGGCCCAGCACGCCGCTCAGCGCATTCGCGTCGAACCCTTGCTCGCGCGTCAAGTTTCCGAGGGCGGCCATCACCAGCGGGGCGAGCATGCCCAGCAAGTGCGCAGCGCCGGTGCCGCCGAGTCCGCTGGTCTGGCCAAGGCCCCGGGCGGCCTGGTCGCGTCGCGCGCCGAAAATGTGGCCAAGAATCGCTGCACCCATGCCGACAGCGAAATTCGTCCTGCCGTTGCCCTCGCGGCTGCCGGGCACCGGCCCCGGCATGTTGCCCAAGCCGCCACTTCCGTTTTCCCGGCCACCGAGCACTGCGCCGAGCAGGCCGCCGACATCGATGCCCGAATGGTCGCGCTCCAGGGCGGAATACAGGGCGCCGGCGCCCTGCGGGGAATTGGCGTTGCGCGCCAGTCCACCCATCAGCAGCGGCAAGGCCTGCTGCACGGCATTTGCGGCCTGGGCCGGGTCAATGCCCAGTTGCGCCGCAATAGATTCGATGTGGGATTGATCCAGTTGTGCAAAAACGCTTGATGTCAGGTCGGTCATGACGGCATCCATGATGGTTGAACGGTTACGCTAGCACGTGCCGATGAGGAATCCCGGAGCCCTGCCGGCAATTGCGTCAAACATCGTTACGCCGGGTCATAGCGTCGGAATCCGCGATACTCTCGCGTTGATTCCAGCAGCGAAGGGAACTGCCGGCATGACCGAAGTAGACCCCCGTCTCGCCGAACTGAGCGCGCGCTACCGGGCATCGCTGACGAACAAGCGGGCGAGCGTGGAACTGGCGTGGCGATCGTTTTGCACCGACGCCGCCGATCGCCACAACTGGCTTGACCTGATGCGCGTCCTGCACCGCCTGGCCGGCTCCGCGCCGTCCTATGGATACGAAAGGATAGGCGCGCTGGCGAGCAAGGCCGAAGCGAGGCTCGGCCACGCCGGAAGCAGCCTTGACTCCGCCATGGCTGCGAGAGCCGTGCAATCCATGGTGGAGGATCTCGAGCCGATGGTTGCAAGCCTGCTTGACGCACTCGGCGCGGAAATCGTCGTGGAGCCAGCGAGGACCAGGGCCGGATAACGACAAGGCCGCGCGTTCTCCTGCAGGCCCGGGCGGGCAAGTCCCGCCTCCCTGTCATTGGCCATGCCGCGCGCGCGGCGTTATCCTGCGCGCCCTGACAGAGGAGCTCCATGCTTATGCAACGCCATCTTCCGGTCTCCCTTATTGGTGCGCCGACCGATATCGGTGCGGGTCACCGTGGTGCCTCGATGGGGCCTGAAGCACTGCGCGTGGCAGGCATCGCCGAGGCTCTGGTCGCGCGCGGTATCGACGTTCTCGATCGCGGCAACCTGCTGGGACCGACCAATCCCTGGACCGGACCCACGGAAGGCTATCGCCATCTCCCGCAGGTAGTGGCGTGGAACCGCCTGGTCATGGAGGCGGTGGCCGCCGAACTGCGTCAGGACCGCATGCCCGTGCTGCTGGGCGGTGATCACTGCCTGGCGATCGGATCGATCACCGCGGTGGCCCGGCATTGCCGCGAGCGCAACAAGCGGCTGCTGGTGCTGTGGCTCGACGCGCACGCGGATTACAACACCAGCACGGTGACGCCATCGGGCAACATCCACGGCATGCCGGTGGCCTGCCTGTGCGGACTGGGTCCGCAGGAACTGACCGGACTCGGCGGCAGCGCGCCGGCATTGAAACCGGATTGCATCCGCCAGATCGGCATCCGCTCGGTCGACGCCGGCGAGAAGAAGCTGGTCCGCGATGCCGGGCTCGACATCTACGACATGCGCTATATCGACGAGATCGGTATGAAGCGGGTCATGGAGGAAGCGCTTGCCGACATCGACGACAACACCCACGTGCATGTCAGCTTCGATGTCGATTTCCTCGATCCCGGCATCGCTCCGGGTGTCGGCACCACGATTCCCGGCGGTCCCAACTACCGGGAAGCGCAATTGTGCATGGAGATGATCGCGGATCGTGGCGGTCTCGCTTCGCTCGATATCATGGAACTCAATCCGGCGTTTGACGACCACAACAAGACCGCCGTCCTGTCCGTGGACCTGGTCGAAAGCCTGTTCGGCAAGAGCACCCT
>OEIU01001212.1_pt1 | contig 17748 bp, 14 predicted proteins | sample 1539221 | NCBI WGS metagenome assembly OEIU01 (sample SAMN03792071, study PRJEB22550) | activated sludge metagenome | feature: wastewater treatment plant; material: activated sludge; isolation source: Wastewater treatment plant of a petroleum refinery complex | place: Argentina: Zarate | collected...
TTATTTTAACTACATTTTTAGCTAAACCTTGAAGGTTTCACTGATTTGCGTAAGGTGACTTACTAAGTAACCTTCACTATCACCATAGTCATATCGTCATTTGGTTTGGCTTTGCCTTTGAATTTTTTAACTTCATCCAAAACATCTTGCATAATTTCTACTGATTTAAGATTTGATTTTCCTTTCAGTATTTCTATCAAATTATCTTCACCAAACAATTCATTGTTTTCATTCATTGCTTCAGTAATGCCATCCGAGAAGAATGCAAAAACCTGATTTGGTTTAAATTTAATTTCTTCTTCGACCAAAGTTTTTTCAAAGATTAAACCTTTTTCTAATCCCAATCCAATCCCTTGCGTTTTCACAGATTCAACTTTTCCATTCTGTGCAATATAAAGGGGCATGTGCCCTGCTCTGCAAAATTTTACGTTTCCATTTTCTGTATCAAATAAAGCAAGTGTCATTGTAATAAACCAGCTTCGTTCCATTGATTCATAAAGTCTTTTATTAACTTCAGTCAAAATTTCTTTAGGACTTAAACTATTTTTACAAACCATCTGAATCATAGTTTGCAGCTTTGTCATATAAAGTGATGCAGATAAACCTTTACCCGAAACATCAGCAACGGCAACAAATAATTTTGTATCAGAAATTTGGATAAGATCATAATAATCACCGCCAACCTGCATAGCAGGAATCATCTCACCGCAAATATCTAATCCATTTAATGAAGGAATACATTTGGGCAATAAACCTTGTTGAATTTTTCTTGCAAGATCAAGATCTCGTTCAATTTTAATTTTCTCAGATTCTGTTTTATAAAGTCGTGCATTTTCCAATGAGATCGCTAATTGATTTGCTGCCGCATTTAACAGTTCCAAATCCTTTCCGCCAAATCTTGAACCTGAATGTTTTAATCCAAACAAAAGTGCGCCAACAACTTTTGTTTTAACTATCATAGGAAAAACTGAGTAGATTTCTTCCTCTATTAATCTTTGCGATTTACCTGGGAAAGTAATTTCAAAGTCCTCTTGTTCAATTACAGGATATTTTGTAACAAGTAATTTTTCTCTGAACACAGGAAAGATATTTGATTTTTCAATTATACAATTTGGATTGCTAAAGCCAACACCTCTTGCAAGATATAAAACATCTTTTTTAGAATCGTGCAACAGGATGCCGAGTTTATTAATCTTTAATGCTTCGATAAATGTTTGAATCGTTAAATCCAATATTTTTTCTTTACCGACTACTGTTGAAACATCATTACTAAATTGAATTAGTACTCTTTGATAAGCAGATTGTTCAGGATAAAATCTTCTTGTAAGAAAATCCTGAAAGCGATCTTTTGTAGATTGGAAGACAAATGCAAAAACTAAAAAGAACACTCCGGCTATAATTCCCTGATTTTCAGAACCAAAAGCTTGGCTTATTCCCTGCCCTAATACATAAATAACTACAAAATAAATTCCCGCAACGGTTGCCATTGCTGCGCCGTAGATAATTGTATTCCTTATTACAATGCTTACATCAAGCAAATTATATTTTAGAATAGCATAAGCAAAAATTATCGGAATAAAAATCATAAGCACGATGGGCATATAATATTCCGGTGAATTAAAAACTGTGTCCGCAATTGCCGGTGCAATTGTATTAGAATAGAATTGAATAGCCACACCGAGTGTAAACCCAATCACTAAAATAAATATTGGTTTTTTACTCTCTTTATTTTTTTCTCTGAAATACTGAACTATTAAAGATATCCACGCAATAAGATAAACGGTATTAAAAATGTATTTGATAATCTTTCCAAAATTTTCAAACAATGGATATGAGTTGTACTTTGTAAAATAAAGTGAGATTGCAATTCCGATACCCGTTAAGCTTGAAATAACAGCTACAGAAATAAATATAATCTTTACAAACTCCTTTTTTGCAAAATCAAATGGTTTGGGGAAAGTCCAAACAAAGTAAAGCATTATAAGTGGTACCATAATTTGACTTATAATCAAAATGATGCCCGAAAATAAGGCAACAAATGGATGTTGAAAAATGAATATACGGAAGTAGAGCCCGAAGGGGAATAAAATTCCTATGGTTGAAAGTACAGCAAATACTCCCAAAGAATAAAATAATTTTTGCGCAAGACCATCCGGTTTTGCAGAGTAAACAATGAAACCAATTAAAAGCCAGATCAGTGCACTGATTGATTGAGCTAATGAACCGTATTGAATAAGTTTTTTTACATAAACTTTAGTGTGAAGAATATTACCATCAGATTTTTGAACTTCATATCGTGCAAATTCACCTTCTTTAACTTCATCCAGAATTAATTGCGCTTCAATTGTATTTTTAACTTTAGTTCCGTTAATTGCAATAAGAATGTCACCGTCTCTTATTCCAGCGTTCCAGGCAACACCTTTAACTTTAACAAGATCAAATTTAATTTCTGTACTATCAGCTAAAACTTTTTTAGAAACCCACAGACACTCATCATTAGATTGAACTCTTACAGCAAATGAAAAATAAATACTTAGAATAGCAATAAAAGTAAGTATTATCGTTAATGCCGAAATTAAATCCGATCGATGTTTTAGGATTAGTCTTCTAATTTTGTCCATGGATTTATTATTATCTAATTATTTCTAACAAGTTTCATTTAACTTTTATAACAACTAAAGTAATATCATCTGATTGCGGTGCACCTTCGGCAAAATGCTGAACTTCATTTTTAATTTCCTGCAATATTTCTTCAGCCGGTTTACCGGATAGAGAAAGTGCTAACTTTTCTAATGCTTCATCAGAAAATTCTTCGCCATTTTTATTCATCGCTTCTGAAATTCCATCTGTAAAAAGTATTAAAACATCATCCGACTTTAACTGAACAGTTTCAGATTTATACGGAATAAAAGTTTTCATAACGCCAAGAATAATTCCACCAGTTGAAAGTTTAGTAATCTTTCCATCTCTAATAAGCAGCGGTGGATTATGTCCTGCATTTACATACTTAACTTCTTTCTTAATATCGTTAAAAATTCCCCAAAAGAAAGTAATAAATCTACCATCGGAAGTATTTTGAGATATAAGGTCATTTATTAGTCCCGTTGCCTCATCAAGTGGGACATTTTGTTTACAGATAACCTGCAAGAACGCCTGGATATTAGCCATCAATAAGGAAGCAGGAACTCCTTTGCCTGAAACATCGGCTATTGCGATACAACAATTATTTTCATCAAGACGTATCACGTCGTAATAGTCACCGCCAACTTGTTTTGATGATAAATTGATTGCGGAAATTTCAAAGTTTTTATAATAAGGAATTTTTTGTGGCAAAAGATTACGCTGAATATCGCGAGCTAAATCAAGTTCTTCTTCAAGCTTTTGTTTTTCTAACGCTTCTATAAACAGGCGTCTGTTTTCCATAGATATGATTGCCAAACTGCCGACAGAAAAAATAAATTCAATATCAGAATCTTTGTATTCAAGATTGTTAAATCTTTTACCAAGGATTATAAGTCCTTTTGTTTTTCCCTGAATTTGCATTGGGACAATTACTTCAACTCCCATTTTAAAAAGTGCGGGATAAAGCAGCGCAACCTGATTACTATTTAAAGATGTTTCAATCTGAAAATAATCAATTTGTCTTATGTTCCTTAAAAGTTCATCAACCGGAAATTTTGGTTCGATAACCTCTATATCATTGCCTTCAAATCTTAGCAAAGCATATTTCTGAACTAGAAATTGCCCGATTAAAGAAAATACTAAAAGTCGTGTTACCTTTGTTGATTCGGAAAAAAGTCCAAACTCCTTACTAAGTTCAAAAAGAGAGCTTAGTCTTTGAATTCTGGAATCAAGCTCGCGGTTTACAAATTTTAATTCTTCAACAATCAAGGAATTTTGGATTGCCGAAGCAGAAATGTTTAAGATCGTCTTTAAAAAATCCAGATCATCTTTTGTGTAATCTTGTTTATTAAGTTTTTCGCCAAGACAAACAATTCCCAAACAATCGTTGGATGAATTTATTTTTTCGACCGCTTTTAAATTTACATCCTGCAAATAGTTTTTAAAATTATCATTCAAAGAAAAATCTTCACCTGCTTGCAGCTCAGGAAATTTAGAAATGTTTTGTTCAGTAAGTCCTTTAGATGATTTTAATAACAATTTATCATCAAATTTTAATGCGATTAATCCTTTGGTAGCTAAAAATTTTCCGAGGCAGGTTAGAAGAACATTATTGAGAATAAAATTAAGATCAAGACTGGAGTTAATTATCCGGCTGAATTCAACAAGTGCAGTAAGATTACGTTTTGTTTTTAAGCTATCATTATCCGGCATTTTGTTGTGTTACCTTTAAATTTTTAGATAGCAACACTTCATTATACTTACCCGGTTTTGAAACATACTTAACTTCATCCATCAAAGTTTTCATCAAATAGACACCTAAACCGCCAACCCTTCTTTGCCTGTAATATTTTTGAAGATCTGGTTCGGGAATACTATCAGGTTCAAACGAAAGTCCATTATCAATAATACTAACTACAAATTTTGATAAAGATGGTTTTACTTTTACAATAATTTCACCATCAGGAGAATATTTATAAGCATGTTTTATAATATTAGTACAAGCTTCATCTACAGCAAGGATAATATTTTCGGCAACATCCTTCGGGATGTTAATTTCCGCTGCGGCAGAACTTATAAAATCCCGTACAACAGATAAGTTTTCTGTTTTACTTTTAACTTTTAAAGTTTTAATTCTCACTTTATTCGTTTCCGATAAATTTCTTTATTGCATCTTCTTCTGAATGAAATATTTCATACAAAAGTGGAAAGCCAAGAAGATCAAAAATATTATAAACTTTTTCGCTCATACCGGCAAGTTTTATATCACCTTTACTATCACGGATTTTTTCTATAAACGCCATGAATACTCCCAGACCTGCACTGCTTATATAGGCAAGCTCCTTAAAATCAACAACAATTTTGTATCTGTTTTTATCTATAAGATCTACAAAATTATTTTCAAGGATAGGTGCAGTATGAGCATCAAGATATCCTTTAAGATTAATAATACTTATATCACCCTTGTCTTTAATTGAAGTGCTAAACTCTGCCATTCTTAATCTCCATTAAATTATTTTTTATTCCACTTTAATATAACCAAAGTTATATCATCATACTGCGAGTGGTCTTGTGAAAAAAGTGTAACTGCTTTAATAACTTCATTAGTAATTTCATTTACGGATTTATGCGAATTATTAAGTAAAATTTCTGTAAATCTTTCTTCTCCAAAATCCTCAAGGTTTTTATTTTTAGCTTCAGTAATGCCATCGGTATAAAATATAAGATTATCTCCATCTTTCAATTCAACCTTGAACTCTTCCAGATTATCCTTAAAGTGTTTATCATTTGTTAAACCCAAACCAATTCCAGATGGTTTAAATGTATTGACTTTACCATCGCGAATTAAAATGGCCGGGCAATGGCCAGCGCGTGAGAAATATAATACTTTTTGATTACTATCAATTAGTCCATATAATGCACTTACAAAACTTTTTTTATTCAAAGCATTATTTAAGATTTGGTTAGCTTTGGACAGTATCTCTTTAGGACTTTCAATCATGCGGGATAATGATTCAAAGATTCCCTTAATTTCTGCCATAATAAATGCAGCAGAAATTCCTTTGCCGGATACATCAGCAATAACAAATCCAATTTTTTTATCTGATATTTCGAAAAAATCATAATAATCTCCACCCACTTCAAATGCAGGAATAAAAACCGAAGAAACAGATAAACTTTCGAACTCCGGATCTTTAAGAGGCAGAATTTTTCGCTGTATATCTCTTGCAACATCTAATTCTTTTTCAAGTCTCTCTTTCTCAATTGACTGTTCCAGTAAAAGTGAGTTTTCTATTGCAACCGAGGCATAATCTGAAAACGTATTTAGAGCTGTCTTATCTTCTTCATAAAAAATTAGCTCATTTTTTCTGACAGCAATTAAATATCCTTTTATTTCGTTGTAGCTTCTAAGGGGTGATACTGCAACACTACCATATTTTTCAGAAAGTTGAGATTTTCCCGGAAACTTATTCAGATTACAAATTTTAGTTTCATTTATTTTTTCACAAACTCCGCTTTCCAACAAATATTGATTTATTAAATCAGCATCAACTAAAGCAATATTTTTATTGGAGACTATTTTTAAATCTTTGTTTTCTTTCAAAACTATCCACGAAGCATCAGCGCTGCTAACTTTTGTTGCAATATCTGTAATTGTTTCAGCAAGTTCTTTAAAATCCAAAACCTCAGTAATTAGTTTACTAAAGTATTGAAGAGATGAAACCTCTTTTGCTTTTCGATCAAAGACTTCTGCGGTTGGTATGTGAAATAATGTGGTGAAAAACAAAACACTAAAATAAATTGCTCCGTATAGAAGAATTAAATTAAAAAACTGTTGGAAGCTTGGAGAAAAATTTAATAAAACAGCACCGTGAAAATCTTCTTTCCCACTGTTTGTCAGATTAAGAATAAATAACGTTAAAATTATTATAGATAGTAACAGTAAAGAGATTTTCTCTTTCTTTACTATGAATGCAATCCATGATATTCTAATTGAATTTATAACAATCAGAATTACCGAAATAATTAAGAATGCATTGTTGATATAATTTTCTTGTGGCTTAGGGAATAAAAATGCACTGATAGAAGTTAAGCCCATGAAAACCAGCATAGTAATAAAAAGATTATTTCTTCTTCTATCCTGATTTTGGAAATAAAGTTCCTTAAAGGTTATAAGCAAATAAGCGGTAATTAAAAAAAACATTAACGCATATAAGGTATAAATTATACTTTCAAATAATCCCGGATTATTTATTCTGTTCGAAAAATTCTCAAATAAAAGATTAAGAATTTTTTCAGAGAAAATTATTACCAAAAATGTAAATGCGTTAATTACACCAATATTAAGAACAAGATTTGAGGGTGTAGGATTTTTTGAACGAATAATCCTGAGAAGATGAATTGATAATAAAACAAAGGAGGTAATAACTAATAAATCATTTATCAGAAAAAATAAAAATGAATCTTTAACGAAAAAGAAAATTCTATAAATAAATAATATAAATATTAGTATCCCCGGGATAATCAGGCCAAAACTAAAATTTATTTTACTATTTAAATAGTTCAATCTGTTAAGTCAATTTGTTGTTATTCTTTAAGCTAAAATAAAATAAAATAGTATTGTTTTAAAGAAAACAATTACAGAAGGGCTATAACTTGAATAGCGGCAAAATTATCTGATCGGCGGAAGGTAAATAAACTCGTTTAGACTAGTGCTTTGTTAGATTCAAATTTCCATTGCTGGTGACTCATCGTTTTTTATTTCAGGGTAGTATTTCTGATTATTACCATCATCTTTTTTATCATAATTTTTCATTTCCTCACGGAATCTCTTTAACTCGCGCCTAAGATTATCCATCTCTTTTTTCAGTTCATTGTTTTGAAGAATAATTAAACTATCAGTTGATAAATAATTAAAATCTTTGTTTAAAGAATCATTGTGGTGTTGAAGCTTATTAAGTTGTTCAGAACGGATTGAATCTGCTATGATATTTTTTAAATTCATTAATGAATCCAGATTAATCTCAACTTTAATATGCTTCTTTTGTTTTTCCGGCTTACCATCAACATTATAGCCACGGTTATTAAAAGGCATTGGTGGCTCTGGCATTTTAAAGTTTGGCAAGTTCTTGGTTGCTTCGTTTATAATTGCAGCTATACTATCAAAATTTGGGATGTTAAGATTTTCAAAATCAAAATCAGGCAGATTAAGATTTTGAACTGTTACTTTAACAAAATCGGAATCCGCAAAAACTCTGAATTGCTGTGATTGTTTGCTTTTATTTTTACTATGATTAAAAGTAGTATCAACATAAAATGTAAAATTCTGAATCTTCTTTTGTTCTTTATTCAAATTTTTAAGCTCAACCTCCATCTTCTTCATATTCTTTTTAAATTCTTTCATATCAAAAACAAATTCATCTTTAAAGATAGAATCTGGAGTGAAAAAGATATATTGATTATCCTTAATACTTCGGGACTCATTAACAATGCGTGTTAATGAACCGGGATCAATTTTTGCAATTTCAACTGGAACAATTCGATTAAAATTATCTGAAGCATGTTTTTGTGCAAAGGAAATTATATCGGCAAGAATCGCCTTTCTTGTATTCCATAAAGATGGATTTATTGCTACAGAATTTTTATCATTAACCAAAACCATCGAGGAAAGCTGCTCTGAATATGATCCGATAATGGAATCAATCTGTTCGGCTTCATTCTGATTTAGTTTAAGAGCGGAAACAAATTTTTTAAAATTATCCTCCGACTGTATTTTATTATCATCACTAAACTTTTTAATTTCAAAATATTCTGCACCTTTTGGATCATAACCAAGTTTTAATATTTGTTGTTTGTTACTATCAAGCGGAAGCTGCTGATACATAGCAAAATTGAATATGTCTTCGTTTGTTAAGTTTGCTGCGTAAAGAAGCGGCTGTAAGTTTTCTTTATAAAAACCGGCAAGATTTGATTTTTGTTTTTCAAAAAAATTATTAATAAAGTCTGGATTAAACTTTAGCAAAAACATTAATCCAATTGTAAAAACTGAAAGAGCAATTACCGGGACCCATTTTTTTAATCTAAATTTTTTGGATGAGTTTTGATTTAAAGTGGCCATCAAACGCGTTTCAAAGAACGGGGAATCTGAAACACGAGCCATAGAATTGGATGTAAGATTCTTTAACTTTTTTAAATCGCTAAGATCTTTTTGTAGTTGTAATGAAGATTTAATTTTTTCTTCAATATACTTCTTTTCTTCCTGAGAAAGTTCGCCATCAATATAAGCGGATAATAATTCTTTATCTTTATAATAATTTTTCATTCCATCAACTCCTTTTCAAGAGGTTGAAGTATTTTTTTAAGTGCCTCTCTTCCTCTGAAAATTCTTGATTTAACAGTACCAATTTCACATTGCATAGATTCAGCAATTTCCTGATAACTAAATCCTTCAATATCTTTTAACATAATAGGAATTCGAAGTTTATCAGGCAAAGAATCAATTGCATTTCTAACAATTTGCTGAATATCCGAGTCTTCATTTATACTTTCAAAAACGGGCTCTTCTTCTTCATCCTTAAAAGGAATAAATATCTTTCTGATATTTTTTTTCCTTAAATAATCTTTACACTTGTTTATTGTAATCCTATAAATCCAAGTGGTAAACTGAGATTCAAATCTGAAATTTTTTAAGTTACGGTAAACAGTTATAAAAACTTCCTGCGCAATATCATCAACCAAATCGGCGCTGGTAAGTGTGATATAAACAATATTACGTACTTTATCTTTGTGGCGTTTTACTAACTCACCAAAAACTGATTCTTCCCCATCAATAAACCTTTTTATTAATGAAAAATCATCATCCAGTACTAATATTTTTGGCTGCTCCATATCCTTTTTTTCTTCAGAATTCATAGTTTTAGACGTCGTTTTGATTATTTGGTTCCGAAAAATAAATAATAATTTTGATCAATATTAACTAAATTGATAATCGGTAGGAGAATTTAAATTTTTGCTTGCATGAGTTAATTCCCTTAAGTAAATTAAAAATGAAATTTTTGGAGATTTATAATGAAAACAAAAGTTCTGGAAAAGTATAATGCCGTTGTCATCGAACTTAAAGGTAATGTGATGGGCGGCGATGATACAAAAGAGTTTAATCAATTATTACACAATCTTATTGCAGAGGGCAAAAAAAATGTAATAGTTGATCTCGGTGAAGTTAAATTTATGAACAGTTCTGGTTTGGGTATGCTCATCAGTGGTTTAACTACTATGAAAAGAGAAAATGGAAGTTTGAAACTGGTTAATGTGACTGATAAAATTGAAAGCTTGTTAATTATTACAAGACTTATAACAATTTTTGAGTCCTATGATTCAGTTGAAGAAGCTGTAAAAAGCTTTGGTTGATTTTATAAGATAATCTAATAACTTTAAAACTCCGGGTTGAAAAATTCGGAGTTTTATTTTGCTTAAACTAAAATAATCAGGGAAATTTAATGGGCGCTACAGTTCTTGTTGGATCACAGTGGGGAGATGAAGGAAAAGGCAAGATAGTTGATTTGATTAGCGAAGGTTTTGAAATTGTTGTTCGCTATCAAGGTGGAGCCAATGCCGGCCATACCGTCGAAATTGGAGATGAAAAATATATCCTACATCTTATCCCTTCGGGCATTTTAAGAAAAAATGTGATCTGCGTAATCGGTAATGGAGTTGTAATTGACCCAACGGCACTTCTTGATGAAATTAAATTATTAGAAAGTCATAATATTAATGTTGATGGTCGGTTGTATATCAGTCAAAACGCCCATCTAATAATGCCGTATCATAAACTGCTTGATTCAATTAGTGAAAGTGGCGATAATAAAATCGGAACTACAGGAAGAGGGATTGGACCTTGCTACATAGATAAGTACGCAAGAAAAGGAATCAGAATAGTTGACCTCTTAAATCGAACCGAACTCGAAAAAAAAATCAGAACTAACCTAAAAGAAAAAAACGAAATCCTGGAAAAGATACACAAGCACGCAGGATTAAATGTTGATGAAATAGTAAAAGAATATCTTGAGTTCGACTCTGCAATTGATAAATATATTAAAGATGTGCCTTCTTACTTAAATCAATCGTTGGAAAATGGAAAATCTGTTTTACTGGAAGGTGCACAAGGAACATTCTTAGATATTGATCATGGAACATATCCATATGTTACTTCCAGCAACCCTACTTCTGGAGGGGCTTGCACCGGAAGTGGAATTCCACCAACAAAAATTGATTCTGTAATAGGAATTGTAAAAGCATATACAACTCGCGTTGGAAATGGTCCCTTCCCCACAGAACTGCTTGATGAGGAAGGCGAAAAATTAAGAAAAATTGGGGTTGAATTTGGAGCAACCACGGGCAGACCACGCCGCTGTGGTTGGTTTGATGCTTTTCTTGTGGCTTATTCCAAAATGATAAACGGAATTACATCAGTAGCACTTACCAAACTGGATGTGCTTAGCAGCTTTGAAAAAATTAATGTTTGTGTTGGTTATGAGTTAAATGGCAAAAAATTAAAAACCTTTCCTACTAATGTTGAATATTTGAGTAACGTTACTCCTATTTATGAAACTTTGGATGGTTGGAATACAGATATTACAAACTGCGAACGATATGATGATTTGCCAAAACAAACTAAAGATTATTTAAAATTTATTTCAAAACAATCCGGAATAAAAATAGATATCGTTTCAGTTGGTCCTAAAAGGAAACAAACCTTCTATTTAAACAAATAAAAATATTTTATTGATTTATTTTAATCTGGATTTTACCTTCTGATAATTTAATCTTTACGTAAACAATAAAATCAGATTGAATCGAATATGAAAATGTCCGGTGGTCCTGCTTCATTAAATCTAAAAATTTTACTTTTATTTATTGCTCTCTTAATTGCTGCAGGTACTCTTTACTATACTCAAACACTCGTTTCAAAACTTCAGGATAGAGAACGAGAAATTGTAAAGCTTTACGCAAGAGGCATGGAATATATTGCCAATACTACTTCAATGGATGTTGATCTTACCTTTCTCTTTGATAACATAATTAAACCAATTGATTTCCCTGTAATTTTAACTGATAAAGAAAATAAAATAAATCTTAGTAATAAAGCTGATTTAAGAAACGTAAAATTTGATTCTACCCTATCCAAAGAAAATTTAAAGCTTTACCTCGAAAGCTTAGTTTCAGAGATGGATAAAATTCATCAGCCAATAAATATTACATATGCTGATACAATCGTTTTACAAAGAATTCATTATGGAGATTCAGATCTTATTATTCGATTAAAATATTATCCTCTATTTCAAATTATTATTGCTGCACTTTTCATCATTATAGGATATATCGGATTTAGTTACATCAAAAGAAGCGAGCAAAGTAATATCTGGGTAGGCATGGCTAAAGAGACCGCTCATCAATTTGGAACACCAATTTCCAGTCTGATGGGTTGGTTGGAGATGCTAAAATTAAATTATAAACAACCAGATGCGGTTCTTGATATAACTGAGGAAATTTCGAGTGACGTTGAAAAGTTAAATAAGATAACATATAGATTTTCTAAAATTGGCTCTAAACCTGAAATCAAAAATCATATAGTTTATGAAGAAGCTAAAAAAGTAATTGATTATTTTAACCGGAGGTTGCCGCAAACTGGTAAATCAGTTGAGCTTACATTAACCGGCAACCAGACACTTTGTGCAAAAATTAATCCCGAGCTGTTCGAGTGGGTGCTTGAGAACCTTGTGAAAAATGCTCTCGATTCTATTGAAAATAAAATCGGTAAAATAAATATTAATATAACCGAAGCTAAGAAAGCTGTTGAAATAGAGGTCTCGGATAATGGAAAAGGAATTGATTTAAGAAGAAGAAAAGATGTATTCAGACCGGGTTATAGTACCAAAAAACGCGGCTGGGGTTTAGGACTTAGCTTGTCCAAAAGAATTATTGAAGGATATCATGGTGGAAAAATTTTTGTAAAGAGTTCATCTCCGGGAGAAGGCACGACCTTTAAAGTGATACTAAAAAAATGTTAGTCATTGTTCCTTCCAATTTATTATGCTTTATAAAATAGATTTATAATTTTTCTTTCTTTTCTCTCAACCTTTTACGATCCATTCTAACTTAAACTTCACACGTAAATATTTCCAAGTTGAATTATTTACCGATGATAATTAGCCCAAAATCAACATTAAGAAGTTAAAATAATGGCATTTAGATTGCTAATAACTGCTTCGAAATAGTTTAAGCATAGCATCCCTCCAATATGACACACAAAACTGTCAGGTTTCGCCCTCATAACCTGACAGTTTCCTTTTTTAAACCAAACCTGAACTAAATTAATCTTTTCATTTTTTTAATAGAATCAATTATTAGTGCTTCATCAGCTTCCACATCAACTATTATTTTACCGATATCTTCTAATAAAACTAATTTTATCTTCCCGTAAAGATTTTTTTTATCCCCGACCATTTTTTGATAAACTTCCTTTTCTTCCAGATCATAAATTATTTTATTCAACTTGATAAAGTTAAAATCAGAAATAAATTTATCCAGTCTTTCCCGAGAGATATATCCTAAATTTTCTGAAAGGAACAACGCGCAAAATACTCCTGCAATCACAGCTTCGCCATGCTTTAATTTATAATTTGATTGGATTTCAAAAGCATGTGCAAAAGTGTGTCCAAGATTTAAAATTTTTCTTAACCCCGTAATCTCTTTTTCATCTTGAGAGACAATATTAGATTTTATCTTTAGGCAACTCTCGACTGTTCTGTAAGTATCAAAAGTATGATTATTAAAAATTTTATATAGATTAGTCTTTAACAATGAATAATTTTTATCATCCGCTAAAAAACAATATTTAAAAATTTCCCCTGAACCAGATAGGATTTCTTTTACTGGTAAAGATTTTAAGAATATCTCGTTTATAAAAACACTCTCCGGTTGATAAAATGTACCAACAAGATTTTTTCTATTGTTAAAATTTACACCGGTTTTTCCACCTACCGAGCTATCGACCATAGCAAGTAAAGTGGTTGGCACTTGATAATATTTGATGCCTCGCATAAAAGTGCTTGCCGCAAAAGCACTGATATCTCCGGTAATACCTCCACCAACAGAGATAATAATCGAATTACGATCAAAATAATAATTACTTAAAAAGCTATAAATTTTTTCAACTTCTATTAAGCTCTTATTTCGTTCGGTGGCTTTAAATAAATACTTAAATGTTTTACAGTTTAAATCTGCAAATATGTTTCTGAGAAAACCGGAATGATATTTTTCAACATTGCTATCAAGAATCAAAAGACACTTTGTTGTTGAACTCAAATTAATTTTTTCAGTTAATAGAGATAAGGATTTTTCTCCAATAAAAACTGGATAACTTTTTTCTGATAATTTAACTTTTATTGATTTCACGATTAAACTCTTTCTTAATAATTGCAGCTAATTTATCAACTGTTTGACCTACCCGGGCGTTATCGGTATTAATCTTCACGTCTGCCTGAACGTAATATTTTTGGCGCGATGAAAGCAGTTCATTAATTTTTTTTATAAACTCAGCTTTGGTCGGTTCTTGTTCACCATTAAATAGAAAAGCTGGCCTATCTCTTTTAAATCGTAGTCTTTTATATGATTCTTCAGGTGAAGACTCCAAATAAATTAATAATCCGGTTGATTTTATCATTTCCAGATTAACCGGATCAGCAATTGTTCCTCCTCCAAGTGCAATAATATAATTATTAAGCAGCAGAACTTCTTGCAAAGATTGTTTTTCAAGATTTCTAAAATATGGCTCGCCATGCTTTTCAAAAATTTCTCTAACTAGCATTCCTGTTTTTTCTTCGATTACTTTATCCAGGTCATAAAAATTCCATCCGAGTGTATTAGCAAGGATTGGTCCGATTGTACTTTTACCAGAAGCCATAAAGCCAGTTAAGAATACAAGTTTTTTTTTCATCAAATATGAATTATAAAATGTTACAGGAATAATAAAATTAAAAAGTTAACTATAAGATATTATGAAGAGATTAAAATTGAAATGCCGCTCCAATCAAAAAAGATATTCCATCCAAATTTATTTTGGAATCAAAAGTATCTTTTGCCAATTTTATAACAGATCCTTTATAGTTAACGATATTATTTAAGTATTTGTTTGAAAGTGTAATCTCAGGATCACGGAACTTCATATCAAATCTTAATCCTAAATTTTCAAATAATAAATATTCCATTCCCACCGAAACAAGGATACCCAAAGTGGTTTTGCTGCTGATTTTTTCAATCTCTGTATCACCGAATTTTCTTGTTTGTTTGCCAAAATAATATCCCGCTCCGGCACCCATAGTAAATTTAAATTGATTTGTAGAAAACGGTAAAAAATAATAAGCAGATATTTCAATCGGAATAAATTCGACTCCATCATCAACTTCTAAAGCAAGCTGCTGACTTCCCTCGTTAACTAAAAGATTCCTTCCCTTTTGGCTTTTAGAAACATATTCGGAGCTGATGCCAAGGATTAAATCATCGTTTATTCTATATCTAAAATCAATAACTGGCGAATATAAATTTGTTATTTCAAAAGATTTGTTCTTTAAAATGATATCGGATGTGTTGGGATTTAAAAATATTTGTGCGGTTGTTATATAATCTACACCGGCAAACAAACTAAAATTTTTGCCATTATGCTGTGAAAAAATCAACGAAGAGGTAATGAAAAGAAATATTATAATAGTTCGGAATATCATTTAAATAATTCCATATTTTAATATCAAACTTGACAATTATTTTTAAAAAAGAAAACCCCCAAATGCTGCAAAACAGTAATTGGGGGTTTTTATTAAAAATAAATTATTTATTGACCGAAAAACTTATATCTATTATCTACAATATCAGCACTTTTCTTAATATCACTTATCCATTGACTTAAGAATGCGTTGCGTCTTTCTTGAAGCAGCATATTTCGGATTTCTGCGCTCTTGGCATTGTACTCGTTTAAGTTAAAAGGAGTTCTTTGCGTAACCTTGATTAAATAATATCCTCTAACACCTTTAATAGGTTCAGAAACTTTATTTAGATTTAAAGTCATTGCAGCATTTATAAAACTATAATCTCTTCCAATATTTGGTATAGAGCCGGCAGGAGTGAAATTTCCGGTTTGCTGTACGGTAACTTTTGGATTGATTGATGAAACTTTATTTAAATCTCCATTAATTTTTTTGTAAAGATCATCAGCAATTGATTTTAATTTTTCAAATTTCTTTTCACGAAGTACAATAGGTTTTAACTGTTGTTTTAATTCTTCAAATGGTCTGAATCCTTCACTAGTGCTTTCGATAATTTTTACAACGACATAACCACCGGAGATTTTAAAAGGATCACTAATTGTATTAACACTGTTAGAAAAAGCAAATTTTAAAAGTCTATCATTTGTTCCGATAGAAGGAATAGAAACTGAATTTTCAGAGAACAGTGGTGTTTCCTGAACTTTATATTTCATTAAATCAGCTTCTTGTTCAAATTCATTTTTCTTGGCAAGATAGGAAAAATCATTAGCGGCATTAAGATTTTTATCCTTTGTGCTAGCTGATTGTTTAACCTGGTTTACTATCTTTTCAACGATATATTTCTTGTCGGTTCTATCGGTTACTTTAATTATATGATAACCATAATTAGTTTTTATTGGTTTCTGAACTTCACCAACTTTACCATTAAAAACTGCATCTTCAAATTCTTTAACCATCATTCCTTTTCCAAAATAACCAAGGTCACCGCCTTTTTGAGCACTACCCGGATCCATTGAAAACTCTTTAGCTAAAGCAGCAAAATTTTCACCAGCAATTAATCGATTATATAATTTATTTGCTTCGCCAAGATTTTTTTCATCATTTCCGTATTGATTTATTAAAATATGTGATGCTCTTGCAAAAATATCTTTTGAGTTTACACTGCCTAAATAGTTATAAAGAACATATCCTTGCGGAGTTGCAAAAGGACCAAGGATTGTGCCGGCTTTTGAATTATTAAAAGCTGAAACAACTTCTGGAGTTAAAGCTTGAACTGAAAGAGTATCTTTAGAAAATGGTTGTTCAGAATAAATTTTAACAAGTTGTTCAAATCCTAAAGTATCACCGGCAACAATTGATTTTTTTACATTATTCAAATTATTATAAACAATTTGTGAATCTTCTGCCGAAGGAGTGTTTTTGAATAGAACAAATTTTAATTTTCTCTGAGGTGGAATTTTATAGTTATTTAAATTTTTATCGTAATAAGTTTTCAAATCATCATCAGTTACTTTTACATCAGCATCTGAGACCAAATTTAGATCTACCAAGGCATAATCAGCTTCAATATTGGTATACTGCTCTAAATATCTTCTTTTAACTTCATCTTCACCAACTGTTACAGATGCAAGAATCATACTTTGAAGTTTTTGTGTTAATCTGGATTGACGAACAAGATCCTCTGCCTGCACCAAAGCTTTCTTGTTACGGGGATCAAAAAGTGCGTCTTCATACAATTGGCGATTGAAATTACCAAGCGAATCAACAAAATTCTTTTTCAAAAATTCAGGTGGATTATCACCTAAAATTATGTCTCTAACTTCCTGATCTGAAACTTTAATACCATATTGTTTTATTAAATCAGCAATTATTTTTTGAGTAACTAATGCATCCCAAACCTGATCCCGCAGCTGTTCAATCTGATTTTCATCTAGGTCAGTTCCGCTTTGCTTTTTTTGATTTTCAATTTGCTGATCAAGCGCATTTTGAAACTCCTGATATGTAATATTTTCACCGTTTACAGAACCAAGATTATTTGTTCTTCCACCGCCAATAGCTTGAAGAACATTAGAATCTGAAATTACCATAAACAAAACGAACAAACCACCAACTGTTAAAATAAATGCAGGAGCTAAACTCCTCATTTTGGCCATCATAGCCATAATTTCTATCTCTCCGTATTAATTAACTTTGAAAATTAAGCCGCTTAAAATAGACACACTAAGCTTAAAAAACAATTATAAAACCGCTAAAAAAATATGGAATACTAGTTTTTCTATCCTAAATAAATTCTTAGTAATTTAGTGAT
>OEIU01001213.1_pt1 | contig 17748 bp, 14 predicted proteins | sample 1539221 | NCBI WGS metagenome assembly OEIU01 (sample SAMN03792071, study PRJEB22550) | activated sludge metagenome | feature: wastewater treatment plant; material: activated sludge; isolation source: Wastewater treatment plant of a petroleum refinery complex | place: Argentina: Zarate | collected...
CCCCACCTGCATCACCCCCCCCCGCCTGCGAGTGAGCTGTCGGCGGGCTCGGGCGCCGACCGCGGCGAGCCGGTCAACGGCGATGGCGGCAACCTGCCGGCCGAACACGGCTGCGGCCTGTGCGGAGCCCTCTATCAGGGTGCCCTGGCGCTGATTCCATGGCCGGCGATCTCGTTGCCGGCTCCCCCCGCCATCGGATCGGCCACGCCGATCGACCTGAGCGACGGCTACGCCCGTCCGCCCGTTCACCACCCTTCGCGCGCTCCACCGGTTCCGTTCCACGCCGTCTGAACCTTGGCGACCGGCCCCGCGCCCGGCCGTCGCCGTGCGCAACCCGGATCGAACGGAGCCGTCATGCCCTTCCCGAAGTCAGTGCCCGCTGTCGCGGACTGCAGCCACACGTCCAATCCTCGCAATCGAATCATCTCCAGTCCCGGGCCTCGGCCGGCAGCGCAGCGCCGTCTGCCGATGCTGGCCAGGCTGGCGCCCGTCGCGCTGGCGCTGGGCGCCGCGCCGCTGCACGCGCAGCCCGTCCAACCGGCCGAGCGCCCGTCCGCGCCCGGTACGACCGCCCCTGGCGCCGCCCCTCCCGCCTCCTCCACCCCCTCCGCCTCCCCCCATGGTCTCGGCGACGTCTTCGTCACCGGCAATCCCCTGGGCAGCGGCCTGTTCGAGTTCTCGCAGCCGGCGTCGGTGCTGTCGGGCCAGGCGCTGAACGCCCGCCGGGCCTCCACGCTCGGCGAGACGCTGGCCGATGAGCCCGGCGTCACGTCGACCGGCTTCGGCCCGAACGCCAGCCGGCCGGTGATCCGCGGCCTGGACGGCGACCGGATCCGGCTGATGAACAACGGCAGCGCATCGATCGATGCCTCGTCGCTGTCGTTCGACCATGCGACGACGATCGAGCCGCTGGTCGCCGAGCGGATCGAGGTGGTGCGCGGCCCGGCGGCGCTGCTGTACGGCGGCAACGCGATCGGCGGCGTGGTCAACGTGATCGACTACCGGATCCCGACGACGCCGACGCAGGGCATCGGCGGCCGCGCCGAGTTGCGGGCCGGCGGTGCCGACCGGGAGAACGCCGGCGTGGCGGTGGTCGACGCCGGCAACGGCCGCTTCGCGCTGCATGCCGACGCGTACAAGCGCAACACCGACGACCTGCGGATTCCGGGCTTCGCCCGCTCGGCCCGCCAGCGCGCGATCGACGCGCAGACCGATCCGGACCGCGAGCAGCCCGAACGGCGATTGCCCAACACCTTCAGCCGCTCCGAGGGCGGAGCGCTGGGCGGCGCCTTCACCTGGAAGGACGGCTATGCCGGGCTTTCGGTCGGCTCGTTCCGCTCGGTCTACGGCACGCCGGCCGAGGACGACGTGAAGATCGACATGCGCAAGGACACGATCGATCTGGCCGGCGAGGCGCGGGCGCTGCCGTCGTTCATCGAGATGGTGAAGTTCCGGCTGAACCACAGCGACTATCGCCACGAAGAGCAGGACAAGACGCTGGGCACCGTCAACACGACGTTCAAGAACCGCGGGCTGGAGGGCCGGATCGAGGCGGTGCATGCGCCGCTCGGCCCGTTGCGCGGATCGTTCGGCGTGCAGCACGGACGCAGCGACTTCTCGGCGCTGGGCGACGAAGCCTACGTGCCGCGCGCGCTGTCGCGCAGCAGCGCGCTGTTCATCTACGAGGAGCTGGCCGCCGGCCCCTGGAAGTTCAACGCCGGCGCGCGCGCCGAGCGGGCCAAGGTCGACTCCGACGGCGACGATTCGACCCCGGGCCTCGACCGCTTCGGCCCGCCGGTGTCGCGTTCGTTCTCGGCGCGCAGCCTGTCGGCAGGCGGCACGTACGCGCTGGACTCGCGCACGCTGATCGCGCTGACCGCCGCGTCGACGCAGCGGGTGCCGACCTATTACGAACTGTTCGCCAACGGCCCGCATGCCGCCACCGGCTCATGGGAGGTCGGCAACCCGGCATTCGACGTCGAGCGCTCGACGTCGATCGATCTGAGCCTGCGCCGGCGCGTCGCCGACAACCAGTACAGCATCGGCGTCTACCAGACCCGCTTCAGCAACTACCTGGCCCTGGCGCCGACCGGCCGGCTGCGCGGCGAGGACGGTTCGTTCGAGGACCCGGCGAACCCCGGCACGACGACCACCGGCGAGGCGGCCGAACTGCCCGAGTTCGCCTACCGGCAGGTGCCGGCGCTGTTCCCCGGCATCGAGGCACAGGCCCGCTGGCGGGGGCGGGGAGGGGGGCCCAAACCCGGCATCCAGGCCCGCGCCCGCTACCTGCGCGCCCCCCGCCCGGCCGCCCCTGCGCCGCCGCCGCGGATCGCGCCGCTGCGGCTCGGGCTGTCGCTGATCCATCAGACCGGGCCCTGGTACACCCGCGCCGACCTGACCCGCGCGCAGGCGCAGAACCGGGTCGCGCCGAACGAGCTGCCGACCGATGGCTACACGATGCTGAATCTGTACCTGAGCCATCGGCTGAAGACCGGCGGCCCGGTGGTGTGGGAGCTGTTCGCGCGCGGCACCAACCTGCTGAACGTCGAAGCCCGCAATCACGTGAGCGTGCTGAAGGACATCGCGCCGATGGCCGGACGCGGCCTGCTGGTGGGGGTGCGCGGCACGTTCTGATGGCGGCGGGCGCCGCCCCGGCTGCGCCCGTCCGGCACGCCTGCGCCTCTCACGCGCCGCGCGCCTGCGGCTCCCATGCCGTCGTTCCCGAAGAGCCCGGCTGCTACGATACGTCGATGCAGGAGGAGCTTCATAAGGACGGCCGGCGCGATCCCGCACGCGCGGGGCGCACTGCGTGAGCACGCCCGCGGCGACGGCGGCGGGCCGTTCCTCCGGCATCCCCTGGCTGCTGGCGGCGGCGGTGTTCTGGGGCGCGAACGTGCCGCTGACCGCGCAGCTCTTCGACACCTTCGATCCGTTCTTCCTGTCGCTGCTGCGCATCGTGCTGGCCGCCACCGTCATCGGCGGGCTGATGCTGGCGATCGAAGGCCTGGCGTCGTTCCGGGCGACCTTGCCGCTGCGCCGCTGGGCCGGCATGTCGCTGGCGATGGCGTCGTTCTACTGGCTGTACAACCTGTCGCTCGCGCACACCCATCCGATCACCGCGTCGGCGATCGCGGCCGGTTCGCCGGTCTATGCCGCGATACTGTTGAAGCTGATGGTGCGGGCGCCGCTGGCGCGCGGCTTCGTCGGTGCAGCGCTGCTGACGATCATCGGAGGCGGCATCGCGGTGGCCGGCCGCGCGATCGGCAGCAACCAGCCGGTGAGCCTCGAGGGCGGCGAACCCCTGATGGTGATATCGCTCTTCTGCTGGACGCTGTACTCGTATCTGGCGCAGCGCGGGTTCCCGCCGGGCGTCTCGCAGCTTCAGCGCACCTTCGTATCGATGACCGGCGCACTGGTCTGGCTGGCGATCGGCTGGGGGGTGATGCGGCTGGGCGGCTGGGTCGGCCCGGCGAACCTGCAGCCCGGCCCTCAGGCGATCCTCTACCTGGTGATCACCAGCGTGTTCGCCACCGCGGTCGGCAGCGTCGCCTGGAACATCGGCGTGAACCGCTCGGGCCTGGCCGTCGGCTCCCTGTGGCAGAACACGGTGCCGGTGTTCAGCGTGCTGATCGCGATCGGCTTCGGCATGCAGCCCACCGTCTATCAGGTGGGCGGCGGCCTGCTGGTGATCGCCGGCGTGCTCTACATGCAGTGGCGGCAGCGGCCGGTCATGGCGAATCGACGCCGATGACGCATCCTAGACCCAGTCCACCTTGACCTTGCCTTCGGACCAGCGCTCGAACCGCGCACCGAATTTCTCCTCGATGCGGTTGCGCTTGACCTTCAGGGTCGGGGTGACCATGTCGTTCTCGACGGTCCAGGCGGTGGTGGTCGCCACCAGGCAGGCGAGCTGCTCGTGCGGATCGAGCTTCTCGTTGATGACCTGCAGATGCTCCGACAGCGAGGCCATGATCGCCTGCTTGCCGGCCGGATCGCCGGCGCTCTTGACCGCATCGGCGCTCAACATCGCGATGCCGATCGGCTGCGGCATGTTCGCTCCGGTGACCACGCAGGCCTCGATCGCCGGATGCATCACCAGCCTGTCCTCGATCGGCGCCGGCGCGACGTACTTGCCCTTCGAGGTCTTGAAGAGATCCTTCACGCGGCCGGTGATCTTCAGGTTGCCCTCGGCATCGATCTCGCCCTTGTCGCCGGTGCGCAGCCAGCCGTCCTCGGTGAGGGCCGCCTTCGTGAGCTCCGGCTCCTTGTAGTAGCCGATCATCTGGTTGTCGCCCCGGGTCTGGATCTCGCCGGTCTTCGGGTCGATCCGGCACTGCACGCCGTCATAGGCCGGGCCGACCGTGCCGGGCCGCGGCTTGCCCGGCAGCGTGGCGTGCGAGATCGCGCAGTTCTCGGTCATGCCGTACGCCTCGCCCACCGGCAGGCCGAGCCGGTCCCAGAACTGCAGCAATTCGGGCGGCATCGGCGATGCGCCGCCGACTGCATACAGGCACTGGTCCAGGCCCAGACCGGTCAGGATCTTCCGGGAGATGATGCCGCGAACCACCGGAATCTTCAGCAGCAGGTCGAGCTTCTTCTTCGGCAGCTTGGCGTAGACGCCCTGCTGGAACTTCATCCACAGCCGCGGCACCGAGAAGAACACCGTCGGCCGCGCGCGCTGCAGGTCGGCGACGAACGTATCGAGCGATTCGGCGAAGAACACCCGCATCGGCACCGCCAGCGACCCGTGCTCGATCAGCACCCGTTCGGCGACGTGCGCCAGCGGCAGGTACGACAGCATCCGGCCGTCGGGCCGCAGCACGTCGCGGCTCAGCGCGATCTCGGTCGCGCGGGCGAACGTGCCGAAGGTCTGCATGACGCCCTTGGGCATGCCGGTGGTGCCGGAGGTGTAGATGATGGTGGAGAGCTCGTCGGCCGGCCGCACCGGCTCGCCCTGCAGCGGCTCGGTGCGGGCGATGATGTCGTCCCAGGTCGGATAGTCGTTGGGCGGCGACAGCGGGAAGCTGATGCACGGCAGGTCGGCCGGCACGCCCGGCTTCATCCCTTCCCAGCCGTCGAGCTTGCCGACGAACAGCAGCTTCGCCTCGCTATGCGCGAGGATGCTGCGGATGGTGTCGGGTGCCAGCGTCGGATACAGCGGCACCGACACGTAGCCGGCCATCCAGATCGCGAAGTCGCTCATCAGCCAGTGCGCGCAGTTCTTCGACAGCAGCGCGACCTTGCTGCCGGGCGGCCAGCCCTGGGACTTCAGATGCGCCGCCATCCGGCGCACCTCGTCCATCGTCTGCTTCCAGGTGTAGTCGCGCGACGTGCCGTCGCCCATCGGCTGCGTCATGTAGATCTGGTCGCCGCGGGTCTTCTCGTAGTGATACAGACGCTGCAACGCGAGCTTGGCGGGATCGATCATCGTCCTCTCCTCTTGCCGACCGTGCGCGGCCTGCTTTTACTTGCGCCTGATCGGCGCGCCCCGACCGCAGCGTACGAGGCGGACGCACGGAAGGCAATCAGGAAAGCACCGAGGAGCGCCGGGCAAGAGGTTGGGAACGGGCTTCGGAACCGTGCTCCGGAGCCGTGCCTCAGAACCGCGGATCGATCGGCGTGATCGTCCCGGCCCGGCTTTCGATCACCTGCGCGGCATCGAGCAGCGTGTCTTCGCGGAACCGCCGGCCGATGAGCTGCACGCCCATCGGCAGACCGTCGGCGACGCCGGTCGGCACCGATACGCCGGGCAGTCCGAGCAGCGGCACCGCGAACTGCGATTCCTGCGCCCGGAACACCCGCGCGGCGGTCTCGGCGCTGTCGACGTCCAGCCCCCACGGAAACGGCGGCTCGCCCGACACCGGGCACAGCACCAGCGGATGCTCCTCGAGAAAGAGCTGCCAGGCGCGGATCAGCGTGCTGCGGCGGGCCAGCGCGCGCATGTGGCCGGGTGCATCGAGCACCGGGGTGTTCGCGCTCATGAACGCATAGGCACGCCGGATGCCGTCGTCGCCCAGCTTCGCGATCGCATCGGCCATCAACTGGCGCACCTCGCCGTTGACCAGCGTGTCCCACAGCCCGGCCGCCTCGGCCATCGACGGCGGCTCGATCTCCTCGACCCGATAGCCCGCATCGGCCAGCCAGCGCCCGGCCTGGCGCACCGCCGCCACGACCGCCGGATGGGCCGGCTCGCCGTGGCAGCCGACCGACATCGCGACCTTCATCGGCCGCGGCAGCGGCGGACCTTCGAGCGGCGCAGGCACCCACCACGGGTCGCGCGGATCGGCCGCCGCCATCGCCGCCAGCGCCAGCCGCAGGTCGGCGATCGAGCGGGCCAGCGGCCCCTGGACCGACATCAACTGCATCGTCAGCGGCCGCTCGTCGGCCGCCGACGGCAGGAACGCCGGCACCCGGCCGAACGACGGGCGCAAACCCGCCACGCCGGTGCAGTAGACCGGAAACCGCACCGACCCGGCCAGGTCGTTGCCGTGACCGATCGGCCCCATGCCGGCGGCCACCGCTGCCGATGCGCCGCCGCTGGAGCCGCCCGGGGTGTGCGCCTTCGACCACGGATTGAGCGTGCGGCCGTGCAGCGCGTTGTCGGTGAACCAGCGCATCGAGAACGCCGGCGTGTTGGTACGGCCGATGATCACCGCGCCGGCCCGCCGCAGGTTGGCGACCACCGGGCTGTCCTCGCGGGCGATGTTGTCCTTGTAAGCGACCAGGCCGTTGGTGGTCGCGCAGCCCGCCTGGTCGACGTTGACCTTGATCGTCACCGGCACGCCGTGCAGCGGGCCCAGCGGCCCGCCGGCGCGCACCGCCTCGTCGGCTGCGTCGGCCGCGGCCAGCGCCTGCGTGTGATGCACCTCCACCAGCGCGTTCAGCTTGCCGTTGACCGCCTGCACGCGATCGAGACACGCGGAGACGACTGCGCGGCTGCTGAGCGCGCCGTCGCGGATGTGTCGTGCCAGCTCGGTGGCCGACAGGCGCCACAGTTCGGTCATCGCGGCCTCCGATTGACGGGATCGGCGGCCATTGTAATCACTGAAACCCGCGGCCGCCGGCCCGCGGTAAACCCCGGTTTTCGTCACGTCCGCCGGTGAACGATGCGGGCGGGCTGTCATAATCGGCCGCCGACGAATCTCCCTCCTTCCTCGTTCGACCGCGATGACCGTCTACGGATCCCAGGCGCCCGACGCCGCCCGCAAGCCGCATACGCTCGTGACCCTGCGCGAATTGCATCGCCGCCGGGAGCCGATCGCGATGCTGACCGCCTACGACAGCTCGTTCGCCCGGGTCGCCGATCGCGCCGGCGTCGACTGCATCCTGGTCGGCGATTCGGTCGGCATGGTCGTGCAGGGTCATGACAGCACGGTGCCGGTGACGCTCGAGCAGATGTGCTATCACGTGTCGTGCGTCGCCCGCGGCATCGGCCGCGCATGGCTGATCGGCGACCTGCCGTTCGGCAGCTACCAGCAGAGCGTCGCGCAGGCGATCGACAGCTCGGTCGCGCTGATGCGCGCCGGCGCGCGGATGGTCAAGCTCGAAGGCGGCGGCTGGACCGCCGAGCAGATCCACGCGCTGACCGGGCGCGGCATCCCGGTCTGCGCCCATCTCGGGCTGACGCCGCAGACCGTGCATGCGCTCGGCGGCTACCGGATACAGGGCCGCGACGAGGACGGCGCGAACCGGCTGATCGCGCAGGCGATCGAGGTGGCGCAGGCCGGCGCGGCGATGCTGGTGCTGGAGCTGGTGCCCAGCGCCGTCACCGAGCGGGTCATCGAGAAGATCCCCGACGTGATGACGATCGGCATCGGCGCCGGCAACGCGACCTCCGGCCAGGTGCTGGTGCTGCACGACATGCTCGGCGTCACCCAGGGCAGGCTGCCGCGGTTCGTCCGCAACTTCATGGACGGCAGCGGCGACGTGCTGCGCGCGATCGAAACCTATGTCGGCGCGGTCAAGGACCGGACGTTTCCGGACCAGCAGATCCACGGTTACTAGGATGAGCTGCCGTCGCGATCGCGCGATCCACGGCTATTCGGATCCACGGCCAACCGCGCATCGCCGGCGGCCCGGGAAGGACAAGGGGGCATCGTCATGCTGACCAACGTACGGATCGAAGAGGTGCGCGCGACGCTGGCGCCGCTGCGCCGCGCCGGCAAGCGGATCGGCCTGGTGCCGACGATGGGCTATCTGCACGACGGCCACATGGCGCTGATGCGCCGCGCCCGGCAGGAGAACGACTACGTGGTCGCCAGCATCTTCGTGAACCCGATCCAGTTCGGCGCGAACGAGGACCTGTCCAAATACCCGCGCGACCTCGAGCGCGACAGCGGGATGCTGGCCGCCGTTGGCGTCGACCTGCTGTTCGCGCCCACCGTCGACGTGATGTACCCGAAGCCGACCCAGACCTTCGTCGACGTGCCGGGGCTGGGCGGGCTGCTGGAAGGCGGCGTGCGGCCGGGCCACTTCCGGGGCGTGGCCACGGTGGTCACCAAGCTGTTCAACATCGTGCAGCCCGACAACGCCTACTTCGGCGAGAAGGACTATCAGCAGGTGCTGATCATCGAGCAGATGGTCGCCGATCTGTCGTTCGCGACGAAGATCACCTGCGTGCCGACGGTGCGCGAGCCGGACGGCCTGGCGATGAGCTCGCGCAACGTCTATCTGACGCCCGAGCAGCGGCGCGCCGCGGTGCGGCTGAACCAGTCGCTGAAGTTCGCCGAGGAGCGGGTCATGGCCGGCGAGCGCGACCCGGCGGCGCTGGAGAAGGCGGTGCGCGCCTACATCGCCGAGGAGCCGCTGGCCGAGCCCGACGTGGTCGCGGTGCGCGATGCCCGCACGCTGCGGGAGCTCACCGGGCCGATCAGCTCCCCGATCGCGGTGGTGCTGCTGGTGCGTTTCGGCGCTGCGCGGCTGCTGGACGAACGGGTGATCGCGCTGCCCTGACGAGCCGGGCGGGCACGGGCATGGCTTCGCAAGGCGCTGGTTGCATCGGCGCCCCGATGGTGCGACGCTGATCGCCGAACCGCGCGAGCCCCCATGACCACGACCCTGCTGCAGATCAGCGATCTCCATATCCGCGAGCCCGGGCGGCTGGCTTATGGCCGCGTCGAGACGGCGAAGTACCTGAAGGTCACGATCGAATCGATCCTGACGCTGCGTCAGCGTCCCGACGCGGTGGTCATCACCGGCGACCTGGTCGATTTCGGCCGCGTGGCCGAATACCGGCACCTGAAGTCGCTGCTGGAGCCGCTGCAGATGCCGCTGTACCTGCTGCCCGGCAATCACGACGACCGGGCCGCGCTGCGCACCGGCTTTCCGGATCATGCCTATCTGCACGCCGAGGAAGCGGCTGATTTCGTGCAGTATTCAGTTCCGGTCGGAGAATTGCGGATGATCGCGCTGGACACCGTCGTGCCGCGCGCCGGCCACGGCGAGCTGTGCGAACGCCGGCTCGACTGGCTGGACAGCGAGCTGGAGCGCTGGCGCGGGCAGCCGGTGGTGATCGCGATGCATCATCCGCCCTTCGTGACCGGCGTCGGCCACATGGACAAGGTCGGGCTGCTGGCCGGCATCGAGGAGCTGGAGGCGATCGTGCGCCGCCATCCGAACATCGAACGGATCATCTGCGGGCATCTGCACCGCGCGATCGACACCCGCTTCGGCGGCACGCTGGTGTCCACGACTCCGGCACCCGCGCACCAGGTGACCCTGGATCTGTCGCCCGACGCGCCGGCCAGCTTCACGATGGAACCGCCGGCGTTCCGGCTGCACGTGTGGAATCCGGCGCACGGCATGGTCACCCACCTGGCATTCGCCGGGCGGTTCGAGGGGCCTTATCCGTTCCGCGAGGAAGGCAGGCTGAACGGGTGAGTCAGCCCGCGGCCCGATCCGGGTCGCGCCAGGCGCGTTCGAACGGCAGCCGCCAGGCGTGCGGGGCGATGAGCTGGTGGATCGACTTCGGCCCCCATGAGCCGGCCGGATACAGGCGCACCGGCGGCGGAGACTCCAGCAGCGGAATCGACACCTCCCACAGCCGCTCAATGCCTTCGGCGGTGGTGAACAGCGTGTGGTCGCCGCGCATCGCATCCAGGATCAGCCGTTCGTAGGCTTCGAGCACGTCGCCGATCAGGCCGGTATCGCGCATCGCGAACTGCAGGCTCAGCTTGTCCAGCCGCATGCCGGGCCCCGGGCGCTTGCCGTAGAACGAAAGCGACATCTTCGAGGAGTCGGCGAGATCGAAGGTCAGATGGTCGGGCCCCTGCGCGCCGACGCCGGAGCCGGGCGGGAACATGCTCTTGGGCGGTTCGCGGAACGCGATCGAGATGATCCGCTGCCCTTCGGCCAGCCGCTTGCCGGTGCGCAGGAAGAACGGCACGCCGGCCCAGCGCCAGTTGTCGATGAAGCACTTGAGCGCGATGAAGGTCTCGGTCTCCGATTCGGGGTCGACCCCCTCCTCGTCGCGATAGCCGTTGTACTGGCCGCGCACCACGTCGGCGGGCATGATCGGCAGCATGCTGCGGAACACCTTGAACTTCTCCGCACCGATCGACGAGGGTTCGAGCGCGGACGGCGGCTCCATCGCGGTGAACGCCAGGATCTGGAAGAGGTGCGTGACCACCATGTCGCGGAACGCACCGGTGTGCTCGTAGAATGCCGCGCGCCGTCCGACCGACATCATCTCGGGCACGTCGATCTGCACGTGGTCGATAAAGTTGCGGTTCCAGATCGGCTCGAACAGCCCGTTGGCGAAGCGGAACGCGAGGATGTTCTGCGCCGGTTCCTTGCCGAGGAAGTGGTCGATCCGGAAGATCTGGTCTTCGGCGAACACCTGGTGAAGCTGGGCGTTCAGCGATTTCGCGCTGGCCAAGTCGATGCCGAACGGCTTCTCCATCACTATCCGGGACCGTTCGACCAGGCCCGCCTCGCCGAGCATCCGCACCGCCGCCAGCGCCGAGTTGGGCGGCACGCTCAGGTAGTGCAGCCGGCGGCTCTCGGTGTCCAGCGCACGCTCGGCCGCCTCGACCGCCGTGCGCAGAGCCGCCGGCCCGGCCGACAGCGGCACGTAATCGAGGACCTTCGCGAACGCATCCCAGTCGGCGGCGCCGACCTTGCGGGTCGAGCATTCGTCGAGCGCGGTGCGCACGTTGCCGCGGAAGGTGTCGAGGTCGATGTCGTCCAGCGACACGCCGACGATCCGGCAGCCCGGGATGAAACCGGCGCTGCTCAGATGGAACAGGCCGGGCAGCAGCTTGCGCCGCGACAGGTCACCGGTCGCGCCGAACAGCACGACGACCTGCGGAAACCTCGGACCGACCCCTGGCGGAATCTTTCTCGGCATACCCATCCGCTCATTTTCGGCCTGTTCACCGGTCCGGCGACAGCGCTGACGCGACGCCGCGACAGTCGGCCGCCCGGCGGCGCCCCGATCCCGTGCAGCGGCGGTCTGCCGCCGCGCGATGGCGACCGACATGCACGCCTCGTGCCATCGCGCGATTTGAATAGATGATGATTGACATATTTATGAATGATGCCTAACATTTATTTCCGGCTTTCAGGTTCACCCCATGCCCCGTGTCTCGCGCGCCGAAGCGCAACGCCATCGTCAGCAGATCGAGGAAGCGTCGGCACGGCTGTTCCGCGAACGGGGGCTATCGGTCAGCGTCGCCGACCTGATGTCCGAGGTCGGGCTGACCCATGGCGGGTTCTACGGGCACTTCGATTCGAAGGATGCGCTGGCCGCGATCGCGATGGCGCGCGCGTTCGAGGAGGCCGCCGCGCGCTGGCGCAAGCGCCTGGCCGATGCGGCGGGCCGGGCGGCGCTGCTCAACGCCTATCTGCATCCCGACAATCGCAACGTGCCGGCGCGCGGCTGCCCGCTGGCGGCGCTGGCCACCGACGTCGCCCGCGAACCCGCCGACAAGCCGGTGCGCGCCGCATACCTGACGGGACTCGCCAGCCTGCTGGAGATCCTCGAGCAGGCGCAGCCGGCTGCCGATCCGCAGCAGGCGCGGCACGACGCGCTGGTGCAGATGTGCACGCTGGTCGGCGCGATGGTGCTGGCCCGCGCCACCAACGGGCAGCCGCTGTCCGACGAACTGCTGGAGGCCGCGCGGCGGCATCTGGTGGACAATCCGCCGACGACTCTGCCGGCAGGCGAGTCCCGACCAGGATGAATCGATGTTCCAGGCTCTGAAAGGCCCCGGTGTGTGGGTGACGACATTGGCGGCGGCCGCGCTGCTGATGGTGACGATGGGCGCGCGCCAGACCACGGGTCTGTTCGTCAGCCCGCTGAACAGCACCACCGGCCTGGGCATCGCGACGATCAGCTTCGCGCTGGCGATCGGCCAGTTCGTCTGGGGGGCGGTGCAGCCGGTGGCCGGAGCGATCGCCGACCGCTACGGCCCGCGTCACGTGCTGGTGGCCGCGGTGCTGCTGATGGCGCTGGGCACCGCGCTGACGCCGTTCATGACATCCGCGTTCGGTCTGATGGTGTCGCTGGGTCTGCTGATGTCGATCGGTTCCGGAGCGGCGGGCTTCTCGGTGCTGATCGGCGCCGCGTCGCAGCGGCTGCCGGCGCAGGCGCGCGGGCAGGCATCCGGCGTCATCAATGCCGGCGGCTCGTTCGGCCAGTTCGTGTTCGCGCCGCTGACGCAGAAGCTGATCCAGGTGTTCGGCTGGATGGGCGCGCTGTGGGTGCTGGCCGGGCTGACGTTGGCCGCGCTGCCGCTGATCGGGGTGCTGACGCGGCAGGCTCGCGGGGCAGCTCCGGCAGGCGGTGCCGCGGGCGGCGGCGGATCGTCGGGCGGCGCCGGCTCCTCCGGGAGCGGGCAGGCGGCGGGTGGCGCGCAGGCGGCCAGCCCGGCGGCTTCGGCAACTTCAGCAGCTTCGTCGACTTCAGCGACTTCGCCGGCCTCCGCGGCGGGTGCATCGACGAACCGCGACCAGGGTCTGCGCCACGCGGTGGCCGATGCGATGCGCAACCCCAGCTATCTGCTGCTGCATGCCGGCTTCTTCACCTGCGGCTTCCACATCGCGTTCCTGGTCACTCACCTGCCGGGCGACGTGGAGCTGTGCGGGCTGCCGCCTTCGGTGGCGGGATGGTCGCTGGCGATCATCGGGCTGGCCAACATCGTCGGCAGCCTGCTGGCCGGCTCCTGGGTCTCGCGCCATCGCAGCAAGATGGTGCTGGCCGCGATGTACGGCTCGCGCGCGGTGCTGATCGCGGCGTATCTGGTGATGCCGAAGACGGAGGCGATGTACTACCTGTTCGCAGCCGGCCTGGGCCTGACCTGGCTGGCCACGGTGCCGCCCACCGCGACGCTGGTCGGCAAGCTGTTCGGCATCAAGTACCTGTCGACCTTGTTCGGCCTCACGCTGCTGTCGCACCAGATCGGCGGCTTCCTCGGCGCCTGGCTCGGCGGCCTGGCGATCACCCGCTTCGGCGACTACACCTGGATGTGGTACGCCGACATGGTGCTCGCAGCGTTCGCGGCGATCGTCAACCTGCCGATCCGCGAGGCGCGGATGAGGCCGGCCCCCGCGGCCGCCTGAGGCCGCGGTCCTGTTGAGCCGTCTGAGGCCGCGGTACTGTTAAACCGCCTGAGGCCGCGGCCTGCCTGGCCGCCTGAGGCCGCGACGTCTCAGGCCGCCTCGACCTTGCGCAGCGCCACCGCATTCATGCAGTAGCGCAGCCCGCTCGGCGGCGGGCCGTCGGGGAACACATGGCCGAGGTGCGCATCGCAGACGCTGCAGACGGTCTCGACCCGGGTCATGCCATGGCTGTGGTCGGCGTGATAGGCGATCACCGCCGGGTCCACCGGCTGCGTGAACGACGGCCAGCCGCTGTGCGACTCGTACTTCTGCGCGGCATCGAACAGCAGCGTGTCGCAGCACACGCACGCATAGCGGCCGGGTTCGAACCGGCTGCACATCTCGCTGCTGAACGCGCGCTCGGTGCCCGCGTGACGGGTGACCTGGTAGGCGTCGCGCGAGAGCTGGGCGCGCCACTGCGCATCGGTCTTCTCCACGCGGCGCGGTGGAGCGGAGTTGCCGTCACGCGCCAGACGCAGCACGTCGTTCCAATTGAGCATCGCTTGGGTCCTTTCGCGGATTCGGGAGGCGCTCGGGTTCTCAGGATTCGAGGGTAGGTCGACTACGTCGCGCCGGCAGCGCGAGAATGACGGCCAGCGCCTGCTCGTCGACCGGCTTGGTCAGATGATCGTCGAAGCCGGCCTCGGCGGACCGCTGACGGTCCTCCTGCTGGCCCCAGCCGGTCAATGCCACCAGCGTGATGTCGGCGCCCCACGGCGCTGCGCGCAGGCGGCGCGCCACCTCATGGCCGTCGAGCCGCGGCAGGCCGATGTCGAGCAGCACCAGGTCCGGGCGGAACCGTTCCGCATCGGCCAGCGCCTGCACGCCGTCATAGGCCTTGTGCACCTCGTGCCCCAGCAATTCCAGCAGCATCGCCATCGTATCGCAGGCATCCCGGTTGTCGTCGACGACCAGCACGCGACGCGCCGGCCCCCGCTCGGGTGCCGGTTGCAGCGCCGGTTGCGCCGCGCCGGCGGCGGCCGCCGTCGGTCCAGGCGCCGGCCGCCGCCGCAGCACCGGCACCGTCACGGGGGAGCGGCTGCCGCGGCCGAGGCCGTCGCTGGACGCCCGCACCGATCCGCCGTGCAGCTCCACCAGCCGCCTGACCAACGTGAGCCCGATGCCGAGCCCGCCGCGCGCCATGTGATCGACCCGCGTGAACATGCCGAAGATCTGGTCGCTCATCTGCGGCGGGAATCCGACGCCTTCATCGGACACGACGACGTCGACGTCGGTATCGTGCAGATGTGCGGCGATCGTCACGTGGCCGCCATGCTCGCTGTACTTGAACGCATTGCCCAGCAGGTTGCCGAATACCTGCGACAGGCGCACCGGATCGCCATGCAGCAGCACGGCCCCCGCCGGCAGGTCCAGCTCAAGCCGGTGGCCGCCGGCCTGCATCGCCGGGCGGCAGGTCTCGATCGCCTGCTTCAGCACGTCGCCGAGCGACACCTCGGTCATCCGCAGCTCGAGCCGGTCCTGCGTGATGCGGCTCATGTCGAGCAGGTCGTCGACCAGCCGCACCAGGTGCCGCAACTGGCGGCCGATGATCTCGCGTGACCGGCGCTGCAGCGAGCGATCCTCCGGCGCATGCTCGAGCGCCGTCAGCGCGCTGGCGATCGGCGCCAGCGGATTGCTCAACTCGTGCGCCAGCGTCGCGATGAACTCGTCCTTGCGCATGTCCGCCTCGCGTGATGCGCGTTCGGCGAGTCGCCGTTCGGTGATGTCGCGGAACACCAGCACGATGCCGGCGATGTCGCCGTCGGCATCGCGGATCGGCGCGGTGCTCTCCTCGATCGGCCGCTCGCCGCCCTCGCGACCGACCAGCAGCGCAGGCGGCAGGGGATTGGCTGGCGCACCGCGCATCACCGGCTCGATCGGCATCGCCAGCGGCTGACGACTGCCTTCGGCGATCAGCTCGAAGATCCGAGCCAGCGGCCGGCCGACCGCTTCGTCGTTGCGCCAGCCGGTCAGCCGCTGGGCCGCCGGATTCATGAACGTCACCTGGCCGGCGGCGTCGGTGGTGATCACCGCATCGGCGATGCTGGCCAGCGTGACCCGCAACGCCTCGCGCTGCTGTTCGGCCAGCCGCAGCGAGCGTCGCAGACGGCGCTGCGAGCGCGACGACAGCCAGGCGGCGGTGAACGCGACCGAGACGGCGAGAACGAACAGCCAGATCTGCACCGGGTCGAGCGGATGGCGGAAACCGAAGCCGGGACGCGACGGCACGATGACGAACCAGGTGCTCAGGCCGCCGACCAGCGCCGCGACCAGGAACGGCCCGGGCCGCACCAGCACGATCAGCACCATCAGCGCCGCGAACAGCAGGATGAACGGCACCCGCTCGCCCAGCAGCGGCGTCAGCGCGATGCGGCCGCCCAGCGCCAGCAGGCCGCATGTCAGTGCGAGCGCGTACTGCGCCGGCAACGGCCAGTCGATCGGGGCGCGCCAGCGCGATGCGGCGGGCGAGCCCGGATCCGGGGTAGGAGGCACGGACATCGATGATCAGACATGTACAGCGTGCCGTACTATCGCCGAAAACCGCCCCCGTTGTGGCATCGGCAGGGGTTCGCCGAATGGATGCCGGGCCCCGGCGGCGGCCCGCCGAGGCCGAACGGGGCCGGTCGTATCCAGAACGGGAGACGGATGCAGGAACGAATGCTCGGAATGTCGTGCGGCCTATCGCGCGGAATGTCGTGCGGACGGGCGCACCGACCGACGGCCGGCCCGGCCCGATGACCGGCTCGACGGTGCCGGGACGCACGATGGGCCTGATCGCCGGGGCGCTGCTGGTGGCGGTGCTGCTGCTGATGGCCGCGATCTGGTGGGGGCAGGAGCGGCTGATCTTCTTTCCCGAACCGCTGCGGCCCGATCACCGCTTCGTGATGCCGCCCGACGTGCACGAAGTGTTCGTCGAGGTGCCGGGTGCGCGGCTGAACGCGCTGCATCTGCAGGTGCCCGCGCCGCGCGCGGTGGTGCTCTATCTGCACGGCAACGGCGGCAATCTGCAGGGCTGGTTCGTCAACCCCGACTTCTATCGCGCGCTGCAGGTCGATCTGTTCATGATCGACTATCGCGGCTACGGCAAGAGCGGCGGCCGGATCTCCAGTCAGGCCGAGCTGATGGCCGACGTGCGCGCCGCCTGGTCATCGATCGCCGAGCGCTACGCGGGGCGGCCGGTGGTGTTCGTCGGCCGCTCGCTGGGCAGCGGGCTGGCCGCCGAGCTGGCGGCCGGGCTGCCGCCCGACGAGCGCCCCGACCTGCTGGTGATGGTGTCGCCTTATCGCAGCCTGCGCGCGCTCGCCCGGCAGTTCTATCCGTGGATTCCGCCGCAGCTTCTGCGCTATCCGCTCGACACCGAGCGTCTGCTGCCGGAGCTGGCCGCGGGCGGACGCCCGCGGGTGCTGCTGCTGCACGGCGCCCGCGACGAGCTGATCCCGGCCGCGCACAGCGAGGCGCTCGCGCGGGGCCTGCCCGATGCCGCGCTGCGGCTGATCGCCGGGGCCGGCCACAACGACCTGCAGCAGTTCCCCGACTATCTCGATGCGCTGCGCGAGGCGATCCGGCGGCTGACCGAACGCGCGCCGGCCGGCGGCGGCTGATCGCCGGCGCGCAGGACGCGGCTCTACGCGGCGGCGGTTTCCAGCCTGAACGCGTTGACCAGCTCGGTCAGATGCGCGGCCTGCTGCTTGAGACTCTCCGCCGCCGCCGCGCTCTGCTCGACCAGCGCGGCATTCTGCTGAGTCGACTGATCGATCTGGTACACCGACGCGGTGACCTGGCCGATGCCGTTGGACTGTTCCTGCGTGGCATGCGTGATCTCGGCGATCAGGTCGGTCACGCGCGTCACCTGGGTCACGATGTCGGACATCGTGCTGCCGGCCTCGTCGACCAGGCGGGGGCCGCTGTCGACCTTCTCGACGCTGTCGCCAATCAGCGACTTGATCTCCTTGGCCGAGTTGGCCGAGCGCTGCGCGAGCAGCCGCACCTCGCCGGCGACCACGGCGAAGCCGCGGCCCTGCTCGCCGGCGCGCGCCGCCTCGACCGCGGCGTTCAGCGCGAGGATGTTGGTCTGGAACGCGATGCCGTCGATGACGCCGATGATGTCGGCGATCCGCTTCGAGCTGGCATTGATCTCGCCCATCGTGT
>OEIU01001214.1_pt1 | contig 17746 bp, 20 predicted proteins | sample 1539221 | NCBI WGS metagenome assembly OEIU01 (sample SAMN03792071, study PRJEB22550) | activated sludge metagenome | feature: wastewater treatment plant; material: activated sludge; isolation source: Wastewater treatment plant of a petroleum refinery complex | place: Argentina: Zarate | collected...
CGACGACGCAGGTGCGAAAGGTGCTCGTCGTCAACGCGGCGATGCAGGCCGAGGCCATCGACGAGGTTGCCAGTGCCTACCAGGCGCATCAGGCGGCGGGTGTGGTGTTGTCGAAGGTCGACGAGACGGTCCAGCTGGGCGGGGCGCTCGACTGCCTGATCCGCCGGCGTCTCGAGTTGCAGGGCGTGGCCAACGGCCAGCGCGTTCCCGAAGACTGGCACCGGCCCGATGCAGGTGCGCTGGTCGATCGCGCGCTGGATTGCGCACAGTCCGGGAAGCCGACGGCGTTCAGCTTCGACGAGGCCGAGCTCGCCATGCTGATGGCGGCGCGCCCGGACCAGGCCCGCGCTGCGAGTGCGCTCGCGGAGGTGCGCGGTGTTTGACTCGGGCCGGGACCAGGCTGCCGGCCTGCGCTGCCTGTTCGAAGCGCGGCCACTGTTGTTCCTCGGGATTGGCTGCACGAGCGCCGACCCGCGCGACCGTGACGGCGCGAATGCGCTGGCGCAGGCGTTGCAGCGCGCGGGCCGGCGCCCGATGGTGCTCGACCTGCTCGGCGACGACGTCGGACCGGGTGCGCGCGGCAGCCGCACTCGTCATGCCTCGCGCCGCGTTTCGATCGCCCGCGTCGAGGCGCACCGGTTGCTGGATCCGGACGCCGATTCGCGCGATCTCGCCGCGCTGGCCCGCTCGCTGCGCGAGCACGCGCTGCAGTGCGGTTCCGATGCCGACATCGCACTCGTGATCGCCGACCCGTTGCGACTTGCCGACGTCGCCGCTGCGCTGACCGACCGGATCGTGCTGATCGCGCCTGGCGACGCCGCGTCGCTCGCGCGGCTGTATGCGCAGCTCAAGGCGGTCAGGCTGGCGCACGGGATGACGCGCTTCGTCGCAGCATTTCGCGACGCGCGATCGAGCCAGGCAGTACTGGCGGCGCATCGCAGGTTGTCGGAGACGGCCGCGCGTTTCCTCGGCGCCGCCGTCGAGTTCGGCGGCGTGCTGCCGAGCGGCGACCAGGACGTGCACGCCTGGGATCGCCTTGCTGCTGCTGCGATCGACTGGGCGCGCCCGCTCGAAGTCGCGCGTGCGGCGGCACCGAATTGAGCAACGCAGAGGCTTTGGCCATGTACACCGCTCAGGGAACCCTGGACCGCGAGGCTGCGATCGAGCGATACGGCCCCATGGTGCGGCGCGCTGCAAGCCAGCTCGCCGCGAAGCTGCCGGCCAACGTCGAGCTCGACGACCTCGCCCAGGCGGGGATGATCGGGCTGTTCGACGCGATGACGCGGTTCGAGGCTGGCCAGGGCGCGCAGTTCGAGACCTTCGCGATGCAGCGCGTCCGCGGAGCGATGCTCGACGAATTGCGTAGCGCCGACTGGCTGCCACGCTCGGTTCGGCGCAACCAGCGCGCGATCGAGCGAGCGATCCGCGCCGCCGAGCAGAGACTGCGACGCGCTCCGGGCGAGGCCGAGATCGCGGCCGAACTGGGCGTGGACCTTCGCGAATACCAGCAGATGCTCGCCGACGCGCGAGGCGCGCAACTGGTTCACCTCGACGACTTCGGAGACGAAGATGGCGAGGAAGGTTTCCTGGATCGCAATGTTCCGGCAGGTGCGCCCGATCCGTCGGCCATCCTCGGCGACTCCCGTTTCCGGCACGCGCTGGTCGACGCGATCGAGCGCCTGCCCGAGCGCGAGCGCCTCGTGATGGGCATGTACTACGAGCAGGAAATGAACCTGAAAGAGATCGGCGCGGTGCTCGGCGTCACCGAGTCGCGGATCTCGCAGATCCACAGCCAGGCGGTGGCAAGGCTGCGCTCGCAGCTCGCGGGGTGGACCTGAAGGACCTCGGGGGGCGCGGCGCACCGGCACGAACCGGTGTCGCGCCGGGGTCGGCCAGCGACCGACCGGTCGCCACCCGCCGTCAGGCCGACATCGACGTGCCGCGGCGGGATGCCGGGGACTTGCGCCCGTCGGCTTCGTAGACCGGATCAGAGGACGCCAGCAGCGCCGAGAGTCCACGCTGCGCTGCTGCCGCTGCGCGTTGCGCGACCGCGGCATTGGCGCGCAGGGCGGTGAGCATCCGGGCCGCGTCGGCACGCGCGCCCGGCGTGTAGCCGACGGCAGCGAAGGGGCGCCGCGACCGCGAAATCCAGTCGGCCAGGGCGGCGTTGACCGTCGCCAGTTCGTCGAGGTGTCCGGCGACCATCGCCTTGCGCTGCGCATCGAGCAGCGCCGCGCCGAGGCCGAGCCAGTCGGCCTCGGCGGTACCGTCGCGCGTGTCCGTCATCGCTTGGGCACCGTGAGGGTCTCGAGCAACTCGGCCGCCTGCGTGATCATCTTGTCCGCGACGACCTGAGCCCTCACGTCGAAACGGCCTTCGCGGATGGCTTCGCGCACTTCGGCGACCTTGTCATGCCTCACCTCGCCGCCGTCGGTTGCGAGATCGGCCACCAGGCCACGCGAGGCGGCCGAGAGGCTGACCGAGTCGGCGGCGCTGCCGGCGGCGCGCGCCTTTGCACCGGCATGTCCCGCCGGACGGGCGGCGCCGGCCGGATGACCCGCGCGCAGGGTCGCGTCCTGGGCGGGCTGGATCTCGACGGGCTTGTCGATCTTCATGACGATGTCCCCTGTGGGCCCGCGGCCCGAGGTTCGAATGCCTGATTATTCGGCATCGCGGGGGGGAACTTTAGCCGGGAAAAGCGGCATCTCGGCGGCGCTGTTCACAGCCTGACCTCGACGACGCGGTCGCGGACCGTGCCGACCAGCATCCTGCCCGCGCTGGTACGGACCCGCAGCGACTGGCCCTCTCCGGCGCCGGCCAGCGCGAATCCGTCGGACGATACCGCGAACCCCTGGCCGAGCAGCCGGATCCGGACCGGATCGCCTGCCGCGACGGTCTGCGGCACCCGCAGGTCTTGTGCACGCAGCGGCTCGCCGGCTCGAAGCGGCCGAGCCAGCGTTCGCCCCGCCAGCAGTGCCGCATCGGCCACCGGCGCGCCGCGCGCGGCGGTCAGGTCGATCTGATCGAGCCGGAACGAGTCGATGTCGGCGGCCGCGCCGGCCGCCAGCGGCCGATCGGCGACCAGGGCCGGGCCGTAGACCGAGACGGTCACGGGCACCATCATCGTCCAGGAGCCGCCCTCGACGCAGCGCACCCCGATGTGGCTCGGACCCCACAGGCGGGCGTTCGGCGGCAGGAAGGGCTCGAAACGGGTGCAGGCGGGAAGCCGAGGCCGGCCCCCCAGGCTGCCGACCCGGACCTCGACCCGGATCGGTGGTGCCTTCGACGCGGCGCCTCGGCCGTCTGCTTCGCCCTGGCCGGCAGTCCACGCCGCCGCGGCCGACGCCTCGACCCAGCGCTGCAGGTCGGCGGTGCCGGGTTCGTCGGAGGATCCGGGCGCCGCCTCCGCGGCGCCGGCCGCCACGAGCATCGCAACAGCGATCACGGCGACCACGACGCGACGCGTCGGCGCGGACCGCTTCGGGGCAGGCTCGTCGTGCGGCATCGGCGTTCTCCAGGCAAGTGATACGGGTCCAGGGAGGCGGCGACGCAGGTCGATGCGCTCCCGATGCCTGCAGCGTATTCGCGCGGCGAGCGCCGACACCCGCGGAGATGCGGGGAAAAAGCCGCGCTTTTCCGCCGATGCGCGGGACGGCCTCCCTGAATAATCGGCAGCAACGGCAAGAACTGGAGGCCCCGATGCTCGACCGGCTCACGACAACGCTGAAGTTCCAGGGCGAGGCACTCGCGCTGCGCGCGCAGCGCCAGGAAGTGCTGGCGTCGAACATCGCCAACGCCGATACCCCGAACTACAAGGCCCGCGACTTCGACTTCGCACGTGCGTTGCGCGAGGCAGCCGGCCCCGAGGCGCCGCGCGGCGCCGGTCCGGTGGCACCGAGACTGCCGCTGGCGCCGGCGGGCGGGGCGCCGGCCGCGCCCGGTGCCCCCGCCACCCCGACGCTCGGCTTCCGGCTGCCGCAGCAGGCGTCGATCGACGGCAATACCGTCGACCTCGACCGCGAGCGCGCCAACTTCGCCGACAACTCCCTGCGCTACGAGGCGACGCTGCGCTTCATCAACGGCAGCGTGCGCAACCTCGTCAGCGCTATCCGCGGCGACTGAGCAACCCCGGATCGCGCGACCCCGACAAGGAATCGACCATGTCCCTCCTGAACATCCTCGGCATCTCGGGCAGCGCCGTGTCGGCGCAAAGCCAGCGCCTGAACGTGGTGGCATCGAACCTGGCCAACGCCGACAGCGTGGCCGGTCCCGACGGGCAGTCGTACAAGGCGCGGCAGGTGGTGTTCCAGTCCGAACCGACGGCGGGCGCGACTGCGGTCACGCCTGGCGTGCGCGTCAGCAACGTGGTCGAGGACACGACGCCCGGCAAGCGGATCCACGACCCGAAGAATCCGATGGCAGATGCCGACGGCTACGTGACGCAGAGCAACGTCAACGTCATCGAGGAGATGGTGAACATGATCTCCGCTTCGCGTTCGTACCAGAACAACATCGAAGTGATGAACACGACCCAGCAGCTGCTCGCCAAGACGCTGCAGCTGGGCCAGTGACGGGGGATTCGGCGCGTGGCCACCATCGACACTTCCAGGGCCGCGGCTTCCGCGGCTGCGGCCGGCGTGACGAGCGCGCCTTCGGGCGCTGCCGCGACCGACTCGGCCGCCGGTACCGAGGACCGTTTCCTGAAACTCCTGGTCGCGCAGATGCGCAACCAGGACCCGCTCAATCCGCTGGACAACGCGCAGGTGACGAGCCAGCTCGCGCAGATCAACACGGTGCGCGGAATCGAACAGCTGAACGCGTCGATGTCGAAGATGGCCGCCGCGTCGGGCACGGTCTCGCCGGTCTCGGCGGTCGGCCTGCTCGGCCGCCAGGTGCTGGTCGCCGCCGATTCGGTCGACTGGCCGGGCTCCGCCTCCGCGGCGTCGGGCGCCGATCCGGCCGCCTCGGCGGCGGCGCCGCTGCGGCTGGGCTTCCAGCTGCCGGCTGCGGCGAAGGCAGTGCGCGTCGAGCTGGTCGACACGGCGGGCCGGGTCGTCTTCACGCACGAGGCCACCGACGCGCAGGCCGGCGTCGGCATGTTCGAATGGAACGGCGTCGGAACCGACGGCTCGAGCGCCGCGGCCGGCACCTACCGGCTGCGCGCGTCGGCGCTGGGCTACGACGGCGCCGCACTGGCCGTCGAGGCACTCGCGCCGGCGCGCGTGACCGCCGTCTCGCAGGCGAGCGACGGCGCCCGCGTCGAACTGGGCGGCCGTGCCGCGCAGCCGGCGTCGGCGATCCGCGCGGTGCTCTGACAGCGGCGCGGCCCGCAACCCCACCTCCGATCAGCGACTTCCCCGACCCGAACCCTCTTTTCGACAGGAGCGCCACATGTCCTTCCAGCAGGGTCTCAGCGGCCTGAATGCCGCCTCCCGCAACCTCGACGTCATCGGCAACAACGTCGCCAACGCCAACACGGTCGGCGCGAAGTCTTCGCGCGCCGAGTTCGCCGACGTCTACGCGACCTCGCTCTACGGCGCCGGCGGCAGCGGGTTCAACGGCATCGGCGTGACCGTCGCCGACGTCACCCAGCAGTTCACGCAGGGCGACATCAGCACGACCAACAGCGCGCTGGACATGGCGATCAACGGACGCGGCTTCTTCCGGATGTCCAACGACGGCGAGCTCACCTACACGCGCAACGGCCAGTTCCAGCTCGACAAGGACGGCTACATCGTCAACGCACAGGGCGGCCGGCTGACCGGCTTCCCGGCCGACGCCAACGGCGTGGTCAACATCGGCGTGCCCACCGAGCTTCGCCTGCAGACCGGCGATGTCGCGCCGCGCGCCACCGATGCCGGCGCGATCGGCGCCAACCTCGACGCCGGCGCCACCGCGCCGACGACGCCGTTCAGCCTGGCCGATGCGAGCAGCTACAACGGCGCGACCTCGCTGGCGGTCTACGACTCGCAGGGTGCCGCGCACACGGTCGCGGTGTACTTCCGCAAGGTCTCGGACAACAACTGGGACGTCTACGCGGCCGCCGACGGCACGCAGCTCGGCGCGGGCGCGCTCGGCAGTTTCTCGTTCGGCGCCGATGGCCGGCTCGCGGCCGCGTCGCCCACTTCGGTGACGGTCAACGTGCCGGTCCCGGCAGCGGTCGGCGGCAACCTGCCGGTGCCGATCGACCTGTCGCGCCTCACCCAGTTCGGTTCGGCATTCTCGGTGTCGGAGCTGTCGCAGACCGGCTACGCCGCCGGCCGGCTGACCGGCTTTTCGGTCGCGTCCGACGGCACGGTGCTGTCGCGCTACACGAACGGACAGACGCTCGCGCAGGGCCGGGTGGTGCTGGTCAACTTCACCAATCCGCAGGGCCTGCAGTCGCTGGGCGGCAACCAGTGGGCCGAGACCGCGGACTCGGGCGTGCCGATGGCCGGCTCGCCGGGCGCCGGCAGCCTCGGCGTGATCCAGTCGGGCGCGCTCGAGCAGTCGAACGTCGACCTGACCGCCGAACTGGTGAACATGATCACCGCGCAGCGCGTCTACCAGGCGAACGCGCAGACGATTCGCACGCAGGACCAGATCATGCAGACGATCGTCAACCTGCGTTGATCGGGCCAGGCCGCGAGCGCAGCGACGCCGCTGCGCGCGGCGCCCGCACGGAGCAAGCATGGACCGGATGATCTACCTGTCGATGAGCGGGGCCAAGGCGCTGATGCAGCGCCAGGACGCGCTGGCGCACAACCTGGCCAACGCGTCGACCGACGGTTTTCGCGCCGACCTGATGGCGTTTCGTGCCGTCCCCGGAAGGCAGGACGGCACCGCCACGACCCGTGTCTGGGCGCTCGAGGCGAGCGCGGGCTTCGACCCGCAGTCGGGCCCGATCCGCGAGACCGGCCGCGCGCTCGACGTCGCGGTGCGCGGCGAGGGCTGGTTCGCGGTGCAGCCCGCCGACGGGGGAGAGGCGTACACGCGCGAGGGATCGTTCGAGATCGGCGCCGACGGCACGCTGCAGACGCGCCGCGGCCAGCTCGTGCTCGGCGACGGCGGCCCGCTGACCATTCCGCCCAACGCCGAGGTGGCGATCGGCGCCGACGGCACCGTCAGCGCCAAGCTGGCAGGGCAGCCGCCGTTCGAGGTCGGCCGCCTGAAGCTGGTCAACCCGCCGCCGGCCGCGCTTCGCAAGGGCGCCGACGGGCTGCTGCGCAGCGCCGACGGCGAGCCTGCCGCTTCCGATCCCGCGGTGCGCATCGTCGCGGGCGCGGTCGAGGGCAGCAACGTGAACGTGGTCGAGGCGATGGTCGGAATGATCGCGCTCGCGCGCCAGTTCGAGCTGCAGACGCGGCTGATGCAGACCGCTGAAACCAACGAGCAGAAGGCAGCGCAGCTGCTGACGCTGAAGGGATAGGTGACGCCATGATCCGATCGCTGTGGATCGCCAAGACCGGGCTCGACGCGCAGCAGACGCAGCTCGACACGATCTCGCACAACCTCGCCAACGTCGCGACCAACGGCTACAAGCGCTCGCACGCGGTGTTCGAGGACCTGCTGTACCAGAACCTGCGGCAGGCCGGTGGCCAGGAGACGCAGCAGAACGTGCTGCCGACCGGCCTGCAGCTCGGCACCGGGGTGCGCACCGTCGCCACCGCGCGCCTGTTCACGCAGGGCAACCTGCAGAAGACCGACAACACCTTCGACATGGCGATCAACGGCAACGGCTTCTTCAGCGTGCAGATGCCCGACGGCAGCATCGCGTACACGCGCGACGGGTCGTTTCGCGTCGACGCGACCGGGCAACTGGTGACCTCCAGCGGCATGCCGATGTCGCCGCCGATCGTGATTCCGCCGAACGCGACCAGCGTCACGGTCGGCGCCGATGGCGTCGTCTCGGTGATGCAGGCCGGCCAGCCGAACCCGGTGCAGGTCGGGCAGGTGCAGCTCACGACTTTCGTCAATCCGGCCGGCCTCGATCCGCGCGGCCAGAACCTGTTCACCGAGACCGCGGCCTCGGGCGCACCGACGGTCGGGACGCCCGGCAGCAACGGCGCCGGCATCCTGAACCAGGGCTACGTCGAGACCTCGAACGTCAACGTGGTCGAGGAGCTGGTCGCGATGATCCAGACGCAGCGCGCCTACGAGATCAACTCGAAGGCAATCCAGACGTCGGACCAGATGCTGGCCCGGCTGTCGCAACTGTGACGGAGGCGGGAATGCGCGTTCCGATCCGCTCGCGCCGGCTGCTCGCGTTGCTCGCCGCCGCCTCGCTCTCGGGGTGCTTCGCGACCACGCCGCGCGTGGCGGTGCTCGAGCCGACCACGGTGCGCCCGGAGCCGACGACGGCCACTGCGGCCGCGGCCGCCGCGGCGCGCGCGCCGCTGGCCAACGGCGCGATCTACCACCCGTCCAGCCATCGGGGGTTGTTCGAGGACCGGCGCGCCCGGCTCGTCGGCGACCTGCTGACGATCCAGATCCAGGAGAAGACCACCGCGCGCAGCAGCTCGAACAGCAGCGTCGACCGGAAGGGCAGCGTCGACGGCTCGATCTCGCGTCTGCCGTTCGTTCCGCAGACCTCGAGCCTGATGCCGAAGCTCGGCGTCGCCGGCGAGTCGAGCAACACCTTCGAGGGCAAGGGCGCGACCGGCTCCGAGAACCTGTTCACCGGAACGATCACGGTGACCGTCGTCGAGGTGCTGCCCAACGGCAACCTCGTCGTCTCGGGCGAGAAGCAGGTGGGCATCAACCAGAACGTCGAGGCGCTGCGCTTCTCGGGCGTGGTGAATCCGGCGACGGTGCTGCCGGGCAACATCGTGAGCTCCACGCAGGTCGCCGACGCGCGGCTCGAGGTGCGCGGCCGCGGCGATATCGACAGCGCGCAGACCGTGGGCTGGCTCGCGCGCTTCTTCCTCAGTTTCCTGCCGATCTGAGCGGCGACGGACGACACCATGAAGACGACCCGACGAATCCTGCGCGCGCTGCTCGCGCTCGCGCTCGCGGCCGGCGCCTGCGCGCCGGCGATGGCCGAGCGAATCAAGGAGCTCGCGAGCATCCAGGGCGTGCGCCCGAACCAGCTGATCGGCTACGGCCTCGTCGTCGGACTCGACGGCAGCGGCGACCAGACGACGCAGGCGCCGTTCACGGTCCAGAGCCTGCAGTCGATGCTGTCGCAACTGGGGGTGCAGTTGCCGCCCGGGATCACGCCTCAGCTGCGCAATGCCGCGGCGGTGATGGTCACCGCGCAGCTGCCGCCGTTCGCGCAATCCGGGCAGCTGATCGACGTGACCGTCTCGTCGCTGGGCAACGCGAAGAGCCTGCGCGGCGGCACGCTGCTGCTCACTCCGCTGCGCGGCGCGGACGGCCAGGTCTACGCGATGGCGCAGGGCAACCTGGTGGTCGGCGGCGCGGGCGCTTCGGCCGCCGGCAGCAAGGTGCAGATCAACCACCTGAGCGCCGGCCGGGTTCCGGGCGGCGCCACCGTCGAGCGGGTGGTGCCCAACCACACGCTCTCGGCCGACGTCATCCACATCGAGCTGAACGACACCGACTTCGGCACCGCGCGCCGCGTGGCCGACGTGATCAACGCGCGCGCGCTGCCCGGCCAGGGGCCGACCGTGGTTGCCGAGCCGCTCGACGCGCGGGTGATCCGCGTGCAACTGCCGGCCGACTCGACGATGCGGGTGGCGTTCCTCGCCGAGCTGGAGAACCTCGAGGTGCGGCTGCCGCAGCCGGTCGCGAAGGTGATCGTCAACGCGCGCACCGGCTCGGTGGTGATGAACCAGTCGGTGACGCTGACGCCCAGCGCGGTGGCGCACGGCAACCTCGCGGTCACCGTCCAGACGACGCCGGTCGTCAGCCAGCCGAACGCCTTCGCTCAAGGTTCGACGGTCGTGGCCGAAAAGGCCGATATCACGATCCGCCAGGACGGCGGCGCGCTGATGATGCTGGAGGGGTCGGCGAAGCTGGCCGACGTCGTCAAGGCGCTGAACAGCCTCGGCGCGACTGCGCAGGATCTGATCGCGATCCTGCAGGCGCTGAAGGCGGCAGGAAGCCTGCGAGCGGAGCTGGAGATCATCTGATGGCGTTGCCGGCGATACCGGCGCAGGGACTGGCTCTCGACGCGCGCGCGCTGGACGGGCTGCGCCGCGACGCGTCCGCCGATCCGCGCGCGGCGCTGCGCCAGGCCGCCGGCCAGTTCGAGGCGCTGTTCATGCAGCAACTGCTCAAGAGCATGCGCGAGGCGATGCCCAAGTCGGGCATGTTCGGCGGCACCGGCCACGACACCTACGTCGGGATGCTCGACCAGCAGCTGTCGCAGTCGCTGGCCGGTCGTCCGGGCGGGCTGGCCGAGACGATCGCGCGGCAGCTCTCGCGCCAGCTGGCCCCGGCCGGCACCGGCGCGCAGGCCGCCACGCCGGCCGCTGCGCCCGGCGGGCCGCGGTCGTTCCCGGTGCGCCCGTCGCCGTCGCTCGACCCGCAGGCGGCCGAGAAACTGAAGGATTCGCTGTCCCGGCGCCTCGACGGATCGCAGGCCGGGTTCGTCGCGCGGATGTGGCCGCACGCGCTGGCCGCGCAACGCAGCACCGGCGTGCCGGCGGCCTTCGTCGTCGGTCAGGCGGCGCTAGAGTCGGGCTGGGGACGGCAGGAGATTCGCCACTCCGATGGCCGCAGCGCGCACAACCTGTTCGGCATCAAGGCCGGCTCCGGCTGGAAGGGCGCGACCGTCGAGGTCGCGACGACCGAGTACGTCGACGGCAAGGCACAGCGCACCGTCGAGCGATTCCGGGCCTACGGTTCGTACGAAGAGGCGTTCCGCGACTGGGCGTCGCTGATGTCCGCCAACGCGCGATACGCGCCGGTGCTGCGCGCCGGGCAGTCCGTCTCGGGCTACGCGAGCGGCATGCAGCGCGCCGGTTACGCGACCGATCCGCGCTACGGCGAGAAGCTCGAGCGCACCATCAACCAGACGCTGATGCTCGGGCGTCTGACGACATGAAGGAAGCGGCGCCATGTCCGGACTGATCGGCGTCGGCCAGAGTGCGCTGCTCGCGGCCTACGCGCAGCTGCAGACCACCGGCCACAACATTGCCAACGCCAACACCCCCGGCTACAGCCGCCAGGACGCCGTGCTCGCCACGGCCGGCGGCCAGTACACCGGCGGCGGCTTCCTGGGCTTCGGCGTCGACGTCGTGACGGTGCAGCGCCGCTACGACCAGTTCGTCGCGGCCGAGCTCTCGGCGTCGATCGCGAGCGCTTCGGCGGACACGGCGCGCGCCGAACAACTCGCACGCATCGACAACCTGCTGGCCGATACCGACAACGGCATCGGCGTGGCGATCGACGACTTCAACGCGGCGCTCGCCGACCTGGCGAACCGGCCGTTCGACGCGAGCGCCCGGCAGGCGGTGCTCGCGCGCGCCGATGCGCTCGCCTCGCGCGTGCAGACGGTCGACGCGCGGCTGACCCAGTTCGGTCGGGACGCCGACGACCGGATCGGACAGGCGGTCACGACGGTCAACGACCTGCTCGGGCGCGTGGCGCGCCTGAACGACCGCATCTCGGCGAGCGCCGGCAGCGGCCAGCCGCCGAACGACCTGCTCGACGAACGCGACCAGGTGCTGCGCGAACTCAACGGCTACCTGAAGGCGACGGCGTACACGCAGGCCGACGGCACCGTCACGGTCTTCGCCGCCGGCGGCGAGGGGCTGGTGGTCGGCAATCGGGCATCGAACCTGGTTGCCGAGCCGGATCCGCTGGACCCGACGCGCCGGCGCGTCGTCATGGTGTCCGGCGCGACGCGCCTGCCGATGAGCGCCGACACGCTGGGCGGCGGCTCGATCGCCGGGCTGATGCAGTTCCGCGACCAGGACCTGGAGTCGATCCGCGCGCGGCTGGGCCAACTCGCCGCGGGGATCGCGTCGGCGTTCAACCGCCAGCAGGCGGTCGGGGTCGACGCCACCGGGGCCGCCGGCGAGCCGATGTTCGGCCTCGGGGCGCCGGGCGTCGTCGCCGCGTCGACCAATGCCGGGACGGCGACGCTGGCGGCCAGCGTCGTCGATGGCACGCAGCTCGCCGCGAGCGACTACGCGATCCGCTTCGACGGCGCGCAGTACGTGGTGACGCGCGACGCGGACGGCCTGCAGCGCAGCTTCGCCACGCTTCCGCAGACGATCGACGGCCTGTCGATCGGCCTGTCGGCTGGAACGCCTTCGGCGGGCGACGTCTTCACCGTGCGCAGCGCCACCTCGCTGGCCGCCGGCTTCGCGCGGGTCCTGTCCTCGGGCGCGCGCCTGGCGACCGGCTACGCGGTCAGTGTCGAGCGCGCGGCGAGCAATGCGGGCGACGTGACGGCGAGCAGCTTCGCGGTCGACGCGCCGGATCCGAACCTCGCCCAGCCGGTCACGCTGACCTTCACGTCGGCCACCACCTTCGACGTGACGGGCGTCGGCACCGGCAACCCGACCGGCGTCGCCTACGTGCCGGGCAGCCCGATCTCCTTCAACGGCTGGACGCTCGCGCTGCGCGGCACGCCGCAGCCCGGCGACCGGATCGAGCTCGTGCCGACCGTCGATCCGGCCGCCGACAACCGCAATGCGCGGGCGATGGGCGCCCTCGCGGACCAGCCGCTCGCGGGCGGGGCGAGCTTCAACGACGCGTTCGCCGCGATGCTCGCCGACGCGGGTACGCGCACCCAGTCGGCCAAGGCAGCGCAATCGGTGTCGAGCAGGCTTCAGCAGGATGCCGAGGCGGCGCAGGCGCAGCAATCCGGCGTCAACCTCGACGAGGAGGCGGCGCGGCTGATGCAGTACCAGCAGATGTACCAGGCCGCCGCGAAAGTGATCCAGGCGGCGCAGTCGATGTTCGACTCGTTGCTCTCCGCGGCCGGGCGCTGAAGCGGCCACCGGCGCCCACCACGACCGAAGGATTCGCGATGAACAGGATCGCCACGCTGTTCTCCTTCGAGCGCAGCCTCGACGCGATGAACGAGCGCCGGGCCGCGCTGACCCAGGCGCAGCTGCAGATGTCCACCGGAAAGCGCGTAAACGCGCCGAGCGACGACCCGCTGGGCGCCGCGCAGGCCGAACGCACCCGCTCGCAGATCGCCAGGATCGCGACCGAGCGGCGCATGATCGACTTTGCGCGCACGATGCTCGGGCAGGCCGACAACGCGATGGCGAGCGCAGGCGAGACACTGCAGGTCGCCCGCGAGGGACTCGTCGCCGCCGGCAACGGCACGCTGTCGGCCGCCGACCGCGCGCTGATCGCGCAGAAGCTGCGCGCGAGCCGCGACGAGCTGCTCACGATCGCGAACCGCCGCGACGGCGCAGGCGGCTACGTGTTCGGCGGCCAGGGCAGCACGCGCGCGCCGTTCACCGACACGGGGGCGCTCGCCTGGCTGCCCAACGCCGGCGAACAGGCCACCGGCGCCGATGTGTCGTTCACGACGAGCCAGGACGGCCGCGCGCTCTTCATGGATCTCGAGGCGGGCGGCAGCGCGCAGAGCATCTTCCAGACGCTCGACGACGCGATCGCGCTTCTCGAGGACCCGGGCGCCAGCACCGCCGCGCTGGGCACCGGAATCGCGAGGGCGCTCGACGGCGTCGACGGCTCGCTCGAGCGGCTTCTCGTCACCCGCACCCGCGCCGGCGAGCAGCTGCGCGCGATCGACGCGCGTGATCGGCTGCTCGAGGGCGGCGAGATCGAGGCGAGCGGTCGTCTCTCCGACCTCGTCGACGTCGACTACGCGTCGGTCGTCACCCGCTTCCAGCAGAACCAGACGGCGCTCGAGGCGGCGATGGCCACCTATGCGAAGGTCGCGCGGCTGAGCCTGTTCGACTACCTGTAGGCGCTGCGCCGTGCCCGGGTCGCTGCTCGCAGGCGCGCTGGTCGGCTACGAGCCGATCGTCGGCCGCAGTGGCAACGCGCTCGCGATGCGGGTGACGGTCGAACTCGCCGACCGCACGGCCGGCATGGCGGCGCTGTATCGCGCGCTCGCCGCACACGTCAGTGGCGGCGGCGCGATCGCCGTGCGCAGCACGGCGCGGATCGACGCGGCGCTGGTGGGCGTGGAACCGCTCGAGTCGATCTGGATCGAGGTGCCGGCCGCGATCACCGCCACGCCTTCGGGGCGCGAACTGGTGGCCGCGCTGCATCGCAGCGGCTTCAGGATGGTGCTCGCGGGCATTCCGCCGGTGCCGCTCGCGCCGGAACTCGTCCCCGCGTTCTGCCTGTCGGTGATCCACGTCTCGGAGGACCGACGGCTGGCGTGCGCAGAAGGCGCGGCGCCGGCGCAGGCGGTCGCGCGCGCGATTCCGTTCGCGCAGGAGGGCGTGCGCACCGTCGCGACGATGAAGGAGAGCTTCGCGCGCGGCGCGCACGCGGTCGTCGGCTGGCCGACCGAGGACATCCTGCGCAGCCACGCGAAGGCCGGCGCCAATCCCGACTACGCGACGATCGTCGAGCTGATGTCGATGATCGAGCGCGGCGAGGACACCGTCGTCATGGAGCGACTGATCCGACGCGATCCGGCGCTGGCGTGGCGGCTGCTACGCTACATCAATTCGCCTGGATTCGGCCTGCGCACCGAAGTGCAGTCGTTCCGCCACGCGGTGATGATGCTCGGCTACGCGCGGCTCGAACGCTGGCTCGCGCTGCTGCTGGCCACTTCGTCGCGCGACCCGGACATGAGGCCGGTGATGATCGCGTCGTTTCGTCGCGGCGTGCTGCTCGAGCACCTGATCGGCGCGGGGCGCGACGAGCGGGTGCGCGACGAGCTGTTCATCCTGGGCGTGTTCTCGATGCTCGACCGGATGTTCGACCAGCCGTTCGAGCAGCTGTTCGAGTCCGTGCACGTTCCCGCCAGGGTTCGCGAGACGCTGGTCGAGCGGCGCGGACCCTACGCGGCGTACCTCGAGGCGATCGAGGCGCTCGAGCGCGGTCCCGGGGTGTCGCTCGAGCGCGCGGTGCACGCGTGCTCGATCTCGCTCGAGCAGTGCAACCACGCGGTGCTGCGTGCGCTCTCGGCGCCGGACCTGATCGCCGCCTGACGCGGTCGCGGCGGTCGCGGCGGTCGCGGCGGTCGCGGCGGTCGCGGCGGTCGCGGCGTTCGTGGCGTTCGCGGGCGGCCTCGCGTCGGGGTTACACTGCCCGCATGAACCAGAACGAACTGAAGCGCGCCGCGGCGCGCGCCGCGCTCGACGAGCTCGTCGACGGCGCGATCGTCGGCGTCGGCAGCGGCTCCACCGTCGACATGTTCATCGACGAGCTCGGCGCGCGACGCGCGCGCGTCGCCGGCGCCGTGTCGAGCTCCGAGCGCAGCAGCGAGCGGCTGCGCGCCAACGGCATCGAGGTGCTCGACCTGAACCAGGTGCTCGCCGAGGGGCGCAGCATCCCGGTCTACGTCGACGGCGCCGACGAGATCGACGGGGCATTGCGGATGATCAAGGGCGGCGGCGGCGCGCTCACGCGCGAGAAGATCGTCGCGGCCGCCAGCGGGCGCTTCGTCTGCATCGTCGACGCATCGAAGCTCGTCGCGCGGCTCGGGCGCTTCCCGCTGCCGGTCGAGGTCGTGCCGATGGCCCGCGAGCTGGTCGCTTCGCGGCTGCGCGCGCTGGGCGGCCGGCCCGTGCTGCGCGAGGGCTTCGTGACCGACAACGGCAACCAGATCCTCGACGTCGCCGGGCTCGAGCTCGACGACCCGGTGGCTTTCGAGTCGGAAGTCAACCAGTGGCCGGGGGTGGTCACGGTGGGCCTGTTTGCCAGGTCGGGGGCCGACGTGGTTATCATTGCGTCGCCACAAGGGATCGAACGTCGCGCGGCGTCCGGGGCGAGGGGCTGAAGCCTGTCGATCGGTCCGGGGCGGCTCGACCAGACCAGACCAGATCGAAATCGTCCGAGGGGGACTGCGCGATGTTTCGTTTCGAGGCGCTGCGGCCGCAGCAAGACGACCGGCTTGCCTTCCTGAAGGGCTTCCTGCGCGAGCCCAAGGGAGTCGGCTCGGTCATTCCGAGCTCGCGCTTCCTCGAGCGGAAGATGGTGCGGATGGCCGGCGTCGCGCAGGCCGAATCGGTGATCGAACTGGGTCCCGGCACCGGCGGCACCACGCGGGCCATCCTGGCCGCGATGCCGGAGACGGCGACGCTGCTGGCGATCGAACTCGACCCGGCGTTCGCCGACCACGTGCGCAACATCGACGACCGCCGACTGATCGTCCACCAGGGAAGCGCCGAGCACCTGGCCGAGTTGATCGCGGCGCACCGGCTGCGCGCGCCGAACGCGATCCTGTCGGGCATTCCGTTCTCGACGATGCCCGAGGACGTGGGCACGCGCATCATCGAGGCGATCCGCGACGTGCTGGCACCCGGCGGCTGTTTCGTCGCCTACCAGTTTCGCGGCGCAGTGGCCGAGCGCGCAAGGCCGATCCTGGGCGAGCCCGACGTCTCGCCCGAGTTCTTCAACATTCCGCCGATGCGGGTCTATCGCTGGCGCAAGCCCTGACGTGCGTCAGGCCTTCGGCGGCACGTAGCCCGCGGGCTTCTCGGCGCCGGCGCCGAAGAAATACGCTTCCAGCTGCGTGGCCAGGTACTTGCGGGCCCGCGCGTCCGCGAGGTTGAGCCGGTTCTCGTTGACCAGCATCGTCTGGTGCCGGATCCAGCCCTGCCAGGCTTCCTTCGAGACGTTCTCGTAGAGCCGTTTCCCGAGCTCGCCCGGGTAGGGCGGGAAGTCGAGGCCTTCGGCCTCGCGCTGCAGCTTGATGCAGAACACCTTGCGCGACATTCGGACTCCTACAGTTGCTTGATCAGCACCAGCGATTTTCGTTGCCAGTTGTACAGGCCCCGGCGCTGCTTCGGCAGCTGGTCGACCGAGGCGAGCACGAACCCCCGCTTGAGGAACCAGTGCATGGTACGCGTGGTGAGCACGAACAGCCGCTTCAACCCCGCTGCCCTCGCGCGCTGCTCGATCCGCTGCAGCAGCCGCTCGCCGTCGCCGCGTCCCTGTACCTGCGGATTGACCGCCAGCGCCGCCATCTCGCCGATGCCGTCCTCGGGGAACGCGTACAGCGCGGCGCAGCCGAAGATGACCCCGTCGTGCTCGATGACGGTGAAGTTGGCGATCTCGCGCTCGATCAGCCCGCGGTCGCGGCGCACCAGCGTGCCGTCTTCCTCGAGCGGTCGCAGCAGCGCGATCAGGCCGCCGACGTCGTCGGGCCCGGCCTCGCGCAGCGCCTCGAGCGTCTCCTCGACGAGCATCGTGCCGACGCCGTCGTGCTGGAACAGTTCGAGCAGCACGCTGCCGTCCAGGCCATACGGGATGATGTGTGCGCGCGCGACGCCGCCCTCGCAGGCGCGCAGCGCGTGGCGCAACGTGAACGCGATGTCGTCCGGCAGCGTGCCGTCCTCGAGCAGCGCCTTGGCCTCGGCCTCGGAGACCTCGCGGCGCAGCGCGCCGTCGGCGTCGAACACGCCGCCGGTCTCGGCCAGCACGATCAGCTTGTCGGCGTCGAGCGCGATCGCGGTGCTGGCGGCGACGTCTTCCATGCTGAGGTTGAAGGCCTCGCCGGTCGGCGAATAGCCGAGCGGCGACAGCAGCACCATCGCGCCGCTGTTCAGCGCGAAGCGGATCGTCTGCACGTCGATCTTGCGCACGAGCCCGGTCTGCTGGTAGTCGACGCCGTCGACGATGCCCACCGGCCGCGCCGTGACCAGGTTGCCCGACACCACCCGCACCGCCGAGTGCGCCATCGGCGTGTTCG
>OEIU01001215.1_pt1 | contig 17732 bp, 15 predicted proteins | sample 1539221 | NCBI WGS metagenome assembly OEIU01 (sample SAMN03792071, study PRJEB22550) | activated sludge metagenome | feature: wastewater treatment plant; material: activated sludge; isolation source: Wastewater treatment plant of a petroleum refinery complex | place: Argentina: Zarate | collected...
CTTGGAAATACGCATGATGTTCCTCTCTGTTTGCTTCTGGCCGTCTTTGACATGACGACCGTCGAGCGGCGCTCCCACCGCTCGCTGGGCGGATATTCCCACTCTTTTTTCACAAAAAGCAATCTCTAAACCGTTTGATTATGCATGGCTTTCGCGCAATAGCGCCGCTTGCCGCAACGTCATATGGTTGGAGATTCAGCCAGGCCCGCTTCAGCGGCGGGTCAGTTTCATCGTCTTTTCGATGAAGTCCGCGACCGCTGCGACGTCGTCCACGTCGAAGACCGGAAGGGCCTCGTCGGGCTGGGGGCGATCGGCCGCGACCGCGACGATGTTCGGGTCGCCCGGCGCCAGCGGCCGTGTGTCCTTCGCGCCCAAGCGCCGCACCTCGATTTTTTTATGCGTCTCGCGCTTATAGCCTTCCACGAGCACCAGGTCGCAGGGCGCAATGCGTTCGAGAATGGCGTCGAGCGCCGGCTCGTCTTCACCGCGCAGTTCGTGCATGAGCGCCCAGCGCCGCCCCGAGACCACCGCGACTTCACGGGCGCCCGCGGCGCGATGCCGGAAACTGTCGGTGCCTTCGATGTCGATGTCGAAATCGTGGTGCGCATGCTTGATGGTCGAAACGGACCAGCCACGACCGCTCAATTCCGCCACAAGCCGCTCCGTTAGCGTGGTCTTGCCGGAATTCTTCCAGCCGGTGATGCCGAAGACGCTATGTCTCATGGTTGGAACCCCGCCATGATGCGCTCCGCCGTCTCGAGGTCGTCCGGCGTATTGATGTTGAAGAACGGATCGATCTTGCCGCCGCCCGTGTCGAGAAGGGCAAAGTCGACGTAACGATGCGGTCTGGTCTCGATCAACCGGAGCACGCTCGTCTTTTCTCCCGACTGAAGAAACGCAAGGACGGGATCGATGGCGCTCACAGGCCAGAGGCTGAAAACGGGGTGCGGGCGGCCGCCGCTTCTCGCGACATGGATCGCATCACCATCGCCCGTGTCTCGAAGCCGCATCACGAGGTCTTGCGGAAAGAACGGCGTGTCGGTGGCGACCGAGATCATGTGGCTGAAGCCGCGGTTCCGCGCCCACTGAAGGCCCGTCAGGATTCCCGCCAGCGGCCCGGCGAAGCCGCCGATACTGTCAGTGACGACATCGATGCCGAGGAAGCTGAAGCGCCCGGGATCGCCGTTGGCGCTGATCACAAGCTCTTCCACCTGCGGCCGCAAGCGTTCGACGACGAGCGAGACGAGCGGTTGTCCGGCGAGCGTCACGAGGCTCTTGTCGGAACCCATGCGCCGCGCGCGTCCGCCTGCGAGGACGACGCCGGCAGCGTTCAATCGCATGTCAGCAGGCCAATCCGGCGGCTGGTCGCGCATGCCGCCTCATAGCCCGTCCGGAAACATTTCGGCGTTTGTGCTGCCGGAGGCCACCTTGGCGCGTCCGGTCACGCGCTCCCGGTAAAGCGTGTAGATTCCCGACCCGATGACGAGCACGGCGCCGGTCAAGGTCGGCAGGTCCGGAAAATCCGAAAAGAGGACAAGTCCCATCAGCAACGCCCACAGAAGCGATGTATAGCGAAATGGCGCGACAAACGAAATGTCGGTCCCTCGGACGGATATTATGATCGTCTGATAGCCGACGAGAATCAGTATGCCGGCGCCGAACAGCAGAACAAGATCGTATGGGGAGACCGGCGACCAGCCGCCCATGGGGACGATCAGCAAAGCGCCGAACACGGCAACGACGCCGGCCGTAACGATCGACAACTGAAGAGTTCCCACGGAATGCGGGATACGGCTGGTGGTGAGGTCGCGCAGGGCGCAGAACACGACGCAGATCAGCGTGAAGAGAGAATAGATCGTGAAACCCTCCAGGCCGGGCCGCACGATCATCAGGATGCCGAGAAAGCCCACCGCGATCGCGATCCATCGCCGCCAGCCGACGGGCTCGCGGAAGAAAATCACCGCGCCGAGCGTAATGACCAGCGGCAAAGCCTGAAACACCGCCGACACATTCGCCAGCGGCAGATGGGCGAGGGCGATAAGATAAAACAACGTGCCGCCCAGTTCGCCGATCGTGCGCAGCCCCACTATGGGCTGAAGCGTGTTGCGAAATCCTCCGAGCCCACCTTGGTACCATGCAAGCACAAGCAGGAGCATCGTCGCGAACAAGCCCCGGATGAACATGACCTGCCCCATGTTCATGTGCTCGGAAACGGCCTTCACCAGCGCGTCGTTCAGCGTGAATGCCGCCATGGAGACGGACATGAACAAGGCGCCGCGAACATTTTGCGAGAGAGCCAACAGGTAACTGGGGTTTTGAGCGTATTGACGGGTTCTGACGTCAGTTCTCTAGCCATTTGGCTGTGGATCGCAACGGAAAACCCCGCCTGTGCCAGCAGCCTTCCGCTACTGGCGAGCATACCGACACACGGATTCGCTGCGGCGCGAGAACGTCCGCGCCGTTAATATTCTCGCCGGCGATGGTTCGGAGATCATGCCGGGAGCCGCGCTGCAGTGCTGGCGGGCCGCCGTCAGATCATGTAGTCGCCGCCATTGACGTTGAGGCTGGCGCCGATGAAGTAGGACCCTTCGTCCGATGCAAGCAGCAGGAATACGGGCGCCACCTCGTCGACCTCGCCGAAGCGGCCTATCGGCAGTTCGCCCTTCTTCCTTTCAAGCCAGTCCTGCGGCAGGCCGCTGAGCAGCGGCGTGTTGATCGGACCGGGGTTGACGCAGTTCACGGTGATGCCGTCGCGCGCGACCTCATAGGCGAGGGCGCGTGTGAAACCCATGATGCCCGCCTTCGCCGCGACGTAGTGGACCATCGTCGGCGCGCCCTTGTGAGCGAGCTGCGAGGAAAGATTGATGATACGGCCCCACTTCTTCCTTTTCATCGCCGGCAGCACGGCGCGGGTGAACAGAAAGGTGCCTCGCAGGTGAACGTCGATCATCCGGTCCCACATGTCTGTGGGCATGCCGTCGAGCTCATGCGTGGTGTCCATGCCGGCATTGTTGACCATGATGTCGACGTCGCCCAGCGCCGCGACCAGCGACTTCAGGCCGGCCGCCACGTCTTCCTCCTTGCTGACATCGCCGGTCGCGATCGCCGCCTTGCCGCCCGCGGCGGCGATCTCGTCTGCGACGGCCTTGGCGTTGGCGGCGTTGAGATCGAAGATGCCGACGGACGCGCCTTCGCTGGCGAAGAGTTTGGCCACGCCCCGTCCTATGCCGCTCCCGCCGCCAGTGATGACGGCAACCTTTCCGTCGAGCTTGCCCATGATCGATCTCCTGCTTTTCACTCGAGTTCAGTTTGCGGCAGCGACCGGAACGCCCGCGCCGAGAATCCTGTCCGCCTCGCTCTGGAAGCGGCCGAAACTGTCAAAATCCTTGTCGAGCGCCGCGACCTCCTCGTGTCGGTAGCAGCGCACCGTATGGTTCTCCGCAACTGTCTCGACCGGCGGCATCTTCTCGCGGCACGGATCGATGACCATGGGGCAGCGGCCGGCCAGATAGCAGGCGGGCGGCAGGTTGATCGGGCTCGGGATTTCACCGGCAAGCCTAATCTTGCCGCCGGCGCGGATGCGCGGATTGGGCAGCAGCACGGATGACAGCAACGCGACGGAATAGGGATGTGAGGGCTGCGCGAAAAGCTTCGCGGATGGACCCTGTTCCACGATCTTGCCGAGATAGAGAACGGCGATGCGGTGGCTGATATGGCGCACCGCCGAAAGGTCGTGGCTGATGAAGAGATAGGCCGTGCCGAGTTCGCGCTGGATGCGGATGAGAAGGTCGATGATTTCCGCTCGGGCCGTGGGATCGAGCGCCGAAGTCGGCTCGTCGAGCACGACGATCTCCGGCTCGGAGATCATGGCGCGCGCCACGCCGACGCGCTGCTGAAGGCCCATGCTGATTTCGGCCGGATAGCGCTCCAGAAGCGCTTCGGCCAGCCCGACGCGGCGGGCGGCCTGGCGCACCTTCTTCTCGCGGTCCGGCCGCGTCAGCTTCAGGGCGCGTAGCGGTTCGTCGATCTGCTCGAAGACGCGCATCCGCGGATTGAGGGATTCGGCCGGCTCCTGGAAGACAAGCTGCAGCTTGCCCCGCAGGTCGGGCGAACGGACCGTCCGGCGGCCGCCCAGCACCATGCCATTATATTCGATGCGTCCGCCGGTGGGTTCGATGAGGCCGAGCACGCAGCGGCCGATCGTGGTCTTGCCTGAGCCCGACTCCCCGACCAGCGCCAGCGTCTCCCCCTTGTCGAGCGAAAAGGAGACCCCGTTGACGGCGCGCACGACGGATTTCGAGCCCGCGATCGGAAAGTGCTGGACAAGCTCGTCTACGGTCAGGACGCTCACGGCCGCTCCACCGGAAAATGGCAACGCACGAAATGTCCCGGCCGGCGTTCCGTCAGCGCCGGATGATCGCCGCGGCAGCGCTCCTGCGCCCGCACGCAGCGGTTCTGGAAGGAGCATCCGACCGGGCTCGGACCGATGTTTTCCCGCACCTTGTCCTCGCCCAGCCAGTAGCGCCGCAAGCGCTCGTTCTGGGCGAAAGCGGCCAGCAGAAGAACCGTGTAGGGATGCTGCGGATCGTCGAAGAAGACCTCACGGTCGGCCACCTCCATGATTTCGCCGGCATAGATGATCGCGATACGCTCGCAGTAATGCGCGGTGATGCCGATGTCGCGGGTGATGAACATCATCGACGTGCCGCGCTCGCTCACGAGATTGCGGATCAGTTCCAGCACCTGCGCCTGGACGGTCACGTCGAGGCCGCTCGTCGCGTCGTCGGAGATGATGAAGCGCGGCGAGCAGGCGAGCGCGATGGCAATGACCCCACGTTGCGCCATGCCACCGGAAAGCTCGTGCGGATAGGCATCCAGCCGCCGTTGCGGGTCGGGAATGCTGACCTGCTTCAGAAGGTCGAGCGCGCGTTCGCGTATCTGCCTGCGATCCAGGTCGAGATGATGGCGCAGGACGTTGCCGATCTGCTGACCCACGGTCTGCAGCGGGTCGAGTTCGCCGCGCGGATTGGAGATGATCATGGCGATGTCGCGTCCGCGCATGCGCCTGAGCGACTCTTCGTCCAGCTTGCCGAGGTCCTTGCCCTCGAATTTGACCGTTCCGGTGGTGATTTCGCCCGGCTGCGGCACGAGCCGCATGATCGCGCGCGCCAGCATGGTCTTGCCGGAGCCGGATTCGCCGACGAGACCCAGAATCTCGCCGCGACGGATCGTCAGGCTGACATCTCTCAGCGCCTCGGACGACGCTGTCCCGTAGCGCGGAAATGCGACCGACACGCCGTCGCATTCGAGCAGCGGTTCTGCCGTCGCCGGCCCGGCCCGTGTCTCGTCTTTTACGCTCGCGGCCATCAGCGCATCCTCGGATCGATGGCGAAGTAGATGAGGTCGACGATCAGATAGATGACCAGTGACAGGATGGCGGAATAAAGCACGAAACCGAGGACCGGATTGAGGTCTGCGTTCAACACGCCCTGCACCGCATACTGTCCGGCTCCGCCCCAGCTGAACACGATCTCGACCAGCACCGCGCCGCCGATGAGAAAGCCGTAGAGCACGCTGACGATGGTGATGATCGAGGGCAGGGAGTTCCTGAGCGCCTTGCGCGCCACCACGTTCCGGGGCAGCCCGCACATCTCGGCATAGCGGCTGAAATCGGCCTCCAGCATGCGCTCCATCGTCGACACCGTCATCTTCAGGATCGGCGCGGCGTTGATGATGCCGAGCGTCAGCACCGGCAGGATGAGATGTCCGGCCGCATTCTTGAGCGCCGGCCAGTTGCCGCTGATCAGGCTGTCGATGAGGAGCGAACCGGTGACGTCGGGCGGCGGAATAATGGTGAAGTCGATGCGGCCGAGAGGCGCCGGGACCATGCCAAGCATCGTGTAGAACACGAAGATCAGCACAAGACCGAACCAGAAATCCGGCAGGGCGCCGGCCGCCAGCCCGTAATAGTCGGCGAACTTGCGGACGATGCCGTCCTTGTTACGGGCGCCGACGACGCCGAGCGGCAGCCCGATGGCGAGCGCGAGCAGCAGTGAAAGGGTCACCAGTTCCAGCGTCGCCGGAAAGCGCTGCGCGAGGTCCGACGTCACCGGCATCGTCGTCTGCCAGGAGGTTCCGAGGTCCCAGTGCAGCACGCGCCAGAGATAGATGCCGAACTGCTCGACGATGGAGCGGTCGAGGCCGAGTTCGGCGCGCAGCCGGGCGAGGCCTTCGTCCGTCGCGAACGGGCCGAGCATCATCACCGCCGGGTCGCCGGGAATGAGTTTCAGGAGAAGGAAGGTGACGAGCAGGATGCCGATCAATTGCGGTCCGACGAAGATCAGGCGGCGGCCGATATAGGTGAGGATCTGCATGGCCTCCTCCTATGCCCGGCCTGACGCGGCGGCGACGGCCTTGCGGCTGCGCCGATCGCGGATTTCGCCGGCCATCCGGCCGCGGCGAACGGGATCAGCCAACACCTCGACGCTGGCGCCGACGAGCGAGAAGCCGAAGATGGTGAGCGCGAGCGCGAGACCGGGGAAGATCGATGGCCACCAATGCCCGGTGATGATGTTCTGGTAGCCCATGGCGATCATGCTGCCCCATTCGGGCGTCGGCGCCTCGACGCCCGCACCGATGAAGGAGAGGGCCGCGGTGAGCAGGATCGCCCAGCCGATATTCACCGAAAGCTGCGCCAGCACTGGCGCCATGGCGTTCGGAATCACATGCCTGGTCAGGATGCCGAGGTCGGACGTGCCGGCAATGTAGGCCGCTTCCACGTAGCGGAGGCGCCGCACCGACAGGACCTGGCTGCGCATCAGGCGCAGATAGATCGGCGCGTTCACGAAGGCGACCGCCAGCACGATCGAGTGCAGGCTCTGCCCCAGCACGGCGACGACGGCGATGGCGAAGACGAAGACCGGAAAGGCCTGGATGACGTCGGAGCTGCGCATGATGAAACCGGATACCATGCGGCCGAGACCGCGCTTGGTCTCGTAATAGCCGGCAACCGCGCCGAGGATCGAGCCGATTACGGCGGACACGACGGTGCCGGCAAGCGCAATGGCAAGATCGATGCGCGGCGCGTAGATGACGCGTGAGAAGATGTCGAGCCCGGTCGCGTCCGTGCCCATGATATATGGCCATCCCGGTGGTTGCAGGAATGCCGAGGGATTTGCCTGTTCGGGATCGAAGGGCGCAATGAGCGGCGCGAAGATGGCAAGCAGCGTGATCAGGAGCACGATGCCATAGCCGAGCGCGAACTGCGGGCGTGTCCGCAGCACGGCCAGAAAGAAAGACCAGCGACCAGAGGCGGGCGCGGCCCCCGCCCCCCCGTCTTTCGCCGCCCGGGGGGCCGCCCCGCCCTCGGGGGCCGACGTCACGTCAGGCTCAGCGGCTGAAGTCCTGGAACCGGATGTTGTTGGACGTATAGTAGGTCCAGCCCTTCAGATCGGCCTTCCGGGCCATGGTGTAGTTCGGATAAGTGACGAAGGTCCAGGGAGCCTCGTCCATGATGATCTTCTGCGCTTCCTTGGCCTTGGCGAGGCGGACATTCTCGTCGGCTGTCGCCGCCATTTCCGCCAGCAGCTTGTCGACCTCCGCATTGGCGTAGTTCGAGTAGTTCACGTAGCTCTTGCTGTCGAAGTAGAGCGTCAGCGAATAGCCCGGGTCCGGGCACCATGGGCTGTCGACGTAAAAGATCATCGGCTGCTTGCGGTCGGTGACGAAGTTGTAGAACGAGCCGGCCGGCACCTTCTTCAGCTCCAGCTCAACGCCGATCTTCTTCAGCGCGGACTGGTAGATGATGGCGATGGGCTCCTGCACCGGGTCGCCCGCATTGTAGGCGAGGGTGCTCTTGAAACCGCTACCCATTCCGGCCTTGTCCAGAAGCTCCTTGGCCTTGTCGAGATTGTGCTCGTAGCTGTAGAACTCGCCCGAGAAGCCCGGATAGATGTTGGGCATGCAGCCGTTCAGCGGGCTGGCGAGATCCTGGTAGACAGCCTTGATCACTTCCTGCTGAGGGAAGGCGAAGTTCATGGCGCGGCGCACGTCGACATTGTCGAACGGCGCGATCTTGGCGTTGAGCTCGATCCAGATCATGAACGAAGCCGGCACGGTCTCGACCGCGACGCTCGGGACGTTTTTCAGGCTGATGATCTCCAGCGGCTGCAGATACTGCGCGATGTCCACCGCGCCGCCCTGCAGAAGCTGGACGCGCGACGCCGAGGTCGGCACCTCCTTGAAGACGACGGTATCGATCGCCGGCTTGCCGCCATAATAGTCGGCGCGAGCCTGGAAGACGGCCTGCTGGCCGCGCACCAGCTGCTGTAGCTGATAGGGGCCGAAGCCGGCGCTGTTGTTCTCGATGAACTTGCGCGCCCACGGATCGTCCGTGCCGCCTTCCGCCTTGCATTTCACGCTGTCGTAGACGGGCGTGTAGAGATTGGTGTGGATTTTCAGCAGAAGCGGGTTCGGCTCCTCCACATTGAAGGACACCACGTATTTGTCCTCGACCTTCACGTCGTCGGGCTTCTTGAGGCCGGTCACGGCCGTATAGAAGGCGCCCAGCGCGCCGAGTTCGAAGGCGCGGTTCCAGGTCCAGCGCACGTCCTCGGCGGTGAGTTCGTTGCCCCAGTTGCTCATCACACCCTGGCGCAGCTTGAAGACGGCGCGCTTGCCGCTCGGATCGAGCTCCCAGCTTTCCGCCAGCTTGCCGACCATGTTGACGCCGCCGGGCTTGTCGCCGTGGAATGCGATGTCCTCGCGACGGGCGTCAGGGGCCTGAGCATCGGGGATCTTCTCGAAGCCGAGCAGACCGTCATAGAGCGCCGCGATCGCCTCGAACGTGCCGAGGCTGACATCGAAGTTGCAGTCTAGGCTCTGCGGCGTAGCGGGCGCGGCAATAACGAGCGTCGAGCCAGCCTGGGCATAGGCGGACGGGATATTCAGAATGCGCGGCATCACCGCGGCGGCGGCAGAGGCTGACGCCACCTGCAGCATGTTGCGGCGGTTGAGTTTCGGCCCAAGAAAATCGCGAAATGACGACATGACAGTTCCCCTTCTTATATTTGGTGACGCTTTGGGTGCCGTCTGCCGCCAGGACAGATACCGCACCTGCGAACGGATCGACTATGCGACGCGGGCACTGCCGAGTCTAATAATGAAAGGGACATCATTGATCTGAAACGAGCATCAAATCGGATGACGGGAGCCCCGTCAGTCCATCCAGCCCGGGTTGCGACGCGTGTTGGTGAAATCCGGATTCCAGTCCACCTCGGGAAGGCTGACCGGATAGCCGTGCGCATAGTCGTAGGGCGGGCGTATCACGTATTTCCGCGTGAAGGGCGCCCATTCATACGCCTCGCCGGAGCGGATGATATGGGGCCAGTCGGGCTGGGCAAAGAGCGGCCTGCCAACCGCGACGAGATCGCCGGCTCCGGTCTCCAGAGGTTCCTCGGCCGTGGCGCCGTCGATGATGCCGCCATTGACGATCACCGGCTTTCCGCTCGCCTCCCGCAGGGCCTTCGGCATCGGCGTCGGATCGGTATCGTCCCTGTTCTGGTTCCAGGCGAAGCTCGACCAGTGCAGCGCATCGGCATCGCAATCCGCCAGCGCGCGGCCGATCTCCCGGGCATAGGCGACGCCGCCCGGCCATGCGCCGGCGAAGTCGTCGACGCCGTCCTGGCTGAGACGCAGGGTGATGACCTTGTCCGGGCCGATGGCCTCCCGGACCCGCCGGCAGGCGAGCTTGGCCAGGCGGACATTGTTCTCGGCCGATCCACCATAGTCGTCGGTGCGCCGGTTGGTTTTCGGATGGATGAACTGGTAGAGCAGGTAGCCGTTCGCGCCATGAATCTCGACGCCGTCGAAACCCGCCTCGACCGCGCGCGCCGCGCCTTCCGCAAAGCCGTCGGCGACGCGCTCGATCTCCGCGATTGTCAGCGCGCGGGCCGGCGGGAAGGTCACCTTCGGCCAGTCGCCCGGAATGCTCCTGTTGTTCTTCTCGTCGTCATTGTCCGTGTAGAGGACCCAGCCCGGACTCTGCGTATCGCTGGCGCTCACGGGTTGCTCGCCGGGATGGATGCAGCGGGGATCGCTGACGCGTCCGCCGTGCATGAGTTGCAGGATGATGGGAGTCTTGTGCGCGTGCACGGCGTCCACGACTTTCCGCCATCCCTCGATGTGACGCCGCGTGGCGATGCCGGGCTGGTTCAGATAGGCGACGCATCCCAGTTCATCGTTCTCGAACGTTCCTTCGGTGACAATCATGCCGACGCCGCCCCGCGCCCGCCGGGCATAGTAGGCGACCATTTCGTCGTTCGGCGTTCCGTCGGCTTCCGCCGCCTGCCGCGTCAGGGGCGCCATGACGATCCGGTTCTTGAGCGCGAGCTTTCCAAGCTGGAATTGCGAGAAGATTCTGGAAAACGGCTTCGTCACATTGATCCCCTGCGAAAATGCCGGTCAGGCCTGAGTGGCTGTCCGGTTTCATCATTGCTTTTGGCGCATTAGTACAGAGGCGCTGTTTTCCGTCAATGTGGAAGTATGGATATTCGGTTTTCCGGCACCGCCGGCGCTTGGTGGAAGCGAAGCGCCGCGACAGGATCATCGCCGCCAAATCAGATTTCTGCAATGATTTTAGAGTATTTCCGGGTTCTTCTGATCTTTGTGCAGCCTTGATGGACGGTTGTCCCTTTTAGGACGCTGAACCCTTCCCATCCCCTGAATGCGCCACATAGGCAGGAGCAGGCACTCCCGGCCAATCCGATCGGGTCGTATTGATGCATAATTCCTGTTTTATTGATGCTATTTTCTCATTATTCGTGTGGTTCACGCATCAGATTAGGAGTGGCTTCCGGAAATAACCCACCTCCCGGGGATCATCTGCGACACTTTCGAGAAAAGCCCGGTACGCGCGGCAAGCATAACGCGCGCCTGAAACTGCTTAGCGCTTGGTTGAGCGGACGGGGAAGTTAAAGGTCGCAGCCGGCCGCTCGGAAAGGATCGGACGCCGTGCCTGCGGGCGCCGCCGACAGGAGCAGCAATACCTGCATACTTGCCAACGCCTGTAAGGCGGGCCGCAGTGACACCGAATTGATTGAAAAGACTGGCACGCCCAACGGGAATCGAACCCGTGTTTCCGCCGTGAAAGGGCGGCGTCCTGGACCGCTAGACGATGGGCGCGCAGACAGCGGGCTTATAGTCAGCTTGTTTCGTCCCGGCAACCCGCTGGAACCGGAAATCTTCGACTTTTTTCAGGCCTTTCGGCGACGGCAGCGCCAGTTCCAGTCGCGCTCGGGGCCGATATCGACATGCACGGATTCGGTGTGGCAGTAGGTGCCCACTCCGCCGCGGCCGGGGAGCGACCGCACGTAGTTGGCGATCTCCCACTTGGTGACGCCGGCGCCCTGAATGTCCGCCGCGGCGCGGTACATGTGCTGCGAGCGCTTGGCGCCGTTCACCCGCCTGTTGTAGCTCGGGCTGCGGTAGCCTGAAGTGACGACGACCTTGCGGCCAAAGTGTCCTTCGATCTGCCGCAGCATCTTCACGAGGCCGGGTTTCAGGCAGCCGACATCGACGCTGTCCGTCTGCCGCAGCAGGCCGTTGGGCGCGAGACGGGCCATGCCTGCCGCCGAGGCGACGCGCACTTCCGGAAACTCGTCCTCCTCATGCAGGTCGACGTCGCTGTCATCATCGAGGCCGGAACGGCGCTTGATTTCGAAGAGGGCGCTTTTGCGAACGCCGGGAAGCGCATCGCTGCCCCAGGACCCGGTGACGGAGCCGGAGAGTTCGGACTGGTCGGAGGGTTCGAGAGACGCCAGCTTGACCAGTGGAGCGGCCGGCTTCTTTTGCTTTTCCGTCGATCCATCGTCGTCGTTCGACGCGGTGGCGAGTTGCTTAACCTTGGCCGCAGCCGGCGCCGGCGTGGCCGCCGCCTGATTCGACGAGAACAGAGACGACAGGAAACCGCGCTTCTTCGGTGCCGGCGCGAGCGCGGCCGGATCTGCTGCCGTGAGCACCTGCTCTGTCCGCGTGTCCGGACCGGCGGTGAGAATCTGCTCTTTTGCGCGAGGCTGCTTTTCGGCTTCCGGCGCGGCAGCCGTAGCCACGGTCTGGCTCAGGTCTGCCGTGTCTGGTTTGGTTTCGGCGGCTGCCCCCGCGCCGGGGGCCCCCGCCGCCGCGGCGACGCCCGCCTCGGGAAAGGACGAGGCCGGCTTGCTGCCCGGCAGATAAGCCACTTGGTCGGGGAGATTGCCGTCGACCGTCGTGGCCGTCTCGGTGACCGCGCCGTCGTTCGCGGAATCGGCTTCAGGCGTCAGCCCGGGATTGGACAATGCGAAACTTGCCTGGCCGTCGGGCGACGTGGAGCAGGACGCGGCGATCAGGCAGGCGGCGGCTCCGAGGGCATACAGGAACTTCTTCGCGGAACGCGATCGCGCAAGGTCCAAAATCGCTTCCCTCTCACTACGGCACCGGCTGGCGGAACACGCCGGATTGTCTGTACGGCACCGGGACGGAGCCCGGCTCGAATCGCCTTGGCGGCAGACTGCAAGCCCTCTCCGCCGGGCTATGGCTCAAATGAGGCGAGAACAACGTTCACGCCACCTTTTCGCCCGGATCGAGGCAGCGCGTCAACGTCCGTGCGTTTCGTTTTCCCTGCTTTCCGCAACGCCGTTCTGCGCTCAGACGCGCACCTTCACATAGCTGCCGGGTGCGTCGCCGAGGGTCTTCGACGCGCCGGGAAGCTTGCGCGCGGGCACCTTCCTGTTGTCCTTACCCTCGATCCAGCGCTGCCAGTGGCTCCACCAGGAGCCCGGGGTCTCGGCCGCCTTCGCCACCCAGTCCTCGAACGCGCCCGTCGGCTTGCCGTCTGTCCAGTACTGGTACTTTTGCGAGGTGGCGGGATTGACGACGCCAGCGATATGGCCCGAGCCTGCCATGACATATTCGACCTCGCCTCCGAAATACTGGCAGCCGAGGAAGACGGAGCGCGCCGGAGCAATGTGATCCTCGCGCGCGGCGAGGTTGTAGACCGGGATCTTGATGTCGCCGAGAGACACGGCCTGCCCGGCCAGTTCCATCCTGCCTTGCGAGAGGTTGTTCTCGAGATAGCAATTGCGCAGATAGAAGGAGTGATTGGCGGCCGCCATGCGGGTGGAATCCGCATTCCAGTAGAGCAGGTCGAAGGGCAGGGGCACCTTGCCGGGCATGTAGTTGTTGACGACGTAGGGCCAGATCAGATCGCCGGCGCGCAGCATGTTGAAGGCCGTCGCCATCTTGGTGCCGTCGAGATAGCCCTTTTCGTCCATGGATTTTTCGAGCGCGGCGATCTGGTCCTCGTCGACGAAGACCTTCAGGTCGCCGGCATGGGTGAAATCCACCTGCGTGGTGAAGAAGGTGACCGACTTGATGCGGTCCTCCCGCTCCTTGGCGAAGAGGGCCAACGCCGCCGCCAGCAACGTGCCGCCGACGCAATAACCGATGGAATTGACTTCGCGTTCGCCGGTCGTCTTCTCCACGGTGTCGAGACCGAACTGTAGCCCCTCGCGGATATAGGCCTCCCAGCCCTTGCGGCCGTGACGCTCGTCGGGGTTCACCCATGAGATGACGAAGACCGTGTGGCCCTGCGACACCGCCCAGCGGATGAAGGATTTTTCCGGGTTGAGGTCGAGAATATAGAACTTGTTGATCCATGGCGGGCAGATGAGAAGGGGCCGCTTCAGCACCTTCTCTGTCGTCGGCGCATACTGGATGATCTCGGCCAGCGCGCTGCGCGCAACCACTTTGCCGGGTGTCGTGGCGATGTTCTCGCCGACTTCGAAGCGCGAATAGTCGGCCTGGCGCAGCTTCAGGTCGCCATGGCCGGCCTCGATGTCCTCGGCGAGCATCTGCATGCCGCGCACGAGGTTCTCGCCGTTGCTGGCGACGGTTTCGCGGAACAGTTCGGGATTGGTGAGGATGAAGTTCGAGGGCGAGATGGCGTGCGAAAGCTGCTTCACGTAGAAGCCGGCCTTGTGCTTGGTGTGCGGGTCGAGCTCGGCGTTTTCGACGAGATCGTTCGCCCAGCGCGAGGTGACGAGATAGGTCTTTTTCAGAAAGTCGAAGAACGCGTTCTTCCCCCATTCTGGGTCCTGGAACCGCTTGTCGCCGCGCTCCGGCACGATGGCGTTCGCCGGCTCCTCGCCGCCGCTGCGCTGGATCGCGTCGTTCCAGACGTCCATGTAGCCGGCGAAGAGCCTCGTCTGCGCCTCAAGCGCGCGCGCGGGATCGGAAAGCCAGTATTCGGCGAGTTTGGAGAAGGTCTTGACCATGTCGGCCATCGGCTCGGCGACGCCGTCGCGCACCTCGCCCCTTTCGCGGGGGGGCACCCCTGCGGATGCGGCCCTGTCGGGCTGCTCGACCATCTTGGCAAAATTGATGGCGAACTTTTCAGGGTCCTTGATCAGATATTGGTCGACCGGGGACTTGTCGCCCGTGCCCTTTTTCGAGTCGGCATCGTTCGCCATGATCGCGCTGGTTCCTCCTCCGGACTTTTTTCTTGACACAATATCATGTCAACTTCGACAAGGTCCAACGCTCTGACCAGCAAGAAGAATCAGAAATATGACATATCGCGCTGATACGGCAAGGATTTTGGCTGGCAGGGGAGGGGTTGCCGCGGTGCTGCTGTGCAGCATGGCGTTGCTGGGCGGATGCGCGTCGGACATCAACGAGGGCGTCGGCCCGGCCAGCACCGCGCCATCGCTCAGCGGCTCGCAGCCGCAGGACACGGGAACCTACCCGAACCTCAACATCAGGCCGCAGGCCGCCGCGTCGCAGATCACCCCAGAGCAACGCGCGGCTGCCGGAGCAAACCTTACCTCCGCGGCGCGGAGCGCGCAGGCCGGCGCGGGCGGCCGGACGATGTCCGCCGAGGAGCAGGCGCGGCTCAAGAAACTCGCCGACGACAAGGGCGCCAGCGTGCTCGCGGAAATCGAAGGGAAACAATGATCCCGCCGGCGGGTCGATCCTATCGACCGACCGGGCGAATACGTGTATAGCCGCCGCGAATTTCCACCCACCCTCTGACTGGTCGCCACGATGGAAGAGTTTCACAAGGTCCGCCGCCTTCCGCCCTACGTCTTCGAGCAGGTCAACCGGCTCAAGGCCAGCGCGCGAGCCCGTGGCGCCGACATCATCGACCTGGGCATGGGCAATCCCGATCTCCCGACCCCCAAAGCCATCGTCGCCAAGCTCTGCGAAGCGGGTCGCGACCCGCGCACGCATCGCTATTCCTCCTCGCGCGGCATTCCCGGCCTGCGCCGCGCCCAGGCCAGTTATTATGCGCGCCGTTTCGGCGTGAAGCTCAATCCCGAGACGCAGGTCGTCGCGACGCTCGGCTCCAAGGAAGGCTTCGCCAACATGGCGCAGGCGATCACGGCGCCGGGCGACGTGGTGCTGTGCCCGAACCCGACCTATCCGATCCACGCCTTCGGCTTCATCATGTCGGGCGGGGTTGTCCGCTCCATACCGGTGGAGCCGGACGAAAATTTCATCCCGGCGCTCGAGCGCGGCGTGCGGCATTCGATCCCGAAGCCGCTGGCGATGATCCTCAACTATCCGTCGAACCCCTCGGCGCTGGTCGCCAGTCTCGATTTCTACAAGGACGTCGTGGCCTTCGCCCGCAAGAACGAGATCGTCATCCTGTCCGATCTCGCCTATTCCGAAATCTATTTCGACGGCAATCCGCCGCCGTCGGTGCTGCAGGTGCCGGGCGCGATGGATGTGACGGTCGAGTTCACCTCCATGTCGAAGACCTTCTCCATGCCCGGCTGGCGCATGGGCTTCGCCGTCGGCAACGAGCGGCTTATCGCCGCCCTGTCGCGGGTGAAATCCTATCTCGACTACGGCGCCTTCACGCCGATCCAGGTCGCGGCGACGGCGGCGCTCAACGGGGACGGTTCGGACATCGCCGAGGTACGCGCCGTGTATCACAAGCGCCGCGACATCATGGTGGACGCGTTCGGTCGCGCCGGATGGGACATTCCGGCGCCTCCTGCGTCGATGTTCGCATGGGCCCCGATCCCGGAGCAGTTCCGCCATCTGGGCTCGCTGGAATTCTCGAAGCTGCTCATCGAGCACGCCGACGTCGCGGTGGCGCCGGGCGTCGGCTTCGGCGAGTACGGCGACGACTATGTGCGCCTCGCGCTGGTCGAGAACGAGCACCGTATCCGGCAGGCGGCGCGAAGCATCAAGAAGTTCCTGGCGATGACGGAAAAGCAGCCGAACAACGTCGTTCCGCTTGCGGCTCGTCGCGGCACCTGAACTGATCCGAAATCCAGACTGAGAGAGGCGGGACGCGATGGCGGAAGCTTTGCGGATCGGCATTGCCGGACTTGGCACGGTGGGAAGCCCTTTCGTTCGCCCTTTTGCCGGGGAAGCGGCGGGGATCACCCGCCCCCGCCGGCCGGCCGTGGTTGCGGCCGTCTCCGCGCGCGACCGCAAGCGCGATCGCGGGATCGACCTTTCCGGCGTGGAATGGTTCGACGATCCGGTCGCGCTGGCGGCAAAGGCCGACATCGACGTTTTCGTAGAACTGATGGGCGGCGACGAGGGCGCGCCGCGCGAGGCGGTGAAGGCCGCGCTGGAAGCCGGCCGCCATGTCGTCACCGCGAACAAGGCGCTGCTTTCCAGGCATGGCGTGGCGCTGGCGGAGATCGCCGAGAAGAAAGGCGTCCTGCTGAACTACGAGGCGGCCGTCGCTGGCGGCATACCGGTCATCAAGACCATGCGCGAGGCTCTTGCCGGCAATACGGTGACCCGTGTCTTCGGCATCCTCAACGGCACCTGCAATTACATATTGACGCGCATGGAGCGCGAGGGCCTGTCTTTCGAAGCCTGTCTGGCGGATGCGCAACGGCTTGGCTACGCCGAAGCCGATCCGACCTTCGACATCGAGGGCAACGACACCGCCCACAAGCTGTCGATCCTGACCAGCCTCGCCTTCGGTTGCAGGATTTCGGCGGCAGACATCTATCTCGAAGGCATTTCCAACATCACGCAGGCCGACATCCGCGCCGCCGGCGAGCTCGGCTACCGGATCAAGCTGCTCGGCGTCGCGCAGCGGACGGAAAGCGGCATCGAGCAGCGTGTGCATCCGACGATGGTGCCGACCGCCTCGGTCATCGCGCAGGTGCATGGCGTGACCAACGCGGTCGCCATAGAGACGGACATTCTGGGCGAATTGCTTCTCTCCGGCCCCGGCGCGGGCGGCAACGCGACCGCCTCGGCCGTGATCGGCGACATTGCGGATATCGCAAAAAGCCGCCCCGGTTTCCAGCACGGCCCGGTCTTCGGCCGTCCCGCGAAGGAGCTGAAGCCCTACAAGAAGGCGCAGATGCGCAGCCACGCAGGCGGCTATTTCATCCGCCTTACCGTGCATGACCGCATCGGCGTCTTCGCGGCGATCGCCAAGCGCATGGCGGACAACGAGATTTCGCTGGAATCGATCGTCCAGCACGCCGTCGGCTCGCAGGCGAATGACCAGAAGACGGTGATCCTCGTCACCCACGAGACCACCGAGGCAGCGGTCAGGAAGGCCGTGGACGGCATCACCAAGGACGGGCATCTGACGGACAAGCCGCAGGTGATCCGCATCGAGCGGGCCGGGTGACGGCATTCTCCGCGCCCCGGGAAAGCCGGCGTCGGAATCGCCGGTTCAAGAGCCGGAATAGGCGAAGATCGGCATTTGCAGG
>OEIU01001216.1_pt1 | contig 17696 bp, 20 predicted proteins | sample 1539221 | NCBI WGS metagenome assembly OEIU01 (sample SAMN03792071, study PRJEB22550) | activated sludge metagenome | feature: wastewater treatment plant; material: activated sludge; isolation source: Wastewater treatment plant of a petroleum refinery complex | place: Argentina: Zarate | collected...
TGCAACTATCGTTCCTCGACCTGGATGACCTACCGTCAGGCAAATGTCCTCGGCGGCCAAGTCCGCAAGGGCGAGCAGGGCACCACCGTCGTCTATGCCAACGTGATCGAGCGCAGCGACAAAACTGCCGGGACCGACAACACCGCTACGGGCGAGATGGCCGCGACCCGCATCCCGGTGCTTCGGAGTTACACCGTCTTCAACGTCGATCAGATCGATGGTCTGTCTAAGACCGCAATATCGCAGCCGATCGCGACAGATTCTCTGTCGGGACCCATTGAACGCGCCGACGCATTCATCATGGCGAGCGGAGCTGCCATCGTCCATCGTGGTAACCGCGCCTGCTACATTCCCGCCGTCGACCGCATTGAAATGCCGACATACGGTCTGTTTATCGATACGTCGACGGCGAGTGCGGCCGAAAGCTATTATGCCACTTTGCTCCATGAGCTGGTGCACTGGACGTCGCCAAAGCATCGTTGTGATCGCGATCTCGGTAAGCGCTTCGGCGACAACGCTTACGCGCGGGAGGAACTGGTGGCCGAAATCGGCGCGGCCTTTCTCTGCGCCGACCTCGGTATCACTTTAGAGCCCCGCCTGGATCACGCAGCCTATCTTGCCAGCTGGCTCAAGGTGCTCAAGGCTGACAAGCGTGCGATTTTCAACGCCGCGGCACTGGCGCAAAAAGCTGTCGACTGGCTCACCGAACCACGGTGAGCCGGATTGTCCCGGCCACATCACAAGATCGATTGTGGCCGTAACGATTTTGGTCTGTTGTCGAAGCCGCTCGACCTCAATCCTCAGCTTTGATCATGCCATCAGTCGCAAAGGCGCGCCAACACAACTCTGCAGCCGAGCGACGGCGCCTCAGCGGCCGTGCCGTCAAGGGTGGCGAATCCATCCTTCTCGAAGCCGTGCAGCGTAAGCCTTACGTCATGGACGCCGAACAGCGACGGACATTTGGGATCGTGCGAGTGGCGCCGTATTGTCATCGTACCGGTGACAGCGCACCCCGTCTGCTGAAAATCCCCGACATAGGCGAAAGCTGAATTGCCACCGCGAAGCTTGCCGTCGTCGGCAAAAACAACCCCGGTAACTTTGCAGCGCGGGGTCTCGAACTCAGCCTTGTACAATCCCTGAAGCATGATGGCGTGTGCAATCCTCCCGGGCAATCTTACCCGTTGAAATAGTATAATGCCCTTTGTCGTCCCGCCAGAGATACACGTCAGAGCGTATATTATACGTTAAAACGTGTGGCGTGTTCTTCGCCGGGATGGTTCATCCTTCCAAATGGCGAAGCGGACACCTCCATCTAGCCGGCGAATCCTGGCCGGCAATCTGCGGCGGCTGAGGCTCGAGAGTGAAATGTCACAGGATGACGTCGCCGCCGAAGCCGGGGTCCGCCAAGCCTTGGTCAGCGCGATCGAGGTCGAAACCGCGAATCCGACCTTGGAAACCCTCGATCGGGTGGCGGCGGCGCTCGGGGTCGATCTCGCGAAGCTTTTCGAGAGAACGGGACGGTAGCGGTCTGACTCAGGTCACTTCTATCGGCTGGCGATATCCCGCAAGCGGCACCGAGCGATCCGATATTTGCGCCGGCCATCAATGGCTATTCTCGCGGGCTTCGCCGCAGCGCGGCAGCCCGCTTCATAAAGGCCAGAGTTTGGTCTCTGGAAGCGGATCGATTGTTCGCAGGCGTCTTGGTTGACGGCGACTTTGTCGCAGCTGAAGTTGACGGTTTGAGCTTCGGCGGGGGTTTTGCGCAAGCCGCAGCCGGAACCGGTTTCTTCGAGCCGCGAGTATTACGGTCAAAGAGCCGGGCCTTGATACCGTGCGCTGATTGGCGCCGTTGTGCGGATGGAGGCTCCGGTACCGAAGCGGATATGGCTTTCTGACGTTTGCGCCACACCGTTGAGGACAGCGTGCCAATCGGAATAGGGCGGCCACCCGGACCACGCACACCGGCGGCGAACAACAGGCGCGACATGTCGCCCCAGGTCATGCCGCGCTTTTCGGCGGCATCAAACCAATAGAGGTGTTCGCTGACGAGGCGTGCGAGCTTCTTGAGTCCGCCGCCAGGAAGTGACGCGTCCGCAGCCAAAGCCTTGGCCCCCGCCTCGATTTGCTTATCAGTCAGCATCGGTATCCTCGATAATGCTGGTCGATTATACCTGGCCCTGCGTAGCTCTGCAAAGTAATGCAAATTGTGATGCGTCTCCGAAGACGTAAGGATTCTGTCCGGCGCGCGGCCGCCGTGCGGCGGCATTCAAATGCGCTCGCTGCCTCGAAATTGCGCTAACAGTGTCACGCTACGTTAACCGACATCATGCACCCGTCGGCAACTTCTCCGTGCAACGATGCCGGGATTGCTCAGGGGTGAAGTTAAAGTGCTGAGAATCCATTTCGTCGATCCACACCTACTGGAGGATGTGAGCGAACGACTGCTTGCCATGCTGTATTCGTCGCCGCGTTCGACAGCGATATACGTATGCGGCCTAGTGGTCATGGTCATCGCACTGTGGCACCAGACCGGCGATTACCTGCTGATCGCCGGATCGGTTGCGACCATTGTATTGATCGCATTTCGGATTGCGTTCGTCGCGCGCGCCAAGTCGTCGACGCTATACCTGCCCACGCTTCTGATCTTCGGGTGCATCTATTCTGTTCTATTAGCGGCATTGGTCGTCAGGTCGTTCGCGATCGATGATCTCCTCGCCATTGCGCTACTTACCGTGGCGGCCGCAGGCTATCTCTCAGGAGTCACGAATAGAGCAGCGGCCGTGCCAGCCCTCGCGATCCCGCATGTGTCCGCGTTGTTTGTTCCGCTCGTGGGAGCAGCCGCCATAGCGCGGGGCGGAGAATATTGGGCCGCGGCGATTCTTCTATCGCTCTATTGGCTTGGCTGCATGCAGCTAATCATGACGATGCACTACCGCATCCGGGCACAACTATTAGCCGAGCACGATCTCGCAAATGTCGCCTCGACGGATGCGTTGACTAGCCTCCGAAACCGGAGAGCTTTCGATGCAGCGCTCGCGGATCGGCTCAGATCGGGTTCAGCTGCTATCATCGCCATGATCGATCTCGATCGATTTAAGGAGGTCAACGACACGCACGGACATGATGTTGGCGACGAATTGTTGAAAGCCGTGGCGGAGTGCCTTAGAACCGACGTCACAGGAGGTGACTTGGTCGCCCGTTTGGGAGGTGACGAATTCGCGGTGCTATTCGACGTTGCCAAGAACATCATCGACGCCACACGCGCCGCGGAAGCAATCGCCGGGCGGGTCGGACAGGCGATGCAGGTTGGGGGCATCGACTTACAGGTTGGCGCGAGCATCGGCCTGGCGGTCGCTACGCCGGGGGATACCGCACGTTCGCTCAAAAAGCGCGCAGATGAGCGACTCTACGACGCCAAGCGCGCGGGGCGCATGCCCCTCACCGTCGATGCAAAGTCGCCGCGAGTAGCGGTGCGATGATAGGCCTCGGCTTTCGACCCCGGTTATTCAGTTCGGTTGCGGGAAACCAGCAAAATCGTGGAACGATCGGACAACCATGTCGGTGTCCGACTTCCCGCGCCGGATCTTTGCATGCGCAGACGCAAGATACCGCGGCGAGAGAGGTCTGCTGTAAGCGAGCAGAGCCGACGAAGATCGCCTGAGAAAATTCCATCGCCCTGTAGCGCAGATCTGATAGAGCCGTCTTCAGCGCGAGTTATCTCTGCATATCTCTGCAAATTAATGCGATCCTCGAAGCAAAATGCAGAAAGACGCAGAACTCACACCGGTGCATCTGCGGATGATATCCACATGCAAGAGTGTTTTTCAAAATCATGGCGTTTGGCCATTTATCCGGCCTTTGGTTGCGGCCTATTAGAACCGCATAACAGGATTTTCTTGATCGCAGCGATAGCGATTCTCAATCCCTTTTGCAGGTCCATGTTTAAAAATTACAAAATAGGCTGATGGAGACACATGATCTTCTTGGTCCTTGGCTCGCCAGCAATATGAAAATTTATCTTACATTTCGTGTCATTATTTTTGGATTTCTGTGAGAAAAAACTTCAATATAGTTGGCGACAAGCCAATCAACATTAAATGGGAGAAGCACTTGTCCTCGGACGCTAAGAGTCTGGATGTTTCAGTCTGGCGAGGAAATAGCGCCGGTGGAAAGTTCGAAAGCTTTCAGGTTCCCGACCAGAAAAATCAGACGATTCTTGATATAGTTGTTTGGATTCAGCAAAACCTCGATCCGTCATTGGCATATCGTTATGCATGTCGTGTGGGGATGTGCGGTTCGTGCGCGATGATGGTGAATGGGCAGCCTCGCTGGACCTGCAGGACGCATGTGAAGAGAGTCGTACAGGGTAACAGACTCGAGATTGCACCTCTTCGTAACCTGCCGGTTATTATTGACCTTGCAACGGACATGGATCCTTTCTTTGCAAAGTGGGTGCAGGCAGAAGGTGTTTTCCATCCAACTTTAACAAGAGATGATGAAATTTCGCGAGTCGATCCATCAGATTCTCAGAGAGTTAAAGCTGACGCCGCAATTGAATGCATTAATTGTGCCGTCTGTTACGCCTCATGCGACACTGTAAGTGGAAATCCTGACTATCTTGGTCCCGCCGCTCTCAATCGTGCTTGGACGTTAGTCAATGATATTAAAGATGGTGACCGCGCAGGAATTCTTGATGCGGTGTCGGAGGGCGGTGGCTGTCATAACTGCCACTCTCAGGGGAGCTGTGCGAAGTTCTGTCCTAATGAGCTGAGTCCGATTACGTCGATTGCAGGTTTAAAGAGCGAAACATTTAAATCGCTCTTTAGGAGGCAGTAACGATGCTAACGGCTCGTTTGTTCATGTTGCAGCGGATAACCGCATTGGTAATGGCGCCACTTGTTTTCGGGCATCTGGCAGTCATGATCTACGCTATACGTAGTGGACTTTCTACTGGTGCTATTCTGTCACGAACTCAAGGAAGTCTTCCTTGGGCTTTCTTCTATGGAAGTTTCGTGGTTGCGGTCTCAGTGCATGCGGCGATCGGCGTTAGGGTGATTGCGGCGGAAACTCTTCGTGTACGTGGAATTTTTCTAAATTTATTGTCTGGGGTGCTGTGCGGGTTCTTGCTTCTCATGGGACTGCGGGCTGTTTTTTCGGTGACCATGCTATGATCCGTCCGCATCGAACCCATCCGCTCTGGTTTGCCTATGCTCTTCATCGGATTTCGGGACTGGCTTTGGCGATATTTCTTCCTGCACATTTCTATGTGCTTTCGTTGGCATTGACGGCGCCGCGGGATCTCGAGGGCTTCCTGCGCTGGGCGGACACGCCGCTGGTCAAACTTTCAGAGTTCGGCATTGTCTTTCTGCTCGCCGTCCATTTCTTCGGTGGTTTGCGACTGATGGCTTTTGAATTACTGGCTTGGACAAAAAATCAGAAAACTTTGGCTGCGGCGAGCGCAGCGTTTGCTTTTTTGGTCGCGGGTGTCTTCCTTTTAAGAGCGATTTGATATGGCTCCGGTAACTAATCTCGAACGGCACGATACTGACATTCTGATTATAGGGACGGGCGGGGCTGGTTTATTTGCAGCCCTCCACGCTCAGCAGTCGGCACCTGATGGCACGAAGATCACGATTGCTGTAAAAGGGCTCATTGGTAAGTGCGGCTGCACGCGTATGGTGCAGGGCGGCTACAATGTTGCGCTCGGAGGCGGCGATTCGGTCGAGCGCCATTTCATGGACACTATAATTGGCGGAAAGTGGCTTCCGAACCAGGACATGGCGTGGAAGCTTTGCGAACAAGCTGTTGTTCGCATCCGAGAACTTGAAAATGAAATCGGTTGTTTCTTTGATCGCAATTCAGACGGAACGCTGCACCAAAAGGCATTCGCTGGGCAGACGGCTGATCGAACTGTGCACAAAGGCGACTTGACTGGAATCGAAATCATTAACCGATTGATGGAGCAAGTTCTTGCCCGTCCAGTTGAAAGACTCCAAGAGCACCGTGCTGTAGCTATCGTTCCATCGAGGGACGGTTCAGCAATTTCCGGTGTGCTCTTCATCGATATGCGTACAGGCGTCCTTCGGCTTGTTCGTGCCAAGACGGTGCTAATGGCCACGGGTGGTGGCCCTACAATGTATAAGTACCATACCCCGTCTGGTGATAAGACCATGGACGGCTTGGCAATGGCTCTCCGGGCTGGTTTGCGGCTCCGTGATATGGAGATGGTGCAATTCCATCCGACGGGACTTCTCGCCGGTGATGAAACTCGCATGACAGGAACGGTGCTTGAGGAAGGCCTTCGAGGAGCAGGCGGGCACCTTCTCAATAGTTACGGTCATCGTTTCATGTTTGATTATGATGGCAAGGGTGAGAGAGCAACTCGCGACATTGTTAGTCGCGGCATCTACGCAGAGATGCGAAAAAATAACACGTCTCCGAACGGAGGTGTTTATATTTCTATGGCCCATCTAGGCCCTGACATTGTTCGAAAAAAATTCAAAGGTATGGTGAAACGCTGTGCCGATAGTGGCTTTGATTTAGCCAGTGGACAGGTTGAGGTTGTTCCGACCGCTCATTATTTTATGGGAGGTATTGTCGTTGATACGGATACGCGAACAGAAATGGAAGGTCTGTATGCTGCCGGTGAAGATGCAGGCGGTGCACATGGATCAAACCGTTTGGGCGGAAATGGCGTTGCCAATTCGACCGTTTACGGTGGTATTGCTGGTGACGTCATGGGACGCGACGTTCGCTCTATGAGTAGCCTGCGTGATCCAGATGAGACAGTCCTTCAAAATGAAATCGAGCGAGTAATCTATCCATTTACCAGGCCGCCGGGTAGCATTCGAGCATTGCGCAACGAGCTTCAGAACGTGATGTGGGACGATGTTGGTGTGATGCGTACGGCGACGGGCATGAGTAGGGCTGTTCGTAGAATTTCGGAGATAGGAACGGAATTGATGTCCGTCGGCGTTGCAGGCGGTAGTAGAGCGTTTAATCTCACTTGGCACGACTGGCTTAATCTGCGCTCCCTCTGCGAAATCTCTGAAGTTATCGCCAGAGCAGGCGGGGTGCGCGAAAATTCGCGCGGAGCTCACTACAGAGAGGATTTTCCGGATAGTGGTAGCCTAGAGGAATCCTATTTCACATTGGCTCAGAAGCGCGGCGATGATCTCGAACTTAGTAGAGAGCCCGTGAAATTTACAATCGTTCGGCCAGGCCACTCGATCCTTTCTGATGAAGAACCAGATACTCTCGTGAGGGCATCAGAATGATATCTATCGATGTGATTCAGAAGACAGCGGAAACTCTGATGGAGAAGGCCGCTATCGAAATACCAGATGACTATCTCGATGGTCTTAAGACAGCTGCAAGTGTGGAAGATGGAGACTTGTCGTCATTTGTTTTGCAGGCGATGCTCGAGAATTACGAGGCGGCAAAGCAAGATCGGCGCGCAATGTGTGGTGATACTGGGTGTCCCCGGTGGTATGTGAAAATGGGGAATGACGCGAATATAGAGGGTGGTCCTGTTGCATTGGAGACGGCTTTACGTCGTGCGACCGCGAATGCAACGCGAAATGTGCCACTCCGACCAAATCGAGTTCATCCGTTGTGGCGCTCCGACCACGACAACAATGTGGGGATCGGTGCACCAGAAATCGAATATGCCTTTGAGCCAGATGGAGATTGGATCGATCTGATTACGGTCCATAAAGGTGGTCTCTTCGGAACGGACTATCGAATGCTGTTTCCATCAGATGGAATTGAGGGGATTAAGCGGTTTTATCTTGATAGTCTCGTTGCCTTTGGAAAACGTGGCTTAGCGTGTCAGCCAGCAATCATTGGTATTGGTTTGGGGGGATCAAAAGACACCTGCATGGTTTTGGGAAAGAGGGCTGCCTGTTTGAGGACAGTTGGTAGTAGAAATACCGATCCGCGAATCGCGAAGATGGAGCTCGAGCTTAAAGAACTCGGTAATTCGATCGGTATGGGCGCAATGGGTTTCGTAGGTAAATCGATGGTCATCGATTGCCATATTGAAGTTGGATATTGCCACACGGGCGGAATGCAGATGAGTGTTCACGCTTTTTGCCTCTCCTCGCGCCGAGCTGTCGCACGGATCTTTGGTGACGGTCGTATTGAATACCGTACAGATCCAGATTGGTTCACAGAGTATCAACGTCGGGAGACGGTGGAATGGAACACACTTCCAAGCCAAAGCAAGTCCGCTTAAGCACTACTCCTACACGCGAAGATTTAGCGAAGCTAAAGATTGGAGATATTGTCTATCTAGATGGGCTCCTCTATACGGCGCGAGAGGGCGTCTATATGCGAGTTGTCGAAGGTAAACAGCCGCTTCCACTTAGGCTTCCGGAGGAAAGTGCAGCCAATTTCCATTGTTCGCCAGCAGCTACTGTCGAACCAGATGGCACTATTAAGATGGGTGCTGTAACCGCCACGGCATCTTTTCGCTTCGCAAAATGGATCGGTGAGTGGTTTCGGGTATCTGGTGCGAAGCTCATCATTGGGAAGGGGGGTATGAGTTCCCATGACTACAAGGAGCATTTCGTTCCTAACGGTGCGATCTATCTCACCACGGTTGGCTACGGAACTGGAGCGTTGCTTGGGCGAGGAATAAAACGTGCCTGCGATATTTATTGGAGGAAAGAACTCGGGCTCGCTCAAGCCATGTGGCTTATCGAGGCAGAAAATATGGGACCCTTCATTGTTGAAAGCGACCTTGACGGAAATAGTCTTTTTGAGCGTGAAAATACAAAGATATCCGCTAACCTAGAACGAGTATACGCTGGAACAAAGCCGGCAGTGCTGAAGCGCTTCGGTGAAACGGATGACCGCTCGGAAGAACTTATTGGTTGAATTGGCGGTCAGCTATTTCTCCAAGCGGAGTCAATAGACGCATGCCCTGCTGATGACCCGAAAGGACAAAAGAATGTTTGTGGATGAAAGAATTTACACTCTTCAAGCAGGTCAGGTTCCCACATTCCTAAAACTTTACGAAGCGGAAGGTATGGAGTGCCAAGTACGAATCTTGGGAAAGATGGTCGGGTATTATTACACTGATATTGGACCGCTCAATCAGATTGTGCACATGTGGGGATATGAAAGTCTCGACGATCGGTTCGAAAGGCGAAAACAGTTACAAGCTTCCCTAGAGTGGCAATCGTATGCGAAAAAAATGCGCCCTCTGGTAGTAAATGTTGAAAATAAGTTGTTAGTGCCCGCACCGTTTTTCCGAGTGCCGGACTAAGAAGAATTTGGAAGATCGAGAACCATTATCAAGAGTGTAAATTATATCGTATGCACGATTTGTGATTAATTGGGCGATGAAACCCAGAATCGTGTCGCGCCGCAAAGTTAATGGCCGCATTGGTGGCGATGCGGCCATGGGTGCTTGTTCATGCTGGATATCATTTTCTTCGTCAAGATTTTCACAAGTTGTTCAGCCGACAGGTTTCAATTATTTTGATTGAGCTTGGGTGTGACCTGACGGATAATTTGGACCAGCGGGATTGAGACTACTGCATTGTCGTGGTCTGCTTTGGATATCTGGACCAATTTAATTGAGAGTTTCCGGCGCTGTTGAGCCCATAGGACTATTCCTGTGGGCGGTAAACATGGTGATCGGTGTCCTCTCACCGATTGCGCTATGTGGTCTCACATAGTTGTAGTCCCGACGCCAAGATTCGATTTTTGTTCGGGCATCGTCAAGGTCCATGAACCAATGCTGGTTGAGGCACTCGATACGAACACGGGCATTGAAGCTCTCGATGAAGGCATTATCGGTGGGTTTGCCCGGACGGCTAAAATCCAGGACGACGCTATTTGCGTACGCCCATAGGTCGAACCCTCTCGACGTAAATTGACTGCCATTGTCGACCCTAATGCTTCGCGGCTTGCCAAACACGGCAACAGCTCGGTCGAGCGTCGAAATGACGTCCAATGTCCTGGCCTGTTGCCCGACCCAAAGCGCAGAGCAGACCTTGGAGAAATTATCCACTATGGTCAGAACCCATAGCCGATCGCCATCAAAAAGCTGATCGTACATCCAATCCATCGACCAGCAGTCATTCGGCATAGCCGCTGGTGTTCGATCTTCTCGGAGTTTGGCCATAACCCGTCGTCGGGGCGGTTTATGGCGCATTTGCAGCTGTTCCAGCCGATAAAGCCGATAGACACGTGTTCGGCCGACAGCCCAGCCCTCACGCTGCAGCAGGATATGAATCCGTCGATAGCCATATCGAACCCGCGTTTCGGCGATCTCACGGATGCGTTTGCGAAGTATGGCCTGCTCAGGGCGCCGCGACTGATACAGATACATCGATCGGTGCAAGGCCAGAACGCGACAGGTCCGTCGCGTGCCAACCCGGAAGCAGATGCGAATATGATCCACCAACTCCCGCTCCTGTGCAGGCCTCAGACTTTTTTTCGAAGAACCTCCTGGAGCATCTCCATGTCGAGGCTCAGATCCGAGACCAACCGTCGAAGCCGGGCATTCTCTTCTTCAAGATGCTTTAGCTTGCGCACCTCCGAAGGCATTAAGCCGCCATAGCGGTCTTTCCATCTATAAAAAGTCGCTTCTGAGATCCCTAACTTGCGGCAAACATCAGAAACAGATGTTCCCGTCTCGGCTTGCTGTAAGGCAAACGCGATCTGCTGATCGCTGAATTTCGACTTCTTCATCGGCCAGGCTCCTTTCGATATCAGCCTAACCGGAAAACTCTCATTCAGATTGGTCCAAACTACTCAATGCAGACCAGGTGGAATGCGAGGTTAATAATCGCGATTTGAAGTTCTCTTTTTTGAGCGTGTCGTTACCGACGGAAATGAAAGCTTTCCCTCGCGTATTGTTGCGGTGAGCTTGGCATTCATCTCGTCAATGGCCCTTATCCGGACGCTGTCTGCTCTTGAGACGCATCCAAGTATACGTGACCAATTCCGACCCGACTCAAGGGGAAGGTGCTTTAGCGGAAGGGCATTGGAGGCAGTGATGCAGGTTCTAGGTGTAATCGAAACACCAAGATTATAGTAAACCATACTCGAAATGGCTTCCAAGCTCTCAAGCTCCATGCTCTCTCTCACTACGATTTTATTTTCTTGGAGCCATGTTTCGATCAGCCCGCCGACAACTGCTTGGCGAGAAAATCTTATGAATGGACTGTTCTTCAGAAGATGGATCGGATCGCGACCATCCGACTCAAGCGAAGCGAGGAGTTCAAGCGGTTCGTCCGCAAGATCGTACCAGGCCATGTTACGAGGAATAAATTGTGGTTTCGATACAATTGCCAGGTCGAGTGAGCCTCGTTCAACTTGCTGGATTAGAGAGGTCGTAAGCCCGGGTACGACAGCAACGCGGAGTGCAGGATAGTCGTTTATCAATTTCGATACCGCCGAAGGCACTAGGCCCGTCAGTGTGGTCGGTACTGCGCCTAGTGATAATACTCCTTCGATGCCTTGGTTGCCCAGCACACTAGGGACGATGTTTTCGTAAGAAGCTACTACCTCCCGCGCTTTAGCTACTAACGCTCTCCCCGCAGGTGTAAGTTCTGGTGTTCTGTGTGTCCTATCAAAAAGCGTGATTTTCCACTCGTCTTCGAGAGATCTAATCTGCTGGCTCACCGCAACATGAGTAATAAATACTTGCTTGGCCGCTGCGCTGAAGCTGCCGAAATCTGCAACTGCTATCAATGTCTTGAGAGTTCGGATTGACATCCTTCCTCCGTTGTTGATGTAAGAAAAAACTTACAACAATCGTTAGCATTTATATTCTGAGAAAGAAGATGTTTTCGCCCAATGCGATCTCTGATCGATAGCCAGATCGGCGAGAAGGGTGACTGCCTCTGATGTGCAAAAATAGAAGCTTTGAGACTTCATCTTAAAAAAAATGGAAACTAAATCTCATTTTTATTTAATTGCATTTGTGACGCTAGCTTGTAACCTTTGCTCATATTGACAAAAGCTGGGGAGAGGCATGCAAGCCAAGCAGGCGCAAATTACACCGGAGCATCGTTTAAATGTCGAAATATCTGAGCGCCATTTAAGCCGTGTAGCGTTTTTCTCTGGCGTGCGAAGGGGCTTCCGCAGTTTCGCTGGGATCGGTGCGGTAATTGTCCTTTGGGAAGTTCTTGCCGCAATGAACGTCATTAATCCGTTGTTGCTTCCACCCCCCACGGTTCTTTTTCATACGATGTATGATATGCTCGTGGATGGATCCATGTTGGTGCACGCTGCTGCAAGTCTAGAGCGTGTCGTCGTCGGATTTATAATCGCTGCTATAGTCGGAATTGCATTCGGCGTAGTGCTCGGATGGTGGACATCTGCATCTGACTTTATTAGGCCAATTGTTGAAGCCCTTCGACCTATACCACCGATCGCGTGGACGCCACTTGCGATCCTTTGGTTCGGTGTTGGGAACGCGCCGAGCTATTTTTTAGTTTTTATCGGCGCTGTATTCCCTATTTTTGTCAATACTTTCGCGGCGGTAAAGGGACTCGATCGTACGCAGGTTAATGCTGCTCTTTGCTTAGGTGCTAACTCACGCCTTCTAATTACCGATGTTGTTATTCCTGCTGCATTGCCAATCATTTTTCCTGGTTTGCGGATAGCGCTTGGTGTGGGATGGATGTGCGTAGTGGCTGCCGAACTAATCGCTGCTCAGTCGGGTCTCGGATATATGATTCAGCAGAGCAGAATGCTTCTGCAGACAAATAATGTATTAGCCGGAATGATCGTAATTGGCGTCATCGGCTTTGCCATGAACGCAGGTATGGTCTGGTTAGAACACTTCCTCATTCCTTGGAAGGCAGAGAGGGTAAAGGCATGATCACGGACGCATCAGCCCAGATTCAAATTCAAGGTGTTTCAAAGGTCTTTCCTGGCCGCGGCATGCAAGGAGTTGTGACGGCACTTGCTGAAGTGAACCTTGATATTCGTGCAGGCGAGTTTCTGGTGCTGCTTGGGCCGAGTGGTTGTGGAAAGTCGACCCTTTTGAACTTGCTTGCTGGATTTTCTAGAATTAGTTCGGGGTCAATTCAGCATGACGGCATCGAGGTAACGCGCCCCGATCATAGAAGAACGGTTGTATTCCAAGAATACGCCTTATTCCCATGGAAGACAGTCCAGGAGAATGTTGAGTTTGGCCTCAAGGCTCAGGGGGTTTCTAAAGAAGAACGCGCGAAAATGGCTCGTCGACTCCTCGGCACGGTTCGTTTGTCGGGATTTGAGGATTGTTACCCCCATGAGATTTCGGGCGGTATGAAGCAGCGTGCGGCGATTGCGCGGGCTATTGCACCGAATCCTGAGGTGCTGCTCATGGACGAGCCTTTTGGCGCTCTTGATGCGCAGACAAGAGTTCTTCTCCAAGAAGAAGTGGCCCGTATTTCTGCTGAAACAAAGAAGACAATTATTTTTGTTACTCACTCGATAGATGAAGCAGTATTTCTGGGTGATCGTATCGTTGTAATGAGCAGTCGGCCGGGGCGTATACGTGAAATTCATGATGTTGATTTGCCACGACCTCGAGTGCCGGAGATGCGGGCTGAGAAAGCCTATCGTACCTTGGTCGATACACTTTGGCGCTCGTTACGTCCTGATTTTCGAGCCGAAACTGGTGATGTAACCCCAAATTTTGAAATGGCCTAGGAATCGGTGCGATGAATGAAGACCGGCGTTTATGTCTTAAAAGCATTGGCGGTGCTATTGCCGCGGCAGTCATGTCCTCGCCCGTAGCGTCTCAAGAGGTGAAGCCCATCAGGATTGGATGGCAACCTGCGCAACCTGTCTCTGCCCAGATCGCGCACACTTTGGCAAAAACGAACATTCTTGAGAGGAACGGACTCAAGGGTGAGCTAATAATGTTTAGCTACGGACCTGCAGTTAACGAGGCGCTCGTGTCGGGAGCTATCGACGTAGGTTTTGTCGGTCATATGCATTCATTTTCACTACCCACAGCGGGGGTACCCACTACCTTTATCGCGCGTCAATCCTCGTTTCGCGGTTCGTTCGTTTTTCCTGCCGAGAACGATATAAAGACGATCCAAGATCTGAAGGGAAGAAAGCTTTATGGCCCTATAGGAAGTTCGATCTATCTCGCGGCGCTGAGTATGATCGAAGAAGCAGGTCTACGCCCCGGATCAGATGTTCAGATTCTAAATATGAGTTTTGCTGAACTCACTGATGCGTTGAAGGCCGGCAGGATCGAATCTCTCTTTATCTGGGATCCTTGGGTTGAATACTTTGTTCGCCAAAAGCTTGCTCGTATTGTCGCGTCCAAAACAGATCTAGCCATGGTTATCGCAGCTCGCGACGACTATAGGTCGAAAAATCCCGAAGCAATTGAGCGGTTCTTAAAAGCTCACAAGGAGGCGCTCCTTTTTGCTGCGTGTAATCATGATAAAACGAATGCTTGGTTTCGAGAGCCAGCAGCGTGTCGAACACTCGATCTTGGGACGGTAGAGGAAGCCGCAGCTCAGGATTTGCAATGGAGTGCTAAGGATCTGCAGAGCATCCGGCTTTCCTTTAATCCTACCGAAACTGAACGGTATTTCGGTATCGGAAAGCGAGCTGCCGATTTAAAAATCTTCCCGCGCCTTCCGCCCCTTGATCGACACATCGATATGGCTATGGCGGCTCGCCTGGATAAAAGTCCATGGACGTTTGATCCTGCATCAGTCTCGGTTAAACAATGAAAATATCGCGGCCTTAGTGAGGTCCGTTACCGGAGGAATCCTATACTGACGAGTAATGCTCTGTTTGATCTAAGCCATGAGCCAACACGTCAAAGGATGTAAATCGTACGAGACAGCATGCTCGTGAACCGGTATAGCCGATCAATTGGAAAGAATAGATGGTGAAATTTACGGCAAGTGTCGTGCAGGCAGCTGCTGTTGGGAACGACACCGAAGCAACTCTTGCTAAGGCGGAGTATCTCATTGCCGCATGCGGTCAACAGGGAGCTGAACTTGCCTTGTTTCCCGAAGCATTCCTTGGAGGTTATCCGAAAGGCGCGAATTTTGAAGTTTGTGTCGGAAGACGAACACTAAAAGGCCGCGACGAGTATGCTGCGTATTGGGCCGGCGCAATCGTGGTTCCTGGACCTGAGACAGCGCGCCTCGGCCAAGCTGCCCGCGATGCCAAACTCTTTCTGATCATGGGTGTTATTGAGCGTGAGGGAGGGACGCTTTATTGCACTGTACTTTTTTTTGGACCCGATGGGGCCTTACTAGGCAAACATCGCAAGACCATGCCAACGGCAGCTGAACGACTCTGCTGGGGATTCGGCGATGGTTCAACTCTCACGACTGTTGAAACCCCTTGGGGTAAGCTGGGTGCGGTAATCTGCTGGGAAAACTATATGCCGCTTTTGCGCATGACGATGTATGATAAAGGCATCGCCGTTTACTGTGCGCCAACAGCAGATGACCGGGATAGTTGGACGGTAAGCATGCGACACATAGCCATGGAAGGTCGCTGTTTCGTTCTTTCCGCGTGCCAATATCTCACTCGGCAAGATTTCCCATCGGGGATGGTCAACACCATCACTGATCGATCGGATGAAATACTCATGCGTGGTGGGAGTCTTATAGTAGATCCATTTGGGGAAGTTTTAGCTGGCCCGACGTTCGATTGTGAGACAATTTTGACTGCGCAACTCGAAACTGCGGATATTACTCGCGGTAAATTCGACCTCGACGTTGTTGGTCATTACGCGCGGCCGGATATTTTTAGTTTGATGGTAGATGAGCGGCCGATGCAGCCCGTTAATCGATTCAAATAGGTGATCCGTATTAAAGGGTTTCGTTGCGATAATTTTAGAGGGGAACAGCGGCCCTGACGGAGTATGCGGTTGATGTTTGCGAGTGCCATTTCCTTGTGGCCTGTTAATGGATGACATTGAAGCGCCGACATCGCATTACTTAAATCGCGCTAAGATGCTATACTGCATGCAGACTGCCGTAAGGTGCGGGGCAGGGCGATGTGATAAGCTCAGGTATAGTTGATCTGCTCCCACCTAATAGGTGGACGAATGCGCGATGTTAAACTACGGGACGATCTTACAGGATTGTTCAAGGGACTCTCAATCTTAATACAGCGCTTGTTTCACTCAGGATGCGTTAGTTTGCCGTTTAGTGCGACTTGTGCAGAAAATCTGTGATTCAACGATATTTGAGCAACTTATTGCTTTATAAGTTTGATGAGATTAGCGGTCAGTGCTGCTTTTAGATTGAGGTGCCAGTGTCGATCCGAAATCTGAAGACCTTTCTAACGATTGCAGAGTCTGGGTCTTTTGCGGCGGCAGCTCGAACGATCCATCGTACTCAATCGGCTATTACAGCCCAGATGCAATCTCTTGAAGAAGATCTTGGCTTTATTATTTTTGATAGATCAAAGCGTCCTCCTATCTTGAGTGAGGCGGGAAGGGGCCTAGTTTCTCGAGTAGCTGAGATTGTGGAGGTCTACGATCAACTTTTCAGAGATGGCGCTCGGTCCGGAGTTGAAGGCCGTCTCAGGTTGGGAGTTGTTCCCAGCGTCATTACGGGCATGATGCCAAAGGCCCTAATCGCGCTTAGGGCCAAGTATCCTGGACTGCATATCGATTTAACGATGGGCTTATCCAAAGATCTTGTCGAACGGGTGCAGAGAGGGATGCTGGATGCAGCTATACTTAGTGACCTACTAGAGGGAGGATCTGGATTACAATGGTGGCCTTTTGCTCAGGAAACACTTGTGTTGATCGCACCTTTGGATGCACCAGGTCAAAGTGCTGAGAAGTTACTGAGTAGCTATCCATTTATTCGTTATACGCGTCAAGCTTGGGTCGGCCAGATTATTGACAGGTTTTTAAAGCAGCGACGGTTGCATGTGAATGAGGCTATGACCCTCGATACACTGGAGGCCATTACGACCATGGTTCATTATGGTTTGGGTGTTTCCATCGTTCCTTTGCGGATCACCGGTGAACCCTTCTCCCTCCCTGTCCGCTCCGTAGGTTTTTCGGGAAAACCAGCATATCGTGTGATTGGTCTCTTGCATGCTTCCGATCATGCTAAGGCTGGACTAGCTGAAGCCTTGTTGAATGAATTGAAGGAGCAGGTTCAGCAGGTAAAGCCTCTACCCTATGTTCGCTCTAAGGCTCGTATCGCTCCACAAAAACGTCGTCGATCAAAATCATAAATTCAAAAAAAACGAATAGTGTGTTCGATTTTATATGTTTTTATTTAAGTAATTACCCTGATACAAATTCAGGGCTTTTTGATTGTCGGACTTCACATCGGATCACCCGATATGAAGCAATGCCGGGCCATCGCCGTTTGCAATGTCATAAAGTTGAGCGGGCTTGTGCATGTGTGAAATTTCGGCAGTCGATTGTGCCGATAATTTTATGCTGACATGTTTTATGTGCTGAAGGGATCATGTCGGCGCTGATAGCTCAAATCAACGTGGCCTTAGAGCCGTAGTCACATTCCTTCCGGGAGCTTCCATCATGATGAAAACCAGAAGGTGGGTCGGTTTTTATGATATTATCATCTCTTATATAAGATAAAAAATATAAGTAACGGGAAACGAGAGTGGAGGGCAACGTATGAAGATCATCTTTTCGAAAAATGCCGTACGAATCGTTCTTGCCTGTATAGGCGTTATGTTGATGGTCGGTGGCGCTTCTGCACAACAGGCTG
>OEIU01001217.1_pt1 | contig 17693 bp, 16 predicted proteins | sample 1539221 | NCBI WGS metagenome assembly OEIU01 (sample SAMN03792071, study PRJEB22550) | activated sludge metagenome | feature: wastewater treatment plant; material: activated sludge; isolation source: Wastewater treatment plant of a petroleum refinery complex | place: Argentina: Zarate | collected...
CGTGGTCAACGTGACCGATCGTGCCCACGTTCACGTGTGGCTTCTTGCGCTCGAACTTCTCTTTCGACATGGCAGTGTTCTTCTCGGGGGATCGATTGAGTGAATGGAAAAAAACTGGTGCTCACGAATGGAATCGAACCATCGACCTCTTCCTTACCAAGGAAGTGCTCTACCGACTGAGCTACGTGAGCGGTGCTTCAATGCAACTTTGGAGCGGGAGAAGGGAATCGAACCCTCGTAATCAGTTTGGAAAACTGATGTTCTACCATTGAACTACTCCCGCTTTGGGCCGGGATTCGGGATGTGGGTTTCGGGATTCGTCAAAGCTCAACCTGGCTTCTCGAATCCCGAATCCCCAATCTCGAATCCCTTTTATCTGGTGGCGCTGAAACTGGTGCAGCTTGTGACTGGTGGAGGGAGGTGGATTACTCCGGGCATCCTGCCCTTCGCCCCTCCGGGGCCGCGCCGCTTTCGCGTCGCGTTCCAGATCGCATCAGCGATCTGGCGAACTACCCCGGTGGTTCTCAACCACCTCCTTCAAAATCATTCTCACTTCTGTAGCTGGTGGAGGGAGGTGGATTCGAACCACCGAAGGCGTAAGCCAGCAGATTTACAGTCTGCCCCCGTTGGCCGCTTGGGTATCCCTCCAGCTTTCTTTCCTGTTTCGTTGCAGCAACCTCGTATCTTGTCGTCCGGGAGGTGGATTACGTCGGGCGTCCTGCCCTCCGCCCCTCCGGGGCCGCGCCGCTTGCGCGTCGCGTTCGATGGTGGTCACCAGACATGCAAACCAACCGGCCGACGGTCGGTTGAAGGGTTCGGGTCGATGCGTATCCTCACACGGAGCCGCGCATTTTCGCGGAGCGGGCCCGGGGTGTCAACAGCAAAAGTGGTGCCATCGTGTCCCCGCATGCCATCCGGGGACTGCGCAAGCACCCGGGTGGCGCCTGATCCGGCGGCCGCAGCGCCTAGGGGCCGATACCCTTTGCCGCAGGACGCAGGTCCGAGGTTTCCTGGTCGAGCTTGCGGTGCACCTCCATGACCCTCTCGGCATACAGGGCAAGCGCCCTGTCCTCCTCGCTTTGCGGCACCCAGGCCGGGACCGGGCTGGGCTTGCCATCCGGGGCGTCGAGGGCAACGAAGGTCAGCACGCACTGGGTTGCCAGGCGGTCCGTGACGTCCTTGAGGTCCCTGGCACGCACGTCGACGACGAGATTCATGCTCGAGCGGCCGGTATGCACCAGCCGGCAACGAACCTGAACGAAGTCACCGATCAGGATCGGAGCAACGAACTGGATACCGCCCATGGCCGCGGTCACGCAGTATTTGCCGCTCCACGCCACGGCACAGGCATAGGCGGCCTGGTCGATCCATTTCAGCACCGCGCCGCCATGCACCTTGCCGCCGAAATTCACATCGGCCGGTTCGGCCAGGAAACGGAATTCGAGGACGTGCTGTTGGCCCGGCATGGCTGATTCCCCGCAATTTCAGACGTTGAAGCGGAAGTGCAGGACATCGCCTTCCTTGACGATGTAGTCCTTGCCTTCCAGGCGCAGCCGGCCAGCCTCCTTGGCCCCGGCCTCGCCACGGTACCTGATGAAATCGTCGTAGGCGATGGTTTCCGCGCGAATGAAGCCGCGCTCGAAATCGGTGTGGATGACGGCCGCCGCCTGCGGCGCGGTAGCCCCGATCTTCACCTGCCAGGCCCGCACTTCCTTGACCCCGGCGGTGAAGTAGGTCTGCAATCCGAGCAGCGTGTAGCCGGCGCGGATGACGCGGTTCAGGCCCGGCTCGTCGAACCCCATGTCAGCCAGGAACGCATTGCGATCGTCGTCCTCAAGCTGTGACAGCTCCTCTTCGATCGCCGCACATACCGGCACCACCTCGGCGCCCTCCTGTTCTGCGCGCGCCTTTACCTTGTCCAGCAGCGGGTTGTCCTGGAATCCGTCCTCCAGGACATTTGCTATGTACATCAATGGCTTGAGGGTCAGCAGGAACAGATCGCGAACGAGCGCCAGTTCCTCGGCATCGAGTCCGGCCGCGCGCGCCGGCTTGCCCTCGTTGAGGCAGCTCGCGAGCTTCTGCAGCACCGGACGCCGCGCCAGGGCCTCCTTGTCGTTGGCCTTGGCCGCCCGTTCGGCCTTGTTCAGCGCCTTGTCGACCGACTCGAGATCGGCCAGGGCCAGTTCGGTATCGATGGTCTCGATGTCCGATATCGGGTCGATCCGGTTGGCGACATGCACGATGTCGGGATGCTCGAAGCAGCGCACGACATGGGCGATGGCGTCGACCTCGCGGATGTGCGCGAGGAACTTGTTGCCCAGCCCCTCGCCCTTCGACGCGCCGGCGACCAGGCCGGCGATGTCGACGAATTCCATCGAGGTCGGGATGGTTTTCTGCGGCTTGACGATCGCGGCCAGTTCGCCCAGGCGCGGGTCGGGCACCGGAACCACGCCGACGTTCGGGTCGATCGTGCAGAACGGAAAATTGGCCGCGGCGATGCCCGCCTTGGTCAGCGCATTGAAAAGGGTCGACTTGCCGACGTTTGGCAAGCCGACAATTCCGCATTTGATACCCATGGTTTGAATCCGGGAATTGAGAATCGGGAATGGGGAATCGAAAAGGCGTCAGGCTTGCGGCATTCGCTGTTTCGATTCCCCATTCCCCATTCCCTATTCCCTGTCTGTATGCAACCGCTTCATCGCCTCATTGAAATCCCCGCGTACGGCCAGCGGCAGCACGTCGAGCGCCGCGCCGACGGCACCGAGGATGGACTGCTCGTCGTTGGCGCCGGGGCGGCCGAGGACCCAGGAAGTGACCCGGTCCTTGTGTCCCGGATGGCCGATGCCGATGCGCAGGCGGTGGAACCTGCCATGGCCAAGGTGGGCAAAGATGTCGCGCAGTCCGTTCTGGCCGCCGTGCCCGCCATCGAACTTGAGCCTCGCGGCGCCGGGCGGCAGGTCGAGGTCGTCATGGGCGACAAGCATCTCTTCGGGCTCGATCTTGTAGTAGCGCAATGCCGAGGCAATCGCGATGCCGCTCTTGTTCATGAAGGTGATCGGCTTCAGCAACAGCAGCGAATCACCATCGAACGCCAATTTCGCGGTTTCCGCGTGCAGCTTCGATTCGATGCCGAATCGCGCGTCTTCGCGCTGCGCGAGGGCATCGACAAACCAGAACCCGGCGTTGTGCCGGGTCCTGAGGTGCTCGGCCCCGGGATTGCCGAGGCCGACGATCAGTCGCAAACGGGCCATGTCGGTCAATTGGCCTCCGGGGCCCACGGCGCCGGAGGCCCGATGACTTACTTGTCTCCGTCGCCCGACTCTTCCTTCTTCTCGCCAGCGGCCGGTGCCGCGGCCTCTTCGCCCTCGGCGGGCTCGACGTCAACCTCTTCGCGGCCGAGCTTGGCGCTGACCACGGTGATGTCATGCTCCTTGCCGAGCCTGAGTTCCGGGATCTGCACGCCGGCGGGCAGCCCAAGCTGGGACAGGTGGATGATGTCGTCCACGTTGAGCCCGGCCAGATCGACTTCGATGTATTCCGGCAGGTCCTTCGGCAGGCAGGCGACTTCGACCTCGGTCACCTCATGCATGATGATCACGCCCGCGGTCTTGCCGGCCGGCGAGGTATCCTGGTTGAGGAAGTGCAGCGGAACGCGAACGCGGATCTCCTCGCCCTCGTTGATGCGCAGGAAGTCGAGGTGCAGGATCTGCGCCTTGAACGGGTGCCGTTGCATGTCGCGCAGCAGGACCTTCTGCACGTCGCCATTGAGGTTCAGGTCGAGGATCGACGAATAGAACCACTCCGACTGCGATGCCATGAAGACATCCTTGTGCGCCAGCTGGATGCTGACCGGACCAAGTTCTCCGCCACCATAGACGATGGCCGGTACGCTACCGGTACGACGCAGGCGGCGGCTCGCACCCTTACCCTCGTCCGTACGCAGTGCTACCGAAAGTTCATGTGTCTTTGCCATTTTGTGTTGCCTTTTTTTTCAAATGATCCGCCTCGCGGCGAATGAAAAACTCCCCCGCGACCAGGAGAGTTGTTGGAACCGGGAATAGGGAATAGGGAATAGGGAATCGGTAAAAGCCTAGAAACCGCCTTCACCATTCTCCATTCCCTATTCCCCACTCCCTCTTTCTAATCCACATACAACGAACTGACCGACTCGCCGAAGGCGATCCGGCGGATCGTCTCGGCCAGCAGGTCCGCCACCGAAAGCTGGCGGATGGTCTTGCAGGCGCGCGCCTCGGCCGACAGCGGTATCGAGTCCGTCACCACGAGCTCGTCGAGTTGCGAGCCCTCCAGGTTCTTGATCGCCGGGCCGGACAGCACCGCATGCGTGCAGTAGGCGACCACCTTGCGCGCACCCTGGCGCTTCAGCGCAGCCGCCGCGGCACACAGGGTGCCGGCGGTATCCACGATGTCGTCGACCAGCACGCAGACCTTGTCCTTGACCTCGCCGATGATATTCATCACGGTGGCCTCGTTCGGTCGCGGCCGGCGCTTGTCGATGATCGCCAGGTCCGCATCGTCGAGGCGCTTGGCGATGGCCCGTGCCCGCACCACACCGCCGACATCGGGGCTGACCACGATCAGTTCGTCCCTGGCGTAATAGCGCCAGATGTCGGCGAGCAGGACCGGCGATGCATACACGTTGTCGAGCGGGACATCGAAGAAGCCCTGGATCTGGTCGGCGTGCAGGTCGACGGTGAGGACCCGGTCGGTACCGACCGCGCCGATCATCTTCGCTGCCACCTTGGCCGTGATCGCCACTCGCGCGGAACGCGGCCGGCGATCCTGCCGCGCATAGCCGAAGTACGGCAGCACGGCGGTCACGCTGGCAGCGGAAGCGCGCTTGAGCGCGTCGACCAGCACCAGCAGTTCCATGAAATTGTCGGCGGTCGGAGCGCAGGTCGGCTGGATGACGAACACCTCCTGGCGCCGCACGTTCTCCTCGATCTCGATCTGCACTTCGCCATCGCTGAAGCGGCCGACCAGGGCCTTGCCCATCGGCACGCCAAGCTCCGCGCAGATGGCCTGCGTCAGCGGTCGATTCGCGTTGCCGCCGAACACCAGAATGCTTGCCGAACTCGCCGCCGTGTTCACTGAGCCACTCCATACAGATGCTTGTGGCTGCCGGAACGGCAGCATTGATCGAATGCCGCGCCCGGAAATCCGGGAGTGGCTGGGGCGGCAGGATTCGAACCTGCGAATGCCAGGATCAAAACCTGGTGCCTTACCCCTTGGCGCCGCCCCACCAAGATAACGAGATCCCGCCAATCAGACTGCATCGACAGGGCGGGCCTGCCCCACGCATCTTAACTACTGCCGGTTGCGCAAGGCACCCCGCAATGGTGAAACATTGACTCCCTGCGCCACCCAGGCACGCATTCCCGGAGGGCAACTGGCCGCCACCGCCTGCGCCTTGCCGGCATCGACCGGAGCAAAGACCGCGCCACCGGTACCGCTGAGGCGCGCTTCGCCCCACTGGCCAAGCCAGTCCAAGGCGCCTGCAACGGCCGGGTATCTTGCGCGCACCACCGGTTCGAACGCATTTTGCGTCCGCGCCCCGGAAATGAAGCCCGCAATTGTCGTAGGTGCGCTATCGCGTGTCAATTCGCGGGCCTGGAACAGGTCCCGGGTCGGCACGCTGACCCCGGCATCGACGATGACATAGCAGCGCAGGGGCAAATCGAGCGGCTGCAGCCGTTCGCCGACACCCTCCGCAAACGCGCTGTGGCCATGGATGAAGACCGGCACATCGGCGCCGAGCTGCAGGCCGAGGTCGGCCAGCTCGTCGGCAGGGAGACCGCAGCCCCACAACGCATTGAGTGCGACCAGGGTCGTCGCGGCATCGGAACTGCCGCCGCCGAGGCCTCCACCGACGGGAATCCGTTTGTCGACCCGGATGTCCGCACCGGTCGGCGTGGCGGTCGTCGCCTGCAGCAGACGGGCAGCGCGCACCACCAGGTCATCCGCTTCGGCGATCCCGGCAACCTCGCCGGGCCGGCGGATGTCGCCGTCGGCGCGCAACCGGATGTGCACCGTGTCGCCCCAGTCGAGCAACTGGAAAACGGTCTGCAGCAGGTGGTAGCCATCGGCACGTCGGCCGGTGATGTGCAGGAACAGGTTCAATTTGGCCGGCGCCGGCCAGTGCGTCCAGTCGTCGCCCATGGCGCTCGCGGTCACGGAACATCCCAATGCTGGATGGCCAGGCGCACCTTGTAGTCGCCGTTGCTGGCAAAGATCCGCACCGGCAACGCCGGCTGGCGGGCGGTGTCGTAGTCGCGGTATTCGATCTTCCAGCCGTTCTGGACGAATTCGGCGGGCAGTCCGTCTTCACGGAATACGACCTTGGCCGGGCCCGGCACGCGCAGGCCGCGCACCCAGTCCACCAGTTCCGCCACCGGCACGTTCCAGCCCAGCTCGCGTTGCAGCAGGCCAGCCGCATCGGCTGCGTGCACCGGCTGCTCGCGCAATCCGCTGAGCTCGGCGTGCCCGGCATCGCCGCTCAGGGTCCAGGTCTTGCCGGTGACCGGCGCGCTCACGGCGAAGCGGAACCCGGCGCCGTCCTGCGTCCATTGCAGGGAGCCACTGCCGCCCTCGCCCGGCCCTGAAATGGCCAGCCTGCCGGAGAGCGACCACACCGATTCCGCGCGCAGCGCACGCTCGCGCTGCTCCTGCCCGGCCATCAGGCCGGCGTCCGGGCGCAGTCGTGGCGCGGCGCAGGAGGCCAGCAAGAGGACCAGCAGGGCCGCCGCAATGCGCTGCGCTGCGGTTCGCCACCCGCCGGTCACGGCGCCAGCCGCTTCATCGTTTCGGTCAGGACCTTGTTTTCCGGATCCTTCTTGCGACCCTCGGCCCAGATGCGCCGGGCCTCGTCGCGGTCGCCGCGCACCCAGAGCACCTCGCCGAGGTGCGCCGCCACCTCGCTGTCCGGCTGCCTCTCATAGGCCTTGCGCAGCAGTTTGACCGCTTCATCGAGATGGCCGAGCCGGTACTGCACCCAGCCATGGCTGTCGATGATGGCCGGCTCGTCGGGCTTGAGCCGGATGGCCTTTTCGATCAGGGTGTTGGCTTCGACATAGCGATCGGTGCGGTCGGCCAGCGTATAGCCGAGTGCGTTCAGTGCGTCGGCGCTGTCGGGGTTCTTCGCCAGCACGGCGCGCAGGTCGCGCTCGCCGGCTTCGATGTCGTCGAGGTCGATATACAGCATCGCACGCGCATACAGGAGCCGCGGCTCGTCCTTGAGCTGGTCGAGCCCGCGCGTATAGACCGCGATGGCCTCGCGCTTCTGCGCCTTGCGGATCAGCAGGTCGGCTTCAAGCAGGTACAAGTCGACCGTTTCGCGGGTGTCCGTGCCAACGGCGATGCGCAGCTCGTTGATCTTCTGCAGGGCCGCCTTGCTGTCGCCGCGCTTGTCGACCAGCACGACCATGCGGATTCCGGCATCGAGCCACCGTTCATCGTCATCGGGGACTTGCGCATACCAGTCCGACGCCCGGGCGTCCTTGCCGATCAGTTCGGCCACCTGTCCCAGCAGGAACAGGCGCTTGCCGCTGCGCGCGGAGGTATCGGCTTCCATGTCGCGGTAGAGCTTGCCGAGTTGGGCCTTGTCGTCGGCGCGGGCGGCATAGGCCGCACGTGCGCCGTACACGACATCGGTCTGCTTGCCCTGGGCCAGGGCGCGCGCCGCACCGGCGTTGTCGCCGCTGTCGGACAGCAGGGCCGCATAGCCGGTCCGCAGGCGCAGGCTTTCGGGATCGCGCTTGAGCGCCTCGGCGTATTTCTTCCGTGCGCCGTCCTTCTCGCCGCGATCCAGGGCCAGCTGCGCGCTCCATGCATAAGCGTCCGCACTGCCAAACCGGGTGAGGGAATCCTCCGAGAGGCGCTCCGCCAGCGCCTTGTCATCCAGCTTGAAGGCAAGCTGGCTCATGGCAATCCAGTCCAGATCCTTGTCGCCCAGGCGCTCAGGCGTGGCCAGCCGGGCCAGCAATCCGGCCGCCTGCTTCTTGTCGCCGGCACCGATAAGGACCTGTGCCACCGGGCGCCATTTGCCGGCACCGTCGCGCCCGGCCAGCGCCACAAGATCGGCATACGCGCGCTCCGCATCGCCCTCGGCCAGCTCGATCCAGGCGCTGGCCTGGAGTACGCCGGCCGCCTTGGCGTCCAGCTCGCGCCAGCGTTGCAGCGCCGTTCGCGCCAGCGGCCATTGCTTGACGGCCAGGGCCAGCCGGGTCGCCTGTTCGGCAATCGCCGGATCCGGGGAAATGGCCGCGGCGTCGACATAACTCCTGGCCGCGGTGGCCAGGTCGTTCTTCTGCAACGCATATTCCGCGCGGATCAGCATCAGCGGCAGGTCGCGATCGGGCGGGACCGGAAAAACGCTTTGGGCCTCGGCCCTGGTCACCGGTTGCCGCTGGGGCGCAGCTGCACAGGCCGCCAGCAGCAGCATGCTGGCGGCCAGGGCAAGGACGCCGATGCGGCGTCCGCAGCCAGTCAGAACACTCGCTCGTTGGCCAAATGGTTGGATAGGCACGCTGTAGAAATCCTCGAAAGTCCTGTACTTGCTTGAACTTGCGCCATGCCGCCCGCACAATTCCATGCGCCCAAGAATACTCAATCGGATGATGCGGAAGCGGTCGGGAAGGCAGGAAACCGGTAGCGGGCGGGATACGGACCGCCTGCGGGCAGGCTTGGGCAAACGATGATGCATTTTACGCAGACACCGACATTCCTGTCTGTCGACGCCCCCTTTGACCGGCCGTCGCAGCGATGGTTGCACCCATGGCCCTGATCACGCTCGGGCTGAACCACCTGTGCGCGCCGCTTTCGCTGCGCGAGCGCGCCGCATTCACGCCCGATGCCACCGGCGACGCGCTGGCCGACCTGATCGCGCAGCCGGGTGTCCGCGAAGCCGCGATCCTGTCCACCTGCAACCGGACCGAGCTTTACTGCAACGTCGAGGCGGGTGGGGAGGCATCACCCTTCGAGTGGCTGTACCAGCACCGGCAACTGCACGGCGCCAATATCGAAGAGTTCCTCTACCGCCATCACGAATCCGACGCCGTGCGTCACCTGTTCCGGGTGGCCACCGGGCTCGAATCGATGGTCCTCGGCGAACCGCAGATCCTCGGCCAGGTCAAGGATGCCTACACGCTGGCGCGCGATGCCCGCACGCTCGATGCGCCGCTGGAGCGCCTGTTCCAGAACACATTTTCGGTGGCCAAGCGGGTGCGCTCGGATACGCGCATCGGCGCGAGCACGGTTTCGGTGGCATTCACGGCCGTGCGCCTCGCCGAACGCGTATTCACCGATCTCGCCGACGCCTGCGTGCTGCTGATCGGCGCCGGCGAAACGATCGAGCTGACCGCGCGTCACCTGACCGAGGCCAAGGTGCGCCGGCTGATCGTCGCCAACCGCACGCTGGACAATGCCCAGGCCCTGGCCGGCCGGTTTGGCGGCTACGCCATTGCACTGAGCGATCTCGAGAAACACCTGGCCGAAGCCGACATCGTGATCTCCTCGACCGCGGCGCGCGAACCGGTGCTGACCCGGGCCATGGTTTCGAGGGCGATCGAAGCGCGTCGCCGTCGGCCCATGTTCCTGGTCGATATCGCGGTGCCCCGCGACATCGAAGCCGATGTCGCCAAGCTGCCGGATGTCTTTCTCTACACGATCGACGACCTGCGCGAGGTCATCGACGAGAACCTGCGCTCGCGCCAGCAGGCGGCGCTCGAAGCGGAGGCGATGATCGAGCTGTCGGTCGAGCATTTCATGGCCTGGTGGCGATCGCTCGAGCTGCAGAACCCGATCGCGCATGTCCGCCGCAGTGCCGAGTCGAGCCGCGACGAGGTCCTGGCCAAGGCGCACGGCCTGCTGGCGCGTGGCAAGAGCCCGCAGGAAGTCCTCGACTTCCTCGCCCATACGCTGACCAACAAGCTGCTGCACGCACCGAGTGCCAATCTGCGCGCGGCTGCGCTGCGCGGTGACGCCGAACTGCTGCAGGCCGCGCAGAAGCTCTTCGATGCCCAGGCCGGATTGCCGACCCGACCGGCCGATCCGCCGAAGCGCTAGCCGGTCCGCCTTGCCCGAACGCCGCTGCCGGAACGTCGCCGGCATCACGTATCATGCGCGCCGCCGCCCGTGCGAGCGGCCCCCAGGATATCCATGACCCCGTCGATCCGTCGCAAGCTCGAACAGCTGGCCGAGCGCCACCAGGAACTCGAACACCTGCTCTCCAGCGCCGAAGTGCTGGGCGACGCCAAGCGCCTGCGCGAGGTCTCGCGCGAACACGCGCATCTTGGGCCCTTGACCGAGGCATTGGCCGATTTCGATGCCAACGCCCGCGCGCTCACTGCCGCACGGGCCATGCTTGACGATGCCGAGCTGGCAGACCTGGCAGCCGAGGAGATCACGGCGCTCGAGGCGCGCGAGGCCGAGCTCGACGAACAACTCAACCTGTTGCTGCTGCCCAGCGATCCGCGCGATGAAGGCAATCTCTTCCTCGAAATCCGTGCCGGCACCGGTGGCGACGAAGCGGCGATCTTCGCCGGCGACCTGCTGCGCATGTACCTGCGCTATGCCGAGCGGCGACGCTGGCAGGTCGAGATCCTCAGCGAAAGCAACGGCGAACACGGCGGCTACAAGGAGGTCATCGCGCGCATCGAGGGCAAGGGCGCCTATTCGCGACTCAAGTTCGAATCGGGCACGCACCGCGTGCAGCGCGTTCCGGAAACCGAATCGCAGGGCCGCATCCACACCTCGGCCGCGACCGTCGCGATCCTGCCCGAGCTGGCCGAGATCGACGACATCGAGCTCAACCCGGCCGACCTGAAGACCGACACGTTCCGCGCCTCCGGCGCCGGCGGCCAGCACGTCAACAAGACCGACTCGGCGATCCGCATCACCCACCTGCCGACCGGCATCATCGTCGAATGCCAGGACGAGCGCTCGCAGCACAAGAACCGCGCACGCGCGCTGTCGTTGCTGAAGGCGAAGCTGCTCGACGAGCAGCGCAGCAAGCAGACCGCCGAACAGGCCGAATCACGCCGATTGCAGGTCGGCTCCGGAGACCGCAGCCAGCGCATCCGCACCTACAACTTCCCGCAGGGCCGGGTCACCGACCACCGCGTCAACCTCACGCTCTATCGCCTGCCCGAAATCATCCAGGGCGATCTCGACGAGCTGATCGATACGCTGACCCGCGAGGACCAGACCGACCAGCTGCAACAGCTGGCCGGTCTAATCTGAGCGAAGCAAAATTTAATCTGGCGCAATCTGCGGAAGAATGTTCCCGGTAGAAACATTGGGCCCGCTACCTACCCATTTTCGCCAGAATCTTGCTGACTAAGGACAGTTGGGGTACGGCTTGCAATTGACATGACCGTCAGCAGTGACGCAGGCAATTATCTGCCCTCCGCAGACATTCTCGTAAATTGCGCCAAGCAGGTTTGCATGCTCGCCGAAGTACCCACTATCTTGACCATTGCCACCAGAAAAGTTGAACTGGCGTCCATTCAACCCTGACACAGAAGTTGGAATGGTGTTGTTGTTGCTATCCCACGCTTCGGTCATGAGCGGAGTGCCGCCCTTTTTCCATACAAATGTCACCCTATGCCCATTGGTGAAGATGAGCGTGATCGTCAACTGACCAAGATCCCCATCTTCAAGCACAATATTGGCTGGCGAAGTACGGATAAGTGCAATAATGTCACGCACTCTTTGCTCAAAAGAAGCTGGATAAGGAGGGCCGTAGCTCGATCCCACTTGAGATAACCAGCTGCCAATGTTGTTTTGCATTGACGAAGTGCGAACTATTTCGTAGGCGCTCGCGCCAGCACCGATGACGGATGCGCCGGGCGTCGTCGGCGTTACATTGAGTGTCGCCACAACTTTTAGAAATGCGTTATTGCTGTTCCACGCCTGAACGGCGGCGTCAAAATACGCCTGTTCGGCGGGAATGACTGTCAGCGGGTCAGCATAGTATGTGAAACCGCTTCCATTGGGCTCCCGCGTCACCTGGTACTTGCGAATATTTGAGTTCGCAAAATCATAGACGTACCGCACTCCTAGTTCCTGCGGTCCCGTTGCAGCTGAATAGTATTGCGTTTCGTTGCATCCATTGCATCGATACGCGTTTCTTTGAGCCAATACTTCACTTGGGCAAGCCAAGAAACCAAGTAGTGCCACAATGGCAAACTTTATCGCAAAGTTCATTACAAAATCTCCTTCCAGTTCAATCATGTGCGTTTCCAATCCATTGCAAACGCACTTCGTAGCAAATACCCCCACTCACCGAGAGTACCCCCCCAGAAATCATGTCAACCTTGTTGTATATTTATTACATACGGAACTACGCGCTACGTCCATTTATCGATATTCCACCAAACCTTATGATTTGTTCGCACAACTACTGCTCGGACACTCGCGCGATCGCCAGGATCCATTGCAAGGGTTGCGGCCCGGAAACTAACTTGCCTTGGATGCCGCTGAGACTGAAAGGTAAGACGAGTTGCTTGGTAACCAAGTTCGAGCGCCAAGAAGATCATTCCCGTCTTGGGTCTAGCACTTGGTCCAAAAACGCCAGCGCCTCATCGGTGCCGGCCTGGCCGAGCCAGAACAGGGCTTTTTCCTTGACCGGGCGCGGGTAGTCGCCGCGGACGACAGCGATCAGGGCGGCGGTTGCCCTGGTTTCGTCGAGTTGCGAAAGCGCGAACACGGCTTCCTCGCGAACATCGTCCGTCTTTTCACGATCCAGGGCCGCAAGGATGTCGGCCTCGGCGCGCGGGTCATGCATCTGCGCCATCCAGAACAGGGCCTTGCCGCGCACATCGCCCGATGCGTCGCGTTGCGCGATCGCCCGCACGCGCTGGTAGGCATCCTTTTCCTTCGATTGCGACAGCGAAAACACCGCATGCTCGCGCAGATCCGGGCTCGGGTCGGTCGTCGCCACTTTCTCGACGAAGTCGGCGCCCTGGCGGCCGCGCAGATGGCCCAGCCAGAAGATCGCATCCTTGCGCCGGGCCATGTTGCCCGCGGTTGCGGCAAGCCCGATCAGCGTGCGGGTAGCCTCTTCGTCGGCGTGCATGGCGATCGCGGCCAGCCCGGGCGTGTCGTCCCTGTGGCGATCGCCGTTGCCATCGATCCACGCCGCTATCGCCCTGATGCTGTCGCCCGGGTCGACCGGGTTGATCCAGTGCACGGGCCGCCGGCTGGTCACCGGACAATCGGCGGAGAATGCGCGAACCTGGTCCGCCCTGCCCTGGCTCACGTGCCAATAGACGCTCATTTGCGAGGATGCCTCCGCCGTGGAATCGCCGCTGACGAAGCCACCCTCGTCCGTGTCGAGGTCGCAACGGGCCTTGCGCATGGCGCCGTCGATGTCGCCCGAATAGCAGCAGGGCGACCCCGCCGCTGGCGCGATCGGCACCTTGTAGCCGACCCAGCCATCCTGGCCGGCCAGTTGCTGGCGCAATGCCGATTCGTCGGCGAGGACGGTGGTGCTGCCCAGTGCCGCAGCGAGGGCGAACAGCAAGGACAGGCGCCTCATGGCTTCTTGCTCCCGTTGTCCAGCTCGGCTTCGATCAGGTCGAGCGTGGCGTCGCTGTTGGTCAGCGTGAGCATGCGCAACAGGGCCTGCTTCTCTTCCTTGCTCGTCGCCTGCCGGTACAGTTTCAGCATCGAATCGCTGTCGCCGCTGATCAGCATGCCCTGCAGCGCCGCTTCGCGGATGGCCGGGGCATTCGCCGATGCGTAGATCCGGCTCAGGGTCGCGCCGGAATCCTTGCCATCGGCGATGCCGATGGCCTGGATCGCCTGCACGCGGATCTCCTCGGGCTGCTGGCCCGAACCGGCGATCCGGGACAGGGTCTCGGTGTCGCCGGCCACGCCGAGCGACTGCAGGATGGCCTTGCGGTTCTCGACCGATTTCTCGCTGTCGAACAGTTCACGCAGTTCCGCGGTCGCATCCATCGCGCCTAGCGCCTGGATCGCCTGCTTGCGCAGTTCCTCGTCGGTTTCGGTGCGCGCGGACTGCATGACCAGCTTGGGCCGATCGGCGATCAGCCAGGCCTGGATGATGTTGCGCTTGTCCAGAGGGTTCTTGCTCGAGGCGTAGATCGTGCGCAGGCCGTCGATGGCCTTTTCCTCGCCGCACAAGCCCATCATGCGTATCGCTTCCGCACGCAGCTCCGGATCGGCCGCGCTTTTCGCCACCTCGTTGAGGGTATCGATCGCCACGTCCTCATCGAGCTGGCTCAGCACGAACAGGGCGCGCTTCTTGACCTCGATCGAGTGCGATCCCTTGAGCACCTTGCGCAGGATCGGCAGGGCGCGCACCGGGGGGGCCTGCATGAGTCCCGTGACCGCGATCTCGGCGAGATCGGCCGCACCGCCCGCAACCGCCGCCGCCTTCGAACCCCCCCCCGCCTGGTGCATCAGGCCCTCCGCATCCTTGCGCCAGCGGCTGTCCGGGAAATCGCGCAACAGCTTCTCCAGCGATGCCCGCGCTTCGGTGGTGCGCTTCGCCTGCATCAGCGCATAGGCCTGCCAGTAGATCGCCGCATCGGCGCTGGCCGGTTCCTTCTGGCGCAGCGACGCTTCCAGCCGGCGGAAGCGCTCGAGCGCGCCGGTCCAGTCGGACTTCTTCAGCGACTCATGGCCCTGCCAGTAGAGCTCGGCGAGCTGCTTGTCGTTCGGCGCCATGTCGCCGTCGGGCATGGCCAGGACCGGCGTCGTGGCCAGAAGGCAGAGGCCGAAAACCAGGGGTTTGAGGATCTTGATCATCGCAATGCTGCTCCAGTGGGAAGTCAAAGGCTGCGCTTGCTCGCAACATCCATTCGCGATTCGGTGGCACGCACCTGGAAAAGCAAATCGGTATTACGCAAATAATCCCGCAGTCCTTGCATGTCTTCGACGGTGGACGATGCCGGCTGGTTAGCCACCTCGATGAGGACCGGCTCCAGCTGGCGCAGGAAATCGGCGAGTCGCGCATTGCCCGAGCGTGCCGCGGCCAGGGCATACATCCGGTTCGAATCGACCAGGGCCGCCGCCAGCTTGCGGTTGCCATCAAGCAGCTCGCCGCCGTCGTCATTGACGGCCGTCATCAACAGGCCTTCGGTCGCGCGCAGGTGCCCGGCGACATAGCCTTCGAGCACGCGGTCGGCCATACTCGGTGCACTTGCGGTTGCTTCGGCCGGCGCCAGCGGGGCGCTGTACCGGCCGGCCTGGAAGGCGACGCCGAGCGCGAGCATGACGGCGAACGCACCGGCCACGGCCCAGGCCAGTCGTGGCCCGCGCATGAACTCCAGGAAGGCGCGCAGGTGAACCCGGATCCCGCTGGTCGCAACCTCCGCGCGCTGGTTCGCGATGCGCTTGTCGAAATTCGACCAGAGGCGATTCTCGAACCCGGCCGGCGGCGCGGGCGGTTCCGCATCGGCATCGACGAGGACGCGGCACAAGCGCGCGTAGCGCGCACGCAGTTCGGCCGATGCCTGCAGTGCGGCATCGATCTGCGCCAATCGCGCCTCGTCGAGGCCGTCGCGGTAGTGGAAGAGGATCAGGTCGTTGTCGTTGACCGCAATCATGTCGATCACCTCAAGGGTTCGAGCGCGCCGCGCAGTTTGCGCACGGCGCGGAAGATCGCCTGCTTGCAGGCGTTGGTGTTGAGCGAGAGCGTCGCCGATATCTCTTCGAGCGAGTGGCCGCCGTGGTGGCGCATGACGAAGGCGGTACGCTCGATCGCGCTCATGCGCCCGAGCTGGGCTTCGGCGTGGCGATGGATCTCGGCTCCGAGCGCACGACGGTCGGGGCCGGGCTGCTCTTCGGCTGCATCGCCGAGGAAATCGTCTTCGCAGTCGATGGCGTCGACGCTGGTTTCGTGGCGACCCCGGCGCCGCAGCTGCTCGAGTGCCGCATTGACCGCGATGCGGTGCAGCCAGGTGCGAAATCCCGCCCTGCCATCGAATGACTGCAGGTGGCGCCAGGCATTGAACAGGGCTTCCTGCACGGCATCTTCGGCCAGCGCCGAATCCCGCGTGATGCGGGCACACAACCCGTACAGCGGCCGCGCATGCGGCTCTACCAGCCTGCGGAAGGCCGTGGCATCGCCCTCGCGGGCACGCGCTATCCAGTGTTCGTCGGCTTCATTCATCGCACCATGGATGATGGCGCAACGGGTTTGGTTAGCAAGCGCGTGGTGCGAGCCGCACGAATGGGGCTGCGGGGCATCGTTGCGGAGAGAATACCGGCTGCTTCGCGCCAGGCTTGCCCTGGCGCGAAGGATCCAGCCGGTGCGGACCCGGCTCGCCTACTTCGCGTCCGCCGACGTCCAGCGCTTGAGCCAGTCGTTGACCGTGTCGTGCCATTGCACGCTGTTCTGCGGCTTGAGCACCCAGTGGTTTTCGTCGGGGAAGACCAGCAGTTCACTCGGAATGCCGCGCCGCTGCAGGGCGTTGAATACGGCCAGCCCCTGCGTGGTCGGGATGCGGAAATCGTTGACGCCCTGCACGACCAGCATCGGCACGCGCCAGTCCTTGACGTGGTTGAGCGGATTGAACTTCTCGTAGCCCTCGGGATTGTCGTAGACGGTGCCGCCGTTCTCCCATTCGGTGAACCAGAGCTCCTCGGTCTCGTAGCCCATGGCGCGCGTGTCGAACACGCCATCGTGGGTGACCAGGCACTTCCAGGGCTCGTTCCAGTTGCCGGCTATCCAGTTGACCATGTAGCCGCCGTAGGAGGCACCGAGCGCACAGGCGCGATCCGCGTCGAGGAACTTGTACTTCTTCAGCGCCGCCGCCCAGCCCAGCTTGAGGTCCTCGAGCGGCTTGCCGCCCCAGTCCTGTGAAATGGCATCGGTGAAGGCCTGGCCGTAGCCGGTCGATCCGTGGAAATTGATGGTGACCACGGCGAAGCCCTGGCCGGCATAGGTCTGCGGATTCCAGCGGTAGTGGAAGTCGTTGGTCATCGCGCCTTGCGGACCGCCGTGGATGATGAAGGCGACCGGATACTTCCTGCCGGACTTGAAGCCGACCGGCTTGACGACATAACCCTGCACGGTCGCGTCACCGGCCCCCTTGAAGGTGAAGAACTCGAACTCGCCGGTACGAATGTCCTTCAGGCGCGCCGCGTTGAAACGCGTGATCTGGCGCAGATTCCTGCCGCGCAGGTCGGCGCTGTACAGGTCGGCCGGTCGGCGAAGGTCGTTGCGCGAGACCAGCAGGGATTTCGCCCCAACGTCGAATCCGGCCACCTGGCCATCACCGACCAGTTTCGTGACCTTTCCGCTGGCCACGTCGATGGCGAACAGCGGATGCTGGCCCTGGTCGTCGGTAGTCGTGAACAGGGTCTTGCCATCGAAGGATTCCTTCAGCGCGCTGGCCGAACGATCCCAGGCCGGCGCGACTTCGCGCTTCTCGCCGGTGGCGAGGTCGAGCGCCTGGATCGCGAAACGGTCGGCTTCGAAGCCGGGTCGGCTCATCGCCAGGTAATAGAGCGTCTTGCCGTCGCGCGAGGGCAGCGGGCTGGCATCCCAGGCCTTGTTGTCGGCGGTGTGGTTGGTCGGCTCGGCCGAACCATCGGCAGGTACGGAAAAAAAGTCGAAAATTGTCGACCACGGTTTGCCCGCCTTCATTTTTCGCCCGGCCAAATAAAACCGTTTTCCCGCGGGGGGGAAAGGAAAATCCCTTTCC
>OEIU01001218.1_pt1 | contig 17686 bp, 16 predicted proteins | sample 1539221 | NCBI WGS metagenome assembly OEIU01 (sample SAMN03792071, study PRJEB22550) | activated sludge metagenome | feature: wastewater treatment plant; material: activated sludge; isolation source: Wastewater treatment plant of a petroleum refinery complex | place: Argentina: Zarate | collected...
TACGGCATTCTTTTTTTCTTTATGAACCTCGTAGAGGTTTTATTGTTGTAACAAATCGTCTAATCAAATTTGTATAATCCTCGTAGAGGATTTATAATTTTTCCCAATCATCAAACCTCTATTGATCCTCTACGATGATCTATTTCCTTATTTTTATTAATTCTACAATAATTGAACATCTACGATGTTCTTTTTTGTTTGTTCTATTTTGTGTTACAAAAATTCAACATCTACGATGTTCATCTCTGATCAATTCAGCAACTCATAAATTCCGGCTACACCTTGACCACCGCCAACGCAAGCTGTTACCATTCCGTATTTTTTATTTCTTCTTCTTAACTCGTTAAGAATTTGAACAGTAAGTTTTGCGCCAGTACAACCAAGCGGATGACCCAAAGCTACAGCTCCACCATTTACATTTAAAATTTCTTCATTCAATCCAAGCTGGCGAATAACAGTTAATGACTGAACCGCAAATGCTTCATTCAATTCAATTAAGTCAATGTCGCTCAAATTCATTCCAGCTTTTTTTAATGCTTTAGGAACTGCTGCAACCGGACCAACGCCCATAATTCGTGGGTCAACTCCAGCGACAGCATAAGAAACTAATCTTGCAATTGGTTTTAAGTTTAATTCTTTCACCATATCTTCTGACATAACAAGTACGAATGCAGCACCATCAGATGTTTGTGATGAGTTGCCGGCAGTAACTGTTCCCTTCTCTGCAAATACTGGTTTTAATTTTGCTAATGCTTCGATGGTTGTGTCCGCGCGTGGTCCTTCGTCTGTATCAACAATGAATTTTTTTGTTTTCTTTTTATTGCCTTCAACATAAACGTGCTCAACTTCTATCGGAACGATTTGATCTTTAAAGTATCCTTTATTAATTGCATTCACTGCTTTCATATGTGAATTGTAAGAAAACAAATCTTGCTCTTCGCGAGAAATTTTAAAGTCCTTTGCAAGTTCTTCAGCTGTTAAGCCCATTCCTAAATAATAATTTGGATTTGTTTTTGCAATCATATAATTCGGTGCAAGTTTCCAACCAGTCATAGGAACGAGTGACATTGATTCAACTCCACCGGCAATTATACAATCCATCATACCAGATTGAATGCGAGCAACTGCAGTTGCAATTGTATCTATTCCCGATCCGCAAAATCTATTTACTGTTGAACCGGGAACTTCAATCGGAAGAGATAAAAGTGAAATCATTCTTCCAATTTGTAATCCTTGTTCCGCTTCAGGAAATGCATTTCCAACAATCACATCATCAACACGATGAGGATCAAGCTGCGGAACAGATTTCATCAAATGTTTAATTACTTCTGCGCCAAGATCATCCGGACGCATAAAACGAAATCCACCTTTTTTCGCTTTACCGATTGCGGTTCTGAATCCTGCTACTATATATGCTTCTCTCATAATTTTTCTTCTTATTTAATTTTTAAAATTCTTGTTAATTAATTTCTTAATGGTTTTCCGGTTGTAAGAATGCTTTGAATTCTTTCAAGTGTTTTCTTTTCACCGATCAAACTTAAAAATGCTTCCCGCTCCAAATCGAGAAGATATTGTTCTGATACCAAACTTCCTTCAGAAAGATCTCCGCCGCACATTACATATGCAACCTTCTCAACAATTTTTTTATCGTGATCAGACATATAATTTCCTAATCTGAATTGATGAATACCCAACAACAATGGTGCAAGTGCAGTTCTTCCTAAAACTTTAATATCAGTGCGAGGAATTGGTTTTGTATAACCACGATCAGCTAAAAGTATAGCTTCTTTTTTTGCATCAGCAATTACACGATTTGGATTAACAGAATAAGCATCTTGTCCTTTTCTGAAAATTCCCATATCAAAAGCTTCTTCTGCAGATGTCGCAACTTTTGCAGTTGCAATATTCATAAATCTTTTTTGAAGTTCTGGTAATTCAATTCCGCCTTCAACATAAGTATCAGAAGCACGAAGAGTCATTTCTTTTGTGCCACCGCCAGCGGGAAGAATTCCAACTCCTACTTCAACCAGGCCGATATAAGTTTCTGCAGATGCGTTTACTTTATCAGCGTGCAAACAAACTTCACAACCGCCGCCAAGTACTAATGAGTGTGGTGCAACAACAACTGGAATATTACAATAGCGCACGTGCATCGTAGTATTCTGAAATTGACGAACAACCATATCCAATTCATCATACTCCTGTTCCGTTGCAAGCATAAACATCATAGCCAAATTTGCACCGGCAGAAAAATGCTGTCCATTATTTCCAATAACTAATCCTTTAAAATCTTTTTCAGCAATCTCGATTGACTTATTAATTGCTTCAAGAATTTCTGAACCGATTGAATTCATTTTTGTTTGGAATTCAAGATTAACAATTCCATCACCAATATCGTGTAAAGTTGCACCGGAATTTTTCCACACCGGTTCATTAGCACGATAATTATCAAGAATAATAAAATCACCTTTGCCGGGAATTTCTTTATAAGAATTTGATGCGATGTCGTAAAACTTTTTCTTTCCATTTTCAGATTTATAGAAAGAAGTGAATCCACTCTCCAACATTTTTAAAACCCAATCAGCGGGTTTCATATTTGCTTCGAGCATTTTATCAACTGTTTTCTTTACACCAAGTGCATCCCAAGTTTCAAATGGACCTAATTCCCAGCCGAAACCAGCACGCATTGCATCATCAAGTTTATAAAGCTCATCAGAAATTTCCGGAATTCTGTTTGATGAATATTGGAAAACGTAAAAATTTAGTTTGCGCAAAAATTCTGCTGCTTTATCTTTGCCGCTGACTAAAACTTTCATTCGTTCTTTCAAATTATCAATTGGCTTTGCAGCAGCAACAGAAGGCATATTTGATTTTGGACTTGGTTTGTATTCAAAAGCATCAGTATCAAGTTCAAGAATTTCTTTTTCACCTTTTTCATTTTTGGATTTCTTATAAAAACCTTGTCCCGTTTTATCACCGAGCCAATTGTTCTCTACAAGTTTATTCACATAATCCGGAATTGCAAAAAGATCGCGGGCTTCATCATTCGGGCAATCGTGATAAACATTGTTTGCAACTTTTACAAGTGTATCAATTCCAACAACATCAGCAGTTCTGAATGTTGCAGATTTTGGTTTGCCGGTTAAAGGTCCGGTGAGTGTATCAATTTCTTTTACACTCAAGCCCAATTCTTTTTTCAATTTGAATACAGCCATAATGCTAAAGACACCGATTCTATTAGCAATGAATGCAGGTGTGTCTTTGCAGAGAACTGTCGTTTTTCCAAGATATAAATCGCCGTACCACATCAAGAAATCAATTACATCTTGACTTGTTTTTGGTGTGGGAATAACTTCTAACAATTGTAAATAACGAGGTGGATTGAAAAAGTGTGCGCCGCAAAAATGTTTTTGGAAATCTTCACTTCGTCCTTCATTCATTAAGTGAATTGGGATTCCGGAAGTGTTTGTTGTAATCAAAGTTCCGGGCTTGCGAAACTTTTCAACATTATCAAAAACTTTCTTTTTGATTTCAAGATTTTCAACAACAGCTTCGATGATCCAATCCACATTTGAAAGCAAATTCATATTATCATCAAAATTTCCGGTTGTAATTCTTGAAGCAAAATCATTACGATAAATTGGTGAAGGTTTTGCTTTGAGAACATTTTGCAGATTGTCATTTGCAATTCTGTTTCTAACAACAGCATCTTGCAAAGTAAGACCTTTTTTCTTTTCGGAATCATTCAATTCCTTTGGTACGATGTCAAGCAGATAAACTTTGCATCCAATATTTGCAAAGTGAGCCGCAATTCGCGAACCCATTACGCCAGAGCCAAGTACCGCAACTTCATTGATTTTTCTTTTCATAATGTTTTTCTTTTAGTTTGTGTGATTTGTGGTTGATTGTTCTGAATAAATTTTTTCAATTAAATGTTTATAGTTCTTCATTATTTCTCTTCTCTTAAGTTTTAAAGTTGGCGTTAATTCACCGGTTTCAATAGTCCAATCTTTATCAACCAATTCAAACTTTTTAATTTGTTCGATGTGGCTGAAACGTTTGTTGTAATGCTGAATTTCTTTCCATATTCTTTCCTTAACGGCATCGCTGCAACTCATTCCTTTTTCAAGATAATCTTTAACACTTTTCTTTTCGCACCATTTTTTTATGAAATCTAATTCCGGAACAACGAGAGCAGCACAGAATTTTTCATTCTCACCAATCACCATAATATTTCTGATGAATAAAGATTCTTTCATTTTATTTTCAATTGGAAGCGGTGCGACAAATTTTCCTCCTGATAATTTAAAAATTTCTTTTACTCTATCGGTAATTTTTAAATACTTGTTATCAACCATAACTCCGATATCACCGGTGCGAAACCATCCATCTTCATCAATTGCTTTTTTTGTTTCTTCTGGTTTGTTGTAGTAACCAAGCATAACGTTTGGACCTTTGGTTAAAATTTCACCGGTATCCGGATCAAGTTTTATCTGAACATCTGGAATTGGAGTTCCAACTGTTCCGATATAATAATCTTCAAAACGATTGCAAGTAATTACGGGAGAAGTTTCTGTGAGACCATAACCTTCAACGATATTAACTCCGGCAGCAGTAAAAATTCTTCCAAGTCTTGGTTGAAGTGCAGCAGCACCACTGATAATTCCTTTTACTTCACCGCCGAGAGCTTCAAGCCATTTATTAAAAACAAGTTTGCGTGCAGCCCAAAGACGTATATCATAGAACCAATTTGTTTTGCCTTGTGGATGATAATGATTTGCAAGATTAACAGCCCAACCAAATATTGCTTGCTTAGGCCATTTTAACTCTCTACCTATTTCCATAATCTTATCAAATATTTTTTCAAGCAATCTTGGAACGGTAGTGAAATAATTTGGCTTTATTTCATGAAGATTAACAGGAACTTTATCAATGCTTTCTGCATAATAAATGGCAGCGCCAATACTCATATAATAATAAACTGCTGTTCTTTCAAAAATGTGGCAGATCGGAAGAAAACTGATAACGCGATGATTATTGTTTATCGGCATAATTTGTCTAATTGAATTGACATCACTAATAATATTTTTATGAGAAAGCATTACTCCTTTTTGTGTACCTGTTGTTCCCGAAGTGTAAATAATAGTTGCTAAATCATCCGGCTTAACACTATCTTTAATTTGATTGAGGCGATCACGTAATGATTCATCAGCAAGATCAAGAATTTCTTTCCAATGTTTTTTCCCTTCAAGTTTATCGAATGAGTAAATATCAATAAGTGATTTCACTTTGTGTTTGATAGAAAATATTTTCTGATATAAATCTTCATTTGCAACAAAAGCATATTTCACTTCTGCATCATTAAAAATATATTCATACTCCTGAACACTTATGTTCGGATAAATAGGTACATCCACACAGCCAGTTTGCAAAATTCCGAGATCAACAAAATTCCATTCTGTTCTGTTAATAGAGATAATGGCGAGTTTATCACCTTTATTAACACCAAGTTTCAATAGACCGAGACTAAATTTGTCAATGATTGTTTGTGTTTCCTGAGAAGAAAAACTGATCCATTCGCCTTCTTTTTTATCCGTCACACAATCAGCCCGTGGGAAATTTTTTATTTGAAAAGGAATTATGTCAAAAAGTCTGGTGGGTTCATTCATGATTACCTCGCCTTTTATTAATGAATGATTAGCAAATAAGCTTTATTTACATTTTTAATATACGTCAACAAATAGTATTTAGCAAGCGAATTTTCGCTAAATAAGAAAATTTGCTAAATATTGATTTAATTTTCTTTATATTTTGAATTAAAAAAGGATAAAATTGGATAGTAAGAAAAATTACATAAAACTAATACTGGGGTTGAAAATAAAGCAGCTAAGACAAGAAAAGCAGCTTTCATTAAATGAACTTGCAGAAAAAAGCTCACTCTCTGTTTCCTATCTCAATGAAATTGAGAAGGGTAAAAAATATCCGAAGACAGAAAAGATTTTACAACTAGCTGATGCACTCGGTGTAAATTATGATGATCTTGTTTCATTAAAGCTGACTAAAAATCTTACTCCTATTGCAGAACTAATAGACTCAAATATTCTTGAAATGCTTCCACTTGATCATTATGGAATTGATATTAATAAATTTATTTCTTTAATGTCGGATGCATCATATCAATTGAGCGCCCTTGTAGCAACTGTTATTGATATGGCAAGAAATACAGAAATGAGTCAGAATAATTTTAGCAGAACTGCACTTCGGATTTATAAAGAAATTAATGATAATTATTTTGAAGACATTGAACAATCGGTTGATAAGTTTACCGAACAATTTAGTATCGATACTACACCATCTTTAAACTATAAAATTCTTTCTGAATTACTTGAGGAACATTATAATTACAAAATAGACGAGAAAAGTTTAAATGATTTTGCTGAACTGAAAAAACTACGCGGTATTCTAAAACCGGGCAAACAGCCGATTCTATTTTTAAACAATAAACTTTCATCTGCACAAAAATTATTTATATTGGGAAAAGAGTTGGCTTACAATTATTTAGGAATTTCAAAAAGAAGTTACATCCACTCCAGTTTGAAGCTTAATACTTTTGATCATCTACTAAATAATTACAATGCCGCTTATTTTTCCACTGCGTTAATTCTGAATAAAAATAATTTTATTAAAGATATAAATAAGCTTTTCAGTGAATTAAATTGGGATGAGAATTTTTTAATCAATCTTACTTATAAATACGAGGCTACTCCCGAAATGGTTCTTCAAAGACTTGCTAATCTTTCCGGTAAAGTATGGGGTTTGAAAAAATATTTTTTCCTGCGATTTAATAGCACCGCCGGAACGAACAGATATGAATTAACTAAAGAGGTTAGATTAAACATCAAACAAAATCTTGGTGGATATGAAAATTATGAGCATTATTGCAGAAGATGGATTTCAATTGAAATAATCAAAAAGCTTGAAGATGAATTGAAGGGGAAAAATAGCAGCGGCAAAATGAAATCAGGAATACTTCACTCAAAATTTAATGGAACAAATGATGAATATATTTCCTTCGCTCTTGCTCAACAAAACATACTTGATCCGAATACTTTTACAAGCGTAGCACTTGGTTTTTATTTTGATGATCAGTTTAAGAAAAAAATTAATTTCTGGAATGATCCGGCAATTCCATTTAGGATTGTAAATGAAACCTGCGAAATGTGTGATATCATAGATTGTAAAGAAAGAGTTTCGGAACCACTAACGCTTAGAAAAATCCAAAGATCAATCGACATTGAGAATGCGATAAAGAAGCTTTAATAATTAATTTATGTTACGCACATTTGATAAAAACCTTCGAGGTTTTCTGAAATAATTAAGAATTTTTCTATTATTTTAACAACATTATTGGCCAAACCTCGAAGGTTTCACAGATTTGCGTAAGGTGACTAATTAATTTATTCTAAGATATTAACCCTTCATATTTGGTAATTTTTGCTTTAGCTTCATCCGGAATTACTTTAGTAACTTTAGTTTTGTAATCATAATAAACAAGCTTTGTTACTGATGTTGCGGCTGGAATAAATTCGTTATTTTTTTTAATCGTGATTATATGCTCAACATCAAAACTTTTAGTCCCGATTTTTGAAACTCGCGTCAATACTTCAACATCATCACCTAATACGATTGGATAAATATAATTTATTTCAATCCTTCCAACTACAGCTTCGAAATCAAGACTATCTCTTTTACGATTAAAAAGACAGTTGAAATAATCAATGCGTGCTTCCTCAAGAAATGTTAGATATGTTGCGTTATTAACATGCTGCATTGCATCCAGATCTGAAAATCTGATTTTTATTTTTGTTTTATGTTTGAATTCTTTTATGTCCATTTATGTAACTCTTTATTCTACTTTAAATCAAATTGTTTAATTGTTAAATGGCTAAATTGTTATAAACCATTCTCGAACCAGCAATTTGACAATTAAGCAATTTAACAGTTAATTAAATACCTCATCAATAATATCCGCAGCTTTTTTAACATCATCGAAAGAAACATCAAGATGTGTTACAGCGCGAATCAAATCAATTTTGCCAACGGAAAGTAATAATCCTTTTTCTTTACAGCGTTTAATTGATTGATCAACAGAAATATTTTTAGGATGAAAAAGCAAAATGTTCGTCTGCACAGCTTTCATATCAATATCAAGATTAGGATTTGCATTAATTCTTTCTGCAAGATATTTAGCTTTTTCATGATCTTCTTTTAATCTCTCTATATTATTCTGAAGTGCATACAAACCGGCAGCTGCAAGAATTCCAACTTGCCGCATTCCGCCTCCCCAGGCCTTTCTAACACGGAATGCTTTTTCAATAAATTCTTTGGAACCGGCAATTATAGAACCAACCGGAGCTCCCAATCCTTTAGACAAACAACAGGATACAGTATCAAAATGTGATGCAAATTCTTTTACTGAAATACCGGTTGCAACAGATGCATTCCATATTCTTGCTCCATCCAGATGAAAAAAAAGATTATTTTTTTTAGCAAGATTTTTCAGTGAAATAATATCTTCAATTTTCCAGACGGTGCCTCCACCACGGTTATGTGTATTTTCAACTTCAATAACTTTTGTGCGAGGCATATAGTATGCAGAGACAGGACGAAGTGCAGCTTCGGCTTGTTCGGCAGTAAACATTCCATATTTCCCATCAATTGGAAAAAGTGATATGCCGCTTAAAGCCGCCGGGGATCCTGATTCATAATTAAAGATATGCGCATCTTTATCACATATAACTTCATCCCCTGGATTTGTAAGAACGTTTAGACAGATCTGATTTCCCATAACTCCGCTTGAAACATACAAAGCAGCTTCTTTGCCAAGAAGTTCAGCAGCATATTCCTGCAGTTTGTTAACGGTTGGATCTTCTTTAAAAACATCATCTCCAACTTCGGCATTGTACATTGCTTTGCGCATTGCTTCAGATGGGCGTGTTACTGTATCGCTTCGTAGGTCTATCATTTTTTTCCTTCAGTCATTGCGAGAATGGGTCTACAGATGATGCAATCTATAAAAATAATTACAGATCACTTCGCTGCGTCCGTAATGACATTAAATTATTATAACTTAAATTTTTTCTTCATCCACCATAAAATGTTTATTCCAAATATCCATAATGAAAATGCGGATGATAGGATAGGAATTATCAATGGATTTTTTGTGTAAAATGTTTTTTCATCGTTCAATGGTACATCAACAACTAAATAAGTACGAGTAAACATTTCAGTTTCAACTTGCGTAACACCAAATTTATTTATCAAACAACTCACTCCGCCATTTGCGCAGCGAACAACTGATTTTCGGTTTTCAACCGCACGTAATTTCGCAAAGTCTTTATGCTGATATGGCCCGCTTAATTTTCCATACCAGCTATCATTAGTTAATACAGCAATAAACTCTGCTCCGCGTTCAACAAAATAATTTGGAAAAGTTGGAAACACAGATTCAAAGCAAACAAGACCGGCAACTTTTATAGTATCCTTATTGCTGACAAACTTAAATACAGTTGTGTCTTGTCCAACATTCCAACCGCTAATACCAACTCCCCATTTTAATAAATCACCAAGAAATGGAAGCTGATCAACAAAAGGTGTATGCTCGCCAAGTGGCACTAACTGCATTTTCCCGTATCGCTGGATATCAAAAGTATTTGGCTGCAAAAGCAATATTGCATTGTAGGTTGTATAGTAATATTTGCCTGCTTCACTATACTTTGCATTTTTAGGATGATTATTATAATAAATATTAAAATCGGGCATGCCAGTAAGCAATGTTGCTTTGTTACGATCAAGAAAAGAATAAATGGAATCAACTTCATTCTGGTAAGGACCAGACATTAAAAAAACCGGCAAGGCGGTTTCAGGCCAAAGAATTAGCTTTGCGCCTTTATCAACACATTTTTGCGAGAGACTTAAATAATTATTAAGTATTTCGTTTAATCCGCCAAGTTCCCATTTGTTCCAGGGATCAATATTTGGTTGAATTACTCCAACTTTTAATTTTTTTTCATCTTTATTGATAGAGGATATTTTTATAAAACCGTAAGCCATTATCAAAATGAAAATTGAAGCGGCAATCGAAAAATAAATTGAACCAACTTTTGTGTTCTCTTTAAACGATTTCATTCCTTTGAAAACAAAAATGTTTATCCATAAAACAACAAAGGATAATCCAAATGCGCCAATGATATCTGCAATCTGAATGAACGAAGTAAAATTTGCTAAACCATGCCCGATTGTTAACCAGGGAAATTTAAGATCAGTTAGTGTTAGAAGATATTCTCCCGTTACCCAAAAGAATGGAAAGAAGTAAAGTGATAAATCCTTTTTAAATACTTTTCTTGATAAAAAAAACAAAGTAGAATTGATAAGTAAAACACAAGGATAAAAGAACACCAAAACCAAACCACTCAGCATTAAAAATGGATCTGCTGCACTCTGCCAACTACCGACCCAATAAATTGTGATTAGACTTAAGGTAAAAAATGTAAGATATGACGAACTGTTAACTTTGTGCAAGGATTGCTTTTTAGTTATTACAAAAAAATAAGGAACAAAGGCGATGAAAATAAAAAGCGTAAACGGGAAAGGGAACGGTGAAAAAGAAATTCCAAATAATATCCCTGATAATATTAAAAGTAATCTATCTAATCTTTTTTCTTTTTTTTGTTCAGAGGTTAATGGTTCGTGATATTTTCTTTTAAATAAATTCAATTTGTTTTTTTCTTTTTATTAAGAAAATATTTAATGATGAAAAATAATATCACAATAACTGTAATTGCGATAACAATATTGCTATATGTTCCGAGATAACTATCCACAGTGGCTACGTTTTTCCCGAAAGTAATTCCTAGATAGAGCAAAATAAAATTCCAGAGTAATGAGCTTAGGGCAGATAGTAGCATAGTTTTATGGATATCTAAACGACTCATTCCTCCAAAGAATGAAATTACTGCTCTCGTTCCGGGTAAAAACCTGTTAGCAATAATCAGATAGTAACCCCATTTACGAAATGCGTTTTCAACTTTTTCAACTGATTGGATGTTTATGAATTTAATTTTGCCGGCATGAATTAATTTTTTATCAAACTGCCACCCGATTGCAAAAGCAGTTAAGAACCCGGCAGTGCTTCCGCCCGTTGCGAAAACCAAAGCAGGAATAAGACTTAGATAACCAGTCCCGATAAGTGAGCCACCAATAACGATTACGATATCGCTCGGTGATGGTGGAAAAAGATTTTCAACATAAGCAAATGAAAACAGTAAAATGTAAATCCAGATTGGTGTTAAAACAGAAATCCGGCTAAGAAGATCTTCAATCATTCGATCCCTTTTTCAAAAGAAGTACTGTTGCAAATGAGGCAGCACCTTCGTTTCTACCAACAAAACCAAGTTTTTCGGTTGTGGTGGCTTTTATGGATATTTGCTCAACATCCACATTAAGAATTTCTGATATTCTTTTTCTCATCTGTTCAATGTATGGAGATATTTTGGGGATTTCCATTGCAAGTACACAATCAAGATTTCCTAATTCGTATCCTTTGCTGTTAATAAGATTATTTACGTGATTAAGTAAAATTGAGCTGTCAGCATTTTTCCATTTTGTGTCTGTATTAGGAAAATGAATTCCAATATCACCAAGTGCTAATGCACCAAGCATTGCATCACAGATTGCGTGAAGAAGTACATCCGCATCAGAATGACCTTCTAATCCTTTAGGTGATGGAATTTCTATTCCTCCAATAATTAATTTTCTTCCTTCAGCAAATGCATGTACATCAAAACCAAAACCTGTTCTAAAATTTAATTTCATTATCCTTCCTTTGCGAAAAACTTTGCGGAAAACTTTGCGGTCCTTGCGATAAAAAATATTTCTTCACGCAAAGAACGGAGAGAAAATTTATTAATATCTAACCTCAAACCTTTTAAATTCATTTTTGTAATCAGACCACTCAACGTAGCAATTAATTATGTGCGATCTTACCGGACCAATCTTAAGATGTTTTATCAATTCCTTAATTAGTGATTCTTCCCCCTCAACTTCAGTAAGCACCTCACCGGTAAAAAGATTTTTTGTGTAACCTTTTAGGTTAAGGTTTTCCGCGTGCCTCATCACAAAATATCTAAATCCCACTCCCTGAACTAAACCATTAACAATTATTTTAGCTCTTTTTAACTCACTCATCTTTACTTGAAAAAACTTCTGAAATAATTAACCCGATGAAAATAAGTAAGCATCCAACTAAGCCAAAATTAGAAATTTTTTCACTTAGTAAAAAGTAAGCAAATACAGCAGCAAAGATTGGTTCGATCGAATAAATTATTCCGGCTTTTGTGGGCGAAACTGTTTTTTGAAATTTCAATTGTATTATTGTTGCAATAATTGATGCAAAAATGGAAGTATAAATAATTGCTCCAACCACACTAAAATTTAAAGTAAATTTAATTTGCTCAATTGATGCAACTGAGAACAAATATGTAAGAATAAATCCGCCTAAGCCAGTTATTAAGAGTTGAATAAAAACCATAGGTAAGTATTCATACTTTTTTGTAAATATATCAACATATACAACTTGAAAAGCGAAAAGCAGTGCGCAAATTAAAGTTAGCAGATCACCAAGGTTAAAATCTGATCCAAGCTGTTTAATAAATTCAAGCACATCGCTTCCCTTACTCGATAACATTATAAGTCCAGCCAGCACTAATGCCACGCCAATGATATTAACTAATTTTGGTTTTCGTTTTTCAATAATAAGTTGAAGAATTGGAATGAAGATTACAAATGTCCCGGTTATAAATCCAGACTTAGTTGCAGTGGTAAGATTAAGCCCGATTGTTTGTGTGGCAAAACCACTAAAATAAAACGAGCCAAGTATTACACCGGCGAAAATAGTTTTTACATTTGTTTTTTTTAAATGCGAGTAAACGAAAGGCAAAAAAATTAATGCAGCAATTCCAAAACGTAATCCTAAAAATAATGATGGAGATATATCTGTTAGCGCATTTTTTATTAATGCAAAGGTACCACCCCAGATTAGTGTATTAAATAAAAGCGCGCCTTCGCCTATGTACTTCTTCATTTCAAAAAATTTAAAGATTCTAAAACTCTATCTTACACTTTTAATTGAACTATCCTTTATCTTTTATCCTAACATAGCCAAAGGACTTAAGCATATTTAAATTTGATCGCCACTTCTCTCTTACTTTTACTCTCAGTTCAAGATAAACTTCGCGTTGTAAAAATTCCTCTATACTTTTTCTTGATTTTTCACCGAGTTCTTTTATTGCTCTGCCTGCTTTACCAATAATTATAGGTTTCTGACTTTCTCTTTCAACAACTATCTCAGCACTAATAAAATCCTTGGCGTTTTCTCTTTCTTTAAACTCTGCTATTAATACCTCACAACTATAGGGTATTTCATCTTCATATAATTCAAATATTTTTTCCCGAATAATTTCCGAGACAAAAAACCTTTCTGTCTCCTCGGCAACTATATCATCAGGATAAAGTTTAGGACCTTCCGGTATGAGATCTACAATTTCATTAAGTAATTTTTCAAGATTAAAATTCAGATTTGCAGAGATTGGGATAACAGATTTGAATACATTTTGATTTGCATATTTTTCAATAAGTGCAACTGTTTTTTCCTGTGTGATTGTATCAATCTTGTTTAGCAAAAGAATTTTAGGTTTTGAATTTTCATTAATTATTTTTTGTATGTACTCGTTTGATTCAGCTTCTTTTAATGAGCTAACCGAAGAAACATCAAACATAATTACAAACACATCAGCGTCTTTTACAGAGAGCTCAATATCTTCCATCATTTTTTCCTGCAGAAGATATGCGGGTTTTATAATTCCCGGTGTATCAAGAAAAACAATCTGATAATTTTCTTCTGATAAAATTCCTAAAATTCTTTTGCGAGTTGTTTGTGGTTTTGATGTTGTAATGGAAATCTTTTGCCCGAGCAAAGCATTCATTAAAGTTGATTTACCAACATTTGGTAAACCAATTATTGCGACGTATCCGGCTTTTGTACTCATTCTTAACTTTTATTTTATTGATGTGCAAATATACAAAACGGATGGGCAATTTCAGGCTGATTAGAGAAGAGAATATCATCGTGATCTTGAGCGAAGACGAAAGATGACATATTCTTTACAAAGGCAAGTCACACTACGACCTTGCTCAGTGTGACAAAATGTTTTTAATGACTAAAATTTTTTTTAGATTTTTTTTGGTAATCGTACAGAAAGTATCCTGAAATCAGCATAATAAATGAAAGCACAGAACCGAATATTGATAGGCTCTTCTTACCAAAGAAAGATGAGAAATAGTTTCCGATTGTATTTGAGTATGTTGAGATTGCTTCACTTGAGGTACTTTGCTGAATCGAACTTACAATTTCATAAAAAACATATCCAACAATACCAAGAATAATTATCCCGAATAATGAGAGGACTGAATACAAAAATTTTTTCTGTTGTATTTCAATTATTCCGCGTCTGGAAATTTTTTGCATTACCAATTTGCTAAAATTTGTTGATGCTGATTCGGGCGGCAAACTTTTTAGCAGAGAGTGAACTTTTAACAGAGCTTCAAATCTTTTTTGGATCTCAGACGAATTATTGATTGCATTAAGTACAAATACTTTTTCTTCTTCACTAAGTTCATTGTCTAAATATTTATTCAGTAACTCATCATTTATATTGTTCATAATATTTCCTGCAATAAATTTCTTTTTTCAATTATCTCTCTTAATAAATTTCTTGAACGATGTAGTATCACTTTCACATTTGCGATGGAAATCTGTAACACTTCACTTATCTCTTCGATGCTCATTTCTTCAAGATAAAACATTGATACAACAGCAGCATTTTTGGGCGGAAGTTCATTAACGATCTTTTTTATCAATAATGAGTTATCAGCTTTAATGAAATCATCAGCATTATAAGTGCTTTGCAGATAATGCAAATCATCAACAGAACTCATATCATTTTCAATTTTCCTTTTTGCACTCGAAAGTTTTGTTAAAGCTGTATTGTAAACAATACGATAAAACCAGGTTGAAAATTTTGATTCAAATTTAAAAGTTCCAATGTTATTATAAGCTTTTAAAAAGCAATCCATTAAAACTTCTTCGGCATCAAAATCATTTTTCAGCATTCTTTTAAGCATAGTAAATGCTTTATTCTTATAACGATCTATAAGTATAGAATAATCCGCTGTGTTACCTTTTTTTACGGATTCAATAATTTCAACATCAGAGAGGTTATTCATTACCATAATAGACTAAACCAATGTATTAAAGGTTACAAGTAAGTTCAGACGGTAGAAAATTAGATTAGAATTATTTTATAATCAATTTGTAACCTAAACTTTAAGTGTTTAGTCAAATGTTATAGAGAATTAAATAAGTAAGTCACCTTACACAAAAAGTTATTTCATATATCGTTTCCGTAACACAGACTTAAGAGTCTGTGTGATTATTCGATAAAAGTCATTTCGAAGGAGTCCTCGACTGAGAAATCTAAACGAATTATCAGATTTCTCCCTTCGGTCGAAATGACAAACGCAATTTTAACACAGCCTCTTAAGTCTGTGCTACGACTTTAAAATATTTATTTAAATGTTGTGTAAGGTGACTAAGTAACTAAAATTAAATCCTTTTATTGTAAGGGTTAGAAACAAAGGAGAAAAAAATGAGAGAAGAAGTTGTAGCCGTATTTATACCAATAATAATAACTCTGGTAATCGGGGTAATTTTAGTTGTGTATTTTTATTTAAAATCAAAAGAAAAGCAGATGCTTATTGAGAAAGGTCTATCAGCAGAAGAAATAAAAAAATTCTTTGAAGAAAAACGTGATGGACTTGGATTAATGAAGATAGGAATAATTTCTATTTTCTTTGGTTTGGGATTAGGGCTTGGACTTATGTTACAGGATGCAACTACAAAAGAATACTGGGTTCCATTTTCACTTTTTGTTGGAACAGGAATTGGATTTGTGATCGCTAATGTTCTGTCTGATAAGATGAAAAAGAATAGGCAATAATATCGAATATTAAACAAGGAATATTGAATGATGAAGTCGATAGATATTAAACTTCTAAATTCAAAATTCCTTGCCTGCCTGCCGGACAGGCAGGTTCGTTATTCTTAATTCTATTTTAGTTTTATTCTTGAGCTTCCAACCATCGTTCTGCATCCAATGCAGCCATACATCCTGTTCCTGCTGCAGTAACTGCCTGTCTGTAAGTTTTATCAGCAACATCTCCCGCAGCAAAAACGCCTTCAATATTTGTATAAGTAGATCCGGGCTTTGTAATTAAATATCCTGTTTCATCCATATCAAGCATACCTTTGAACAATTGTGTATTTGGTTGATGACCAATTCCAATAAATAATCCATCAGCTTTAAATTCAGTTATTGAGCCGTCTTTGGTATCCTGAAGAATTACTCCAGTCATACTTTTTTTTCCGTTCTCTTCAACTCCAACAACTTCTTTAATTATTTTATTCGTTAAGAATTTTATTTTAGGATTTTTCTTTGCACGGTCAGTCATAATTTTTGATGCACGAAATTCATCTCTTCTGTGAATGATAGTAACTTCACTGGCAAATTTTGTTAAAAAGTTTGCTTCTTCCATTGCCGTATCACCACCGCCGACAACAATTACTTTTAATCCTTTAAAGAAAAAACCATCGCACGTGGCACAAGCTGAAACACCGTATCCCATATACTTCACCTCACTTTCCAATCCGAGCAATTTTGCAGAGGCACCAGTAGAGATGATAATTGAATCGGCAGTGTATTCCTCATCATAGGATTTAACTTTGAAGGGTCTCTTAGATAAATCAACTGCTGTAACTTCTTTAAAAAATGATTGCGCGCCAAATTTAAGAGCTTGCTTTCTCATTATATCCATCAATTCAGGACCCTGAATCCCGTGCTCAAAGCCCGGATAATTTTCAACTTCAGTTGTGATGGTTAACTGTCCTCCCGGTTGCATACCTTCGAAGATAACAGGATTAAGATTTGCTCGCCCTGTATAAATTGCTGCAGTTAATCCTGCCGGACCAGAACCAATTATTAAAACTTTAAAATGATTTTTTTGATTTGCTTGTTCAGACATTTTTTTCTCCAAGACTAATTATATACAAAGATTTTTTTTAATTACCTGTAAGATTCAGATAAGTTGGTGAAGATTCAAGACTACTTTTATCGAATTAACTTCGTGTTTTCTTCTTAACTTTGAGTCTTGGTGGCGAATGTGTTAAATGCTAATGCCACCAAGACACAAAGATTCACCAATAGAAAAATTTTATTCAATTAAAAATCTGGCATTTCTTTTTAATCCTTTAAGCTTTGTTCTTTTTATCGGACTTTCTGCAAATCGCTCTTTAAATTTCTGATCATCCAACTTCATTACTTCATCAAATGTTAACTCTTTGGTTTGTGGATAAAATTCCTTAATAAATGTTGGTTCAGAAAATTTTTTATTCCACGGGCAAACATCCTGGCAAATATCACAACCAAAAATCCAGTTGTCAAACTTTCCTTTTAACTGCAAAGGAATTTCTCCTTTATTTTCAATTGTGTGGAATGAAATACATTTGTTTGCA
>OEIU01001219.1_pt1 | contig 17686 bp, 14 predicted proteins | sample 1539221 | NCBI WGS metagenome assembly OEIU01 (sample SAMN03792071, study PRJEB22550) | activated sludge metagenome | feature: wastewater treatment plant; material: activated sludge; isolation source: Wastewater treatment plant of a petroleum refinery complex | place: Argentina: Zarate | collected...
CAGCGGAAGTCGAATGGGACGGTCAGTTCACATTAGTTTGGTATTCGAGACCTGGCGATCAGCGTCCGCAGCGGGCGCGACTTGGTCGTTGGCTCAATTTCCGCGGCTTTGGCGCATTGCAAGACGGGACATGGATCGCGGCTGGTGATTGTGAGCGCGACCTGTTACCGCTGATCAGCCGGCTCGAACTCGAACAGCACGTCGTGATCTTCGTAGGCAAGCTCGTGGAGGCGACCAACATTCCAAGCCTTGTGCGTAGAGCGTGGCATGTCGATGATCTCGCGAAAATGTACAGGGCCTTCGTCGATGAATTTTCGTCATGTCGTGGGAACAGGGGACGGAAGGTCAACGAGCCGCGCAACGCTTTCATCCTGCGGACAAGGTTGATCGAGATGTTCCGCCAGACGACCGTCCAGGATCCGCATCTGCCTGACAGCGTTGCACGCGTGGTCTGGAAGCGACGCGAAGCTGTTGAGCTGTTCCAGGAGCTCCAGCAGTCCTTGCGCGAGCCGGCACAAAGCTATTTTCGTCAGCGTGCCATCAACGGTGAACAACTAAGCTAGGTTCGAATTCTGGCTCAATGCTTTACGGTTTATACCGTTGACATGATAAATAATTGTCTGCAGACTAATGCGTGCGAAAATCACTGCCCGCCACGCGTGAGAATCGCGTGAGATGACGCTGGCGTGTGGACGAGGTGGACACGCCGAGCGCCGACGACGGATGTATGAGGTAGCCATGGATTTTCGAGGAGGCTTCCTGGCAGATCTGCTCGCGCTCCAGCTTCTGCATACCAACCTCGCTCACTGTCTGAACAACAGGCGCTTTTCAAACATGCGAGACTTTTTCTCAAGCGATGCCGTGCTTGAGCAAGATACTGAAGTGTTTGTAGGTGTCGACAATATTACGCGCGGCTTGCAGCAACATGTTTCTCCGAAGGTTCGTTTTCTTTTTGGTGCCCCGTATGTCTCTATCCAAGAGTCGGGCGAAGCGACCGGGCAGAGTCTTCGGATAACATATTCGACAGACAAGCAAGGCGCTGTCGTAGTTGTTGTTGATGATGTTCGAGACCGGTATCGGGTCGACAAGGATGATCGTTGGCGGATAGCCTTGAGAAGCGTCACGCGGATAGTTGGCTGAACTTTCTGGACTTTTCAAACGAGCAGATCCCCCTGCTTCTCTGGGTGGACCCGATCGGGCATGATCGGAGCTACTTTGTTTGGCAAAGTCTCAGACCAAGCAGATCGGATCGGTAGCCGCGAGCCTCCCGGTCACCGTTCGGATCAGGTCGTAGCCTGCCGCTCGCGAGCCAACCACAATCCGTTCGCCGCAGTGTGTTCAGGGCCCGATGGAGCGCGGCGCAAGGTCGTACGCCGCACGGATGGTCACACGATTCAGTGTTGCAGCTCCCAGCAAATGTTTCGCATCTCTCAACGCCGCAACTCTGACAAAGGGAGTCGTTCATGGAGCATTTGACCAGATTGTCAATTTATGGTCAAAAGCGTTAACGAGAGTTGGAGAGCGCCTGAATGTTCATCGATGAGCGCGGCCGGGATCAACGAGGGTCTGATGCGAACCGGGCCACTGCCGGGCTTTTGAACACCGACTGGAATCCACGGGACGTACCGGCTGGTACAGTCACGCAAAACGTTGTTTTGCGAACCGCCGACGGCGCAGCCGTCACCGGCAGCCTCTATCAACTCGGACAACCGGATACGGTCGTCTGCATCATGCATCCGCGCGAGTTCATGGCATGTCATTATCTCATTCCGGATATCGTCAGCAGTGGCTGTGCAGCCTGGTCGCAGGGGTCGCGATCCGTCGGCAATGATCTGCGCCTCGAGCATGAAATGGCACTTATCGACGTGGCCGCGGGCATGTCCTACCTCAAGGGACGCGGCTTCAAGAAGATAGTTCTTGTCGGAAACTCCGGCGGAGCAAGTCTGTTTGCTTTCTACATCCAGCAATCCATTCTTGCCCCTGTAGCTCGTATTGAGCGAACCCCGGGTGGTCGACCCACCGGGCTGGCTAAGACGACAATGCCGCATGTCGACGGCTTCATCCTCGTTGCCCCTCATCCCGGCCAAGGCGCGCTCCTGCTCGGCTCCATCGATCCTTCCGTTCTCGACGAAAAAGATCCTCTGTCGCTGGCTTCACAGCTAGACCCGCTGAGTGAAGCAAACGGTTTTGATACAAAGACGGGAACCGCGAAGTACCGACCCGAGTTTCTGGAGCGCTATCGCGCTGCACAGGCCGATCGCGTCGCCAAACTTGACCGCATCGCATATCAACTGATCGCCGAGCGTCTCGACGCACGCAAAGCTTTGAAAAATAGTACCGTGGAGTCGCGGCGCGCGTTCTTTACGCCCATCATGTCAGTTTGGAGGACGGATGCGGACCCTCGCTGCTTCGATCTTTCCCTTGACCCATCAGATCGGAAGCCAGGTACGCTGTGGGGAACCAATCCTCTCGCGTCCAATTACGGCGCAGTAGGATTCGCTCGGAACTGCACGCCCGAGGCATGGCTATCGACTTGGTCTGCCTTGTCCAGCAACGCTGCATTCGCAAAGACCGCCGGCGACATTCAAGTTCCGAGCCTTCTCATTGAGTACACGGGGGATGTCTCCACCTTTCCTACCGTCATTGAGAGTATCTACCGCTCCATCGGTACACCGTCGAAGCAACACCTACGAATTCGCGGTGACCATCACGGCCGCGCGTTGGCGGACGACGAGGAGCCCGGACGATATGCGGCCGGCCGGGCCGTCAGGCAATGGCTCCAAGAGCAATCCTTTAGCTCCTGAGCCCGCCGTTGGCAGCCTTTCCAATGCAGCCGACGCTCCCGCCGATGAGAATGTTACGACTGGTCTTTGTACGTGATGAGAACGGCTTGTCGTCAACCTCGAAGGTGGGCCAACATAAGTTCAATCCGATCGTTTCCCCACCACATTTTCTGTCCATACATCATGGTAGGGACACCAAAAACGCCTTGCTGGTGCGCGCGTAGGTTCGACGCTTCCAAGCGGGCCTTCGCCTCGTTCGATTCAATAAACGCGAGAAACTCCCGCGGATCCCACTCTAGCGACTGCGCGAGCTCGGACAGCATCTCGTCGCTGTCCATGTCGTTGCCCAATCCATATATAAGGCGCCAGGCAGATCCCACGTAATGCGCCTCGATCTTGCGGTCGATAGCGAAAAAGACGCCTTTGTTTATGCGTTCGGACCCATACGATTTAAGCGGTATCAGTTGAACCCCGTATCTCATGGCCCACCTCTGCATGTCGGTTCTTGCATAGGCGAGCTTCAAGGGCATCTCGCGTGTAGATGGCCCGGTGTTGCCGGCCTTTAGCTTGATCCATCCCAGATCAACAGGATGATATGCGAGAGGATGACCATGCAAGTCGACCTCTTGAAGCCGACAATGAGCGAGGTAGGCGTAAGGGCTCAAGAAGTCGAAGTAGAAATCAATCATTCCGCTGGCACAGGAGCCGGAGAGAGCGTCTTGGCATGTGTGTTGGCGAATTTGGCCCACACGCGGCCTGCCTCCTCGGCGCCCTTCAGGTATTCGGGAGGAACGACGTGATAGGGAGGACGGCAGGGCCCAGCCTTCATCCATCCGGCCGCATTCATGCGAGCCTTTTCCAGGCCGACGTTGAACTTGGAGAATTCCGCGAAATCTCCTCTTGGAAATAGGGGCGCAAGCGCCGCCGCAACCTGCTCGGCAATCTGCTTGGCGGTGGACCAATCATTCGTTTGCTTCGCCCTCTCTACCTCGTCTCGCAGCTTGATGGCCAGCGAGGGTCCGCACACCGCTCCACCAGTCCAAAAAGCGGTACATTCCGTCGGCGCCATGCGCGCGGCGGCATAATAATTGTTGTCGGTCGGGAGCATCCGGATGCGGCCTTTGGTCAATCGGAGGTCGGTCAGCAGACGATCGATTCCGACATACTTGCTGGACACCACCTGAGGGATTTCTGCCATTTGCGCCCAGAACGGGCGCGGAAACTCGAATTTGAATGCTTCAGAGTTAGCGTAGATGCAAATCGCCGTCTGCGGACAGGCCTCGGCGACGTCGCGGAAAAATTGTACAGCCGTAGGGACGTCCGCCTTGCACCACATGGGAGGGCCCAACATCGTTCCATCCATTCCGATATCGGCTGCAGCGCGCGTTTGCCGGATCGTCTCCCTGGTATTGAGGGAGGTGGTTCCGCCAAAGAACGGCACTCTTCCTTTGACCGTCTCCACTACCGTCGCCAAGAAGGCGCGTTTCTCGTCCCAAGTCAGGGTCGCACACTCGCCGAAGGTTCCGAGGCTGAGGATGCCGTTGATGCCCGATTTGATCAGCAATTCCACGATGCGCGCGGTCTCATCAAGGTCAACAGTGTCTTCGGCCCGCCAGTCTGAGGCGTTATCCTTGGCCGGAGTCGGAATAATCGCCCACGCACCGGCAATGTCCTGAACGGTCAGCAGATCGCGTCCCATGGCATCCTCCTTCCCTGATATCTAAGAACCAATGTGCGAATATCTGACACATATGTCAATAAGGCAATGGCAAGGTGGTAATCCGGGGCTTGGGACGTACGCAAGAAAATGGCCCCTGAGAACCGGCACTTTGAGGCGGCCTAGATCGCGGTCAAGCAGAGAGATCGAGGTCCAGCGGTGCAACTTGATCGACCTTGCATTTTCGTAATTGCAGATATCATTTCATTTGAGGTTCTGATCATTCTAGCCAGGACTGTTTAGGGCAGGCACGCTGGCGTGTTCGGTACCGGCAAGCGCACTTAGAAGGGAGATCGTTTCGCGGGCTTTGCGTTCTATCTTCTCCTGGTCTTGCTGTCAGCGCAGCGGGCCCGGGTTTGGAGTGGGTTCCTTAAGACCATGACTAGACGCCTATGCCGGAACTCCGTCACAACACATTCGCCTCGCTCATCTGGGTCGCGGCGTCCTACAGCCTGCATCATTGCAGGTGGCCAGATAAAAAAGGCTGGCGGATTTCGATGTTGACAATGAGGTCAAAAAAAGAACATAAGCGTCGAAGATCGCGCGGGAAGTTGTCGTCTCGACTTTCCGACGGACGGCATAGGAGCAGCAACTAAAGCCCGCTCTTCCGTAACGCGGATATGGGACGTTTGCGCTCAAGGCGCTCTCGCAGGGGGGTGATGTGACGACGGTCAGCGTTTGTAGAATTGGACACATCGCGCTCCAGACTCCCGATGTACAGCGACTTGCGGACCACTATAGTTCAATAGTCGGTCTAGCCGTCTCGGCCGCGGAGAAGGACCGGGTCGTCTTGTCAACCTCTCTCGGCGAAGAGGTTCTGGTCCTCACGAAGGGCGACGCCCCACGACTAACCCATCTTTCCCTTCAACTTGGTCCGGACAGCAACCTAAACGACGTCGTCCGGCATTTGCGTGAGCTAGGGCTCGCGGTTCATCAGAAATCGGAGGTGACTCCCGGCATTGCGCGTTCATTGGAGTTCGAGGACCCGGCCGGGAGGACGGTGCAGCTTTTCAGAGAGTCCAAACGAAGCCAGCTTTCACAGACGTCACATGGCGTGGCCCCCCTGAAACTGGGACACGTGGCGTTCATGGTGCCGTCTGCGCAGGATCTGGTCGACTTTTATACCCGCGTGCTTGGATTCAGAGTGTCGGACTGGCTGTTGAACAAGTTTGCCTTTCTGCGCTGCGGTCCCGATCATCACACGGTCAATTTCATGAGCGGGGACGCAAATCGGCTCCATCACCTCGCTTTTGAACTCAAAGACTGGAGCCACGTTCAATCAGCCTGCGACTTCTTGGGGATGCGCGACAGGAAGATCATCTGGGGACCTGGCCGCCATGGCATTGGGCATAATGTCTTCATCTATTACCGTGATGACGATGACAACATCGTCGAATTCTATACCGAACTCGATCAAATGAAGAGCGAGGAACTCGGTTATTTCGAGCCGCGCCCGTGGCACAAGGACTTCCCGCAGCGACCGAAGGTTTGGGAGCGGCTAACTGCGGGTCTCACTTGGGGCACGCCGCCGACGGAAGATTTCCTGAGATCACATTTTCAGAAGACCTATAAGGAGTGATTCCGGGAATGGATATCATCATCATCGGCGCCGGGATCGGTGGGCTTGCGACGGCACTCAGCCTTCGCGAGAGCGCGCCCAACATGCAGGTCAAAGTTTTCGAAGCCGTTTCGGAGATCAAGCCCCTCGGGGTTGGAATCAATCTTTTGCCGCATGCCAGTCGCGAACTGGTAAGGCTGGGATTGGACCCCGCTTTGTCTCGCGTCGCCGTTGAGGCCCAAGAGCAAGTTTACTTCACGCACCACGGCCAACTTGTTTTCCAGGAAAAATCCGGCCGTTCTGCGGGATACGATTTCCCACACTATTCGATTCATCGCGGTGATTTGCAATCTGTGTTGCTTGAGGCGGTCCGTGAGCGGTTAGGCCCGGATAAGGTCACTTGCGATCACCGCTGCGTCGGCGTTGAACAATCTGAGGATCGCGTGACCGCCCATTTTGCTGACCGCACGGGCAAAAGATTGCCGAGCGTTTCGGGCGATATTCTAATAGCCGCCGACGGCTTCGATTCCGCGGTTCGCAGGCAGTTTTATTCCGATGAGGTTCCGGCCTTCCAAGGTATTAACATGTGGCGTGGTGTCACGCGCGCCAAGCCCTTCCTCACCGGCCACAGTCACGCGCGCATCGGAGGCCTTCATACCACGGGCAAACTGGTGGTGTATCCGATCCGCGACAACGTCGACGGTGCGGGCCTCCAGCTGATCAACTGGGTTGCAGAAGTGGTGACCAACAACCGCGACGGACTCGACTGGAATGCGGTCGGCAAGCTGGAAGATTTCTATCCCATTTTCCAATACTGGTCCTTTCCGTGGCTCGATGCGGCGCGGCTTCTGCGCAATGCGGACTTTATTCTGTCCTATCCCATGGTCGATCGCGATCCGATCGACCGTTGGACGTTTGGGCGCCTCACCTTGCTAGGCGACGCAGCTCACCCGATGTATCCTCGCGGCGGTAACGGTGGAGCCCAAGCAATCTTGGATGCCGCAGCTATCACGCGATGCCTGGTAACTCATCCCGATCCTGCTGCAGCGCTAGTTGCATACGAAGCCGAACGCCTTCCCTTCACCAACAAGATCGTCCTGCAGAATCGCGCCCGTCCGCCGGACATCATTATCGATACGGTGGAGAGACTCTCCGGCGGCAAACCATTTGACAACATCGAAGACGTTATTGCTCAGGCCGAGCTTCGTCGCATGGTGGAAGAGTATCAAAACGTTGCAGGATATGATCACCAGTCGGTGGCAAAAGGCTGATGTCGCCGACACGCTACTCCGACGAGCTTATGGAGAGGAAACATGACAGCTAGTTCGACGCTGATAACGCCTTCAGGTCTGTGGGCGGGAAAGATCTATAGCGGTGGATGGAGGAACGGCGGTCTCGGCAAACATCCAGTTGTTGACAAGGCAAACGGCGAGCTTCTGGGAGAGGTTGGATTTGCATCTGCCGAGGATGTGGCGGCGGCCGCCGCGATGGGGGCAAAAGCCCAGCCAGCCTGGTCAGAAATGCCGTCGCCGCTCCGCGGCGATATTTTGCGCAAGTTTGCGGAATTGTTACTTCAGCATCACAAGGAGATCTCCGATTGGACCGTCCGCGAGACGGGCTCCACCCGACTTAAGAGTGGCTGGGAAGCCCAGATGTGTTCGCGGATCGTGCTTGAAGGCGCCGCCCTGACGAGCCACCACAGTGGACTTCAGCTGGCCACGGCCGTCCAAGGCAGGGAGAGCTTCGCCCGCCGGGTTCCGATCGGCGTCGTCGGCGTGATCACGCCATGGAACTCGCCGATGACGCTGGCCTGTCGGGCGCTTGCGCCCGCTCTCGCAATGGGCAACGCAGTGATCCTCAAGCCAGACCCGCAAACCCCGGTGTCCGGTGGAGTGCTTTTGGCAGCGATTGCTGACGCTGCCGGATTGCCAAACGGCCTGCTCCATGTTCTCCCTGGTGCCATCGAGACTGGAGAGGCTCTTGTCAAGGAGCGGCTCATCCGGATGGTGTCGTTCACAGGATCCACGCGGGCTGGCCGCCGGGTCGGTGCCCTAGCCGGCGAGCACGTCAAGCGGGTCTCGCTAGAGCTTGGCGGAAACAACGCCTACATCATTACAGAGGACGCCGACCTTGATTTGGCGGCCGGTGCCGGGGCCTGGGGATCGTTCTTTCATCAGGGGCAGATCTGTACCACCATCGGACGGCATATCGTGCATCAGAGCGTCGCGGGAGACTATGTTCGCCGGTTGAGCGAGCGAGCAAAGAAGCTGACGGTGGGCGATCCCAACAAAGGCGACTTCGACTTGGGGCCCATCATCAATGAGCGTCAGGCCAGGAATGTCGAGCGCATCGTCAAGGATACGATCGCCCAGGGCGCTACGCTGGTGCAGGGCGGCGGGCGGGATGGACTCTTCTTTCAACCCACGGTTATTTCAGGGTTGAAGCCCGGCATGCCAGCGTTCGAAGAGGAGATCTTCGGGCCGGTCGCTGCGATTGCTACATTTGGCACGGACGAGGAAGCCATCGATCTGGCCAACCGGACGGACTATGGCTTGGTGTCATCGGTCGTTTCGCGAGATTATACCCGCGCGAAACGGATCGCCAGCCGACTGCATGCCGGGATGGTGCATATTAACGATCAGACGGTCGTGCACGAGGTCTACGGCCCGGTTGGGGGAATCGGCTGTTCCGGCAACGGCTGGAATTACGGTACAAGTGTCAACGCGGACCAGTTCACTGAATGGCAATGGACAACAATCCGCAGCGATCTGCCTTCCTACGCCTTCTAGGCGATTTCGCCAGATGGGCCGTTTGATGCGTTCCTGCACGAGAGGCTGCCAGTGAAGCGCATTCGCTTTCCAATCGATGGCGTAGTCTATCATTCGCCAGAAGAAACAAACCATTACGTTTCTTCTGGAGCCTGGCGATGGACCACTTTGGGCGACGAGTTGCGCCTCGCCGCACAACAGGCTGCCGACACCGCTTATATCATCGCCGACGATGGCATACTTTCATTCGGTGATGTCGACAGAACTAGCGAATCGGTCGCAGCTTCCATGCTCGACATGGGTCTTCGTCCCGGTGACTCGGCGATATTCCAGGTTGGCAATGTCAAAGAGCTGATTGTCGCGCTGTTCGGCTGTTTCAAGGCAGGCATTCTGCCGGTCTGCACGCTTGTGCAGCATCGTAACATCGAGATATCGCAACTCGCCAAAATTACGAGTGCGCGTGCTTACGTCGTCCAAGCAGACATCAGTACCAACTTTGATCAATTGGAGTTTGCGCGACGGATGATTGCAGCGCAGCCCACGCTTGAGAAGTTGATTGTGCTTCGCGGGGGCGCGCTGCCAGGGGAATATGCGCTCGACGACATGATGATCCGCTTCGCCCAAGTTGAAGCTAGGTTTCGAACGAAGGCCACCGATCCGCTTCCTGGCGACGTCGCAATGCTTCAGCTGTCGGGGGGATCGACAGGATTGCCTAAGATCATTCCGAGGATGCATGCCGAATACCTTGGAGCGGCTCATGCCTGGAATATGCGGCAAGGTCTCTCGTATGCCGATATTTCGCTCTGGGCTTTGCCGTTAATCCACAATGCGGGCATGATCATGATGCTGATGCCGTCTCTGCTCGCGAGGCGGCCGTTGGTTATCCGCTCGCGATTTGAGATCGATGACTTTCTCGCCACCATCGAAAGTCACAAGGTGACATACACCGGCAGCATCGGGCCTATCGCGCCCCGCATCATTGAGCATCCGCAACTCGAGCAGTTCAATCTATCTTCCTTGCGCACCGTCTTCACGCTTGCGCGTGCGGGGGCTCTTGAGCTTCGCACCGGTGTTCCGGCGCAACTTACCTATGGGATCACCGAAGGAATGCTGCTTGCCGCCGAGACGGACAGTTCGCCGCAGATCCGTCTTGAGACAATGGGTTGGCCCGTTGGTGTGGGAGACGAGGTCAGGCTTATCGACCCAGACAGTGAGGCGATCGTGCCGGTCGGTGGCACGGGCGAATTCTGTTTTCGAGGGCCCCATAGCATCCGCGGTTATTTCGCCGCAGCTCAGGAAAACGCGCGAAGCTTTTTATCTGATGGTTTTTTTCGTTCCGGGGACATCATGCGATCGGTGGAGGTGGATGGCAAGCTCTGCTACGTCTTTCAAGGCAGGCTGAGGGACAACATTAATCGGGGTGGCGAGAAGTTCGGTGCCGAGGAAGTGGAAGCGCTCGTCGCTGAGCACCCGGCGATTACCGATGTCCGCATCGTTGCCATGCCTGATCGTTTTCTCGGCGAAAGGGCTTGTGCCTTCGTCATCCTAAAGCCGCTTGTGAATCCTCCGACCGTTGAGGAACTGGGCGCCTTTCTGACCGGGCGTGGCTTGGCGAAATTCAAGCTTCCCGAGCGCATCGAGCCGGTCGACCAATTTCCGGTAACCCGAGTTGGCAAGGTCGACAAAGCGGCCCTACGTGCGATGATCGCGGGTCTGTTAGAAAGGTAACACCTGATCCTGCCGGCGAGTCGTATTCAGCGCCATCTATGTTGCTGCGGACGGGGCGATGTGCAATACCTTTGAACCGCTTAGCCATGTCCTCCCCGTCCTGTAGGGCCATATGACCCAATTGAAGAAGGAGCGCGCGGATCGTCGACGCTCGTCCAACCGCCAATACCCTCGCAAGGATCTGCTGCGCAAGGCAGTGATCGATGCGGCTGCGACGCTTTTCGCAGAGCGCGGTGTCGGAGGCGTCAACTTCCAGGACATCGCTTCGATACTCGGGATCAGCCGGCCTTCCATATACTATTACTTCAAGAGCAAAGAAGAAATTCTTGCCTCCTTGGTCGAGGAAGTAACCGTCTTCTCTGGCAATCAGGCCATGCAACTCGCCTCCGGTACGGAGGTTGATCTCGTACAAACCATCCGCCAGATGGTGTTCAATCACGCGAAGTGGATTTTGGAACATCCGATCGAATTCAGGGTGATAGACCGGTCGGAGTCGGATTTGCCGCTCGCGGTGCGGAAAATCCATGATCGGGCAAAACGTACGCTGCTGGATAATTTCACCCAGATCGTCAAGCGCGGAATCGAGCAAGGGTCACTTCGCACGGTCGATCCCCGCATCACAGCGTTTTCTTTACTCGGCATGTGCAATTGGACAGCCTGGTGGTATGATCCTAAGGGGAAATTGCATGCCTCGGACATAGCCTCTCTTGTTGCAGACTTGGCGGTTCATTCCGTTGTTGCTGTGCGATCTTCGTCGACAGCCCAGTTTGAATTGTCGGACGCCCTGCGCCTGATCCGAGAAGATGTCGCGCTCCTCGAAAGAATTGCCTTGCGCGAGACAAAGCCGAAATAGACCGGCTTCGCCCGATAGGCAGGATTCCGATCATCAGCCTGGGCTTTTACGAAGCGTGAACTGACACAGAACAACTTGGCGCGAGCAGTGCTCGGTCAGCACCAGCCGCGGGCCTGCAACTCGCTGCCGTGCGGCTCCAATCTTTGACATTGAAATTCAATCAGCCGCGCGCGCATGCGTTTGCATGAGCCGCGGGCGATTGGCGATGGGAAGAACTGGGAAGCCAGGAAGCAGCCAAACTCGCCAAATCGAAAAGCCCGAAGAAATGTCGTTTTTGCACTAGTGTTCATAATTTGACACGAGTATCAAATTATGTAATTGGGACTGAATGTAAGCTGGGGCGCTTCGTTTCGTAACAGCAATTAAGGGAATGTAGGGTCCGGGAGCGTGAACGTTCGCAGGGTGACCCAGTTTGGTCGTCGCGATCGAGCTGCGGACGTCGAGTCATGGGCGGCGAGGTGCGTCTCCTTCAGCGAGCCGCGTTCTCTTTAGTTATTCGATAGAGAGCGTTCGAGCGAAGGATTGCAGGCTACGCCAACTCAATCGGCGTAGCGCTGCATAACTCGCGAGCGCAGACGGGTAGCGGATAAGCGAAATTTGTCGACATAAAAAAGGGGAGTGCAATGCAGTATACCGAGGAACAACGGGCGCTGCTTGACAGCGTAGACAAGCTTATCGCTCGAACGATTGCCCCGGCCGTTTCGCAAATCGAGCGAGAGGACGAGGTTCCGAAATCGGTGATGGAAGCATGCGGCGATATGGGACTGCTGCAGTTCCGTGTTCCCGTTGAGTACGGCGGCCCCGGTGGCAGTGCTTTCGATGCATGTCTCGTGCGGGAGAGAATCGCGCAGGTCTCTGCAGTCTGTTCATCGTACGCGGGCTCGAGCTCGATCGTTATAGAGCCGTTGCTCACGCACGGGTCAGAAGAGCTGCGTCGGAAGGTGTTGCCTGTTTTGGCCGAAGGTCGTTCGCTGACGGCGATTGCTATCACCGAACCCGACGCAGGCTCTGATATGGCATCGATGAAGACACGAGCAGTCTTGAAGGGCGATCGATATCTCGTTTCCGGTCAAAAAGCGATGATTTCCCACGGTGCAAACGCTGACTATATGCTTTTGTTTGCGCGGACAGGCAATGACTCCAAGCCGTCGAGGTCTCTAAGTGCCTTCCTTGTGGAGCCGAAGAAGCTTTCCGGAATGCGCGTTGGGCGACGCGAAAAGAAGATGGGCCTTCGTGGGCATCCAATCTATGAATTGAGCTTTGAGGATGCCGAAGTTCCTGTCGAGCAACGGGTCGGTCTGGAAGGTGACGGCTTTTCGATCGTGGCTAAGGCTTTAACCCTTAACCGACCAATGATCGGTGCAATGGCAACTGGTCTGGCGCAAGGTGCGTTCAATGTTGCTGTCGAATATGCGCGCAATCGACGCCAGTTTGGCAAACCGATCATTGAGCATCAGGCCATTCAAATGATGCTCGCCGATATGGCGATGAATATCGAAGCCTCCCGGTCGATGGTTTACGCCTGCATGAGGAAAATCGACGCCGGCGATATGACGAACTTCCAGGCCCTCTCTTCCATGGTGAAGTGCTTTGCAACGGATACAGCCATGAAGGTTACCACCGACGCGGTCCAAGTGCTGGGCGGCTATGGGTACATTGAAGACTACGGCGTAGAGCGGATGATGCGCGATGCAAAAGTCATGCAGATTTTTGAAGGCACGAACCAGATTCAACGGATAATTATCGCAAGGGAGCTCGCTCGATGACGCTTCTCGCTGTGTCGGTCCACCAAGAGGGTTGTAGTGATGACTAGAGCTGGTGCCCTTCAGGGCGTAAAAGTAATTGATTTTTCGGCGATGATGGCTGGCCCCTATTGTGCCCGCTATCTAGCTGACCTCGGTGCCGACGTCATAAAGGTCGAGCCTCCAAGAGGCGAGTATATGCGCAACCGGCCGCCATTCGCGGGCGATACCAGCAGTTACTTTGGTCACCTGAACTGCGGAAAGCGAAGCGTTACTTTAGACCTCAAGAGACCGGAACAGCACCAGCAGGCATTAGATATTATTCGACAGTCGGACGTCCTCGTCGAAAATTTCAGACCCGGCATCATGCAGCGTCTTAGGCTTGGCTACGAAGATTGTCATCGTATCAATCCGAGAATCATCTATTGCTCAATTTCTGGCTTCGGTCAGTCTGGTCCGGATGCATCACGGCCTGCTTTTGCGCAAATCATTCACGCTGAATCTGGTTATGACGTTGCGTTTGCGCGATATCAAGGAAGCGAAGCGACGCCTCCAAACTGCGCATTCTTCACTGCCGATGTCCTTGGAGCTGTCTACGCGTTCGCCGCGATAAATGCTGCACTCTTCAATCGTGAGCACACGAATAAGGGGCAGCACATCGATGTTGCACTGATGGATTGCATCGTAAACTTAATGGTTGGCGACTTCCAACACGCACAGTTTCCCAACCACGTTGTTTACGAGCGGTATGGGCCCATAAAGGCAAAAGACGGCCTGGTCATCGTTGTTCCGGTGATCGAAGAACAGTTTCATGCGCTATGTCGTGCCCTTGGCCATCCTGAGTGGCTGACTGACGAGCGGTTTGCGCTGGGCCAAAATCGCCGAAAGAATTGGGGGGCACTTATGTCTCTGGTGCAAGAGTGGACCGTACTGCGACCTGCAGATCAGTGCATACAGTTCTTTTCAGATGCCGGAATTCCATCAGGCCGTTATCGTACAGTCGCCGACCTGCTTGATTCCAGCCAGTTTGATCATCGCGGCAGCTTTGTACGGGTAAACGGGGACCTGGACTCGTTTCTCGTACCGAATCTCCCGTTTCAGATGTCGAACAGTCGTGTGGAAGCCGGGCGGCATGTCCCTGCACTTGGCGAGCATACAGAAGAGGTGTTGAGAGAGACGATTAGCCATCAAGCGCCCGGTGAAAAGCGTAAGGAATAGTGCCATGAAATTCGACGACCTTCGGTTGCCGGTCTGCGTCGCGCCAATGTTCCTGGTATCGGGGCCCGAACTAGTCATTGCCGCTTGCAAGGCGGGAGTCATCGGCGCGTTTCCGACTATGAACTGTCGAACCACGGAGGCGCTCGATGAATGGATGGGCGAGATTGCCATTGCGCTTGCGAAAGCCGGGCAATCCGATCGCGCTCGTCCACTAGCTCCTTGGCTGGTGAATGTCTTAACTCACAAAACCAATACACGGCTTGAGCAGGATCTTGCTCTGCTCGAAAAGTATAAGCCGCCGCTTGCTTCTACCGCGCTTGGTCGTCCTGACGCGGTAATCGAAGTGGTCCACAGCTACGGAGGACAAGTCTTCTCGGATGTTGTAACCGTCAAGATGGCTCGCAAAGCGCTTGCGGCGCGCGCGGACGGGCTAATCCGCGTGGCCGCCGGCGCTGGAGGGCATACCGGATGGCTATCTCCCTTTGCCTTTGTTTCTGAAGTTCGCCGTTTCTTCGATGGACCTCTTATCCTCGCCGGAGGAATCGCAGACGGCCGGGGTGTGGCCGCTGCGCTGGTTGCCGGCGCCGACCTGGTCTGTATGGGGACGCGGTTCATTTCAAACGTCGAAAGCATTGCCCATGTTGATCATAAAGGGCTTGTGCTTAAAAGCTCTATCGATGATGTCGTCGTAAGTGCCGGTATCACCGGCTCGCAAGTGTCGTGGCTCAGGTCCTCACTTATCAGCGCAGGATACGACCCCGAAAATATGCCACTTGCGCCAAAGCGCGACTACGAGAGCGGTACGTCCGAAAAGAAACGTTGGAAGGAAATCTTTTCTGCAGGACAAGGCGTTGGTCGCGTGGAGCGAGAAGAATCCCTTGCAGATACTGTGGATCGCTTGGAAGTGGAGTTCCACGAAGCCCTAGGTCGGTCGGCGGTAGCAGAAGTTCGGGCTGCAAGATAATCGATTTAATCGTACCGCCGGGGCTGCCGGATGCCATTGCTTGGCGTAGGCCAATCGTTGAACAGCGCCGTTTACGCAGGCGAAGGCGTCGACGATCACGGTAGCACGTTGGCTGGTACCAGGCGTTGTTGAACTCCGGCACCTAGTCGTCGGGATATACGGCCTGCGACCTCCTTCAAGATATCGGCGGGCCTGCCGTCGACGCTTGGATCAAGCCTTCCCACGATGCTTACGATACTGATACAGAGGACGAGCTTTCCGTAGGCATCGAACACAGGCGCTGACAAGGCAACATAGGATGCCTCTTCCTCTCCGATGCCAATGCCGACGCCGTTTTGGATAACGGCGCTTCGAATTTGTTCGATTCGCTGAACGATCTGTCCGTCGCTTTCTTCTCCTCGGCTCGTCGCGATCTCTTGCTGAAGGATTGTCTCAATAATCTCCTTGGGAAGGAATGTGAGAAACACATGTCCGGCCGAACTGCGCAGAAGCGAAACACTGCGGCCTTCCCGAATTCGGATCGCAGACGACAACTCCGCCTGTTCCCATCGAACTACGGTCGGGCCATTGCTACCCCAAACCGTTATCAATGAGGCTGCCTTCGCGGAACGAGCAAGCTCAATCAACGTATCGCCGGCCAGCCGAATGGCGTCGGTCCTTCCCAAGGCTAAAATGCCCAACTCGACGATCTGCGCTCCAAGGTCGTAGCGTTGTGTGCTTGGATCGTGTTCGACCAGTTCCGAGCGAGTAAGCCCCAGCAAATATCGGTGTGCTCGAGTTGGTGTCATTCCGGCCGCGCTTGCAATTTCACTCAGGCTTGCCGGATGTCCTAGACCTGCGATCACTTTCAGCAAAGACACGCCAGTCACGATTGAACGGTTGCCGTGTCTCGGCATCGTTGCCTTCGCGCTGGCTTTACGTATCTCTTTAGCCGCCGTCCTGCGAGGCATGCGGTTCCATTGAGCAGCAGACATAGAGCAAGTGAGAAGACGGTACTGAAGGTATATGCCTTCCAATGGCTTACGTTACACCTTCGATGCATCTTAGTTGTCTGGTTGCATCTTTTTACACATATGTCAATTTTGCGAGGAGCCAGTAGCGTGGGACACGAGCTGACTGTTCTGGCTGCTGATAAATCAACATGACTGCGCCGATTCTCTACACGTTGATGAGCTGCATTAGAACTTTGCTGTTAGCCCAAACATCTAGTCGCGGACCTGCTTTGTGCCAGTTCACCGGAGGCTTCGGCAGTGATCATCCCAGAGCGCCACCGGGCTTATGGCCACGCTCGCGTTCGGTAGCTAGCTGGAAATAACTGCTGGATTAGTGGCGTTAATCAACCTAAGGAGGCGACTCTGACTTGGCGACCCGACACGGAGCGCGCCCGACATAGATCAAAGGCATCCGCAGCCGCTGGCTCCGCCCGAAGTTGACAGCGCTGCTGCAGGGCCCGGTTGATCCGTCTACGGCAGACGTGATGTTTAAGCTTTTGTTCTTACACTAAGGTCGCATGACACAGCCTGCGACGCTTTGCTTCGATGACAGGTCATTTCCCCGGGCCGAGTCACATTGACAATAGTGTCGAGAAATGTACAGATAGGTCACAAATGATGTCGGCCCAGCGCGTCTTCGCAAGCCGCTAACACTCGGTCGGGAGGAGCAAAAAATGAAAACCAGCGGAATTTCGGTAGTCTTGCCGGTACTCATGGCGATGCTCGGCGGCATCTGCGCGCCATTCTCATCCGCGCGCGCGCAAGAGCCGATAAAGATCGGTCTCGTCTTGGACTACTCCGGAATGTATGCCGATGCATCACATCAGCTCGACAACGGCGTTAAACTGTTTCTACAGAAGTATGGTGACACCGTAGCAGGCCGCAAAATCCAAATCATTAGGCGTGATTCACAATCTCAGCCCGAAGTCGGGAAGCGGCTCGTGCAGGAGCTGATTGTTCGCGAAAAGGTCAACTTCCTCACGGGTATTGTCAGCACGCCCTGCGCCTTCGCCATCGCCGACCTTGTGACAGCGGCTAAGGTCCCAACCATCATCATGAACGCCCAGGGCGAGGGCGTTCCGGAAAAGTCGCCCTTCTTTGCTCGCGTTTCGGTGACTGTCCCTCAGTCGGCGATCGCTATGGCGAACTGGGCCATTCAGAATGGTATCACGGAAGTCTACACCCTTGTGACCGACTATCAGACCGGTCAGGACGCCGAGAGAGCCTTCACCATCGCCTTCACGGCAAAAGGTGGCAAGATCGTCCAATCGATGCGCACGCCGCTGAATACCCATGACTTTTCTCCCTTCTTGCAGAAGGTGAAGGACGCGCGACCGCCCGCGCTGTTCGTCTGGGTACCCGT
>OEIU01001220.1_pt1 | contig 17652 bp, 17 predicted proteins | sample 1539221 | NCBI WGS metagenome assembly OEIU01 (sample SAMN03792071, study PRJEB22550) | activated sludge metagenome | feature: wastewater treatment plant; material: activated sludge; isolation source: Wastewater treatment plant of a petroleum refinery complex | place: Argentina: Zarate | collected...
TCGGGATGGCGCGCAGCGCCGCCAGATGCTCGACCGGCTGGTGTGTGGGGCCGTCCTCGCCGAGACCGATGGAATCGTGCGTCATGACGAAGATCGAGCGGATGCCCATCAGCGAGGCGAGCCGCATGGCCGGACGGGCATAATCGGAGAAGCACATGAAGGTGCCGCCATACGGAATGATGCCGCCATGCAGCGTCAGCCCGTTCATGGCCGCCGCCATGCCATGCTCGCGGATGCCATAGTGGATATAGCGGTTGCCGTAGTTGCCGGCCGAAATGGCGTTGGTCTGGCTCGTCTTGGTGTTGTTGGAGCCGGTCAGGTCGGCCGAGCCGCCGATCGTCTCCGGAACGACGCCGTTGATGACCTCGAGCGCCATCTCGGACGATTTGCGCGTCGCGACCTTGGGCTTGTCGGCGGCGAGCTTCTTCTTGTAGTCCGCGATGGCCGCATCGAAGCCGCCCGGCAGCTCGCCCTTCATGCGGCGCTGGAATTCCGCGCGCAGATCGCCGTCAACACCAGCCAGACGAGCTTCCCAGTCCTTGCGCTTCCTAGCCGAGTTCAGACCCGCAAGCCGCCATGCGTCCAGAATATCGGAGGGAACCTCGAACGGCGCATACGCCCAGCCGAGCGCCTTGCGCGTCGCCGCTATTTCGTCCTTGCCGAGGGGCGAGCCATGCGCGGTCTTGGTGCCGGCCTTTGTCGGCGCGCCGAAGCCTATGGTGGTCTTGGCCGCGATGAGCGTCGGGCGATCCGAACTGCGGGCGAAGTCGATCGCCTTGGCGATGGCGTCGGCATCATGGCCGTCGCAGGCGATGGTCGCCCAGCCGGAGGCGGCAAAGCGCGCCATCTGGTCCGTGGAATCGGCGAGCGTCACGGCGCCGTCGATGGATATGTTGTTGTTGTCCCAGAAGACGATCAGCTTGTTGAGCTTGAGATGGCCGGCCAGCGAGATCGCCTCCTGGCTGACGCCTTCCATCAGGCAGCCGTCGCCGGCGATGACATAGGTGTAATGATCGACAAGATCGTTGCCGAAGGCGGCGTTCATGATGCGCTCGCCGAGCGCGAAGCCGACCGAATTGGCGATGCCCTGACCGAGCGGGCCGGTCGTCGTCTCGATGCCCGCTGCATGGCCGTATTCCGGGTGTCCGGCGGTCTTCGAGCCGAGCTGGCGGAAATTCCTGATCTCGTCGATGGTGATGTCGTCATAGCCCGTCAGGTAGAGCAGCGCATAGAGCAGCATGGAGCCATGGCCGGCGGACAGGATGAAGCGGTCGCGGTCCGCCCAGTGCGGGTTCTGCGGGTCGAACTTGAGATACTTCGTGAACAGCACCGTGGCGATGTCGGCGCATCCCATGGGCAGGCCGGGATGACCGGAATTCGCCTTCTCCACCGCGTCCATGGCCAGAAAACGGATCGCATTGGCCATCCGGTTGTGCTTTTCGCTGTTGCTCATGGATTGCTCGCTTTCTCTTGCGGAAATGCTCTCGGGCAAAGGCAGCGGACACATAGCAGGCCGCGCCTTGGTGTCAATCGAATGGGCCCTTCGAGGCCGGCGCGGCGGCTGGCCGCACCATCAGCGGGGGATAGACGAATCGATCGGTTGACGTTCGCTTCCAGCGCCGCCTAATGTTTTGGTCTTAAGGCGTTCAGGATGCGAGCGATTCTCGCGCGTGCAGGTCCCAAGTCGCGAAGCATGACCGGCGAAACCACTCTCAGGGAAGCGATAGCGCGCCTCAGCAAGGCGATCGAGGCGCTGGAAAGCTCCGTCTCCGGGCGTCTCGAGCAGGAGCAGGATTATTCCGAGGCGGAAGCCGAAGTGCAGCGGCTCAATGCCGACCGCAGCCGGCTCGCCCAGGAGCTCGACACGTCCGAGGCTCGCGCCGAGCGCCTGGAAGAAGCCAACAAGGAGGTTTCCCGCCGGCTGGTGACGGCCATGGAGACGATCCGGGCGGTGCTGGACAGGTAGCGATCAATGGCGCAAGTCACCATCACCATCGACAACAAGCAGTATCGCATGGCCTGCGACGAGGGGCAGGAAGAGCACCTCATGGAGATGGGCCAGAAGTTCGACCGCTACGTCGCCTATCTCAAGGGCTCGTTCGGCGAGATCGGCGACCAGCGCCTGACCATCATGGCCGCCATCATGGTTATGGACGAACTCACCGAACTGCAGAAACGCGTGAAGGGCATGGAGAGCGAGATCGTCACGCTGCGCAAGACGCGCGACGACGCGCTGGTCAAAGCCGACAAGAACGATTCAGCGCTCACCGGCGCGCTGACTGGGCTTGCCCAACGCATGGAGACGCTTGCCGAGCGGCTGGCGGTCCAGAAGGCGAACTGAAAAGTCGCAGTTCAGAAGCCCTGGAAAAGTATGTCCAGCGCCGCGATGATCTCGTCGTGGCGAGAGGTCAGATTGGCGACCGGCGTCACAAGCTCGCTCTTGGGGACCGCCGCCATAAGGTGAGTAGCCATCACCGACATCTGGCCGTCAATCTCAAACGTAGGGTGGAGACGCCCCATCGCTTTCGGCACCGATTTCATTGCGAGAAGCGGCACGACGATGCGGGTGTCGAAATCATCCACGATGTCAGCCTGGACATCCAGGACATAGCGACCGTTGAAGCGCGTGCGATAGACGTCGTATTTCGCCATCAGAACTGCCGGTACTCGGCGAACGGCAGGCCGTTCTCCTCGACCCACTGGTTCCATTCCCGGAACGCCTGAGCGTTCTCTTTCTTCCAACGGCGTTCCTTCTCGGCGCGAACGGCGTCGGCGATGCCCGCCTCCGCGGCCCGCGAAACGTTGATATCCAGAGCCTTTGCCTCGTCGATGAGATCGGCCCTGATGGACAGATTGGTCGCTTGACGCGGCGATCGAACATGCGTGTTCATGGCATATATCCGTTTGCGCATAGTCTATGCGCAAAAACACGCGCTCGCTACCCCTCAAGTTCCTCGCGCAACATTTCCAGTTCCAGCCACTCCTCCTCCATGGCGGCGAGGCTGGCGCGTTCCTTGTCGAGCATGGCGATGGTCTGGCTGAAACCCTTCGGATCGCGCTCGTAGAATTTCGGATCGGCGATCCTGTCTTCCAGCGCCGAGATGGACGCAGACACCGCCTCCATCTTCTTCGGCAGCGATTCCAGCGCGAATTTCTGCTTGTAGGAGAGCTTTTTCGATGTCGCTCTGGGCTCCGCCGATGCCGGCCGGACGTCGGAAGCAGGCTGCGCTTCGGCAGACTTCGCCTTGCGGTCCTCCAGCTTTCTGCCGCCGCGCTGGGCGAGCATATCCGAATAGCCGCCGGCATATTCCAGCCAGCGGCCGTTGCCTTCCGGCGCAATCACGCTGGTCACGGTGCGGTCGAGAAAATCGCGGTCGTGGCTGACGAGCAGCACGGTGCCGGCATAGGCGGCGACGAGTTCCTGCAACAGGTCCAGCGTCTCCATGTCGAGATCGTTGGTCGGCTCGTCCAGCACCAGCAGGTTGGACGGCCGGGCGAGGATGCGGGCGAGAATCAGCCGCGCTCGCTCGCCGCCGGAAAGCTCGCGCACCGGCGTGCGCGCCTGCTCGGGCTTGAACAGGAAATCCTTCATGTAGGAGACGACATGGCGCTCCTCGCCGTTGACGACCACCGTCTCGCCGCGCCCGTCGGTGAGATAGTGCGCCAGCGACTCTTCCGGATCGAGCGAGGCGCGCTTCTGGTCGAGCGTCGCGATCTCCAGATTGACGCCGAGCCGAACCTTGCCGGCGTCGGGCGCGAGCTCCCCGGTCAGCATCCTGAGCAGCGTCGTCTTGCCTGCGCCGTTGGCGCCGACGAAGCCGATACGGTCACCGCGCTGGATGCGCGTCGAAAACCCCTTGACGATGATCTGGTCGCCAAAAGCCTTGTCGATGGACTTGGCCTCGATGACGAGTTTGCCGGACTCGTTCGCCTCCGAGGCGACCATGGTCGCCACGCCTTCGGCGCCGCGATGGCTGCGGTGTTTCTGGCGCATGGCCTGCAACTCGCCGAGGCGGCGCATGTTGCGCTTGCGCCGCGCGGTCACGCCGTAGCGCAGCCAGTGTTCCTCGCGCACGATCTGGCGGCCGAGCTTCTGCTGCGCGACCTCCTCTTCCTCCAGCATCTTGTCGCGCCATTCCTCGAAATGGGCGAAGCCGCGATCGAGCCGCGCCGTCTCGCCGCGATCCAGCCAGACGACGGCTTTCGACACACGTTCGAGGAAGCGGCGGTCGTGCGAGATGAGAATGACGGCGGACGAACTGCGCACCAGCTCCTCTTCCAGCCATTCGATGGTGGCGAGGTCGAGATGGTTGGTCGGCTCGTCGAGCAGCAATATGTCCGGTTCCGGCGCCATGACCTTGGCGAGCGCGGCGCGACGAGCCTCGCCGCCCGACAGGTCGTCCGGCTTCTCGTCGCCGGTGAGACCGAGATGCTCCATGAGATAGGTGGCGCGGTGCGGATCGTCGGCGGGACCGAGCCCTGCCTCGACATAGGCGCGCACGGTGGCGAAGCCTTCCATGTCCGGCACCTGCGGCAGATAGCGGATCGTCGCCGAGGGATGGCGGAATAGTTCACCGTCCGTCGGCTCGACCAGCCCTGCCGCGATCTTGAGCAGGGTCGACTTGCCGGAGCCGTTGCGGCCCACCAGTGCGATGCGGTCGCCGGGCGAGACCGCGAGATTCGCACCCTGCAACAGCGGCGTGCCGCCGAATGTCAGACGGATGTCGTCGAGTTTCAGAAGTGGCGGAGCCAAAAGTCAAAAACCTTCGATGGGGAAGGGGTGGGCGATGAGGATGGCGCGCCCTCCCTGCAATTCGACCTCCAGCCGTCCCCGCACCTCGTTGGAGATGGTGAGCGAGGAACCGAGCGGCACGTCGATATTGGCGAGCGGCCATTTCGCGCCTGCGACGGTCAGGCCCGCCAATTCGGACAGGCCGACGATGGAAAACAGCGTGCCGTCCGCGAAGTCGAAGCTCCTGCGGCCGTGCGGGAGGGGCAGGCCTTCCTGCGAGCCGCTGGTCAGGATCACGGGAATGCCCTCTTCGGCCAGCCGTACGGCAAGCGCCATATGCAGGAAGGCGTGGTCTGTGCGCAGGCCGCCGAATGCCCCGGCCAGAACCAGCGACGTCGCGCCCTCGCGGAGGGCGATCGCGGCCGCAAGCTCGCCGTCGGTCTTGTCCTTTTCGGCAGGAAACCGCTCACGCGGCAGATCGGGATAGGCCCGTTCCAGAAGCGCGGTCGCGGAATCGAAGTCTCCGACCCAGAGTTCGGGATTCAGCGTCAGATCGCGCGCGTGCCGCAGGCCGGAATCGGCCGCGATGATGCGCGTGTTGACCACCTGCGCGATGAGGCGTGGCGTCACGACCAGATCGCCACCGAGAAGAAGCGTGAAACGGCTCATGCGGGCGCTCTATCACGCCGCCATGCGAAAGCGGAAGGCGGCTATGTCGAGTTCGCAGGCAATCCTTGTTGCGCCGGCCAAGGGTTCGGTCTAGGTTGCGCGCGCTCTAACGGGGTGCCGGGCGCGTCATGCGCGCCGGCTGAGAGGCAAAACGGGATTTCCCGGCCAACCCGCTGAACCTGATCCGGTTTGTACCGGCGGAGGGATTAGACGCTTCATCCGGCGCTTAATTCCCTTTCAACCCATGCGAAGGAGGCTCGGATGCGTTTGTCTTCACTGTTTCTGGCGGGTGCCGCCCTTCTTGCTGCGCCGCTGGCGGCGCAGGCGGAGGGCACGCTCACCGTCTACACCTATGACAGCTTCACCTCCGAATGGGGGCCGGGCCCGCAGGTCGAAAAGACCTTCGAGGCGGAATGCGGCTGCGACCTGAAGTTCGTGCCGGTCGCCGACGGCGCGGCGCTGCTCAATCGCGTGAAGCTGGAGGGCGCGTCGACCAAGGCCGATATCGTGCTCGGCCTCGACACCAATCTGACCGCCGAGGCGAAGGAAAGCGGCCTGTTCGCGCCGGCCGGCATCGATCGCGCCAATGTGGTCGTGCCGGAGGAGTGGACCGACGATATCTTCGTGCCCTACGACTACGGTTATTTCGCCATCGTCTATGACACGGAAACCCTCAAGACACCGCCGGCCAGCCTGAAGGAACTGGTTGACGGCGATCCGTCGCAAAAAATCGTCATCCAGGACCCGCGCACCTCCACGCCGGGACTCGGCCTGCTGCTCTGGGTCAAGTCGGTCTATGGCGACCAGGCCGGCGAGGCATGGCAGAAGCTGAAAGGCCGCGTACTCACCGTGACGCCGGGTTGGAGCGAATCCTACGGCCTGTTCACCAAGGGCGAAGCGCCGATGGTGCTTTCCTATACGACCTCGCCCGCCTACCACATGATCGCCGAGGATACGGAACGCTATCAGGCGGCGTCCTTTTCCGAGGGGCACTATCTCCAGATCGAGGTCGCCGGCATGACCGTGAATGGCGCGAAGAATCCGCTGTCGGCGAAGTTCCTGGCGTTCATGACCGGTCCCGGCTTTCAGGACGCCATTCCCGAGACCAACTGGATGTACCCGGCCGGCAAGACCGACAAGCCGCTCAACCCTGCCTTCGACAAGCTTGTGAAGCCGGCGAAATCCCTGCTCTTCACGCCGGACGAAGTGGCGAAGAACCGCAAGGCATGGGTGGACGAGTGGCTGGGCGTCATGAGCCGGTGAGCGCCGGATAGGGCGGGCTTGCATGCCGACGCAGCCGGCTTTCCCGCCCCGCCTGCTCCCCGGCCTCGTCTCGCTGGGGGCAGTGGCCGCCCTGGTCGGCGGGGCCTTTGCCGGGCTCATCGCGGAGGGCGCGCGCGACTGGGACGGCGCGCTCTCCGCTTTCGACGGCTACATGTTCCGGGTGGCGCGCTTCACGCTGTTGCAGGCAGGTCTCTCCACGCTTCTTTCGGTCGTTCCCGCGTTGGCGGTGGCGCGGGCGCTGTCGCGGCATCCGGCTTTTCCCGGGCGCGGCCTGATCCTGAAGCTGTTCGCCGTGCCGCTGGCGCTGCCGGCTATCGTCGCCGCGATGGGCGGGCTGGCGCTGTTCGGACGGGCAGGTATCTTCGCGCCGGTCCTTTCGCTCCTTTATGACGGCGGCTGGCCGGGCATCTACGGCCTCTCCGGCATTCTCGTCGCCCACGTTTTCTTCAACCTGCCGCTGGCGACACGGCTTTTTCTCGAAGCGCTGGACACCGTCCCAACAGACCAGTGGCGGCTGGCGAGCCAGCTCGGTATGGGCGCTTCCGCGTCCTTCCGGCTCATCGAATGGCCGGTGCTGCGCGCGGCGATGCCCGGCATCGCCGGTCTCGTCTTCATGTTGTGCATCACCTCCTTCACCATCGTGCTGACGCTGGGCGGCGGGCCTGCGGCCTCGACGCTGGAAGTCGCGATCTATCAGGCGCTGCGCTTCGATTTCGATCCGGCCCGCGCCGTGGCGCTGACCTTCATGCAGATCGTATTGACCCTGGCCGTCGTGATCGTGCTCACCCGTCTCGGCGCGAATGTCACCGGCGACGCCAATCTCGCCGTGGCGCGGCGGCGTCCCGTCGCCGTCGGCTCTGTCGAGCGCACGTTCAACGCGCTCTCTATCCTGCTGGCGCTGTTCCTCGTCGCGGGACCGATGGCGGCAATCGTGCTGTCGGGACTGAAGGCGGATCTCTTCCGCCTGATCGGCGAGGCCGGTTTCCACAGGGCTCTGATCACAAGCCTCGTGCTTGCCGTGCTCTCCGCGAGCCTTGCCGCGACGACCGCCTGGTCGCTGGCCGCTGCGCGATGGGCAGCATCGCGGCGCCGCAGGCGCGCGTCGGGCGACCCGGGCCTGATCGAGCGCGTCCTCGATACAGGCGCGAGTTCGGTCCTCGTCGTGCCGCCGATCGTCATCGGCGCCGGCTGGTTCGTGCTGCTGCGCCATGTCGCCGACGTCTTCGCCATCGCCCCGGTGATGGTCGCCACGGTGAATGCCGTGATGGCGATGCCCTTCGCGCTGCGCGCCATCCGCCCTGCCCATGACACAGCGGCGACCCGGCATGACCGGCTTTGCGAATCTCTCGGCGTGAGCGGCTGGAACCGGCTGCGGCTGATCGACTGGCCGGTGCTCAGGCGGCCGCTCGCCACCGGCTTCGCCTTTGCCATGGCGCTGTCGCTGGGAGATCTCGGCGTCATCGCGCTGTTCGGCAGCGACGCGCTGAAGACGCTGCCCTATCTGCTCTACGAGCGCATGGGCAGCTACCGGACCGCCGACGCCGCCGGTCTCGCCCTGCTTCTCGGCCTGTTCTGCCTCACCCTCATCCTTGTCGCCGACTGGCTCGGCCGCGAGCGGAAAACATGACGCGAAACCTGAACGCCGGATTGCCGGTCATCTTCGACGCTGTCGATTTCAGCTATGGCGAGGCGGCATTCCATTTCGACGTGACGTTCGCCGCAGGGGCGGTGACCGCTCTGATGGGGCCGAGCGGTTCCGGAAAGTCGACGCTGCTCAATCTGATCGCCGGCTTCGAGACGCCGGCTTCGGGACGCGTCCGGATCGGGGACGCCGACGTCACCGACATGCCGCCCGCCGCGCGCCCCGTGTCGATGGTCTTTCAGGAGAACAATCTCTTCGGCCATCTTCCGGTCGAGAAGAATGTCGGCCTCGGCCGGTCACCCTCGCTCAAGCTTGATATGCAGGATCGGCAGGTCGTCGCCGACGCTCTGGCCCGCGTCGGGCTGGCCGGCAAGGAGAAGCGCCTTCCCGGCGCGCTTTCAGGCGGGGAGCGCCAGCGGGTGGCTCTCGCGCGTGTTCTGGTGCGCGACCGACCGGTCCTGCTGCTCGACGAACCGTTCGCTTCGCTCGGACCGGCGCTGCGGGACGACATGATAGAGTTGGTCAGGGAGTTGCATGCAGAACGGAGGATGACCGTGATATTTGTGACACACCATCCAGAGGACGCGCGGAAGATCGCGGAAAACCTCGTTTTTCTCGAAAACGGCAAGGTTTCGGCAAGCGGACGGGCGGCAGATTTCTTCGGTTCGAGTGGTCCGCAGGCCTTTCGGGACTATATCGGACTTGGCGGTGCTGCACGCTAATCACCAAATGTTGCCCGGTTGCCGACATAATTCGTCTTCACATGGAACGCTGCGTGTGTTGATCGGATTTCGGAGCACCGCGCGCCACGGGCGAAGGAAAGGAAACCGGTTCTGCCACGCTTGAGCCTCACGTCTGCCGTGACCGGCCCCGCTGCCCGGCACATGCCGCGCGGCGTGCTCGTTGCCGTGCTTGCGCTGGGACTTGCCGCCTGCCAGTCCGCCGTCGACCAGATCAACGAGCAGGCGTTCCAGCCGTCGAACAATCCCGTGACCGTCGACACGGTCACTCGGAACGATCGGGTGGCGGAACTCGCGCGGCAGCAGCATCCGCGCATCCTCGCCACCTATGGCGGCGAATATTCCGATCCGAAGCTGGAGCGGATGGTCGCCAAGGTGGTCGGCAATCTGACGCTGGAAACCGACAATCCTACCCAGACCTATCGCATCACCATCCTGAATTCTCCGAACGTCAACGCCTTCGCGCTGCCCGGCGGCTATCTCTATGTGACGCGCGGCCTGCTGGCGCTGGCCAATGATTCGTCCGAGCTCGCGGCGGTCATCGCCCACGAAATGGGCCACGTCACCGCCAATCACGGCGTTGCGCGCCAGCGCAAGGAGGCCGAGGAAGGGCTGGCGACGCGCGTCGTCTCCGACGTTCTCGGCAACGATCAGGCCGCCAAGGCCGCGCTGGTGCGCGGCAAGCTCCGGCTCGCGCAGTTCTCGCGCAATCAGGAACTGGAGGCCGACGCCATCGGCATCCGGACGTCGGGCCGCGCCGGCTACGATCCCTATGCCGCTTCGCGCTTCCTCGCCTCGATGGCCGCCTATCAGGATTTCCGCTCGATCAGCGGCGCGACCGATGCAAGCCTCGACTTCCTCGCCAGCCATCCGAACGCGCCGCAGCGCATCGAGCTGGCGCTGCGCCATGCGCGCACCTTCGGCGCTCCCGGCGCGGGGGCGCGAGACCGCGATTCCTTCCTGGCCGGCATCGACGGCGTGCTCTTCGGCGACACGCCAGAAGAGGGCTATGTGCGCGGCAACACCTTCCTGCATCCGCGCCTCGGCATCTCCTTCTCCGTTCCGGACGGCTTCATCATCGACAACACCGCCGCGGCGGTGACGGCGACGGGGCCTGCCGACACGGCCGTGCGCTTCGACGCCGTCGAGCTCAACCGGCGCACGTCGCTGGCGGACTATCTGCGCAGCGGATGGGTCGCCGGCCTCGATCCGGCCAGCGTGCGCGCCGAGACGCTGAACGGCAACGACGCCGCCTTCGCCACGGCGCGCGCCGAAGGCTGGCAGTTCGACATCGTCGTGGTGCGCGTCGGCGGGCAGGTCTACCGCCTGCTCACCGCTGCGCCCGCCGCCAGCACGGGCCTGACGGCGATCGCACGGACGGTCAGCGGTTCCTTCCGCACGCTGTCCGAGAGCGAGAAGGCGGCGCTGAAGCCGCTGCGCATCCGCGTCGTGACGGTGAAACCCGGCCAGAACGTCGGCACGCTGGCGGCGAGCATGGTCGGAGTCGATCGCAAGCTCGATCTCTTCCGGGTCATCAACGCGCTCGGACCGGGCGCGACCGTCTCGACCGGCGACAAGGTCAAGATCATCACCGACCAGTGAGCTCCAGTGCCACGGCTTAACATTCGATATAGCTTTCCGGCGATTTGGAACATATCATGAACAAATGGCTGTGTTGTCCACTCGTGAAAAACTGGCGATCCTGTCCGACGCCGCGAAATACGACGCCTCCTGCGCGTCGTCCGGCGCGCCGAAACGCGATTCGCTGAAGACGCGCGGCATCGGCTCCACGGAAGGCATGGGCATCTGCCACGCCTATGCGCCGGACGGGCGCTGCATCTCTCTGTTGAAGATACTGCTCACCAATTTCTGCATCTACGACTGCGCCTATTGCATCAACCGTTCGTCATCGAACACGCGCCGCGCCCGGTTTTCGGTCGAGGAGGTCGTCCGGCTGACGATGGCGTTCTACAAGCGCAACTACATCGAAGGCCTGTTCCTGTCGTCCGGCGTTATCCGCTCGCCGGACGAGACGATGGCGGAGATCGTGGAGGTCGCGCGACGGCTGCGCGAGGAAGAGAATTTCGCCGGCTACATCCATCTGAAGACCATCCCCGAATGTTCGCCGGAACTGCTGGAGGCGGCAGGCTACTACGCCGACCGTCTTTCGATCAATGTCGAGTTGCCGACCGACGAAGGGGTGAAGCGGCTGGCGCCGGAAAAGCGGCCGGAGACGATCCGCCTTTCCATGGCGTCGCTGCGCCTGAAGATCGAGGAGAAATCCGAGCCGACGCTGAAAACCCGCAAGCGCCAGCGCTTCGCGCCGGGCGGGCAGTCGACGCAGATGATCGTCGGCGCCGACCAGACGTCCGACGACGGCATCTTGCGGACGAGTTCGCGTCTCTACGGCAGCTATCAGCTGCGGCGCGTCTATTATTCCGCCTTCAGCCCCATTCCCGATGCGTCCTCGGCGCTGCCGCCGAAGAAACCGCCGCTGATGCGCGAGCACAGGCTTTATCAGGCCGACTGGCTGATGCGCTTGTATGGTTTCGACCAGCCGGAAATCCTCTCCGGCAAGACGGATGGCATGCTCGACCTCGACGTCGACCCGAAGCTGGCGTGGGCGCTGCGCAACCGCGGCCGCTTCCCCGTCGACGTGAATCGCGCCGAACGCGAGGCGCTGCTCCGTGTGCCGGGCCTCGGTACCCGCGCCGTGCAGCGCATTATCGAGACGCGGCCATATCGGCGTCTTCGGCTCGAAGATGTCGGACGCATCTGCCAGTCGATCGCCAGGGTGCGGCCCTTCATCGTGGCTGCCGGCTGGACGCCGGGCATGACGCTCGACGCCGAGGGACTGCGCGGGAAGCTCGCGCCGGCGCCCCGGCAGTTGAGCCTGCTATGAGCGTCACTCCGCATCTTGCGCTGGCGCGTTTCACGGTGGCGCTTGCCGCGCAGACGGATTTCGCCGGCTGGCGGGAAGCGGCGCGCCGGCTGATGCTGATCGGCGTGAATCCGCTGGAGATCCCCTGGACGGGCGACCGCCTCCGGGTCGATGAGACCGCAGCCGCGCTGCCGGCCGTTCCGCAAGGGTCGCGGCTCGACGTGCCGCGCAGTTTCGTGGAGCGGGCCGAATCCGTCTTCTGCCACTCGGACCCGGAGCGCTTTGCCTTTCTCTACCGGCTGCTCTGGCGGCTTTCGCGCGAGCCGGCGCTCCTGCATGTGGCATCCGATCCGGACGTGCGACGGTTCGAGGCGATGGACAAGGCGGTGCGCCGCGACATCCACAAGATGCGGGCATTTGTTCGTTTTCGCCGCATCGAGGACGATCTTGGCGAAAGCTACGCCGCATGGTTCGAGCCCGACCATTTCATCGTGGAGCGCAACGCGCCCTTCTTCGTCAAGCGTTTCGCCGGCATGCGCTGGACGATCCTGACGCCCTGTGCCTCGGCGACGTGGGATGGCGACGAGCTGTCGTTCGGGCCGGGAGCCGCCCGCGCAGGCGTGCCGCGCGAGGACGACGCCGAAGAACTGTGGCGGACCTATTTCAGCTCGATCTTCAACCCGGCGCGGCTGAAGGTGAAGGCGATGCAGGCGGAGATGCCGAAGAAATACTGGCGGAACCTTCCCGAGGCCACGCTCATTCCTGGGTTGATCGCAGGCGCGGACAAGGCCGCAAAGGACATGATCGCCAGGATGCCGACACCGGCCCCAGCCCATCACGAGAAGATTCAGGCGCGCCACTGGAGCGTGCGCGAGCCCGAAGCCGGCGACGGAGGCGATGCCGAGACCATCGCCGAACTGAGGGAGGCGGCCAAGGGCTGCCGGCGCTGCCCGCTCTGGCGCGACGCGACGCAGACCGTCTTTGGCGAGGGGCCCGAAAGCGCACGCTGGATGTTCGTCGGGGAGCAGCCGGGCGATCAGGAGGATCTGGCCGGAAAACCCTTCGTCGGTCCGGCCGGCAAGGTGTTCGACGCCATTCTCGATGAGGCCGGGATCGACCGCGATCAGGTCTATGTCACGAACGCCGTGAAGCACTTCAAGTTCGAGCCGCGCGGCAAGAGGCGCATCCACAGCAAGCCGAATGCTGGCGAGGTGCGGGCCTGCCGCTGGTGGCTGGACAAGGAGCTTGCGCTGGCGAAGCCCGATCTCGTCGTGGCGCTCGGTGCGACCGCCGCGCAATCGCTGCTCGGCAAGGCGGTGCCGGTCACGAAGATGCGGGGCCAGACGATCGAACGCGAGGACGGGCTGAAAGTTTTCATCACCATCCATCCCTCCTTCATCCTGCGCATCCCCGACCCGGCGGATGCCGCGGCCGAACGCGAGCGCTTCCTCGGCGACCTGCAGGCCGTCAGGCGCCTGGCGACCGCCTGAAGCGCTTGCGCGCGCAAAAATAGCGGCTATTGTCGCCGCCGTTCTCAGGGCGGGGCGAAACTCCCCACCGGCGGTATGCGGCTTGTGCCGCGAGCCCGCGAGCGCCTTCCATGGAAGGGTCAGCAGATCAGGTGCGATGCCTGAGCCGACGGTCACAGTCCGGATGGAAGGGAACGTCGTCGTCAGCGCCGGATGGCGCGGCCGGCGCGTGATCGCCTTGGGTGCCGTGTCTGTCGCAGCCAAAGGAGATCCGGATGACACACACCCGCTACGCCTTCGTCAAAGCCAGATGGCACGCCGACATCGTCGATCGCGCGTTGGAAGGTTTCTGCCAGCTCATTCCTGCCGCCGAGGTCGACGTCTTCGACGTGCCGGGCGCTTTCGAGCTTCCGCTTTTCTCGCGCGATCTTGCCGCCAGCGGCAGATATGCCGCCATCGTTGCGGCCGCGCTGGTCGTCGATGGCGGTATCTACCGTCACGATTTCGTGGCGCAGGCGGGGGGGGATGGGTTGATGCGGGTCGGGCTGGATACCGGCGTGCCCGTGCTGTCCGTGTCGCTGACGCCGCATCATTTCCAGGAAACCGAGCATCACCGGAAAATCTTCAGCGAGCATTTCGTCAAGAAAGGGCGGGAGGCCGCCGAAGCGGCGCTGCTGATCGTAAAGACACGGGCCCGGCTCGCAACCTGAGCCGTCCGCTCAGGCGATGCCGAGGGCGATGGCCGGATTGGCCTTCACCAGCGCGCTCTTCAGCTTCTCAAGAGCGCGTGTCTCGATCTGGCGCACGCGTTCCTTGGAAATGCCCAGCCTTTCGCCAAGCGACTCCAGCGTGGCGCCCTCGTCCTGCAAGCGGCGTTCCCGGATGATCCGCAATTCGCGTTCGTTGAGCACGCCCAGCGCGTCGCGCAGCCAGCCGTTGCGCCGCTCGACATCGATCGTGTCCTCCACGATCTCGTCCGGGAGCGGATCGTCGTCAACGAGATAATCCATGCGGTCATTCGAGCCGCTTTCGTCGCCGACAGGAGCGTTGAGGGAGGAATCGGGGCTCGACAGCCGCGAATCCATCATCGCGACATCGGCTTCCGGTACGCCGAGTGCCGTGGCGATCTGCTTGTAGAGCTCGGCGTTCGACAGGATTTCCGAGCCCTGCGCCAGCCGCGCCCTCAGACGCCGAAGGTTGAAGAACAATGCTTTCTGGGCGGAACTCGTGCCGCCGCGCACGATCGACCAGTTGCGCAGGATGTAGTCCTGTATGGAGGCGCGAATCCACCAGGAAGCATAGGTCGAGAAACGGACGTCGCGCTCCGGCTCGAAGCGCGCGGCCGCTTCGAGCAGCCCGACATGGCCCTCCTGGATCAGGTCGTTCATCGGCAGGCCGAAATGGCGGAACTTGCCCGACATGGCGATCACCAGCCGCATATGCGAAATGGTGATGCGGTTGAGCGCTTCCTGGTCCTGATGGTCCTTCCAGCGCAGGGCCAGCGCCTGCTCCTCTTCGCGTTCGAGGTAAGGCGCCCGCATCGCGGCCCGGATCAAAGTGCGTCTGGCCGTCTCTTCCATCGTCCGCGCTCCATCAGCAAGAACACCCGCCCGAAGGCATTGCGTCCCGGCCCTTTACGAAGCGCTTCGCGGCCCTATTTCATCCGCGTGGACAATCCATCGGCTGCGCGACAGACCGGAGACGACCAGCGTCAAACGCCGGCGTCGCGGAATCGTTCCCTGCTGCGCGGACCATAAGGTTCTATTCGGGGATGACGGCCGTCGCCTCGATCTCGATCTTTGCCGCATCCTCGATCAACGCGACCACCTGCATGACGCTCATGGTCGGGAAATTGCGGCCCATGACCTCCCGGTACGCCGCTCCCAAACCCTTGAGATTGGCGAGATATTCCCGCTTCGACGTGACGAACCAGGTGAGGCGGACGATGTGCTCCGGCCGTCCGCCGGCCTCCGCCAGGATCGCGACGATATTCTTCAGCGTCTGCCGGGTCTGGCCGACGAAATCGTCCGTTTCGAACACCTGCGCGGCGTTCCAGCCGATCTGGCCGCCGAGGAACACCATTTTTCCGCCGGTCGTGGCGATGCCGTTGGCATATCCCTTTGTGGGCTGCCAGCCGGCCGGATGAAGGACTTGGTGCGACGAAGACATGATAGGCTCCACGTTTCGGTTCAGACGCCGAGATAGCGGTCTTGGAGGTCGGGGGTGAGTTCGGCCGGCATGCCTGTCCACACCGTTCGTCCCTTCTCGAGGACGAAAGCGCGGTCGGCCACAGGCAGGAGTTCGGAAAGCGTCTTGTCGACGACGAGTATCGACTGGCCGGCTGTCTTGAGCGTGCGGATGGCGGCCCAGATGTCCTGCCGGATCACCGGTGCGAGGCCTTCGGTCGCCTCGTCGAGGATCAGCAGCTTCGGATTGGTCATCAGGGCGCGGCCGATCGCCAGCATCTGCTGCTCGCCGCCGGAGAGCGTGTTGGCGTACTGGCCGGTCCGCTCGCCGAGCCTCGGGAAAAGGTCGAGGACGCGGGTGAGCGTCCAGCCGTCGCCACGGGCGGCGGCCACGAGGTTCTCGCGCACGGTGAGGTTCGGGAAGCAGCGGCGGCCCTCTGGCACGAGGCCGATGCCGAGGCGGGCGACGCGATGCGACGGCTGGCGCAGGATCTCCGCGCCGCCGAAGCGGATGCTGCCGCGCTGCGGCCTCAGCATGCCGAGGATGGACGCGATGGTCGTCGTCTTGCCCATGCCGTTGCGGCCCATCAGCGCCACGACCTCGCCTTCGGCGACCGCGAGATCGACGCCGAACAGCGCCTGCGACGCGCCGTAGGAGGTTTCGAGGCCGGATACGGAGAGGAGAGTCGTCATCCCTGCTCCCCCAGATAGGCGCGGCGCACTTCCGGGTCGCGGCGGATTTCCTCCACCGAACCCGTCGCGATGATGCGTCCGTAGACCAGAACGGAAATCCGGTCGGCAAGCGCGAAAACCGCGTCCATGTCGTGCTCGACCAGCAGGATCGGGGCTTCCCGCCGCAGCGTGTCGAGGATTCCTGTCAGTTCCTTCGAGCCTTCCGGTCCCATGCCGGCCATCGGTTCGTCGAACAGGAACGCCTTGGAGCCGAGCGCCAGCGCGATGGCGATCTCCAGCTTGCGGCGTTCGCCGTGCGACAACTGGCCGGCCGGCACGCGGGCGCGTCCGGCGATGCCGACGCGGGCAAGCGCCTCCATCGCCGGTTCGATCAGCGTTGCGTCCCGCGTGACCGGCTTGAAGAACCGGAAGCTCGACCCCTGCCGCGCCTGCACGGCCAGCATGACGTTGCGCAGGGCGGAGAATTCCAGCGCCAGTGACGAGACCTGGAAAGAGCGGCCGAGGCCCGCGCGCGCCCGCCTGGCGAGGCCGAGCGAAGTCACGTCGTCGCCGCGAAAGAAGATGCTACCGCTGTCGGGCTTCAGCGCGCCGGAAATCTGGTGGATCAGCGTCGTCTTGCCGGCGCCGTTCGGACCGATCAGCGCGTGGATCTCGCCCGGCTGGAGGTCGAGACCGACATTGTCGGTCGCCTTCAAGGCGCCGAAGCTCTTCTTCAGGTCGCGGACGGCGAGGATCGGCTCAGCCAAGGCGCTGCCTCCCCGCGACCAGCCCGACAATGCCGCCGCGCGCGAAGAGCACGACGCCCAGCAGGATCAGGCCAAGGAAGAGCTGCCAGCGCTCGGTGAAGCCGCCGAGCAGATATTCGATCAGCACGAAGGCGACGGCCCCGGCGACCGGGCCGCACAGGCGTCCTGTGCCGCCGAGGATGATCAGCACGATCAGTTCGCCCGACATCTGCCAGGACAGCATGGAGGGGCTGACGAAACGGTTGAGATCGGCGAACAGCGCCCCGGCCACCGCGGTGATCATGGCCGACAGGACGAAAGCCGCGAGCTTTACCGGGAAGGGCGAAATTCCTACCGCCGCCAGCCGCGTCTCGTTCTGGCGGGCGGCCTGCAACGCCGCGCCGAAGCGTGAGGCGCGCAGCACGGCGAAGACGACGAGGCCGACGAGAAGCGCGCCGTAGCTGACGGCGAAGAAGCCGGGCGGCGTCACGGTGTTCACGCCCGGAAAGGCGGTGCGGGACGGCAGCGACAGGCCGTCCTCGCCGCCATAGGCCGGCCAGGAGATGGCGAAATAGTAGATCATCTGCGCGAAGGCGAGCGTGATCATGATGAAGTAGACGCCCGACGTCCT
>OEIU01001221.1_pt1 | contig 17630 bp, 19 predicted proteins | sample 1539221 | NCBI WGS metagenome assembly OEIU01 (sample SAMN03792071, study PRJEB22550) | activated sludge metagenome | feature: wastewater treatment plant; material: activated sludge; isolation source: Wastewater treatment plant of a petroleum refinery complex | place: Argentina: Zarate | collected...
ATCAGGTCGATCGCGCGATTGGCGCCGATCTCCAGCACGTCGTCGTCGCGGCCGAGGCTCGCATAGGTCTTGCCGTGCTGGACATAGGGCCCGAACCGCCCAATCCCGGCCAGGATCGGCTCGCCGCTCTCGGGATGCTTCGTCACCTCGCGCGGGAGGGAGAGGAGCGCGAGGGCGCGCTCCAGATCGAGGCCGGCCGGCGCCATGCCTTTCGGGATCGAGGAGCGCTTCGGCTTCTCGCCCTCGGCTCCCTCGCCGAGCTGGATGAAGGGGCCGAAGCGCCCGTCCCGCACGCTCACTTCGAGGCCGGTCTCCGGATCCTGGCCGAGGATGCGCGTGCCCGGCGTGCCTTCGCCCTCCTCGCCGTTCGGCACGGCGAGAGGACGGGTATAGCGGCATTCGGGATAGTTCGAGCAGCCGATGAAGGCGCCGAACTTGCCGAGCTTGAGGGAGAGCGTGCCGCTGCCGCAGGTCGGGCAGGCGCGCGGATCGCCGCCATCGGCCTTCGGCGGGAAGATGTGCGGCCCGAGGAGGTCGTTGAGCGCGTCCAGCACCTCGCCGGTGCGAAGCTCCTTGGTGCCGTCGATGGCGGCCGAGAAGTCGCGCCAGAAGTCGCGCAGCACCTGCTTCCAGTCGATCTCGTGATTCGAGATGCGGTCGAGCTGGCCTTCGAGATCCGCCGTGAAGTCGTATTCCACATAACGGCGGAAGAAGCTTTCGAGGAAGGCCACGACGAGGCGGCCCTTGTCCTCGGGGACGAGCCTCTTCTTCTCGATGCGCACATATTCGCGCTCGCGCAAGACCGCGAGCGTCGCCGCATAGGTGGAAGGCCGGCCGATGCCGAGTTCCTCCATGCGCTTGACGAGGCTCGCCTCGGAATAGCGCGGCGGCGGCTCGGTGAAATGCTGCGTCGCGGCGATGCGCCGGCGCTCCAGAGGATCGCCCGCCGACATCGGCGGCAGGCGCCGCTCGTCCTCGTCCTCGCCGCCTGCGCCGTCCGCCTCCGGATCGTCGCGGCCCTCGCGGTAGAGGGTCAGGAAGCCGTCGAAGCGGATGACCTGTCCGGTCGCGCGGAGCTGGAGCCGGCGCGGGCCGACCGCTGCGTCGATATCGACGGTCGTGCGCTCCAGCTCGGCCGATTCCATCTGGCTCGCGATCGTGCGCGTCCAGATGAGGTCGTAGAGCCGAGCCTGGTCGGAATCGAGCTGGCGCGCGACCATGCCGGGGCGGCGGCCGAGATCGGTCGGGCGGACCGCCTCGTGCGCCTCCTGCGCGTTCTTCGCCTTGGCCGAATAGCGCCGCGGCACGTCCGGGCGGTAGCGCTCGCCGTAATCCTTGGCGATGACGCGCCGGGCCGCCGCGATCGCCTCCGGCGCCATGTCGACGCCGTCGGTCCGCATGTAGGTGATGAGGCCGACCGTCTCGCCGTCGATCTCGACGCCCTCGTAGAGCCTCTGGGCGAGGCGCATCGTGTGGGCCGGCGCGAAGCCGAGCTTGCGGGAGGCTTCCTGCTGGAGGGTCGAGGTGGTGAAGGGCGGCTGCGGATGGCGCTTCGCCGGCTTCGCCTCGACGCTCGCGACGCGGAAGGTCGCAAGTTCGAGATCGCGGCGGAAGGCTTCGGCCTCGTCCTTCGTGCCGACATCGAGACGGGTGGACCGCCCCGGCTGCGGCGGGGGCCCCGCGGTCGGCCCGGGCGAGGGGCTTGCCGCCCCCCCGGAGGGGGGGGTCCTCGAAGCCCCCGCCCGCCTGCGTCGCGAGCGTCGCGACGAGCGACCAGTATTCGCGCGCGACGAAGCGCTCGATCTCCATCTCCCGGTCGCAGACGAGGCGCAGGGCGACCGATTGCACCCGCCCCGCCGAGCGCGCGCCCGGAAGCTTGCGCCAGAGGACGGGAGAGAGCGTGAAGCCGACGAGGTAGTCGAGGGCACGCCGCGCGAGATAGGCGTCGACCAGCGCCGCGTCGATCTCGCGCGGAGCCCGCATGGCGGCCTGGACGGCGTCCTTGGTGATCGCGTTGAAGGTGACGCGCTCGACCGGCACCTCCTTCAGCGCCCGCTTCTCGCGCAGGGCCTCGACCACGTGCCAGGAAATGGCCTCGCCCTCGCGATCCGGGTCGGTCGCGAGGATCAGCTTCTCGGCGCCCCGCACGGCCTTGGCGATGTCGCTCACCCGCTTGCCGCTCTTGGCGTCGAGTTCCCAGAGCATCCTGAAATCCTGCTCGGGATCGACCGAGCCGTCCTTGGGCGGCAGGTCGCGGATATGGCCGTAGGAGGCCAGGACCTCGTAGTCCTTGCCCAGGTATTTGTTGATCGTCTTGGCCTTGGCCGGCGACTCGACGACGACGACTTTCATTCCGCAATCCGTGACAGGAGGCGCGTCCTCGCCCAGCGAGGGAGGCGGACGGCGCGACCGCGAGGGGCCGTTACGTGGGATAGGCGGCGCGCCAAGTCAATTCAGCCGCCCCGCCCGGCGGGCGGTTGCCGCCGCAACTCCTCCGCGATCCGCCTTTCGATCTCGGCGGCGATTGGGTCGCGGTAGTGCTCGCGGTCGTAGAAATTGTCGACGTCGGACGCGATCGGGCCGGGTTCGAGGAGGTCGATGAGCCGCACGGAGGGAAATTCCGCCGCGATCTCGCTGATCGCCTGCCGGCATTTCTCCTGCGTCCGGGCTTCGGCGGTGCCCGGCGCGGGGAAGCTGCTCGCATAGACCGGAGGCCGCACGAGGACGAAGATCGTCTCGGCCGGTGCCCGGCGCAGAACCTGCCGCAGAGCCTCGAAGGCCGGAAAAACCCCTTGCGGATTGGGGCCGAAGCTGAGCCCAGGATCCTCCAGCACCCGACGGCGGGAGGCTTGCTGATCTTCGAGGCCCACCTCCGCGAAATAGGGGCGATAGTCCCAATAGCCGTCTCGCCTCGCCCCGCCTTGCCCGGAGCGCAGGAAGGCGAGGCGGGAGAAAGCCGCCTCGATGCTCCGGTAGCGGACGAGGCCGCCGAGATAGACGAGGAAGCTCGGATCGTAGAGCCAGGCCGGAAAGCGCGGCAGGAATTCCATGGTCGGGCGGCACCAGAAGGCGTCGGTGCCGATCACGATCGCGCGTGGAGGCCTCGTGCGGGTCGCGAGGAAGCGCCCGAGCACGGCGAGTTGGTCGGCGGGGCCCGTTCCCGGAATGATCAGCGAAACGGGGGCGAGCCCCGTCAGCGCGCGCAGCCGCTCCGGGCTCACTTGCTGGATGTGGGAATTGCCGAAGATCGCCGCGTCGAAGGACGGATCGCGTGCCCGGCTGGCATTGGCCGTCGTCGGGAACTGGCTTGGCACGCCGCTGCCCGCGAAGAGGCCCGTGCGGCCGCTGTCATAGGGATCGACCGCCAGAAGGAAGAGGAGCGCGAGGACGAAGGACAGGGCGGCCGACGAAACCAGCCACCGCAGGAAACGGCTCCAGTCGCCTTCGCGCGTGCTCCTCCCGGCCCCGAGAACCGCCGTCAATGGACACCCCTTTTCTTGCTCCGCCGGAGGTCATAGCCGGGGGGCTGCGGCCTGTCTCGCCTTCCGGCTGAACGGCTCGGATGCATGTCTCTCTATCGTCATGGCCGGCCTTGTGCCGGCCATCCACGAACGCGGCAGCCGCTTGCGAACCGTTCACCGCAGGAGTGTGCGACAAGGCGCGGATGGCCGGCACAAGGCCGGCTATGACGCGCGGGAGAGAGCGGGCCGAGCCGATCGATCGGATTTCGTATCACACTTCGGCATCACGACGAGGCGAGGCCAGGCGTCACGGCCGCGCGCCGCCGGGAGGCGGACCCGAGGCAGCCGCGGACGGCTCGGTCTCCCGCAGGGCGGCGACGATTTGCCGTTCGATCGCGACCGCGAGCCCGTCCCGAAAGTGGAACCAGTCGTAGAAATTGTCGGGATCGTTGCTCTCGGGGCTGGGCCCGAAGAGGTCGAGGAGGCGCGCGCGCGGGTGCGAGGCGGCGATCTCCCTCATCCTTTCGCGGCACGAGGCGACGATCCGTCCCGCGGGCGTGTCGGGGGCGGGGATGGCCGTATGGTAGGCGGGCGGGCGCAGAAGGATGATCGCCGTCTCGGCTGGGACGCGGCGGACGAGATGCGCGAGCCGGTCGAGCGCCGGAAACCTGCCGCTCGCGTTCGCGCGATAGGGGCTTGGCTCCTCCAGGCTCCGGCGAAGCGCGTCGGCACGAGGCCCGGACGGCGCGAACATGCCGGTATAATCCCAATATCCGTCCGGGCGGATGCCGCCGCGCCCGCTCCGCAGATAGGCGAGCCGCTTCAGCGACCATCTCAGGTTGTGGTAGCTCGCGAGCCCGCCGAGATAGCGGGCGAAATCCGGCGCATAGAGCCAGACGGGAAAGACCGAGCTGCGCTCGGTATCGGTCTCGAAGCACCAGAATTCGTCTGCTCCGATCACGACGGCACGGGGATGCTTCTGCACCGTCAGATACCAGCGCAAGGTGTCGAGCTGGTCCGAGGGATAGCTGCCCGGCATCATCAGGTTGACGAATCTCAGCCCCGTCAGGGCGTCGAGCCTTTCGGGCTTGAGAAGCTGGACGTGGGAATTGCCGAAGATGGCCGAATCGAAGTGCGGGTCGCGGGCCCGGCTGGCATTGGCGGAGTGGGGAAGCTGCTCGGGCAGGCCCCGTTTGCCAAGGAGGCCGGTCCGGCCCGTATCGTAGGGATCGACCGCAAGGAGGAAGCCGAGGCCGAGGAGATAGAGAATCGCCGCGGTGCCGAGCAGCCAGCCCGTGACCCGTCTCCAATCCCCGGACGAGGCATGCGCCGCCGGGATCGCGCCAGCTCCGCTATCGGCCATCCGCATCTCCGGGCGCCGGCCTCACCGGCCCGCCGCATCCGCCGCGGCAGGAGGAAGGCCTGCTTCCTTCAGCGCGGCGGCCACGGCCGCCTCGACATGGACGGCGAGCTGGTCGCGATAATGGTCGTGATCGAAGAAATTGTCGGGGTCGTCGGCATCCGGGCCGGGCTTGAGCAGGTCGAGGAAGATCGTGCGGGGTCGCGCGGCGGCGAGGTCCTTCACCCGCGCCGCGCAGGCGGCGGCCGATTTCTCCGCCTCCGAGCCTGGCTGGGGCAGCCCCGTCCGATAGACGGGCGGGCTGAGCAGGACGACGACGGTGGAGGCGGGCAGCCGCGCCAGTTCCGTCCGCAGGCGGTCGAGCACCGGATAGGCGCCGCTCAGATAGGCGGGATAGACCTTCGGCTCGGCCAGCTTGCGATGGGAGACCTCGGGCGCCGCGAGGCCCTGCTGCTCGTAGATCGGCCCGTAATACCAATAGCCGTCCGGCCTCAGGCCCTTCTTGCGGGTGGCGAGATAGGTCAGGCGCATCTGGGCCGCCTCGAAGCTGCGGTAGCGCGCGAGGCCGGCCGCATATCGCACGAAACTCGGCGAATAGAGCCAGGGGGCGAAGCGCAGCTCGTTCGTCCGCATCTCGGGGGCGCACCAATGCACGTCGACGCCGATCACGATCGCCCGTGGCGGCGCCTTGTGCGCAATCAGGTACCAGCGCAGCATGTCCAGGGCGTCCGAGGTGTAGGTCGCCGGCATGATCAGGGAGACGAAGTTCAGCCCCGTCAGGCGGTCCAGCCGCTCGGGCCGCAGCGCCTGGACGTGAGAATTGCCGAAGATGGCCGAATCGAAATGCGGGTCGCGCGCCCGGCTGGCATTGGCCGTGAAGGGATACTGGTCGTGCAGGCCGCGCCCGAAGAATCCGGTGCGCCCCGTGTCGTAGGGATCGACCGCCAGGAGGAAGCCGATCCCGAGCATGAAGAGCGCGCAGGCGCACAGGACCAGGAGCCGGGCGAAGCGGCTCCAGTCGCGCGCGTGATCGTGGGGGCTCGCGGCGAGCGCGGCCATGCACAGCTCCGGCTTTCCTTTTTCCGTGCGAGGTCATAACCCGGCGGGCCATGGCCTGTCCCGTCTTCCCGCACCGGCATCTGCTCGGCATCGAAGGGCTGTCACCCTTCGACATCACGGCGCTGCTCGACAGGGCGGACGAGGCGATCGAAGTCTCGCGCCAGATCGAGAAGAAGAAGGCGACCCTGCGCGGCCGCACGCAGATCAACCTGTTCTTCGAACCCTCGACCCGCACGCAATCCTCCTTCGAGCTGGCGGGCAAGCGCCTCGGCGCCGACGTCATGAACATGTCGGTCGCCTCCTCCTCGGTGAAGAAGGGCGAGACCCTGATCGACACCGCCGCGACCCTGAACGCGATGCGCCCCGACATCATCGTCGTGCGCCACCAGGAGGCGGGGGCGGTGCATCTCCTCGCGCGCAAGGTCGATTGCGCGGTCGTCAATGCCGGGGACGGGGCACACGAACATCCGACCCAGGCTTTGCTCGACGCGCTCACCATCCGCCGCAACCGCGGCCGGATCGAAGGACTTCTCGTCGCCATCTGCGGCGACATTCTCCATTCGCGCGTCGCCCGCTCGAACATCATCCTGCTCCAGGCGCTGGGCGCGCGGGTGCGGGTCGTCGGGCCCTCGACCCTCATGCCCGCGGGGATCGAGCGCTTCGGCGTCGAGGTCTTCACCGACATGGGACGGGGACTCGCGGGCGCGGACATCGTCATGATGCTGCGCCTCCAGCGCGAGCGCATGAACGGCTCCTTCGTGCCCTCGGTGAAGGAATATTTCCGCTATTACGGCCTCGACTCGGCCAAGCTCGCGCTCGCGGCGCCGGGGGCGCTCGTGATGCATCCGGGCCCCATGAACCGGGGCGTGGAGATTTCCTCGGAGGTCGCGGACGGCGCGCAATCGCTGATCCGCGAGCAGGTCGAGATGGGCGTCGCCGTCCGCATGGCGGTGCTCGAGGCCCTGGCGGGACATCTTCCCAACGGGTGACGAGGCAGGGAGAAGAGGGCGGTGACTGAGATGCGACCGATCGTCCTGGCCGATGCCGTCCTCGTCGATCCGGCCTCGGGCCGGGAGGGCAGGGGGGCGGTCCTGCTGCGGGACGGCCTGATCGCGGACGTGGCCTTCGGCGCGGCGCCCGAGCCCCCCGAGGGGGCGGAGCGGGTCGATTGCGCCGGGCTCGTCGTGGCGCCCGGCCTCGTCGACATGCGCGCCTTCGTCGGCGAGCCGGGGGCGGAGCATCGCGAGACGCTGCGCTCGGCGAGCGAGGCCGCCGCGGCCGGCGGCGTCACGACCCTCGTCTCCATGCCCGATACGAATCCCGTGGTGGACGATCCCGCCATCGTGGACTTCCTGCTGCGCCGGGCGCGCGACACCTCGCTCGTCCACATCCACCCGGCGGCCGCGATCACGAAGGGGCTCGCCGGGCGCGAGATGACGGAACTCGGGCTCCTGCGCGAGGCGGGGGCCGTCGCCTTCAGCGACGGGGAGCATCCCGTCGCCTCCGCGAGCGTGATGCGGCGCGCCCTGACCTATGCGCGCGACATGGATGCGCTGCTGATGCCTCATCTCGCTTTGCCCGACCTCGTCGGGCAGGGGGTCATGAACGAGGGCGAGCTGGCCTCGCGCCTCGGGCTTGCGGGCATTCCGCGCGAGGCCGAGACGATCATGCTCGAGCGCGACATGCGCCTCGTGCGGCTCACGGGCGCGCGCTACCACGCGGCCATGATCTCCTGCGCCGATTCCGTCGAGATCATCCGCCGCGCCAAGGAGCAGGGGCTGCCGGTGACCTGCGGGGTCTCGGTCAACAACCTCGCGCTCAACGAGAACGATGTCGGCGACTACCGCACCTTCTGCCGCCTCTCGCCGCCGCTCCGCCACGAGGACGACCGGCAGGCGGTGATCGAGGCGCTCGCCTCAGGGCTCATCGACGTGATCGTGTCCGACCACAACCCGCAGGATGTCGAGACCAAGCGCCTTCCCTTCGCGGAGGCCGCCAACGGGGCCGTCGGGCTCGAGACGCTGCTCTCGGCCTCCCTCAGGCTCGTTCATGACGACCGGATCGGATTGCCGGCCCTGCTCGCCGCCCTCTCCGCCTCTCCGGCCCGCATCCTCGGCCTGCCGGCGGGACGCCTCGCCCCCGGCGCGCCGGCCGATCTCATCGTCCTCGACATCGACGAGCCCTATGTGCTCGACAAGCGGGACCTGCGCTCCCGCTCCAAGAACTCGCCCTTCGACGAGGCCCGGCTCGCGGGCCGCGCCCGGCGCACGATCGTCGGCGGGCGCATCGTCTTCGACCGCGAGGCGGCGCCCGCCGCACGCGCCGCGTAAGGGGCGCCGCAATGACGCTCTCCGACCTGCCGTGGGGCGCGATCCTCGCCGCTTCCGGCCTCGGCTATCTCGCCGGCTCGATTCCCTTCGGCCTTCTCCTGACGCGTCTCGCCGGCCTCGGCGACATCCGCGGGATCGGGTCCGGCAATATCGGCGCGACCAACGTGCTGCGGACCGGGAACAAGGGGGTCGCGGCGGCGACGCTCCTGCTCGACGCCCTCAAGGGCACCGCCGCCATCCTGCTGGCCCGCCATCTTCTCGGCCCCGAGCCGGCTCTCGCCGCGGCGATCGGCGCCTTTCTCGGCCATTGCTTTCCCGTCTGGCTCGGCTTCAGGGGCGGCAAGGGAGTCGCGACCTTCATGGGGTGCCAGCTCGCCCTCGACTGGCGGGCTTTCCTCGTTTTCGCCGTCGTCTGGCTTGCGGCGGCCTTCGGGCTGCGCCGCTCCTCCGCGGCGGGTCTCTCGGCCTCGCTGCTCTCGGCGCTCGTGCCGTGGTGGCGCGGCGATCCGGCGACGAGCGCGGTGCTGCTGGCCCTCACCGCGATCCTCTGGCTCAAGCACCGGCCGAATATCGAGAGGCTGCTGGCCGGGACCGAGCCCCGGATCGGCTCCAAGGGGTGAGCGGCCTTCTCCTCAGCGACGAGCAGCGGCTCGACTGGCTGCGCCTGATTCGAAGCGAGCGGATCGGCCCGCGCTCCTTTCGCTCGCTGGTCAATCGATTCGGCGGCGCCCGGGAGGCTCTCGACGCCCTGCCGGATCTCGCACGCCGAGCGGGTCGGGGCGATGTCCGCATCTGCCCGCGCGCCGACGCCCTGGCTGAGTTGGAGCGTGCCGCGAGCCTCGGCATCCGCTTCGTCGCGACCGGCGAGGCGGACTATCCGGTGCCTCTCGGCGCGATCGACAGCGCGCCGCCTCTCGTCGCCGTCCGGGGCGATCCCGGTGTGCTGGGGCGTCCGATGGTTGCGATCGTGGGCTCCCGCAACGCCTCTGCAGCCGGGGCGACCTTTGCCGAGCGCCTGGCGGCGGGCCTGGGAGAGGCGGGATTCGCCGTCGTCTCCGGCCTTGCGCGCGGAATCGACACGCGCGCCCACCGCGCCGCCCTGCCGACCGGGACCGTCGCGGTCCTGGCGGGCGGCCATGACCGCATCTATCCGCGGGAAAACGCCGCGCTTCTCGAGCGCATGGTGGCGGAGGGCGGGGCCGCCGTCAGCGAAATGCCGCTCGGCTGGGAGCCGCGCGGACGGGATTTCCCCCGGCGCAACCGCATCGTCTCGGGCCTGTCCTATGGGGTCGTGGTCGTCGAGGCCGCGCGCCGGTCGGGCTCGCTGATCACGGCGCGATTCGCGGCGGAGCAGGGCAGGGAGGTCTTCGCCGTTCCGGGCTCGCCGCTCGACCCTCGCGCCGAGGGCACCAACGACCTGATCCGCTCGGGCGCGACGCTCTGCGCCTCGCCCGACCACGTGGCCGGCGCGCTCGCGCCGCTCCTTGGCCGCGACCTCGCCGCGGCGCCGCCGGGATCGTGGCGCGAGGCCGAGGGAGACCACTTCGGGCAGCGGCAGGAGCGCCTGTGGGACGAACTCGATCTCGCGAGCGGGGAGGAGGCGCCCTCGGCCCCGGTCGTGGACGAGGAGCCCCCCTGCCGGGAGGAGGACGACCGTGCGCTCGTCGAGAGCCTGATGAGCGTCAGCCCGATCGGCATCGACGATCTCTCGCGCCAGTCGGGATTGCCGGTCCGCGCGATCCAGACGGTGCTGACGGAGCTGGAGATCGCCGGGCGCCTCGCGCGCCACGGCGGCGGCCTCGTGTCGCTTCAGTTCTGAATGGCGGGCGCGACGCCGGTTTCCATGCCGCTTTTCGCAACGACTCCCTCGCGATTTGCGACATTGCGCGCCTCGAGGCTGGCGATGTCGAGGAGATAGGCGACGAGATCGAGATGCGAGCGCCGCGCGAGCTTGGACAGCTCGACCGTGAGGTCGGCGATATATTCCGCGGATTGAGCACGTTGATCCGCCTGGAGGTGGGTCTGCTTCCCCGGCTTGGTCATGTAGGTGACGACGCCTTCGATCCGCGTTGGTCCGTTTATAACAAACACCAATGATGGAGGATAATGCAACCCTAGGAATTATAATTTATGAAATGAAATCCCTAGGTTGCGGGGCCGGTTTCCCCGTGCTCCTCCCGGCGGAGGCGGTCGAGCGCGCCCTGAAGGATATAGGCGGCGGCCATGCGGTCGACGACGGCCGCGCGGCGGGCGCGCGAGGCGTCCTGGTCGATGAGGCTGCGCGTGACCGCCGCCGTCGAGAGCCTCTCGTCCCAGAATGCCGCGGGCAGGGGAATCACGCGCCGCAGGTTGCGCGCGAAGGCGCGTGTCGCCTGGGCCCGCGGGCCCTCGCTGCCGTCCATGTTGAGCGGCAGGCCGATCACGAATCCCCCGATTCCGAGGCGGGCGACGAGCGCGGCGATGCGCTCCGCATCCGCCGTGAACTTGGCGCGCGGCAGGGTTTCGAGCGGGCTCGCGAGGCATCGCTCGACATCGGACAAGGCAAGGCCGATCGTCTTGGTGCCGAGGTCGAAGCCGAGAAGGCGCAGGCCGGGCGCCACCTGCCTCAGCGGTGCGACGTCGTTGACCGCGCTCATGGCGTCCCGCCGGGAAGAAGGCGTCCCCCCGGGGCGGCCGGAGGCTGTCCAAGGCCCATGGCAGCCTCTAGATGTAGCCCGAAGCCGAGGAGAGAGGCATCATCATGCGTGTGATCTGGTACGGCCATTCCGCCTTCCGTCTCGAATTCGCGGACAAGATCGTTCTCATCGATCCGTTCTTTACCGACAACCCGGCTTTCAGGGGCGATCCCGAGGCGGCGGGCGCGGGGGCGACCCATATCCTCCTCACCCACGGCCACAGCGACCATGTCGGCGACACCCTGGCCATCGCCGAGCGGACCGGCGCCAAGATCGTCGGGAATTTCGAGCTTTGCATGTGGCTCGCGGGCAAGGGCGCGAAGGCGATCGACCCCATGAATACGGGCGGCACGACGGATCAGGGCGGCTTCAGCGTCAGCTTCGTGCGCGCGGATCACTCCTCGACCATGATCGAGGGCGACCGCTTCATCCCCCTTGGGCTGCCCAACGGCATCGTCGTCCGGGCGCCCGGCGAGCCGGTCGTCTATCACCTCGGCGACACGGACCTGTTCGGCGACATGGCGCTGATCCAGGAGCGCTACCGGCCGGACCTCCTCATGGTGCCGATCGGCGATCGCTTCACCATGGGTCCCGAAAGCGCCGCCTTCGCCGTGCGCCGCTTCTTCGAGCCGAAGGCGGTCATCCCCTGCCATTACGGCTCCTTTCCGGTTCTCGCGCCGACCGCCGACGCCTTCGTCGCCGCCATGGAGGGCAGCGGCGTGCAGGTCGTGGTGCCGCATGTCGGCACCGCGGTGACGCTCTGAGCCCGTTAACCTTAACCACGGACAAAGTCCGGGCCGGCGTGGCCCGGAGGGGCGTTTCGTGAGAGAGTTCTTCACCATTCGTTAATCGTGGTGATGGCGGCGATGAAGCCTCGGAAGCGAGCGATGAGGGAGCCTCGATCGTCTGCGGCTGCCGAGGGCGGCGGCTTGCTGTCGAACTCCTTCAGCATTGATGCCCGTGTCGGCCATGCCTGGTTTGCGAGGCCCGCAAAGGCGGCGCCCGTCAAGCGGGGCTCGGACATGCTTCCCGCCCTCCGCCGGGCCGAGCTGGTCCTTGCCGGGCAGGGCCGCGCGATCGCGCGGCGCGCGACCCGCATTCCCGCCGAGGCGGTCGTCGGACTGGGCGCGGCCTTGTCGGCTCCTTCCGCGAGGGAGCCGACCCCGGTCCTCGCCGCGGGCGCGGCCGGCCGGGACATCGCCAACGACAACCTTGCCGCCTCTGGCGGCCGGACGCTGCTGCGGGAGGTGCTGTTCCTTCTCGTCTTCGGCGCGACGCTCGCCGGAACCTATTATCTCGGCCGCCTTCACGGCACGCAGAACGTCATCGTCGTGCCGGAGCCGGCCTCGCGCGCGGACAAGGTCGTCTGAGGCATTTGCCGCCCGCGAGGACGCGGTGATATAGCCGCCGCGTCGGCGCCCCCGCGGGCCGCCGATCCCATCAACAGCGTCGCGGCCGCCGGGCCGCCGCAGGCGGAACGGGGCAGGCGCCGGATGTCGGTCGACGAGGCAACGGTCAGGCGGATCGCGCATCTCTCGCGCATCGCCATCGAGGATTCGGACGTCCCCCGGATGCAGGGCGAGCTGAATGCGATCCTCGCCTTCGTCGAGCAGCTGAACGAGGTCGACGTCTCGGGCGTCGAGCCCATGACGGCGGTCACGCCGATGCGGATGAAGAAGCGCGAGGATGTCGTGACCGACGGCGGAAAGAGCGCGGTCATCGTCGCCAATGCGCCGGCGACCGAGGACGGCTTCTTTCTCGTGCCCAAGGTCGTGGAATAGCCCGCCGCGCGGGCGGCCTCCCGCGCTGCGGGGCGCCCCCGCGCCGCGGGCGGCCTTGCCGGCATGGTCCGGTTATGTGAGAGGCCGGGTGGCCGCCTCCGCCGCGGGAGGCGAGGAGAGGTCGCGAGAGTGTCGCTGTGAACGAGCTGACGAGCCTGACGCTGAGAGCCGCCCGGGACGGGCTGCGGGCCGGAGACTTCACCTCCGTCGAGCTGACGGCGGCCCATATCGAGGCCGTGGCGCAGGCGAGGGCGCTCAACGCCTATGTGCTGGAGACGCCCGAGCGCGCCCTCGACATGGCGCGCGCGAGCGACGGGCGCCTCGCGAAGGGAGAGGCCGGGCCGCTCGAGGGGTTGCCGCTCGGCATCAAGGACCTGTTCTGCACCGAAGGGGTGCGGACGACCGCTTGCAGCCGCATCCTGGACGACTTCACGCCCGCCTACGAATCGACGGTCACGGCACAGCTCTGGCGCGACGGCGCCGTGATGCTGGGCAAGCTCAACAACGACGAATTCGCCATGGGCTCGTCCAACGAGACCTCGTGCTTCGGTCCGGTCGTCTCGCCCTGGCGGCGCCGCGACCCGGATGCCGGGGACGCCCCTCTCGTGCCGGGCGGGTCCTCGGGCGGATCGGCCGCGGCCGTCGCCGCCCGGCTCTGCCTCGGCGCCACCGCGACCGATACCGGCGGCTCGATCCGCCAGCCGGCCGCCTTCACCGGCACGGCCGGCATCAAGCCCACCTACGGACGCTGCTCGCGCTGGGGCATCGTCGCCTTCGCCTCCTCGCTCGACCAGGCCGGCCCCATCGCGCGCAATGTCGGCGATTGCGCCGTGCTGCTGCGTTCGATGGCGGGGCATGACCCGAAGGACACGACCTCGGCCGACCTGCCGGTGCCCGATTACGAGGCCGCGCTGGAACGCGGGGTGAAGGGGCTGAGGATCGGCATTCCGAAGGAATACCGGATCGAGGGCATGCCCGCCGAGATCCAGGCGCTCTGGGACAAGGGGCGCGACTGGCTGCGGCAGGCCGGCGCCACGATCGTCGAGGTGTCGCTGCCTCATACGCGCCATGCCCTGGCGGCCTATTACATCGTCGCCCCGGCGGAGGCGTCCTCCAACCTCGCCCGCTACGATGGCGTGCGCTACGGCATGCGCATGCCGGGACGCGACATCGTCGAGATGTACGAGAAGACCCGCGCCGAGGGCTTCGGCCGCGAGGTCAAGCGCCGGATCATGATCGGCACCTATGTGCTGTCCGCCGGCTATTACGACGCCTATTACGTCCGCGCGCAGCGCATCCGCACGCTGATCAAGCGCGATTTCGAGGAGTGCTTCGCCGCCGGAATCGACGCCGTCCTGACGCCCGCGACGCCCTCCGGCGCCTTCGGCATCGGCGAGAAGGGCTCGGCCGATCCGGTCGAGATGTATCTCAACGACGTCTTCACGGTGACGGTGAACATGGCGGGGCTGCCCGGAATCGCCGTTCCGGCCGGCCTCGATTCGCGGGGGCTGCCGCTCGGGCTCCAGCTCATCGGGCGGCCCTTCGACGAGGAGACGCTGTTCGCCGGAGCGCGGGTGATCGAGGAGGCGGCCGGCCCCATGGACCTCCCGCAGCCCTGGTGGACGTGATGGCGGAGGAGACGGCCGGGCCGCTCGCCCCCCTGCGGGCCGAGATCGACATCTGCGATGCCGAGATCGTCGCGCTTCTCGCGCGGCGCATGGAGATCGTCGAGCGCGTGATCGCCATCAAGAGCGGACACGGAATCCCCGCGCTCCTGCCGGACCGCGTGGAGGACGTGGTCGCGCGGGTTCGCGGGGAGGCCGGACGGGACGGCGTCCCGCCCGATCTCGTCGAGACGGTCTGGCGCGCGATGATGGACTGGATCATCGCCTACGAGGACGAGCGGCTCGGCGCCGGGAAAGGCGAGGGGCGGTGACCCCTCCTTCCGTCCCCTTCTCCACCTGGATCCTCGCCGCCTTCGACCCGATCCTCATCGTGGTCGCGGTCTATCTCGGCTGGAAGGCGGACCAGGCGGGCAAGATCTTCATCGCCGCCATCGCCGCGCTCGGCGTGACGCTTCTCGCCGATTGGCTGATCACGGGGATCGGGATTCCGTGGATGGCGCCGGTCTCGCGCAATGCGCCGACACTCCTGCCGGTGCGCAGCGTCGCCGCCTGCCTGTGGGCGGCGCTCGCTTTCGGCGCGCGGCGTCTCTTCGACGCCTATCGCGGCTGATCGGCCGGGAGCTGCATCGGCTCGACCGCGATGACGAGCGCCGCAGGCGGAGCCGCGCCCGAGCCGATCGGGTGGACCCTGTCGTAGAACAGGAGGCCGAGGACGCTGGTCGTGACGATCGCCATGCCGGCGAGAAGGCCGAAGAGGCTGGCCCGATCCGCCTCGCGCCTATGCGTCGGGCGCCCGAAATGGTCGATGCTGCGCACCGCGATTGCGGGAGCGCGGCCGGGTCTCTGCGGCAGCGGGATGACGGCCATCGGGCTCTCCCTCTTCTTCCGTGCACATAACGCCGCACCCCTCCCGATGGTTGCATGGGCCGGCTGTTGACCCGCGGGGCCTCCACTCCCTACAGCGTGCGGACGAGCGGAAGCACGCATGGCGCTCCCGCCCCGTCAGCGGCGAGACAGGACAGGACCCGGCCGGCATGAACGCGCCCGTCAACCCGAAGAAGCTGATCTCCGGCGCCCTGGGCGACTGGGAGGTGATCATCGGCCTCGAGATCCATGCCCAGGTGACGAGCCGCGCCAAGCTCTTCTCCGGCGCCTCGACCGCCTTCGGCGGCGCGCCGAACGATCATGTCTCGCTGGTCGATGCGGCGATGCCCGGCATGTTGCCCGTCATCAATGCCGAATGCGTGGCCCAGGCGGTGCGCACCGGCCTCGGCCTCAAGGCCGCGATCAACCTGCGCTCGGTCTTCGACCGCAAGAACTATTTCTATCCCGACCTGCCGCAGGGCTACCAGATCAGCCAGTACAAGAGCCCGATCGTGGGCGAGGGCGAGGTTACGGTGGACGTCTCGGAAGGCGAGACGATCCGCGTCGGGATCGAGCGGCTGCATCTCGAGCAGGATGCCGGCAAGTCCATCCACGACCTCTCCCCGACCGACAGCTTCGTGGACCTCAACCGCTCCGGCGTCGCGCTGATGGAGATCGTCTCGAAGCCCGACCTGCGCTCCTCCGAGGAGGCGAAAGCCTATGTGACGAAGCTGCGCACCATCCTGCGCTATCTCGGCACCTGCGACGGCGACATGGAGAAGGGGAACCTGCGCGCCGACGTCAACGTCTCGGTGCGCCGCCCCGGCGAGCCCTTCGGCACGCGCTGCGAGATCAAGAACGTCAACTCGATCCGCTTCATCGGCCAGGCCATCGAATACGAGGCGCGGCGCCAGATCGCGATCCTCGAGGACGGCGGCACGATCTCCCAGGAAACGCGCCTCTTCGATCCGGGCCGGGGCGAAACGCGCTCGATGCGCTCGAAGGAGGAGGCGCACGACTACCGCTATTTCCCCGATCCCGACCTCCTGCCGCTGGAATTCGACCAGGTTTATGTGGACGCCCTCGCCGCCGAGCTGCCGGAGCTGCCGGACGCGAAGAAGGCGCGCTTCATCGCGACATACGGCCTGCCGCCCTACGACGCCGGCGTCCTGACGGCCGAGCGCGAGACGGCCGATTTCTTCGAGGAGGTCGCCCGCGGCCGCGATGGCAAGCTGTCGGCGAACTGGGTCATCAACGAGCTGTTCGGGCGCCTCAACAAGGAGGGCAGGGCGATCGGGGAGAGCCCCGTCTCGGCCGCGCAGCTCGGCGCGATTGTCGACCTGATCGGCGAGAAGGTGATTTCCGGCAAGATCGCCAAGGACCTTTTCGAGATCGTCTGGGCCGAGGGCGGCGATCCGCGCAAGCTCGTGGAAGAGCGCGGCATGAAGCAGGTGACCGATACGGGCGCGATCGAGAAGGCGGTCGAGGAGGTCATCGCTGCCAATCCCGACAAGGCCGCGCAGGCCAAGGCCAAGCCGACCCTGGCCGGCTGGTTCGTCGGTCAGGTCATGAAGGCGACGGGCGGCAAGGCCGCGCCGGCCGCCGTCAACGCTCTCGTGAAGCAGAAGCTCGGCATCGAGTAGCCGGTCCCGCCCGTCACGGCCGGAGGGGGCGGCGGAGGCGGTTTGCCGCGTCGAGGAGGCCGGACGGCGCGACCGGCTGCGCGAGGAAGGCGGCGGCGGGGAGGGACAGCGCCCCCTGCGGGGGAAGCATCTTCGCGGCGATGACGTAGAAGCGCCAGCGCGAGGGGTCGCGATCGCCGCTCGCCCAGACCGGATGATGGCCGAGAACCTGGATCTCCGCGCCGCCCGGACGGGCCTCCTCGTCGCGCCGGGCCACGAGCCATTGGGCGCCGCTTGGCTTGCGTGTGAATCGGCTCGTCCTCGCGGCGAAATGCCCGACCAGCAGCCGCGTGCCGTCCGCATGCGTGAAGGCCGGCTCGAGGGGGGCGGGACGCCGCCATTCCGGGGCGAGCGCGGCCGCGACGACATCTTCGAGCGAGATCGGAACGGGAGGGCGCACGCCCCTTCCCGCCTCCGTCGTCAGATAGGAAATGGATCGATTGTCCGGCATCGCCTCGTCCTCCGGACGAATGGAGCACGGAGCGCGTGTGCAATCGGTGAACGCGGCCGGTTAACGGTTTCGATGTCAGCATATGCCCGCAATAGGATAGAGTCCGGCCAGCGCCGCCGGACGCCATCCGGGGGCAATGGTCCGGCGAAGAGGCGGAACGCAGTCGGTCCTTCTGCCGGAAGCAGCCCAAGATACCCGAGAAGAGGGAATGCGCGCGTGAACCCTCCCCACCGCAAGCGGGGGGAGGGTTGGCGCGGTGGACACCGCGATGCGAACGCGATCACGTTTTTTGTGTGAAGGGAGAACCCGGCTGCGACCCGCCATATGCGACAGCCCTGCCGC
>OEIU01001222.1_pt1 | contig 17629 bp, 17 predicted proteins | sample 1539221 | NCBI WGS metagenome assembly OEIU01 (sample SAMN03792071, study PRJEB22550) | activated sludge metagenome | feature: wastewater treatment plant; material: activated sludge; isolation source: Wastewater treatment plant of a petroleum refinery complex | place: Argentina: Zarate | collected...
AGATTGAGGCGAATGGCCGGCCGTCGTCCCTTGAGCACGCCATAGTCAGCTTCGGACGAGAATTGATATCGGGAATCGTGCACGGCCGTGTCGACGTAATAGCTGTACATCGTGTCGATGATCTGCCTGCCGAGCGACCAGACGCTTCCATCGATGTTCGTGTAGCCCAGTTCGACGCCCGTGAACTGGCCAGGCGTGGACGTCGAGATGTTGCAGGACGCCCGCTTGATGAGGAAATCCGCCGATAGCAGGGAGAATTTTGCGATGCAGTTCGCGCCGGCCGCGCATGAGCCCGAGACGACATCGGTCCGGATTCCCGCGGCGGTTTCCACCCCGTCCGCGAGCGCGGCGGTCGGCAGGAGAGACAATGCGGCGGCGAAAGCGATGTTTGTAAATCGACCAGTCATGCCCGGGATCTCCTCATGCGCGTGATGCGCCGGCTTGTCGGCTTCACTTGGGAGTGGGACCGCTTATTTCGCAGAAGATGGTCACGTCGGCCGTATTGTTGTGAAACTGGAAATGAATTGTCGGCTTCAGACCTTGATCGACGCCATAATATAATTGCGAGTTGAACTGGTATTGGGTGAGGGTGGACGACGAAACGGTCGGAAACAGGATGCTCGTCAGAAAGCCGCCCGAGACAAATCCCGTATTCGCGCTGTTCGTATGCCCGATCTCGACCTTGGCGACGCTCAGTTGCGAGGCCGGCGCATAGAAATTGCACGACGCATTCAATATCTGCGTCGGCAGGCTGGTCAGCGAAAATCGCGCATAGCAATCCGTGTGCGTCTTGCAGACGCTGCTGACGAGTTCGGTCCGAATTCCCGCCGCCGTCTGCACCTCCGCCAGACATGTCTGCGGCAGGAGCAGCGATCCGAGACCAAGGGCTAGGGCTGTTCGAGCAATCATCAGGGCGGCTCCATATAATAGCTCACAGAGCTATTAAAGGCCGACTTATACACTTCGTCAAGGCTTGCGTCAGCGCAAGCCTGAAATTTCGCCATGAATTTGAAGCAAAATCGGCGACGATTGCGCATGCCCCAGTCATAACGGCCGTAAGGCTCTGAGAGCTAATTACGGAGCCATGCGCTCGTCCTTCGGCTGAGCGGCCGGCCCCCCGGGATGAGGGCCGCCAGCCGTTCGCCGGATGCCGCACCGCTGCGCTATTGTCATCCCGGACGGCCGGAGGCCGATCCGGGGCCCCGCGCGAGGGACGCCTCAATCAAGCCGGCGGCGTTCAGCCATACGCCACGGGGCAGTCCGGCCGGCCGCCCCATTCGGCCCAGGAGCCGTCGTAGACGGGAGCCGAACGATTGGCGGCCGTCTCCAGCGCGAGCGACAGGATCGCCGCGGAGACGCCGGATCCGCAGGTCGTCAGCACCGGTTTCGACAGATCGACGCCGGCGCTCCTGAAGGCGCTGGCGAGCGCCGCCGCGGACTTCAGCCGGCCGTTTTCGATGATGTCGGTCCACGGGAGGTTTTTCGCGCCCGGCATATGGCCGGACTTGAGGCCGGGGCGCGGCTCCGGCGCCTCGCCGCGGAACCGGTCGCCGGCGCGGGCGTCCACCACCTGCACGCCGGTCGCCAGCGCCTTCTTCACGTCTTCGAGGCTGGCCACGGCGCCGTGGTCGAGGCGCGCGGTGAAATGGCGCGGCTGTTTGCGCGCCGGGCCCTCGTCCAGCTGCAGACCGGCCTCCTTCCAGGCCGGCAGGCCGCCTTCCAGCACGTAGACGTCGGTCACGCCGAAGGTCCGCAGCGTCCACCACACGCGCGGCGCGGAGAACAGGCCGTAGCTGTCGTAGACGACGACGCGCATGCCGTCGCCGAGACCCAGCGCGCGCATGGCGCTCGAGAAGGCGATCGGGTCGGGCAGCATGTGCGGCAGCGACGACTTGTGGTTGGAGATGGCGTCGATGTCGAAATGGACCGCGCCGGGGATATGGCCGGCCAGATATTCCGCCCTGGCGTCGCGGTTGGCGGTCGGCAGGTGCCAGCTCGCGTCGATCACGAACAGGTCCGGCGCCGCCAGATGATCGGCGAGCCATTTTGTCGTCACGAAATGCTTGTGCGCGCTGTCGCCCGCCATGGACCTGTCCTTGTTCGTTTCCTCGTTCCGGATTTAGCGCGATCCCCCGACGCGCGGCAAGGTTCGCGGCGCCTCGACGTCGCGTGCGGCCACGCACGGACCCCCGAGCCGGAACGTTCCACATATGGATGCGTTGAATACGCAATGGGGGAGACGAAGCCATGAACCCGACCAGCCCGACCAGCGGCCTGACCGTCCCGATGCTCTCGGTCCTGTCCGTCCTGATGGCGACCGCCTGGCTCGTCGTCCACTGAAGACGGCCGCGGGCGTTCAGCCCGCCGCGTAAGGCGGAGCGATGTCGCTCTTGCGCTCCATCCAGCCGGGAACCGGCAGGTTCTTCGAACGCAGAAATTCCGGATTGAACATTTTGGCCGCGTAGCGGCCGCCCGAATCGCAGAGCGGCGTCACGATCGTGTGGCCGCGGCCCATCTCCTTCGCCAGCCGGATTGCGCCGGCGACGTTCACGCCCGACGAGCCGCCGAGCAGCAGGCCCTCGTTTTCCGCCAGCTCGAAAACGACGCGCAGGGCCTCGTCGTCCTGGATCTGGTAGGCCGTGTCGACCTCGACGCCCTCGAGATTCTTGGTGACGCGGCCCTGGCCGATGCCTTCCGTGATCGACGATCCCGAGGACTTGAGTTCGCCGGTCGTGTACCAGGAATAGAGCGCCGCGCCCATGGGATCGGCGAGCCCGATCCGGATCTTCGGGTCGCGTTCCTTCAAGGCCAGCGAGACGCCGCCGAGCGTGCCGCCCGACCCGACCGCGCAGATGAAGCCGTCGACCTCGCCGTTCGTCTGGTCGAAGATTTCCGGCCCCGTCGTCAGGCGATGGCCTTCGCGATTGGCGACATTGTCGAACTGGTTCGCCCAGATCGCGCCGGTCGCGCTCTCGGCGGCCATTTTTTCGGCGAGCCGGCCCGACAGCTTCACGTAATTGTCGGGATTGGAATAGGGGACGGCCGGGACCTCGATCAACTCCGCGCCCTGCAGGCGCAGCATGTCCTTCTTCTCCTGGCTCTGCGTCTCCGGAATCACGATGACCGTGCGGTAGCCGAGCGCGTTGGCGACGAGCGCCAGCCCGATGCCGGTATTGCCGGCCGTGCCTTCCACGATCACGCCGCCGGGCTTCAACTGGCCCCTGGCTTCAGCGTCGCGGACGATGGCGAGCGCCGCGCGGTCCTTCACCGAGCCGCCGGGATTCATGAATTCGGCCTTGCCCAGAATGCGGCAGCCGGTCGCCCTGGAGGCGGCTTGCAATTCGATCAGCGGCGTATGTCCGATGGCCTCGATGACGTTGGCGGCGATGCGCATGAATTTTCGATCTTCCCTATGCAGTTTTGCACGCACCTTAACGCGCCGCCCGCCGAATGGCGAACGACGCGTCGAGGCTGGCCGGAGCAGGGAAGGGACGTCGCTTCCGCGACGCGGGCTCAGTGCTTGAGCCGCGCGCCGATATTGTAGTTGGAGTTGGCGGCGCAGGTCGTGGCCACGCTGAAGAAGATGTCCTGCTGCGACCAGCCGCCGCCGTCTTCCCACGCATGGGTGGAGGTCTGGTTGCACGGCAGCAGGGTGAAGATCGTCGGCGTCGCGCCGCTTGCGAGCTGCGTGCCGTTCACGAACAGATATTGCGCCGTCGCGGAGTCGTTGGTGCTGTAGACGGTCGCGCTCGCCGACTTGGTGTAGGTCTTGCCGCTGACCTTCGTGCCCGAGGTCACGCAATTCTGCGTCGTCGTGGAGCCGCTCGAGGTCGTATAGCCGGCCATGCCCGGTCCGCAACCGTCGGTATACACGGTCATCTTCAGGTAGGCGTTGTCGTAGGACGAGCCCATGCTGACGGGCGTCGAGACCGAGCCCGAGACCATCGAGCCGCCGCTGAGAAAAGTGGCGGTCGTCGTGCCGGTGCCGCGCCCGCTCTGCGCGCTGAGCGTGACCGGCTGGTAGGTATAGCTCGCCAGCAGCGTGTCGCTCGAGGCGCCGACCGTGTGAATGTAGAGGTCGACCTTCTTCCACCACCAGCCGTAGGCGCCGGTCAGCGAGAAGGTGACGCTGGAGGCTGTCTGCGGGACGGGAACCTCGGCCGTCGAGCTGGCGGACGCGTTCATCGAGTTGATGCGCGCGATCGACATGAAGACCGTCGGGATCGACCCGCTCGCCGAGCCGGTCAGGCTGCCGTCGTTCTGCACCGTCGGCGTCGTCGTCCATGCCGCCGTAATGCCCGAATTGGCGAGGTTCGCGTTGAGAACCTGGGTCGCGACCGTCGTCCTGTTGGCCGCAGACGCCTGCACCGCGGCCAGCATGGCCGCGTCGACCGCCGTCTGCAGCTTCTGCTGCAGGCCGATGCTGCGGCTGTAGTCGATCGACGCGCCGACGAGCATCGTCGCGGCGAGCCCGGTCAGGGCGAAGGCGATCGAAAGCGAACCGCGCCGGTCGCTCGCGAAATTGCGAACGCGCGAAACGGCTCGCTGGAACGGAAGAGGGGAGGGCGATTGCGACATGTGCGTAACTGCCTGCGTTGGAATTGACGCACTTTGAAGCAAAACCCATGAAAGCAGCGCTTAGACAATCGAGCGCATTTGATCGATTTATGGCTATGTGACGGACGGTCGGCGCGCCGCAGCGCGAGGCGCGGCCGTGTCCATACCTCTGGCGAAACAATGAAAATACGGACGAATACGCCGAATTTCGATGCGGCCGCTGCAAACGTTTCGTTAACGACGCGCGAAAACTAAATGGCGCACGTCGATCGCGCCCGACCGGAATCCCGCCTCGCAATAGGACAGGTAATATTCCCACAACCGCCGGAAGCGCTCGTCGAACCCCTCATGCACGATCTCCGGCCACGCCGCGCGAAAACGGTCGCGCCATTGCGCCAGCGTCAGCGCATAATCGCCGCCGAAGGCGCGTTGCGCGACGAGCGCAAGGTCGTGGCCCGCGCCGAGCCGCTCCAGAATCGTGCGCGTCGGCAGCATGCCGCCGGGGAAGACATAGCGGCGGATGAAATCGAGCTCCCGCCGGGAGCGCGGGAAAATGTCCTCGTCGATGGGGATGATCTGCAGCGCCGCGCGGCCGCCGCCCACCAGCCGGTCGCGCAACTGCGCGAAATAGGTCGGCCAGTAGGCTTCGCCGACCGCCTCGAACATTTCGATGGAGGCGATCCCATCGTAGAGGCCGCGCTCGTCGCGATAGTCCTGCATGCGCACGTCGACGCGCTCCGCCAGCCCCGCCTTGTGCACGCGCTCGCGCGCGAAATCGTATTGTTCCTTGCTGATCGTCAGCGCCGTCACCCTGCAGCCGCGTTCGCGCGCCGCATGTTCCGCGAACCCGCCCCAGCCGCAGCCGATCTCGAGAAGGTGCTGGCCCTCGCGCGCGGAAAGCGCGTCGGCGAGCGCGCGATACTTGCGCTCCTGCGCGGCGGCGAGATCGCCGCCCGGCGTGAGTCCGAGCGCGGACGAATAGGTCATGCTCGGATCGAGCCATTTCGCGTAGAAGGAATTGCCGAGATCGTAATGCGCGTGGATGTTGCGGCGCGAGCCCGCGCGCGTGTTGCGATGCAGCCAGTGCCAGGCCATCTGCGCGAGGCGCACGACAGGCTTGCCGGCGAGCATCCGCGTGATCGCATGCTGGTTCACGCAGAACAATTCGAGGAACGCGGTGAGGTCCGGGGTCGACCATTCCCCGCGCATGTAGGATTCGGCGACGCCGATATCGCCATGCGCGAAGGCGCGCGCGAAAGCATAGTCGTGGATGTTCATGCGCGCCTGCGGGCCCGCCGCCTTGCCGCCGAACGGAAAGACGCGCCCGTCCGGCATGGCGATCTCGAGCCGGCCGTTCTCGACGAGGCTCGCTAAGTCGAGCACTTTTCGCGCGGCGTAGGGATAGTGGGCGGCGTCCGTGCGCGAGTTGGTCGCGGCTTGGCCTGCTGGCGGAAAGGTCATGCGACGCTCCGGCGAATGCGCGAAAGACCCAGCTCCGCGCGATCCACAGCGCGCGCGGAACCCGAGGCGTCAGTCTGCATTCCCCGCCGGGACGGCGCAAGGGCGGGGCAGGCTCAATCTTTGAGCTGCCCGAACGCCGCCAGCGCGCGCGCCCGTGCCTGCGCGTGATCGACGATCGGCGCGGAATAGGCGGGCGGCGGCGCCGGCGCGGCCCACGGCTTGTGTGCGAAACGCCCGGCGACATCGCCGAGCTCCGGAATCCAGCGCCGCACATAGACGCCCTCGGGATCGAACTTTTCGCCCTGCAGCACGGGATTGAACACGCGGAAGTAGGGCGCCGCGTCCGCGCCGCAGCCGGCGACCCATTGCCAGTTAGCCGGATTGTCGGCGGGATCGGCGTCGCAGAGCGTGTCCCAGAACCAGTTCTCGCCGATGCGCCAGTCGATCAGCAGATGCTTCACGAGAAAGGAGGCGACGATCATGCGCACGCGATTGTGCATGTAGCCGGTAGCCCAGAGTTCGCGCATGCCGGCGTCGACGATCGGATAGCCGGTCCGGCCCGTCCGCCACGCGGCGAGTATCCTTTCGTCCGGCCGCGCCCAGTCGAACCGGTCGAAGCGCGCGTCGAAATTCCGCGTCGCGAGATCGGGATTGTGAAACAGCAGATGATAGGAGAATTCGCGCCAGGCGAGTTCCGACAGGAATTTGTCGCGGCCGCGCTGCAGGCGCGGATCGGCGTCCGTCGCATGACGCGCCGCGGCCCAGATCTGGCGCGGCGAGATTTCGCCGAACGCCAGATGCGGCGAGAGCCGCGACGTTCCCTCGACGCCGGGAATGTCGCGCTCCTCGGGATAGCCGCGCATGCGGTCTTCGAGAAAATCGGCGAGGCGTTTCGCCGCGAACCTCTCGCCGGGCGTCCACGCCTCGCGCAGGCCGCCGGCCCAGTCGGGCTTCGTCGGCGACAGTTTCAGCGTATCGAGCGCGACGGCCCCCTTCGGCTCCGGCGCGGCGTCGATCCTGCGCGGCGCCGGCAGCGGCGCCCCGGGCTCGTGTCCTGCCAGCAACGCGCGCCAGAACGGCGAGAAGACCCGGAACGGGCCGCCGCTCTTCGTCTTGATCGTCCAGGGCTCGGCGAGCAGCTTGCCGTTGAAGCTCTCGACCTCGATCGTCTCGCCGAGCGCGGCCTTGATCGCCGTATCCACAGCGACGCCCGCCTTATCGTAGCGCCGCGTCCAGACGAGCGAGGCGGCGCCCGTCTCGGCCACGAGCTTCTCGAGAACCTTTTGCGCCGACCCGCGAAAAAGATCGAGACGGCCGCCGAGTCCGCGCAGGCCGCTGTCCAGCGCCGCGAGCGAGCGATGCAGCCACCAGCGCGACGCGCCGCCGGCCGGCCGCAGGCCGGGCGATTGCTCGTCGAAGATGTAGACGCACAGAACAGGCCGTCCGCTGCCGACTGCGGCCCGCAATGCGGGATTGTCGGCGAGCCGCAGGTCTTCGCGGAACCAGACGATGGCGGGGGAGGGCGAGGTCATCGCCCTCTTATATGCCGCCCCGCCGCGTCGGATCGACTATCGGTCGCGCCAGTCGAAGGCGAGCGGCGCCTCGCGGAAGGCGAAGCGGTCGAGGTGACGCGCGACCACGCCCTTGAGCGCCTCGAGATGCGCGGGCGAGGAGGCGTCGATCCGGCATTCGAGGTCGGCGATATGCGCCGACAACGTCAGCTTGCCGTCCGCCGGCCAGTCGGCGCCGCGCGAATCGCGCGGGAAGACGACCGTGCCGGTCTCGGGCGAGAATTCCACCTTCAGATTGTGGCTCCAGTGCTTGCAGAGCTGCTGGAGATACCGGCTGCCGTTGGTCGTCGGCACGTTTGCGACGCTCGAACTGCTCATTACAGACCCTCGATCTTGCGGGCGGCCTCGTCGAGGACCGCGGTGACCTCGCGCATGACGGCCTTGTCCGCGCCTTCCTGCGTCAGTCGCCCGCGAATGGCCATGCGGAGATTGAGCATGGCGCGCCGCACCGTGACGCCGTCGAATTTTTCCCGCTCGGCTGCGAGGCCTGCGAGCTTCGCCATGATGGCGTCGACCTCGGCCTTGTTGTCGGCGAGGTGCGCGGCGCCTTCCGGCGTGATCGCGAAGGCCTTGCGCGCGCCTTCCGACTTCTGCTCGTCGATATGACCCATGTCCTGCAGCATGGTCAGCGTCGGATAGACGACGCCGGGGCTCGGCGCATAGGCGCCGCCGGTCAGTTCCTCGATCGCGCGGATCAGGTCGTAGCCGTGGCGCGGCTGGTCGGAGATGAGCTTCAGGAGGACGAGCCGCAATTCGCCGGCTTCGAACATCCGGCGCCGCCCGCCGCCGCGTTCGCCGAATCCCTCGCCGGCGAAGCTCCGGCCGAAACCGTGACGACCGAACCCGCGCGTCATGGCGAAGAATCCGCGCGGGCCGCAGCCGCGCTCCTGATGGTGATGATGTCTCATAGCGTTTCCTTTCTGACTTACGAGATATGTGTAAGATATATCTTAGTATGTCGAGAATATGGCGCCGACGGAGATATTCCGGCGTGGCGCCGGCCACGCCATGCCCGTCATATCGAAGTCCGCACAGCCGAAGCCGTCGAGCGGCGCTTGGTAGAGCCTGTTGGGACGTCTGTTCAGGAATCGCGCCGGCAGATGCCGGAAAGCGCGGTGCCCGGCAGGAACGATCGCGCGCGCATGGAGCGCCGCAATTTCGTAACTTGTCATCCAGTGGCACAGCCGGCTCGGCATACGGGCGTCGACCGCTCCATAGAGCGGCCGCGGCGACGATCGGTCGGATGCGGAAGATCCGGATGGCTCCCCGAGCAGGACTCGAACCTGCGACCCAGCGATTAACAGTCGCTTGCTCTACCGGCTGAGCTATCGGGGAACGTTCCGGTGTGGGCCGTGCCTATAACAAGGTCGCTCCCGATTGCAAAGCGCTAATCGCGTTTGGCGAAAACCTTTCGCGCGCCTTGCGGATCGGTCGCGCCCTGCGCTATAGCGGCGCCACGAGGCCTCGTGGCGGAATGGTTACGCAGAGGACTGCAAATCCTTGTATCCCGGTTCGATTCCGGGCGAGGCCTCCAAAGCGCCCCGCGATGCGGTCGAATGCGCGCGCGTTTCCCCGAAAGCCCTAGCTCACATCTCAGGGCGGCCCGTCATCCGCCGGCCCGACAGGGAAGCTCGTTTCCACGGTGAGGGCGCCTTCGACGTGACGGCGCGTCATGCGTCCGGCCAATTGCCGTGTCGCGATTTCGAGAACTTTTGTCCCGAAGCCCGGCGCGCTCTCGGCGTCCGGCAGCCCCGTCGCCTCGAACCAGGTCAACGTCGCCTCGTTCGCGCCGATCCGCCATGCGATCTCGACCCGGCGGCCGTCCCGCAGCGCGCCGTATTTGACCGAATTGGTGGCGAGCTCGTGCAGAAGCAGCGCGAGCGGGGTGATCTGCGCCGCCGCCAGCGCGACGCGCGGCCCGTCGATGCGACAGTTCCCGCCATAGGCGAAGGGCTTCAGCACCGCGGCGACGACATGGCCGAGATCGGTCGTCTCATGTTCGCCGATAATCAGGTCCTGCGCGCGCCCGAGCGAGGCGAAGCGGTCGGCGCAGTCGCGCACGAGCGATTCGACGCTGTCCGCGCTGCGGCCGGCGGCGCGCACGAGGCCTGCCGACACGGCGAGGGAATTCTTGATCCGATGATTGTATTCGCGCGCGAGCACCGCGTTCGACGTCGCGGCGCGTATGGCGTCGCGCGCATGAAGTCGCACCTTCACGACGTTTTCGAGAAGATGCGCGAAATCGCGCATCGCCGCCTGGTCGGCGTCGGACCATGCGCGCGGGCGCCCGTCGATGGCGCAGAAGGAGCCGAGCGCGTCGCCCTCCGGCCCCAGGATCGGCATGCCGAGATAGGAGATCACGTTGAGGTCCCGGACCGCCGGATTGTCGGCGACGCGCGGGTCGGCGCGGGCGTCCTCGACGATGAGCGGCTGTTCGCTCGCGACGACATATTGGCAGAAGGAATGCGACAGCGGCGTCTGCCGCGCGGCGCGCGTCGCATCCGGCAGCCCTTGCGACGACTTGAAGAACTGCCGGCGGTCGTCGACGAAGGAGACGAGGCAGATATCGCAGCCGAGCAGGGCCCGCGCGAGACGCGTCACCCGGTTGAAGTCTTCTTCCTCTTCCGAATCCATCAACCCTGACTGCTTCAGGGCCTCCAGACGTTTCGGCATCGCCAGACGGGCGCGGATGTCCTGGGCGGTTGGCATGGGGTCCTGGACAGAGCGGATTTCGAGCAACCCGCAACGCGAGCGGCGCGGACGTTAGCAGGCTGAATCTCGGCCGCATACGTCATTTGACATATGCGCGAACGCGGGCGTCGTGCGAGAGACCGCGCGGCATTTGCATCCGCGCGGATTTGGCGTTTACTCGGGTGAAAAGGCGCAGTCCGCGCTCGGCGCGGAGGACGGGGCTCGAACGTGTCAGGCGGGAAAAACGGAAATGGCGCCGCGGCCGCGCCGGTCGTTCCGTGCACGGCGTGTCCGCTGCGCAAGCTGACCTCGTTTCGCGCATTCAGCGCCGAGGAGCTCGATTTCGTCCAGAGCTTCAAGATGGGCGAACTCGTCGTCGACGCGGGCGGCCCGATCTTTCTGGAAGGCAGCGACAGTCCGCATATCTACACCGTGCTCGACGGCTGGGCGCTGCGCTACCGCATGCTCGAAAGCGGCCGCCGGCAGGTGCTGAACTTTGCGCTGCCCGGCGATCTCATCGGCCTGCAGGGCGCGCTGTTCGGCAAGATGCTTCATTCGGTCGATGCGATGACGCCCGTGCGGCTGTGCGTCTTCTCGCGGCAGCGCCTGTGGGAGCTCTACCAGAAGCACAGCGGCCTCGCCTTCGACCTCACCTGGATCGCCTCGCGCGAGGAATCGATCCTCGCCGAGCATCTGACCTATGTCGGCCAGCGCAGCGCGCTCGAGCGGCTCGCCTACATCATCGCCTATGTCATGGAGCGCTGCCGCAAGCTCGGCATGGTCAGGAACGACACGCTGGCGACGCCGATCACGCAGCAGGACCTCGGCGACGCCATGGGCCTGTCGATCGTCCACACCAACAAGTCGCTGCGCCGGCTCGCGGCGACCGGCGCGATCGAGTGGAAGCGCGGCGAGATCGTGGTGCGCAACGCGCGCGAACTGGCCCGGCTCGCCACCTACGAACCGCACGAGACGCAGTCGCGCCCCTTCATCTGATCTACACGCTCGCGGACGCGTCGGCCGTCCTGTTCGCGCGCTTGGGCGTCAGGCCGTTCTGGATCGCGATCCGTTCGTATTCGGCGCGCACGACATCTGGCGAATAGAACCGTTCCAGACGCCGCACGGTGAAATGCCCCTTGGCGAGCGACTGGAAATGGTCGGTGAAGGCGACGTTGACCGCCGCGCCGCCGACGGCGCCGATCAGCGGCACGGCCTGGGCGGCGAGTTTTTGCGAGACGACCACGCCGAACCGGCCCGCGATCTGGCCGAGCAGGCGCACCAGCACCGGCGCCGTCTCGTCGACGACGCTCTTCTGCGCGACATAGGCGGCCGCCTCCGAGACGGATTTGGCGAGCAGGCCGCGCATGGCGAAATAACCGCCGTCCATCACGTCGGCGCCGGCGCTGTGTCCGCCGAGCGCGAAAACCTGCAGGCAGGCGAGGGCGGCTTCCGGCCTGGTCAGGTCCTCGCCCTCGCCGCGCGCGATGTCGGCGATCGAGCGCAGCATGACGGTCGTCGAGATCGGCAGCTCGACCGGCAGGCTCGCCAGCCCGAAGGCGCCGCCGGCCGCGCCCGAAGCGGCGGCGAGCGTGCGATGAAACGTGCGGCTGTCCTTCTGCGGCTTGTTCTTCAGCGTCGTCAGCGCGACATGCATCGCCGCTTTCAGCGCGGCGGTCGCGGCTTTCGAGACGGCGGTCGAGACCCTGGCGGGCACGAGCTTGCCGGCGAGTTCGATCTGCCTGCCGAGCAGCGCGGTGGCGCGCGCCGCGAAACTCGTGCGCTCCAGCGCCTCCACCGCGCTCGCGAGCGCGGCGAGGTCGGCGGGCGTCATCGGGGAAGGGGAGCGGGCGTCAGCCATGGAAGTCTCCGCGCGAAAGCCGGGCGCACAAGAGATCGTGCCGGCGCGGCGATGTTGCAAGAGCGCAACGCCCGGGCCTCGGAAAACGTCGGTTCGGCGGCCCCGGCGGCCCGAATTAACGATTTGACCCGCTCCCGCGTTAACCTCTTGCCCCGCCGTCGCCGCAAAAGAGCCAAAGGCAGGCCGCAGGCCCGAACGGCGATCCCCTGCGAAGCCCCCGGAATTCCTTGGCCCGCGTCGCGACCGGAAGGAGGGCGGGTGGCCCGCGTTAAGGCTCCATTGTGCTAAACCCCGTCAACCCGAAATCTGAACGTATTCGCGTAAAAAGCGCGCTTTTCGCTTCAATTGATCGCGACGGGCGCCGCGCATTCTGTCCCCAACAACGGGGACCATCATGTTCTTCAAACTTGCCAAAGCGATCTTCGGCGCCGGCCTCGCCGCCGCGGCGGTCTTCGCCGTCAGCCCGAGCTTCGCCGGCCCGGACAATGTCGGGTTCGAGCCGGTCGGCGGCGTCACCAGCGTGCCTTACGGCTGGGTCGACTTCTGCCAGCGCTACAAGGGCGAATGCGACAACGTCGGCGCCATGCCGCGCACGATCGAGCTCAACGCCAAATCGCTGCGCGAGATCGAGCGCATCAACCGCTGGGTCAACAAGAACGTCGAATCCGTGTCGGACATGGACCATTGGGGCGTGATCGACCAGTGGGACTATCCGACCGACGGCAAGGGCGATTGCGAGGATTTCGCGCTCCTCAAGCGCAAGCTGCTCGCCGAGCAGGGCTTTCCGATCGGCTCGCTGCTGATGACGGTCGTCAAGGACAAGAACAACGAGGGTCACGCGATCCTGAGTGTCCACACTGATCACGGCGATTACATTCTCGACAACATGAACGACGACGTGAAGGGCTGGAAGCAGACGGGTTACCGCTTCGTCAAGCGCCAGAGCCAGACCGACATGAACACCTGGGTTTCGATCGGCGAGCCGACGCAGGCGCCGGCCTACGTCTCCCGCTGAAGAAGCCCAGTGTCCCCGGAAGGCCCGGCGCTCGCGACGCCGGGCCTTTTCGCGTTCAGGCGCCGTTCAGACAAGCTTCGCTACCTGGAAGCGGAACCTCGCGATTGACCAGAGGGCTGAATCGCATGACGGTTTCCGCGCGATCATTTCGCGTGGCCCAACAGGGGAGAATTTGCATGTCGATCCGTTTAGTGGTTCCCGCTCTCGCGCTGGCTGTATCCGCAATCGCGCTCGCGGGCCCTGCCAATGCGCAGGCCAGCGTCATGCAGGATTGCGGCAAGGAATATCAGGCGGCCAAGGCCGCCAACACCCTCAACGGTCAGACCTGGAACCAGTATCTCAAGGACTGCCGCGTCCGCCACGCGGGTCAGCCGGCGGCTGCAGCCCCCGCGGCCGCGCCTGCCGCAGCGCCGGCCGCCGCCCCTGCGCCGAAACCCGCCGCGGCTGCTCCCGCTCCTGCGCCGGCTGCGCCCGCCGCGGCCTCCGGCCCGGCGGTGTTCCCGAGCAAGATCGATCCGAAATACGCGACCGAGAAGCCCGGCAAGCAGCGCGAGATGACCTGCCTCGACCAGTACAAGGCCAACAAGGCGAACAACGGCAACGGCGGCCTGAAGTGGATCATGAAGGGCGGCGGCTATTACAGCGAGTGCAACAAGCGCCTGAAGGGCTGATCGCCCGCGCCGAACGCTTCGAGACGCCCCGGACCGGTTCCGGGGCGTTTTCTTTTGGCGCTCAGTGTCCGGCGCCGACGTAGGCCGAGGCGGCCACGCCGATGCCGAGCGCGCCCAGCAGCATCGAGACATACCACGGCCAGCGCTGGCCGCGCGTGATGATGGCGACCGTCGCCACCGCGATCGAGATGTGGAGCATCGTCACGGCGATGGTCAGCACGTGATGGCGATGGGCGTGCCCGTCGCTGGCGTGCAGGCGTCCTTCGGCCTTCTGCTCGAGATCCTCGGCCTGCTTCTTGATGTCGTCCTGCTCGGAATCGTAGCGCTTGGCCTGCCTGGCCCATTCGTCGGCCTTGGGGCCGCCGGCGGCCGCGGCGATCTCGTACATGTTCTTCTTCATGCTCTTGGCCTGGAAGAAGTTCCACGCGTCCGTCGCCTTGTTCTGCAGCAGCACGGCCTCGTTCTTGGCGACGGTGACGCCGGCCGTCTCGATCGTCTCGAGCGAGCCGACGGAAGCCGCGAGCACGGCGAGGATCGCGACCGTGATCGACACTTTGGTGATGAAGCCGTCGTTGGCGTGCGCGGCGTGCTCGGCATGTTCGAGATGTTCGAAATGTTCGGTCGGCGCTTCAGACATCTGCCCCCCAGTCCGCGCAGCGAAGCCCGCGCTTCAATCCATCCATTTCCTCGTTATCGCGGCGAATCCGCCCGAGGCAAGCGACATGTGCAGCCAGGTGTCGACAAAGGCCTTGAGCGCCGCGTCGCGCGGCATCCAATAGGCTTTTTCGGCGAAATCGAAGGGCTTGTCCGGATGGACCGGACAGAGCACGCCCGGATGCAGGCGCGCCTGGAATTTGGTCTCCGAGACGTCCGTCACCATCACGTCGGCGCGGCCTGCCGCGATCTCGTCGAAGATCGCGCGATTGTCGGGGAAGATGCGGATCGGCGCGGTCTTGAAATGGGCCCGCGCGAACCGCTCGTTCGTGCCGCCGGGATTGACCACGACGCGCACCTCGGGCCGGTCGATCTCCGCGATCTCGCCGAAGCGCTGGACCTCGCCGCAGCGCGCGATCGGCGTCTTGCCCTCGCGCAGATAGGGGATCGAGAAATAGCCCTTGCGCGCCCGCTCGAAGGTGACGGAGACGCCGCCCATGGCGACGTCGAATTTCCCAGCCTCGAAATCGGCCGCCAGCGTCGGCCAGGCGGTCTGAACGAATTCGACCTTCACGCCCAGCGCGGCGGCGAACGATTCCGCCTGTTCGATGTCGACCCCCTCGAATTCGCCCGTCTCGGGATTGCGCCAAGTGAAGGGTTTGTAGTCGCCGGTCGTGCCGACCCGCAACGCGCCGCGCGCCAGAATCCGGTCGAGCAGGCTCGCCGGCTCCTCCGCCCGGGCTGCGCCGAGCAGCGCGCACGAGACAAAAACTCCGAAAACGAGGCGCAACAGACCTGCCGGCATGGGATCCTCCAGACGCGACGAATTGGTAGCGCTTTCGCCGTCGCCGGCAAGCGGGATCGCGTGGACAGGGCGGCCGGCGCGCCTTATAAGCCTGCTTATGATTCAGACGGGCGCGGTTGCGCCTGCGCCAGAGAGCCCGGGCCGCCGCCCGGCGGGAGCGTTCGATGCAGGGTCAGGAAGCCGCCGGTTCCGCCGAATCCTTCGAGGTCCTGCGCCGCACCGCGATCGAGTGCCAGATCCGGCCCTTCGGCGTCACGGACCAGCACATCCTCGCCAGCTTCCTCGAAACTCCCCGTGAGAAATTCGTGCCGGCGGGTTTCGAGCCGGTCGCCTATTCCGACCTCGAGCTGAGCTTCCCGCTGACCGGCGGCAAGGGCGCGCGCGCGATCCTCATGCCGCTGGTGCTGGCCCGGCTGATCCAGGCCGCCGAAATTGGCCCCACCGACCGCGTCCTCGACGTCGCCGGCGCCGCCGGCTACACCGCCGCGATCCTGTCCGGCCTCGCCGGCTCGGTCGTCGCGCTCGAATCGGACGAGGCGCTGTCGAAAGCCGCCGCGCGGAATTTCGAATCGCTCGGCCTCGCCGGCGTCGAGGCGGTCTGCGGCCCGCTGGCCGAAGGCGCGGCGGGGAAGGGGCCGTTCGACGTCATCGTCGTCAACGGCGCGGCGCAGCACGGCTTCGACAAGCTGATCGCCCAGCTCGCGTCCGGCGGGCGCATGGTGGCGCTGCGGCCCCATGCGGCTGGCGCATCGCGCGCATTCCTGTTCCGCAAGGACGGCGACGCGGTTTCCGAACGCGCGCTTTTCGAGGCTTCCGGCAAGCTCATTCCGGAATTCGCGGCGCCGCCGGCCTTCGTTTTCTGAGTGCGGCCGCCGTCGGCGACGTTTCGCCACGGCGCGCTCTGTGTCGTATTTTTGCAGCGTGCCCGCAGTTTCTTCCGCCCACCGCGCCGGGCGGGATGCAATTGGTTGGTATGGCGCTAAACTGTCGTGTTAACAGGCGGCTCCGACCGCCGATCTGAACAGGGCGCCGCGTTCGCGCGGCGGGCGAGGGTTGATCTGATGCGTATCTGCGAAGCGGCGTCGGCCGGCTCTCCGGCTGTTCACGCCGGTGGTTGCGTCGGGCGTTCCGGTTTCGGGCGCGCTTCGCTGCGGGCCCTTGCCCTGTCGGGCTTCGCATGCGCGCTGTTCGCGGGCGCGTCCGCGCGGGCCGAAACCATGTCCAGCGCGCTCGCGCGCGCCTATTCCGCCAATCCCGATATCAACCAGCAGCGCGCGGCCGTGCGCGGTCTCGACGAGAACGTTCCGAAGGCGAAGTCCGGCTGGCTGCCGAAGGTGAGCGCCACGGCGAACGTCGGCGCGGCCTACACCTATGTGCGCTCCGCGCCGACGCGCATCGACGAGGCCCATCCGATACGCCAGCGTCCCGGCGGCGCCAAATACGACGACTCGACGCCGCGCGGCTACGGCGTCACCGCGTCCGAGACGCTGTTCGACGGCTTCAAGACGCTGAATTCCGTGCGTCAGGCCGAATCGCAAGCCTTCGGCGCGCGCGAGACGATGCGCAACACCGAGCAGAACATCCTGCTCAACGCGGCGACGTCCTACATGAACGTGCTGCGCGACACGGCGATCGTGAACCTGCGCAAGAACAACATCAGCGTTCTCGAGGAGCAGCTCCGCCAGACGCGCGACCGTTTTCAGGTCGGCGAGGTCACTCGCACCGACGTCGCGCAGGCCGAGGCGAGCCTCGCGCAGTCGCGGTCCGATTTCTTCGCCGCCCAATCGAACCTGCGCGCCTCCGTCGCCGCCTTCCGGCAATATGTCGGCGTCGAGCCGAAGAGCCTGTCGCCGGCCAAGAGCGTCGAGGGCATGCTGCCGAAGCAGTTGAAGGCCGCCGTCGACATTTCGCAGGTGGAGCATCCCGCGATCGGCTCGGCGCTGCATAACGTCGATGTCGCCGCCTATGCGGTGAAGGTCGCGGAAGCCGCGCTCTACCCGACGCTGTCGGTCAACGGCTCGGTCAACCGTTCGCTCGATTATCAGGGCTTCACCGGCCAGAAGCTGTTTCAGGCCTCCGTCACCGGCCAGCTCAACGTTCCGCTCTATCAGGGCGGCGCGGAATACGCCTCGATCCGTCAGGCCAAGGAGCAGGTCGGCCAGGCGCGGCTTGCGGCCGATCTCGCGCGCGACCAGGTGCGCGCGCTCGTCGTCACGAGCTGGGGCCAGCTCGAGACGGCGCGTGCGCAGTTGATCTCTGGACAGGCGGCGGTGACGGCAGCGGAAATCGCGCTCAACGGCATCCGCGAGGAGGCCAAGGTCGGCCAGCGCACGACCTTCGACGTGC
>OEIU01001223.1_pt1 | contig 17612 bp, 15 predicted proteins | sample 1539221 | NCBI WGS metagenome assembly OEIU01 (sample SAMN03792071, study PRJEB22550) | activated sludge metagenome | feature: wastewater treatment plant; material: activated sludge; isolation source: Wastewater treatment plant of a petroleum refinery complex | place: Argentina: Zarate | collected...
GGATGGCCGGTGCTGCGGCCGGCAGTGGACCGGGCGGCGGCTCGGGTGGCGACCGGACCGGCGGCGCCGCATCGGCATCCGTCGGCGCCGGAGGCCCCGGCAGCGCCACCGCCGAGCTGCTCGCGAAGCTGCAGACCATCGACCCCGACCAGTTGACGCCGCGTGCCGCGCTCGAAGCGTTGTACGAGCTGCGCCGGCTCGCAGAGTCCGCGTGACCGGGCGGGCGGCGCCTGCATCGAACCCGGCGCGACGGCGGTGGCTGCGGGCATCGCTCGCCGCCCCCCTGCCCGCCTGGCGTTGCGAGGCCGCCGCATCACCGGAGCAGTCGCCACCCGACGTGGCCGCGCCGTTCGCGTTCGCGCTGGTCGGCGACGTGCCGTCCAGCCCGATGGAGGAGGTGCTGCATGCCAGGGTGCTCGAGCGGCTGGACTCCGACTGCGCGTTCGTGATCCACATCGGCGACCTGAAGTCGGGCGGGGAATCGTGCGACGACGAGCTGCTGACCCGGCGGCACCGACTGCTCGACCGCGGCTCGGTGCTGCCGATGGTGTTCGTGCCCGGTGACAACGACTGGGCCGATTGCGTGCGGCCCTCCAACGGCCGTTACGACCCGATCGAGCGATTGCAGTATCTGCGCCGGCTGTTCTTCGCGCGGCCGCTGTCGATCGGACCGCGGCCGTTCGCGGTCCAGCGTCAGAGCGATGTGGAGCCCGGTGCGCCGTATGCCGAGAACCTGCGCTGGACCTATGGGCGGGCGACGTTCGTCACGCTGAACGTGCCCGGCGACGTCGAATGGCATCGGCTCGATGCGGCACAGAGCGAGGCGGTGCGGCGGGTGCTGGCGGCCGGCGAGCGCTGGCTGCGGCGGGCATTCGCCGACAACCGCCATCGGGTGCTGGTGATCGCGGCGCATGCCGACCCGCGGTTCGGCCGCGACCGTGTCGGGTCGGCGAGCCTGCAGGCGCGCGACCCGCATCGGCGCTACCGCGCGCTGCTGCGCGAGTTGTGCGCAGGCTTCGACGGTCAGGTGCTGCTGGTGCATGGCGACACCCACCTGTTCCGCAACGACCAGCCGCTGCGCGGCGACGACGGCGGGGTGATCCGCAATCTCACGCGGGTCGAATCGTTCGGCTCGCCGTTCGCATCGTCATGGGTGCATGTGCGGGTGACGCCGGGCACCGACGAACCGTTCTTCGTCAACGTGCGCCAGTTGCCGCCGCCGCCGGCCACCCATCAATGACGGATCAACGAGGCATCCGCGACGCGTGGGCTCACGCCTGATCGGATCGGCGTTGCCGCATCAATGAAGCGTCGGCCCGTCGCGATCGTCGGGCCCTTCGGCGCGCGCCTGCTCGTCGGCGATCTCGTCGGCGGTGGCCTGCCTGACCTCGGTGACGCGCAGATCGAAGCGCAGCGCCATGCCGGCCAGCGGATGGTTGCCGTCGAGCACCACCGCCTCGTCGCTGACGTTGGTGACGGTGTACAGCAGGCCGTCGGGCGGTTCGCCGGGCACCGCGTCGAACGTCATGCCCTCCTCGAGATCGGCCGGCAGACGATCGCGTTCGACCAGCCGGATCAGTTCCGGATCATAGTCGCCGAACGTATCCTCGGGCTGCAGATAGATCGACGTGGCGAAACCCGCCTCATGCCCGTCGAGCGCCGCCTCGATACCCTCGAACACCGCGCCGTAGCCGCCATGCAGATAGGTCAGCTCGCGTTCGGCGTTCTCCAGCTCCTCGCCGGTCGAGTCGAACAGGCGGTATCGGACGGTGACCCAGGCGTCGGCTTCGATCCGCATTGAAGTATCCCTATAATCGGCCGATGCCCGCACCGGCCGCGCCACTCGGAACACTCAGTGTAGACCGATTCATGTCCCGCCACTGGCAGCGCCGTCCGCTGCTGGTACGCCAGGCGATCCCCGGCTTCATCCCTCCCGTGACGGTCGACGAGGTGCTGGCGCTCGCCCCGCGCCCCCACGTCCCCCCGCGGCCGGTCACGTCGCGGCGCGGCCGCCCGCGCCGCGCGCCCGGGCCGTTCGAGCGGACGCAGATCCCCCCGCCGACGCAAAGGCATTGGACGGTGCTGATCCAGGGCGTGGACCTGCATCTGGCGCCGGTGCATGCGCTGCTCGGGCGGTTCCGTTTCGTCAGCGACGCGCGGCTCGACGATCTGATGATCAGCGTGGCCGGCGACGGCGGCGGCGTCGGGCCGCACATCGACGCTTACGATGTGTTCCTGCTGCAGGCGACCGGCCGGCGGCGCTGGCGCATCGCGCCGACCGGCTACCCACGCAGGCAGCCGGCGCTGCGCGACGACGTGCCGCTGAAGATGATGCAGCCGTTCGCAGCCACCGCCGAATGGGTGCTGGAGCCGGGCGACATGCTGTATCTGCCGCCCGGCTATGCGCACGAGGGCATAGCCGACGGGCCCTGCTCGACCTGGTCGATCGGCTTTCGCGCGCCTTCGCGGCTGGAGTTCCTGCGCGCCTTCCTGGCCGAATGCGCCGACGATCCCGAAGGCCCGGATCCGCGTCATGGTGATCGAGGTACGCAGCCCACCCGCCATCCCGGCGCACTGCCGGCCGATATGTACGCGACGATGCAACGCTGGGCGCGCGAATGGCGGCCGTCATCGGCCGCGATCGACCGCTGCATCGGCCGCTATCTGACCGAGCCCAAGTCCAACGTCTGGTTCGATGCGCCCGACGGCCGCATAGACCGTGACCGCTTCCGCGCGCTGCTCGCCGGCGGCGCGGTCGAGCTCGATCCGCGCACCCGGATGATCTATCGCGGGCGTTCGGTGTTCATCAATGGCGAACGATTCGCTCCGCCCGCTGCTGCCCTGCTGCGCCGGCTGGCCGATGATCGGCGGCTCGATGCCGAAGTGCTGCGTCGGGCCCTCGGTGACGGAACGCTCGATGAAACGCTGGTCGACCATCTGTACCGGTGGTGGGCCGCCGGGTGGCTGCGACACCACAGTGCTGGCCGCAATGCAGGCCGAACGCGGCCCGCTATGGTAAAGTCATAGGCTAGGTTGCGTGCTCTCGGCGTACAGGCAGTGGGCCGGCGGAAATCCGCCGCTGCCGCCGCAGGCACCCCCGACGCCGGAAGTACGGTCCGTACCGGCCCGGCCAGATGATGGCAACCCGTGGTGTGATGAACGCGCCCTTCCTCGTTCCTCCTCGTATTCCGCACCGTTTCACCGATCGCCCGACTTAGCGGCGAAATGCTCATCCGTGTGCGCCGATTCCCGCGGACGCCCTCTCCCTATCCAAAGCTCTACAACCAAGGACAGAACCATGAAAAAGACTCTGCTTGCAGCCTCGCTGATCGCCATCGCCCTCACCGCCTGCGGCAAGAAGGAAGAAGCCGCGGCGCCCGCGCCGGCTCCGGCACCTGCCGCCGCTCCGGCGCCCGCTCCGGCCCCGGCTGAAGCCGCCAAGGACGCCGCCAAGGAAGCGGTGGAGGCTGCCAAGGACGCCGCCAGCAAGGCCGGCGATGCTGCCGGCGCGGCCACCGAAGCCGCCAAGGAATCCGCGAAGGACACCGGCTCCTCGGCCGCGGCCGCCGCTTCGAACGCGGCCGATACCGCCAAGGATGCGGCCTCCAAGGCCGTCGACGCCGCCAAGGATGCTGCCGCGGCCGCCGTCGAGTCGGCCAAGGACGCCGCGGCCAAGGCTTCCGATTCGATGAAGAAGTGATGTTCCTGGCCGGCCCGCATCGCGGGTCGGCTCAGCGGCCCGGCTGGTGACGCGTCAGCGGATATCCAGCCAGCCCAGCCCATTGTCCTGGTCGGCCACCAGGATGTCCTCGACCCGCGCACCCCAGCCGCGGGCCAGCGCTTCACGCGCCAGCAGCGGCGAGTTGTTCTGCCGGCTCAGATGGGCCGCCGCGACGAATCGCAGCCGCGACTGGTCGATCCCGGACAGCAGCCCCGCCGAGGCATCGTTCGACAGATGCCCCCAGGGGCCGGCGATGCGCCGCTTAAGCGACATCGGATAGTCGCTCGCCTCCAGCATCGCAGCATCGTGGTTGCATTCCAGCAGCAGCGCGTCGAGCCGGCGCATCGACTTGACCAGGTGGTTGCTGGCGTGGCCGATGTCGGTGACCACGCCGAGCCGGCTCGCGCCGTCATCGATCAGGTACTGGACCGGCTCGCGCGCATCGTGCGGCACGGCGACCGGTTCGATCCGCACGCCATGGATCTCGAACGGATGATCGGGATCGATCAGCCGGCACCGCTCGGAGTCGACGAAGCCGTCGCCGGCCCCGCTGATCAGCGATGCGCAGGCCCGCAAGGTGCCGCGGGTCAGGTACATCGTCGCACCCGACGCGCGGGCCAGGCGGAATGCGCCGCCCACGTGGTCGCCATGCTCGTGCGTGATCAGGATCGCATCGAGATCGGTTTCCGCCAGGCCCAGCAGCCCCAGCCGGCGGCGCGCCTCGCGAACGCCGAAGCCGCAATCGATCAGCAGACGTACCGGGCGATCGGGGCCGCAGCATTCGATCAGCAGCGCATTGCCCTCGCTGCCGCTGCCCAGGCTGGCGAACCTCACCAGGGCCTACTGGCGCAATTGTTCGTGCAGCAGCGCCAGCATGCGGCTCACGGTGCGCTTGTCGAACTCGGTGCTGACCGGCTGCCCGTCCCGGTTCTGCACCGTCACCTCGGTGACGTCGCTGGCGCCGGCCACCTTGACCCGGTACTGCTTGGTGTTGGTGTTCGCCTTGTCGGTGGGCGTGAACAGCCGGCTGAACCAGCCGCGGTTGGCATCGGCCTGCGCGGCCGATTCCGGATCGATGTAGCGGACGAAATACAGCCCCTGCGAGCGGTCGCGGTCCTCGACCGTGAAGCCGCCGCGATCGAGCGCAAGGCCGACCCGGCGCCATGCACGGTCGAAGCTCTCGGCGATCTCGACCTGCGGACCGCTCGGCGCATTGACGAGCTTCGCGCGCTCGGGCGCGGGCGCGGCGGGCGCCGCGCTGGCCGCGGCAAGCTGCGTCTTGGCCTTCTCCTGGTCGGCCGCCATCCGCACCATCAGCCGGCGCAGGAATTCGGCTTCCAGCTCGCTGTCGACCGGGCGCGGCTGCCAGCGGGTGGTGCTGCGCTGATTGTCGACATAGACCTCGACCATGCCGCGGTGGCTGATGAACACCTCGGTGCCGTCGCCGGCGCGTTCCAGCCGCGTGCGGAAGCGGTCACGCTCGCTGGTCGAATAGGCACCCTCGAATACCTTGCCGATCGTGTTGCGGATGAAATCCTGCGGCAGCTTCGCGCGGTTCTCGGCCCAGTCGGTCTCGATGATGCCGGTGTCGGGCTGCTCGACCGCGATGACGAAGCCGTTCTCCTGCCAGAACTCGCGGATCAGCGGCCAGACCTTGTCGGGCGGCTGGTTGACCACCAGCCAGCGCTGATTGCCTTCGCGCACGATGCGGGCGCCGTCGAAGTCGGGCAGCACCTTCGAGGGTGTGGCCGGCCGTTCGGCGCTGGCCACCGACTGACTCTGCTGATAGCCGGACGCGGTGCGTTCGTTGCGCGCCCGGTCGGGGATCGCGTAACGCTCGTCGGCCCGTGGATTGGCCAGATCGGGGGGGATCTCCAGCGACGGGCCGGCGGGCGCCTTGGTGGCGGACTTGTAATCGATCTTGCCGCTTTCGGTCAGCACCTCGGTGATGCCGCATCCGGCAAGACCCAGCGTACAGGCCGTGCCGAGCAGCGCGGCACGCAACAACACATTCATCAGGCAAGGACTCCGGCGGCACGCAACGCACCGCGAACGATCTCATGCGCCTGCTCGGACAACGGGGTCATCGGCAGGCGGATGGCGTCGCTGCGTATGCGGCCCATCTGAGCGAGCGCCCATTTGGGGGCGATCGGATTGGTTTCGACGAAAAGCTTCAGATGCAGCGGCAGCAGCTTCTGATTGATCGCACGGGCGGTGGCGAAATCGTTGGCGAGCGCCGCCGCGCACATCTTCGCCATCGGCCCCGGCGCGACGTTGGCGGTCACCGAGATCACGCCGGCGCCGCCCATCGCCATCAGCGCCAGCGCCGAATCGTCGTTGCCGCTGTAGACGGCGAAATCGGCGGGGGCGCGGGCGGGCGGGGCGGGGGCGGGCGGGGGGGGGCCGGGGGGAGCCTTGCTGCCCGCGGGGGCGGGCGCCCGCGCGATCAGGTCGGAGCCGCGCGGCATGTCGCCGGTGGCATCCTTGATGCCGACGATGCCGGGCACCTGCGCCAGCCGCAGCGTGGTCTCGGTGCTCAGATCGGCTGCGGTGCGGCCGGGCACGTTGTAGAGGATCACCGGCAGATCGACCGCTTCGGCGACCGCACGGAAATGCCGGTACATGCCTTCCTGCGTCGGCCGGTTGTAGTACGGCACGACCTGCAAGGTCGAGTGCGCGCCGACCTCCCGCGCATAGCGGGTCAGCTCGATCGCCTCGCGGGTGGAGTTGCCCCCGGTACCGGCGATCACCGGCACGCGGCCGGCGGCCTGCTCGATGGCCACGCGGATCAGCGCGCAGTGCTCGTCGAAATCGACGGTGGGCGATTCGCCGGTGGTGCCGACGGCGACGATGGCCGCGGTGCCTTCGCCGACATGCCAGTCGATCAGCCGGCGATAGCTGTCGAGGTCGAGACTGCCGTCCTCCAGCATCGGCGAGACGATGGCTACGAGGCTTCCTTTGATCATGGCTAGTCGCGCGGGTGTGGCAAAAGAAGCATTTTAGCCGAGCGCACGCTGCAATCGGAATCCTTCGTCCGGCAGCGGCGGCCGCACCGCGCATATCCGCTGCACGCACGCGGGTTTGGGCTCGGCCACCACCCCGTCCTCGTAGGCCACCACCTGCAGACCGGCAAGGTCGGCCAGCGTCAGCAGCTCGCCCGGGCGCAGCAGGAAGTCCGGGTTCGACGGCCGGCCGAACCGGGCGTTGCCGTCGGCGAACGTTTCGTACAGCAGCAGCCCGCCGGGGGCGAGCAGCCCGGCCAGCAGCGCCAGCCGGGGCCGGAACAGATAGTTGCAGACGATCACCGCATCGAACGAGGCGGCCGGCAGGCACCACGGGCCGTCTTCGAGATCGAGCAGCCGGCGCTCGGCACGCGGATCGATGCCGGCCAGCGCATCGGCATCGCGGTCGACGGCCAGCACCCGGGCGCCGCGGGCCAGCAGCGGACCGACGTTGCGCCCGCGGCCGGCGGCGACATCGATGACCCGGGCGCCATCGGGCAGATGGCCGATCCACCGCTGCAGCCACGTCGACGCCGGGGATGCCGGGTGTGCCAGAGACGCCGAGGTCGCCGGAGACGGCGATTCCGGGCACCGCAGAGTCGGGGCAGACGGCGGCCAGCCTGCGGCACCGGCTGACGAATGGTGGTTGTCGGGCATCGTGAGGTCCGGACATCGGCCCGGTTCGTGGGTATCCTTTACAAGTTTACGAAATCCCGGGACGAGGACGAGTGGGCGACGCGGACAGGGCGATCAGTGATCTTGCACAGAAGGCGGAATCGGTTTTCAGCGATTTCGACGAAGGCGGGATCACTCGCGGCGACCTCGCGAAACCGGCGATCGAAGCAGCGGCTCCTGTCGTCGCGGCGGGCCTGCGCTCGTCCATCCTGATCGCCGCCGGCGTGGCCGTCGTCGCGCTGCTGCTCGGGCTGCTGAGGGCGCCCGGCTGGGCATGGGGGCTCGCGCTGATTGCCTGCGCGGGGCTCGTGTTCTGGGCGGATCAGCGCCGCCAGCGCAGCGTCGCGCTGGTCCGGTCGCAGAACGCCAGCCTGGAAGCCCTTCAGGCGCTGCAGCGTCAGTACGGCTCGGCCGAGCAGATGGCGTCGCTGGGCATCTGGGTCCATGACCTCGAACACAATGTGCTGCACTGGAGCGACGGCACGTTCCGGCTGTTCGGCATCGACGCCGCCAACGGCGAGCCCTCGCCGCGCGGCTTTCTGATCTGCATCCACCCGGAGGACCAGGCGCGCTGGCGCGACACGCACCGGCGCGGCGTCAAGTCGTCGCGCGAGGCACGGGTCGAGTACCGCTACCTGCGCCACGGCCGGGAGCTGGTATGGGTGCGCAGCGTCGCCCGGCCCGAGCGCGATGCCAACGGCGCGGTGGTGCGGATGGCCGGCATCGTGCAGGACATCACCGGCATCCGCGCGATGCAGCAGCAGCTCGCGGCCAGCGAGAACAAGTTCCGCGAGCTGACCAGCATGAGTTCCGACTGGGTGTGGGAGACCGATGCCCAGCATCGGCTGTCGTTCCTGTCGGACAGCGTCGACGCGGTGCTGGGCACCTGGGCGCGCCACGGCCTGGGCAAGCGCCGCTGGGAGCTCGAAGGCGAGCTGGCCGGCACCGACTGGGAGGTGCACCGGCAGACCGTCGAGGCCCACCGGCCGTTCGAGAACTTCGAATACGCCAGCCTCGCACCCGAGGGGCATCTGTTCCACTTCGCGATCAGCGGCCGGCCGATGTTCGGCGACGACGGCGAATTCACCGGCTACCGCGGCATCGGCCGCGACATCACCCGCGAGAAACAGCAGCGGCTGCTGCTCAGGATGGAAAGCGACATCGCGCAGATCATGCGCGAGCAGAACGAGCCCGAACGGGTCATCACCGCAATCATCATCACCGTGTGCGGGCTGCTCGGCTGGACCGGCGGCGCCCATCTGGTGCGGATCCAGGATTCGTCGAGCTATCAGGTGCGCGAGCGCTGGGGCTATCCGGCGTTCACGAAGGCGATCTCCGAGCTGCCCAACGACATGCAGCCGCTGCCCGACAGCGCGGAGCTGGCCGCCTGGGAATCCGGCAAGTCGGTGTGGCTGGCCGACGTCGAGCGTCAGCCGATGTTCGCCAAGCGCTATCAGACCGCCCGCACCGGCTGCAAGGCGGCGTTCCTCGCGCCGATCCGCGACGAGGACCAGCGGGTGATGAGCGTGCTGCTGTTCCTGAGCCCGCTATCGCACCGCGGTGACGAGTTCCTGGGCCAGGTGGCGGAGAGCCTGTCGCGCACGCTGTCGCTGTACCTGCAGCGCAAGGCGGCCGAGAAGCGGCTGACCCACGCGACCTTGCACGATGCGCTGACCGGCCTGCCGAACCGGGTCTACGTGACGCATCTGCTCGAGGAGAAGCTGAAGGCCCAGCAGCCGGCGGCGGTGCTGTACGTCGACCTGGATCGGTACAAGCTGATCAACGACACGCTCGGCCACTCGGTGGGCGACCAGGTGCTGATCGAGGTCGGGCGGCGCTTCATCGACACCTTGCGGCCGGAGGACCATGCCGGCCGCATCGGCGGCGACGAGTTCATCCTGCTGCTGTCGGACATCAGCGACCGGGCCGAGATCGAGGCGATCGCCCGCCGGGTGCTGGCGGCGATCGAGAAGCCGTTCATCCTGAACAACCGCGCGTACTTCCTGTCGGCCAGCATCGGCGTGGCGCTGGCGCCGGCCGACGGCAGCGACGGCAAGCTGCTGATCAAGTGCGCCGATTCGGCGATGTACCAGGTGAAGTCCGAGGGCCGCAACGACGTGCGCTTCTTCGCCGGCGGCCTGTCGGACGAGCGCTCCGAGCAGTTGCAGCTCGCCGGCGAGCTGCCGCTGGCGCTGCAGCGCGGCGAGGTCGACCTGTACTACCAGCCGATCTTCGCGGTCGCGGCGCGCACCGTGGTCGGCCTGGAGGCGCTGCTGCGCTGGCGGCATCCGACCCGCGGGCTGATGCTGCCGGAGAAGTTCCTGCCGATGGCCGAGCAGAGCAACCTGATCCGCGAGATCGGCCTGTGGGCGATCCGCCGCGCCCTCGACGATCGGGTGCAGCTCGGCATCGAGCGTTATCCGGGCGTCGCGGTGTCGGTCAACGTGTCGGCGCGGCAGCTCGCCGAGGACGGTTTCCTCGCGACCTTGAACACGCTGCTGACCGAGCGCGGCATCCCGCCGCAGTTGCTGCGGCTGGAGCTGACCGAAAGCGCGTTCATCGAGACGCCCGACCGGACGATCAAGCTGATCGGCGAGCTGCGGCGGATCGGCGTGCGGGTCATCATCGACAACTTCGGCACCGGTTACGCGTCGCTGTCGTACCTGAAGAACCTGCCGGTCGACGGCCTGAAGATCGACCGCGCGTTCGTCCGCGACCTGCCGGCCGACCGCGGCAACGCGGCGATCGTGCAGGCGATCACCACCTTGGCCGCCAAGCTCGGCCTGCAGGCGATGGCCGAAGGCGTCGAGACCGCCGCCGAGATGAAGGCGCTGCGCAGCTTCGACTGCGATCAGATGCAGGGCACCCTGATCTCCGAACCGCTGCCGTTCTCGCAGACCCAGGAATTCATGGAGTCGCTGCCGGCGCTGCGGCAGATGCATCTGGTCAAGGAAACCGGGGCCTGAAGCCGCCGGGGGCAGGCGGGGCACCGGATGCGCCCCGGCTCGGCCGTTCCCGGCTCGCCTCGGCCCGGCCCGCGCCGGCTCAAGCGGCCGGGGTTTCAGCTATAAGCCAGCCCCATCGCCGCGCGCACGTCGCGCATCGTCTCCTCGGCGAGCTTGCGGGCTCTGTCGCAGCCGTCGGCGACGATGTTGCGCAGCAGGGTCGGGTCATCGACGTAGGGCTGGGCGCGTTCGAAGAACACCTGCTGCTCGGCCAGCACCGCGTCGATCACCGGCTGCTTGCACTCCAGGCAGCCGATGCCGGCGGTGCGGCAGCCGTTGGCGGCCCACTGCCGCGTCTCGTCCGATGAATAGACCTGGTGCAGTTGCCATACCGGGCAGCGTTCCGGCTCGCCGGGATCGCTGCGGCGGATGCGCGCAGGGTCGGTCGGCATCGTGCGGATCTTCTTCGTGACGCTGGCCGGGTCCTCGCGCATCGCGATCGAGTTGCCGTAGCTCTTCGACATCTTCGCGCCGTCGATGCCGGGCATCCGCGAGGCTTCGGTCAGCAGCGCCTGCGGCTCGGACAGGATCAGCTTGCCGGAGCCCTCGAGAAAGCCGAACAGCCGCTCGCGATCGCCCTGGCCGATGTTCTGCGCCTGCTCGATCAGCTCGCGCCCCTGCTGCAGCGCCTGCTCGTCGCCCTCCTGCTGGAAGCGCGTGCGCAGCTCCTGGTAGAGCTTCGCGCGCTTGCTGCCGAGCTTCTTGATCGCCGCGCGTGCCTTGTCCTCGAAGCCCGGCTCGCGGCCGAACAGGTGATTGAAGCGGCGCGCCACCTCGCGGGTCAGCTCGATGTGCGGCACCTGGTCCTCGCCGACCGGCACCCAGGCGGCGCGATACATCAGGATGTCGGCCGCCTGCAGCAGCGGATAGCCGAGGAATCCATAAGTGGACAGGTCGCGGTCGGTCAGCTTCTCCTGCTGATCCTTGTAGGTGGGCACCCGTTCCAGCCAGCCGAGCGGCGTGCTCATCGACAGCAGCAGATGCAGCTCGGCATGCTCGGGCACCCGCGACTGGATGAACAGCACCGACTGCTGCGGATCGATGCCCGCGGCCAGCCAGTCGATCACCATCTCCCAGATGTTCTGCTCGATGACCTCCACCGAATCGTAGTGGGTGGTCAACGCATGCCAGTCGGCCACGAAGAACAGGCAGGGGTGCTCGCTCTGCAGCCTGACCCAGTTCTTCAGCGCCCCGTGATAATGACCCAGATGCAGCGCGCCGGTCGGGCGCATGCCGGAAACTACGCGTTCTTCGAACATGATCCGGCCATTGTATCAACCGGCGTATCAACCGGCCGTGACCATCCCGGTCACCGGCCCGCAGCCGACCCGCTGCACGACCGGCTCGCCGCTGGTCAGGTCGATCACGGTGGTCGGCACATAACCCTGGCCGCCGGCGTCCAGCACCAGCTCGATGCGCTTGTTGAGCAGCCGGATGATCTCGTCGGCTTCGTGCTGCGGATCCTCGTCGTCCGGCAGGATCAAGGTGGTGCACAGCAGCGGTTCGCCGAGCGCCTCGAGCAGCCCCTGCGCGACCGGCGAGGCCGGCACCCGCAGGCCGATCGTCTTGCGCGACGGATGCGACAGCCGGCGCGGCACCTCGCGCGTGGCATTGAGCACGAAGGTGTAGGCGCCCGGCGTCCACTCCTTCAGAAAGCGATACTGGCGGTTGTCGGCCCTCGCAGAGGGCGCGGGGCCCCCCCCGGCGCGGCACCTACCGGGGGGGCAAAGGTTGTTGGCGGGCTGGGGCACCCCGCGCAGCCGGTCGGCCGCGTGGCGATCGCTCAGATGGCAGGCCAGCACATAGCAGGCGTCGGTGGGCAGCGCCACCAGCCCGCCGTCGCGCACGACATCGGCCGCCTGCCGCAGCAGCCGTGCCTGCGGATGGGTCGGGTGGATCGTGAATCGCTGGGTCATGTCAGTCGTGACCAAACCGGCATCAGCGACGCCGGCAACGGCGGCACCCTGCCGAGCTCGACATCACCCTCGCCGGGGCTGTGGAAGTCCGACCCGCGCGAGCCCATGAAACCGAAGCGCCGCGCCAGCGCCTCGAACCGCGCATACTCGCCGGTGCCGTGGCTGCTGCTGATCACCTCGATCGCCTCACCGCCGGCATCGCGGAACTCGGTCAGGAAGGTCCACATCTGCGTGTCGTCGAAGGCGTAGCGGCCGGGATGCGCGACCACCGCGATGCCGCCGGCGCCGCGGATCCAGCCGACCGCATCGGCCAGCCGCGCCCAGCGGTGCGCGACGAAGCCCGGCCTGCCCTCGGACAGATAGCGCTCGAACACCTCCGACACGTCGCGGCAGTAGCCCCGTTCGACCAGGAAGCGCGCGAAATGCGTGCGCGAGATCAGATCGGGATTGCCGACGTAAGGCAGCGCGCCTTCATAAGCGCCCGGGATGCCGGCCGCGGCGAGCTGCGCGGCGATCTCCCGCGCCCTCGCCTGCCGCCCGCCACGGGTGGCCGCCAGCCCGGCGAGCAATGCAGGATCGCGGTAATCGATGCCCAGCCCGACGATGTGCACCGTTTCGCCGGCCCAGGTGACCGACACCTCCACACCCGGCACGAAGCGCAGCCCCAGCGTTTCGGCCACGGCCTGCGCCTCGGCGAGGCCGCCGACCTCGTCGTGATCGGTCAGCGCCCACAGCTCCACGCCGTGGGCGGCTGCGCGGCGCGCGACCTCGGCCGGCGCCAGCGTGCCGTCCGACACGTGCGAATGGCAGTGCAGGTCGGCGTTCAGCGCATGCAACTTTGGCACAATGCTCCCGGTTCTGACGGTGCTGCTTTGCAGCAACCAGCTCTTTGCCATTATAGGGAGGCAGGTGAAACCATGCTGCGATCGTCGGCAGCAGTGACGAGGATGGACGGGCGGCCCGGCGCCGCGGTGACCCGTCGCCGTCTGCTGGGGGCCATGCTGGCGGGCGGCTCGGTGCTTCTGGGCATTGCGCCGTCGGCAACCGTTGCCGCCACGCTGCTGACCGGCCGGGTGCTGACAGTGCAGGACGGCGATTCGTTCGAGCTGCTGACCGCCGAGGGCCGGCGGCTGCGGGTACGGATCGCGGCGATCGACGCGCCCGAGCGCCATCAGCGCTTCGCCGGCCGTTCGCGCGAGCATCTGCGGGAGCTGCTGCTCGGCCATCCGGTGACGCTCACCGTGCAGAAGACCGACCGCTATGGCCGGCTGATCGCCGACGTCCGCCGCGACGAGCGCGACATCGGCCTGGCGCAGCTCGAGGCCGGCCTGGCCTGGCATTTCCCGCGTTATGCGGTCGAGCAGCCGGTGGCGCGCCGGCTCGTGTTCGAGCAGGCCGAGCAGCGTGCCCGGCGCCGCCGCGCGGGCCTGTGGCGCGACGAAACGCCGGTGGCGCCGTGGCAGTACCGCGAGCAGGCGCGCATCAGCCCGCGCGTGCGCGCGCCTGCCTGACCGTCTCGTACAGCACCACGCCGGCCGCCACCGACACGTTGAGGCTGCCGACGCTGCCCGCCATCGGGATGCTGACCACCGAATCGCAGCGCGAACGGGTCAGCCGGCGCAGCCCCTTGCCTTCGGCGCCCAGCGCCCAGCCCACCGCCGGCGGCAGCAGCTCGTCGTACAGCGACCGCGGCGCATCGTCGGCGGTGCCGACCAGCCAGATGTCGCGCTCGTGCAGCTCGCCCATCGTGCGCGACAGGTTGGTGACCATCAGATAGGGCACCGATTCGGCGGCGCCGCTGGCGGTCTGGATCGCGACGTCGGTGAGCCCGCAGGCATGGTCCTTCGGCGCGATCACCGCATGCACGCCGGCGCCGTCGGCCACCCGCAGGCAGGCGCCCAGATTGCGCGGATCGGTGACGCCGTCCAGCAGCAGCAGCCGCGGCGGCACCGTCAGCCCGTCCAGCAGCTCGTCGAGGTCGACGGCGGGCGGCGCGAACTCGACGACCGCGACGACGCCCTGGTGCCGCTTGTGCGGGCACAGGCGCTCGACGCGGGCATGATCGACCAGATGGCTCTTGACGCCGGCCGCCTGTGCGAGCTTCAGCAGGTCATGGACCCGCGCATCGTCACGCTCCCCAGCCACGTAGAGGTTCTGCACCGACGCGGGGGCGCGGCGGATCCGCGCCAGCACCGAATGAAAACCGTAGATCAGCATCGCGCCTCCGCCGTCGGTGCGCCGCGAGGAGCACCGACCCCGATCACCATCTGCCGATACACCGCTGCGATCCGATTCATCGACGCTTCCTGCGCTTGCCCGACGCGCGCGAGCCGTCGGCGGCGGCCGCGCCCTGGCGGCGCTTGGCGGCGGCGCGCTCGGCGCGCGCCTGCACCACCTTCGCATCCTTGGCGCTGGCCGCCTTGCGCCGCGGCGTGCCGCGCGCCGGCGCGAGCGGCGCGGCGCCCTCGGGCACCAGCCCGAACTTCTGCACCAGCCGGAACTCGATGCGGCGCGCCTCCAGATCCACGCGCGACACCTGTACATGCAGCGGGTCGGTCAGCCGGAAACGCTTGCCGGTCCGCTCGCCGCGCAGCTCGTGGGCCGCCTCGTTGTACTGGAAATACTCGCTGCCCAGCTCCGACACATGCACCAGGCCGTCGACGAACAGCTCGTTCAGCGTGACGAAGACGCCGAACGGCGCCACGCCGGTGATGCGGCCGGCGAACTGCTCGCCGACCCGCTCGCGCATGTACTGGCACTTGAGCCACGCCTCGACGTCGCGCGACGCATCGTCGGCGCGGCGCTCGTGGCTCGAGCACTGCATGCCGTACTGGGCCCAGACGTCGTGCTCGGCGCCGCGGCTGGGCGGCGGCTGCTCGGCGCCATGGCCACCCTTGCCGCCCTTCCCGCCGCGCCGCCGGCCGGCCGCCGCCAGCTCTTCGGCCGACAACGAAACCGGACGATAGCGCTGACCCTGCAGCAGCGCCTTGATGACCCGGTGGGTCATCAGGTCCGGATAGCGCCGGATCGGCGACGTGAAATGGGTGTAAGCCTCGTAGGCCAGACCGAAGTGACCGACGTTGTCGGGCGAATAGATCGCCTGCTGCATCGAGCGCAGCAGCATCGTCTGCAGAAGGTCCGCATCGGGGCGGTCGCGCACCTTGGCGGCCAGCTCGGCATAGTCGCGCGGCGACGGCTCGTCGGCGCCGCCCAGCGACAACCCGACCGAGCGCAGGAACTCGCGCAACAGGGTCAGCTTCTCGGGTGTCGGCCCTTCGTGGATGCGATAGAGCCCCAGATGCTTGCTGCGCTTCATGAAGTCGGCCGCGCAGACGTTGGCGGCCAGCATGCATTCCTCGATCAGCTTGTGCGCGTCGTTGCGGTGACGCGGCACGATCCGTTCGATCCGGCCGGCCGCATCGCAGACGATCTTGGTCTCGGTGGTATCGAAGTCGATCGCGCCGCGCGCCTCGCGCGCCTTCAGCAGCACACGGAACACGTCGTACAGGTTCTCCAGATGCGGCGCCAGCGCCGCGCGGTTGCGCATCGCCTGCTGATCGCGACCCGACAGGATGCCCCACACCTCGTCGTAGGTCAGCCGCGCCGCCGAGTGCATCACCGCCTCGAAGAACTGGTAAGCCTTGACCTGTCCGCGCGCGCTGACCACCATGTCGCAGACCAGCACCAGCCGGTCGACCAGCGGATTCAGCGAACACAGGCCGTTGGACAGCTTCTCCGGCAGCATCGGGATCACCCGGCGCGGAAAGTACACCGAGGTCGAGCGCAGCACCGCCTCCTGGTCGATCGGATCGCCGGGCCGCACGTAGTGGCCGACGTCGGCGATCGCGACGATCAGCCGCCAGCCGCCCGCCTTGCGCGCACCATCGGTGATCGGCTCGCAATACACCGCGTCGTCGAAGTCGCGGGCATCCTCGCCGTCTATCGTCACCAGCGGCACGTCGCGCAGATCGACACGCCCCTTCAGGTCGGGGGTCCGCACCGAACCGGGGAGCTTGCGCGCGGCGGCCAGCGCCGCCTCGGGAAACTGATGCGGCACGTCGAACTTGCGCACCGCGATCTCGATCTCCATGCCGGGGTCGTCGATCTCGCCGAGCACCTCGACGACCCGCCCGATCGGCGCCGCATGGCCCGACGGCGGATCGGTGATCTCCACGGTGACCACCTGGCCCGGCTGCGCCTGGTGGGCATCGCCGGGCGGAATCAGGATGTCGTGCTTGATGCGCTGGTCTTCCGGCACGACGATCGTGACGCCGCGCTCGCTGAGCAGCCGGCCCACCAGCTTGCGCTGGCCCCGCTCGGTGACCTCGACGATCGCCCCTTCCGGGCGGCCGCGCGAGTCGTAGCCGATGCGCTTGACCAGCACCCGGTCGGCATGCATCGCCTTCTGCATCTCGCGCGGCGACAGGAAGATGTCGGGCCCGCCGGCGTCCGGCACCAGGAAGCCGAAGCCGTCGCGATGGCCCTGGATGCGCCCGGCCACCAGGTCGAGCTTGCTGGCCAGCAGCAGCACGCCTTTGCGGTTGGGCAGAAGCTGCCCGTCCCGCTCCATCGCCATCAGGCGCTTGTTCAGAATCTCGAAATGCTGGGCCGGCACGTTCAGCCGGTTGGCCAGCTCGACCGGGGTGAGGGGGGTCTGTTCCTGCCGCAGGCAGGTCAGTATCTCTTCTCGCGTGGGGGGTACCCAGGCTTTGTTCATCGGAACCTTCTTCTTTCCGGAGCGACCGTCAGGTTGACAAATCGCTCCCAAACATTAAACTGCGCGCCTCGGTCGAGCGTTCCATCGGACACCCGACCGACGCCTGCCCAGATGGCGGAATTGGTAGACGCACTAGGTTCAGGTCCTAGCGGTGGCAACACTGTGGAGGTTCGAGTCCTCTTCTGGGCACCACTTCGAAGGGTCGCGCAAGCGACCCTTCTCCTTTTCGGGCCCGCAAGCCAGAGTATCTGCGGGCCGATTCAGTCACCCCAGCGCTTCTTCAGGTCGGCCGGCCGCATGTGGTCGTACTCCTCGAACGGCTGGTGGATCCACGGGTTGGTCGGCAGCGATTCGACATAGAAATCCGGCTGGGCCACCGAAGCCCCCTTTCGCCAGATCACCGCCGAACGCATCTCCTCGAGCTGCGGATGGCGCCGGCGCAGCTCCGGCAGCACCTCGACCAGCGTGGCGCCGGAGTCCACCAGGTCGTCGGCCAGCAGCCAGCGCGGGCCCGGCAACGGCGCGGCGCTGCTGATGTGCTCGCCGATCATCAGCCGGCTCTGGCTGGTGCCGGCA